>Ga0308169_10005868_pt1 | contig 10982 bp, 8 predicted proteins | sample PhyBR1_2_FD_202139 | JGI IMG/M metagenome (GOLD analysis project Ga0308169, IMG submission 202139) | Phyllosphere microbial communities from UC Gill Tract Community Farm, Albany, California, United States - DLSLSB.R1 | ecosystem: Host-associated > Plants > Phyllosphere > Unclassified | place... | reverse complement strand
GGCTCGTGGCATCTGCCAAGAGCTGGCTGTCGCACCACGGCGTGGACCGCACGGCGGCCATCCTGCCGTGGGGCGCGCCGGACGATGTGCCCAAAGTCTCCCCGCTGGCCGCGAGCGCCAGCTATCTCGCGCATCTGCGCGCCGCGTGGAATACGCGTTTTACCGATCGTCCGCTGGAGCGCCAGCAGATCGTTCTCACCATTCCCGCGTCGTTCGACGAAGGCGCGCGCGCGCTCACCCTGGAAGCCGCGCGTCTCGCCGGCCTGCCCGACGTGCGCCTGCTGGAAGAACCGCAGGCCGCGCTGTACGACTGGCTTCAACGCCACCGCGCGACGCTGGCGGCCGACCTCGCCGATGCGAAGCTCGTCCTCGTGGCGGACGTCGGCGGCGGCACCACGGACTTTACCCTCGTCCAGGTCGAGCTGAAGGACGGCGAGCCCGCGTTGACGCGCATCGGCGTGGGCAACCACCTGATCCTCGGCGGCGACAACATGGACCTGGCCCTGGCGCACCTGGCCGAGTCGCGCCTGGGGGGCGTCGAGGGCCAGCGCCTGTCCGCCGGACGCCTCGCGCAGCTGACGGAGCGCTGCCGCGCGGCCAAGGAGCAGCTGCTCGCAGCCGATGCGCCCGACTCGGTCGCCGTCACGCTGCTCGGCGGCGGCTCCCGGCTGATCGGCGCCAGCCGCTCGGCCACGATCACGAAAGACGACGTCGAACGCATCGTGCTGGACGGCTTCTTTCCCCTCAACGCGGAACAGGAAGGCCCGCAGCGCGCCCGCGCCGGCATCGTCGAATTCGGCCTGCCGTATGCGAGCGATCCGGCGATCACGCGCCACCTGGCGGGCTTTTTGCGCCAGCACGCGCAGGCGGCGCGCGCGGCGCTCGGCATCGACGACGACGGCCGCCTGCCGGTGCCCGACACCCTGCTGCTGAACGGCGGCGTATTCCGTGGCGAAGCGCTGGCGCGGCGGCTGGCGGACGTGCTGTCGGCCTGGCGCGGCGCGCCCGTGCGCGTGCTGCACAATGCCGATCCGGACGTGGCCGTCGCGCGCGGCGCCGTCGCGTATTCGCTCGCGCGCGCCGGGCTCGCGCCCGCCATCGAGAGCGGCTCGGCGCGCAGCTACTATCTGCTGCTGGACGATGCCGGGGCCACCGGAAAACTGAAAGCCGTATGCGTGCTGCCGCGCGGCGCGCGCGCCGGCGAGGAAGTCCGGCTCACGGAGCGCAGCTTCGCGCTGCGCCTCGGGCGGCCCGTGCGCTTCCACCTCGTGTCCGCCGTGGGCGACGTCGGCGATGGTACTTCCCGCGCGGGCGACATCGTCGAACTCGACCCGAGCGACGTCGTGCGCCTGCCCGCCATCGCCACCGTGCTGCGCGCGCAGGATGAAGCCAGTCGTCCGGCCGGCGCGCGCGGCAGCGAGATCCCCGTGCAGCTGGCCGCGGCGCTGTCGGAACTGGGCACGCTGGAGATGTTCTGCGTAGCCGAGGATGGCAGCGGCGGGCGCTGGCGCCTCGAATTTCAATTGCGCGGCGAGGACGACGCAGGCGCCGACGCGGCCGGCCTGCCGCCGCAGATCGACGACGCAATCAAGCGCATCGACCGCATCTTCGGCGCGCGCAACCAGCAGGTCGAGGTGCGCGAAGTGCGCCAGCTGCGCGGCGCGCTGGAACACATCCTCGGCGGACGCGAGCGCTGGGAAACGCCGCTGCTGCGCCGCCTGTTCGACGCGCTGATGGAACGCGCGAAAGGCCGGCGCCGCTCGGCCGAGCACGAACGCGCGTGGCTGAACCTCGCGGGCTGGTGTCTGCGGCCCGGCTTCGGGGATCCGCTCGACGACTGGCGCATCGGACAACTGTGGGCGCTGTTCCCGGCCGGCGCGCAATACGCCAAGGACAGCCAGGTGCGCGCCGAATGGTGGACCCTGTGGCGGCGCGTGGCCGGCGGACTGTCGACGGACGCGCAGCTGCGCCTGCTGGACGACTTCGCGTTCAACCTGCAGGCCGAACCGGAGGAGCGCGCCAAGCGGCCGTTCACGCTCGTCGACGGCAGCGAGGACGACATGCTGCGCCTGGGCGCGTCGCTGGAACGCATCCCGGCCGCGTACAAGGCCGAGATCGGCGACTGGATGGTCGGCCGCATCATTGCCGTGCCGTCCTCGCCGAAACCCGACGCGAAGGCGGCGGCGACGTATGCGCGCTACCTGTGGGCGCTGGCGCGCGTGGGGGTCAGGACGCCGCTGCACGGCAGCGCGCACGAGGTGGCGCCGCCGGAAGCGGCCGGACGCTGGCTCACGGCACTCATGACGCTGGACTGGAAACGGATCGAACCGGCCGGCTTCGCCGCCGCGCACCTGGCGCGCAAGACGGGCGACCGCACGCGCGACATCGTCGACGACTTGCGCGCGCAGGTGCTGGGGCGCCTGGCGGCAGCGGGCGCGCCGGTCCACTGGAGCGCAATGGTGCGCGACGTCGTCGAACTGGACCAGGCCAGCGCGACGCGCATGTTCGGCGACGCGCTGCCGCCGGGGCTCAAGCTGCTGCGCTGAACACGCCGCGCCCTGCACGAACATGGCTTTTCGTGCATCATCGCTCCTCCGACAGCATCACGACAAGGAGATGAGCAATGGCAGACCCCACGAACCCGTTCGCGCCCTACGTTCCGCCCAAGGTCTGGTCCCCGGCGACGCCTTCGGGCGGCGCGTTCGCCAGCATCAACCGCCCCGTCGCGGGCAAGACCCACGAGCAGGAACTGCCGGTCGGTCAACACCCGCTGCAACTGTATTCGCTGGGCACGCCGAACGGGCAAAAGGTCACGATCATGCTCGAGGAGCTGCTGGCCGCCGGCCACGCGGGCGCGGAATACGACGCCTGGCTCATCAAGATCAACGAAGGCGCGCAGTTCGGCAGCGGCTTCGTCGACATCAACCCGAATTCGAAGATCCCGGCCCTCGTCGACCGCAGCGGCGACACGCCCGTGCGCGTATTCGAGTCCGGCGCTATCCTGATCTACCTGGCGGAAAAATTCGGCGGCGCGTTCCTGCCGCAGGACATTCCGGCACGCACCGAGACGTTCAACTGGCTGATGTGGCAGATGGGTTCGGCGCCGTTCGTCGGCGGCGGTTTCGGCCACTTCTATGCCTACGCGCCGGAAAAGCTGGAGTACCCGATCAACCGCTACGCGATGGAAACCAAGCGCCAGCTCGACGTGCTCGACCGCCTGCTGGCCGAGCGCCGCTTCGTCGCCGGCGACGAGTACACGATCGCCGACATGGCGATCTGGCCGTGGTATGGCGGGCTCGTGCTGGGCGAGCTGTACGATGCCGCCGAATTCCTGAACGTGCACCAGTACCAGCAGGTGCGCCGCTGGGCCGACGAGGTCCGCGCCCGTCCGGCCGTACAGCGCGGCCGCAAGGTCAACCGCGTGCGCGGCAAGCCCGAGGACCAAGTGCTGGAACGCCACGACGCGGCCGACCTGGACTGACGTCCGCCGCCGCCGGGCGCCGACCCCGGTTTACAGCTTGCTGTTCTGGCAGCCCGAGCTGGTGCACTCGCGCACGCGGTCCTGCAGGAATTGCGAGCGCTTGATGGTCGTGTTGGTCGCGCACTCGAGGTCGACATAGAACGCGTCGTTTTCGCGGCGCGAGCAGCTGCGGTTGCGCTGCTCGATCCAGCGCAGCTGGCCGGCCTTCAGGCGCTTCTTGCCGTCGGCATCCAGTTGCGCGACCAGCGTGCCGTAGTTGCTGTTCAGTTCGTTGTCCGCTTCCTGGTACACCTTGTTCAGGCAATACAGGTCGTCGAAATCCTTCTTCGGCTTGTCGCATGCCGAGTTCGCCTGTGCAGCGCCCGCTGCACACATCAGTACCGCCACCATCCATCGTTTCATCGTCGCTCCTTCGTGGTCGCCGCAGCGCCTGCGGCATAGTTTGTCTCTTGCGCCATTGATCATGACTCAAGTCGGGCATGATAGTCGAGCGGATGGGTCCGGATTCTCACCAAGTATTACGCGACGCCACGTCGCGGCCCGTGCCGGAGGCCCGGCACCGTGTCTGTTGCCTTGCGTCTAAGGCGCGCGGGCAGGCAGCGAATGGGTCTAGCATCATTCCATTCACAAGCCCCACACGATTGAGCGACTTCAAACGCGTACCAGCACGCCCCTTTACCCTGAACGGGTTGCTGCACGGGCAGCCTCGCACATCATCGACATCGGAGGAAATGATGAGCTATGCAGATCGCGACAAATTCGGCATGTACAAGCACATGCATTCGCACACGCATCCCGGCCACGTCGGCCCCGGCCCGGCGCTGATGGGCGCCGACACGCTGATCGGCGACGGCGTCGTCAACGGCGCCGACGAGAACCTGGGCGACATCAAGGAGATCATGCTCGACATGGAGACAGGTTCGGTTGCCTACGCCGTGCTCTCGTTCGGCGGCTTCATGGGCATGGGCGACAAGCTGTTCGCCGTACCGTGGCAGGCACTGCACCTGGACACCGTCAACAAGCGCTTCGTGCTCGACGTCGACAAGGCGCGCCTGCAAAATGCGCCCGGCTTCGACAAGGATGACTGGCCCGACATGGCCGACGCGCAATGGAGCCAGGACATACACAGCTTCTACGGCACCGACCCGACGCGGCACGGCGCGCCCAGCATGGGGCCGAACACGGCGATGCGCGGCATGGTGGGCGGCGGCGCCGGCGCCGGCAGCGGCATGGGCTCGATGGGCGCCGGGATGGGCTCGATGGGCGCGGGCCATGCCGGCTCGTCGGAGACGGGCAGTGGCGCAGGCGCCGGCAGTGCCTTGTCCGGCGGGGGTGCCGGCGGCAGCCTCGATCCGCGCCCGGGCACGGCCGGCGACGACAAAGACCTGAGCAAGATCCGCGGCAGCAATCTCGGCTGACAACCGCATGCGCGGGTACGCAATACGCCATCACGGCCGGCGCCTTCGCCGGCCGTGGTACGACGTCATATCACCTGTCATCGGGGATCGATGACAACAGCGCCCACGTTAAAAGTGGCCGCGAAGATATGGGTCGTTACAACTTGTAACGTCAACGGTGCATCGTTTTCCCATGCATTCTGGCAGACTCAAGACTTGCAATATTTACTGATCGGCTACACCATGCGGCCTTGGCCCGCGCGGGCGTCGTTCGTTACCCGCTTATCTTGACAAAAGCTTTACGCAAATTTACAGCCGCGCCCTCGTCGCCCCGGCCATTCGCCTCTACAATCAGTCGCGTCTTTATCGAATTACATGTTCACGGAATGCTTCACATGATCTTGCGCCGTTGTCCCGAACGGATTCTTGTTACCTCTGGCCACGCAAACGCCTCATGACCTCATCGAGTGAACACATGCTGAAACTGGACCACTGGCGCGGCCGCGCGCACGGGAACGAGGCGGCCCTTTTCCGCCAGACCGATGCGCCCCCGTCCGATGGCGACCGGATGGGGAGCGCGGCGACGCGCACGACTCTGGTCGACCGCGACCTGCTGGCGCGCTCCGGCAAGATCCTGTTCATCGCCCACCTGGCGCTGGGCGACTTCACCTATCTGCAAAGCTGCTTCGCCGCATTCGCGCGCGCGTTCCCGCACATCAAAATTCATTTGTGGGTCGACGAGCGCCGCCGCACGCGCAAGGCCGCGCACTGGCCGCACCTGAAGAAATACGCGCTGTACGACTGGCTCGCGGAATGCCCCTATTTCGACAAGGTCTACAACGAAACCTACAGCCCGGCGCTGTACGATGCATCGCTGCGGGACGCGCAGCGCGAGGACTATCCGATCGTCGTGTCGCTCGCCGAACTGGAACGGCACAAGTACGCCATGCTGGCTCGCAGGATCAGCCCGAACGGCTTCGTCGTGGGCCAGAAAAAGCGCGTCCGGACCTACGACCTGTACAAGCGGCTCGTCTACCGCAACCTCGACGCCTTCATCCCCGCCTGCAAGGCGGACGCCCACCCGGACCGGCACATCAGCGACATCTACGCCGACTGGTTCACGCAACTGTTCGGCATCACGATCCCGCCGGCGGCGCGCTATCCCGTGCTGTCCATCCCGCCGCAATGGATGGGCTATGCCCGCGACCAGTTCGCCGCCTGGGGCTTCGATGCCGCCGGCGACGCCGCGACGGACGTCGTGTTCCTGAACGCGTATTCGAAATCCATCGAACGCACGTGGCCGCTGGAACGGGTCATCGAGCTGATCCGTACGATGCGGCGCGACCCCGCCTGGCGCGCTACCGGCGTCGTCGTCAACGTCGTTCCGGAAGACCTGGCGCGCGCCCGTGCCCTGTTTGCCGCGGCAAACCTCGAGCGCACGCATTTGTTCAGCGCCGAAGACAATTTCTTCCAATTGCCGGCCATCCTCAGCCTGTGCACCTTGATCGTGTCTGTCGAGACCGCCGTCATGCACCTGGCCAATGCCGTGCACGTGCCCGTGATCGCCCTGATGCGCCAGAAGAATCCGGAATGGGCGCCGATCGACAAACACAACAGCACCATCATCACGGTCGCCCGGCGCGAAGACTGGGTCGACAAGATCGGCGTGGATGAAGTGATGGCCGTGCTGGCGCGCCGGCGAGGCTGACGCGCGCAGGCGCTGACCGCTCAGCCCCTGCCGAACGACTCCCACGCCGGCAGGCGCAGCTTCTTGCGGTCGCGCTCGTAGAACCAGGCCATGATCAGGCCAAAGATGGCGCCGGCGATCACGGCGCCGAACACGTCGTCGCCCATCGCCCGGCCCTGGCGCGACCACACGAGCATCCACATGAAGCTCCACCAGAACACGGCGAACCACGCGCCGTAGGAAATCGCGATCTTCGCAAAGCTCATGTAATGCGGCGGCGGCACCTCGACGCCGATTTTCCAAAGCAGACGGAACAGCGGCGGCTCGTAACGAATGCGCGGCAATCCGCGCTGCGACAGCACGGCGAGCGAACGGTGCAGTTGTGACTGAAATTCCATGATCACGTTAACGAAGTTGAGTGTCCGGACATGCCGGAAACGGCGCATCCGGACACCACATTAGCAGGGTTGGCGGGCCAACAAGTACACAAATTGTCACAAAAAAATGACAATCTCGGCGCACAGTCTTGCACGCACGCATTAGACGCGTGCGGCACACGTCGCGTCGCTGTGCTATAGTTAGGTAGCCTACCTAACTAAATATATGGCGATATCCAACCACAGCGAGCAGGCCGAACGCCTGTCCGAAGACCTGCGTACCGCCCTCAAGGGCTTCGTGCGGCAGATGCGGCGCGACACGGAACGGCAGGACGCGGGCCTGTCGATGATGCAGGCCATGCTGCTGCATCTGATCCATGAACATCCCGGCATCGGCGTGGCCGAGCTGGCGCGCCTGCAGCAGGTCCGCAGTCCGACGATGAGCGGCCAGGTGAAGGCGCTGGAAGCGGCCGGCCTTGTCGCACGCGGCGAAACGCCGGGCCAGGACCGGCGCAAGAGCAGCCTCCACGTCAGTCCCACGGGCCTCAATGCCCTGCAGCAGTTGCGCGACCGCCGGCATGACTGGCTGTCGCAACGCATCGCCCGCCTGGCACCCGCGCAGCTGGACGCGCTCGCCGGCGCCATCGACGCCCTCAACATTCTCGCCGACCATGAAGATTGAAACGCCCGTCACCGAACGCGAAATCCGTTCCGTCTATCTTGCGCTGATGGCCGTGCTGGGCCTCGGCGCGCTCGACCAGAGCATCGTCGCCACCGCCCTGCCGCGCATCGTCGGCGACCTGGGCGGCATGAACCACCTGTCGTGGGTCGTGACCGCGTACGTGCTCGCGTCCACCGCGACGATGCCGCTGTACGGCAAGCTGGCCGACCAGTACGGCCGCCGGCCGATGATCTTCACGGCGCTCGCCACGTTCCTGCTGGGTTCCGTGCTGTGCGGCTTCGCGCAGAGCATGCCGCAGCTGATCGCGTTCCGCGCCGTCCAGGGCATCGGCTCGGGCGGCTTCATGCCGCTGGCGCAGATCATCATCGGCGACCTCGTGCCGCCGCAGGAACGCGCGCGCCGCCAGGGGTCGATCGCCATCGTGTTCGCCGTCACCAGCGTGCTCGGCCCCGTGCTGGGCGGGATGATGACCGACTTGCTGTCGTGGCACTGGATCTTCTTCATCAACTTGCCCGTCGGCGCCGTCGCGTTCTACGCCATCGCGCACTCGCTGCGCAAACCCGTGCGCACGCACGCGCACCGCATCGACTACCTCGGCTCGGTGCTGCTGACCGTGTCGATCACGGCGCTGCTGCTGATCCTCGCGCTGGGCGGCACGGAATGGGCATGGGATTCGCCGCAGGTGCAGGTCTGCGCCGCGCTGACGGTCGTCATGGGCGGCTGGCTGTTCGTGCATCTGCGCCGCGTGCCCGAGCCGGTGCTGCCGCCGGACCTGTTCGCGAACCGCGTCTTCAACGTCGCCAGCATCGTGATGGCGCTGACGTTCATGGGCCTGATGGGCGCCAGCGTGTTCTTCCCGCTGTTCTTCCAGCTCGTGATGGGCAGCAGCCCGGCGCATTCGGGGATGATGACAGTGGCGATGATGGTCGGGATGATCGGGTCGTCGACCGTGAACGGACGCATGCTGTCGCGCTCGGGCAAGTACAAGGCCGTGCAGGTCGGCGGCCTGTCGGTGGCGGTGCTGGCGTTCGCCGTCCTCGCCGGGGGCATGGCGGCGGCGCAGAGCTACTGGATCATCGAACCCGCGATCTTCATGCTGGGCGCGGGCTTGGGCCTCGTCATGCCGAACATGACGATCGCCGTGCAGAACGCCCTGCCCGTGCCGCGCCGCGGCGTCGGCACGGCGATGCTGACGTTCTTCCGCTCGCTCGGCGGGCTGCTGGGCGTGACGGGGTCCGGCGCCATCCTCGCGCATCAGGTGCACGCGCACGGCATCGCCGAGGTCGCGCGCGCGGGCGCGCACGGGGCGGCCTCCGCGCTGCCGGCGGCGCAGGCGCTGACGGTGTCCGTGTACCGGCATGCCATCGCCAGCATCTTCGGCACCGGGGCGCTGATCGTGCTGGCCGGGCTGGTGGCGCTGCTGTTCTTGCCGGAGCTGCCGCTGATGGGGCACGCGCCGGCCACGCCGCCTGCGCCGCCGGCCGACTGACATGGCCGGCGTGACGCCGGAAGCGCCGTTCCGTTTGCGCCGGCCGACGCGCAGCCTGCGCCGGCGCCGCGTCAGGCCGTGCCGGGACACGGCGTTGCTGCCGTTCCGGACCGCGCGCGCCGGTCAGATATCGGTGAACACGACTTCGTCCGCCAGGCGCGACTTCGGCAGCTTGGCGTTGAAATCGTCGGCGCTGCGATAGCCGAGCGCGACGACCACCGTGCTCGTGTAGCCGCGCGCGCGCAGACCCAGTTCCTTGTCCAGCACCTCGGCGTTGAAGCCTTCGATCGGCGTCGCATCGACTTCCAGGCTGGCGGCGCCCAGCAGCAGGGTGCCCAGCGCCAGGTACGTCTGCTTTTCGTACCAGTGCTGCACGTCCTTGCGGTCGAAGCGGTGCAGGTCGGTGAACAGGGTGCGGCCGCCCTTGTTCGCGGTCTTCGCGGCCTCGTTGACGAAGCGGCCGTCGCGTTCTTCCTGCGCCAGCACGGCCTCCTGGTGCGCCTGGTCGGCCTCGATCCGGGTGGCCAGTACGATCACGTGCGACGCGTCGCGCACCTTGGGCGAGTTGAAGGAGAAGCCGGCGTCGGTCGATTGCGCGATGCGCTCCTTGCCCTCGGCGGTCGCGGCCACGACGAAGTGCCACGGCTGCGAATTGACGGACGACGGCGCCAGGCGCAGCAGTTCGCGCAGGCGGTCGATGACGGCCTGCGGGATGGTACGGGTGCGGTCGTAGGCCTTCGTGGTGTAGCGGTTGCGGGCGATTTGTACGATGTCCATGTGTGTTCCTTGATGATGCGGTTCGATGGCGGATCAGCGGGTCGGTGCCGGCGTCGATCGTTACGCGCAGGTCGCGGCCGCCGACAGCGTGTCCGGCCACAGCGGCGCCCGGAAGATCCGTTGCGTGTAGACTCTCGGGCGCGTCGACAGACCTGCCGCGCGTTGCACTGTCGTTCTGCGATGCTCGCGGCACCTTGCGAGACGCCTTCGTCTGCTTTGTTTCCTGAAAGGATGAGCCCAATGATATGGCCCGTCGAGCATTCAAAAAACCGGGGTAATCGGTTAGCACTTTCACTCGTGGTGTGAAAATGGTCCGGTTCGAAGACCTTGCCCTGTTCGTGCGCACGGCGGCCTGCGGCAGCTTTTCCAAGGCGGCGCGCGAAGCGAATCTGCTGCCGGGCCAGGTCAGCGCGGCCATCATGCGGCTCGAGCGCGACCTGGAACTGCGCCTGTTCGCGCGCTCCACGCGCAGCCTGCGCCTGACCGACGAGGGCGAGCGCTACCTGCCCTACGCGCGCGAAGTCATCGACCTGCTGCACAGCGGCCGCGACGCGCTGCGCCGCGACGACGCCGAGCTGACCGGTACGCTGCTGCTGGCGGCGCCGTCCGACTTCGGGCGCAACATCCTGCTGCCGTGGCTGGGCGAATTCCGGCGCCGCCATCCGCGCCTGGAAGTGCGTCTGCAACTGTCCGACCAGGTGACGGACGTGTTCCGCGATCCGGTCGACATCGCGATCCGCTACGGCCAGCACGCGGACGCCAGCTTCATCGCCCTGCCCCTCGCGCCCGCCAACCGGCGCGTGCTCGTCGCCTCGCCCGGCTACCTGGAACAGTGCGGCGAGCCGCGCTCGCTGGACGACCTGCAGCACCACAGCTGCCTGCTGTGGCAGATGCACGGACGCGTGTACGACAAATGGGTGTTCCCGACCGGGAAATCGCGCCGCATCGTGCAGGTCAGGGGCGCGCTCGCGTGCGACGATGCCGACGTCGTGCGGCGCTGGACGCTGGCCGGCGAAGGCATCGCCTACCGCTCGCGGCTCGACGTCGGCACGGACGTGCGCGCGGGACGGCTGCGTGTGCTGCTGCCGGACC
>Ga0308169_10005866_pt1 | contig 10986 bp, 14 predicted proteins | sample PhyBR1_2_FD_202139 | JGI IMG/M metagenome (GOLD analysis project Ga0308169, IMG submission 202139) | Phyllosphere microbial communities from UC Gill Tract Community Farm, Albany, California, United States - DLSLSB.R1 | ecosystem: Host-associated > Plants > Phyllosphere > Unclassified | place... | reverse complement strand
CACCGACGCCAGCTTCGCCTACCAGGGCGGCGGCCGTGGCCTGCCGCGAGCCAAGCTCGAGGCACTGGAAAACTGGGTGCACCCGCATCTGCAGCCCGATCTGACCCTGCTGTTCGATGTCCCCCTCGAGGTCGCGCGCGCGCGCCTGGACGCGACGCGCGCGCTGGACAAGTTCGAGCAGGAGCAGGCGGACTTCTTCGGCCGCTGCCGCGCCGAATATTTGCGACGCGCCACGGAAAATCCCGGGCGTATCGTCGTGATCGACTCGACCGCGTCGATCGAGGACGTGCGCACGGCGATCGCCGTGGCGCTGGGGCGGCTGTCGTGAGTGCCGTGAGCCTCTATCCCTGGCAGCAGGACGCCTGGGCCCAGCTGCAGCACATGCGCGCGCGCCTGCCGCACGCCATCCTGTTCCACGGTCCGGCCGGCATCGGCAAGGCGGACTTCATCGAAGCCTTCGCCCAGGCCCTGCTGTGTGAAAACGTGAAGCCCGACGGCCATGCCTGCGGCGAATGTGCGTCGTGCAACTGGTTCGTGCAGGGCAACCACCCGGACTACCGGCGCGTGCGTCCGGAGGCGATGGAAGACGAGGCCCCGGCGGGCGAGGGCGAGGACGGCGGCGAGACCGAGAAAAAGGCGAAGTCGAGCAAGGCCCCGTCGAAAGAGATCAAGATCGAGCAGGTGCGTGCGCTGGCCGATTTCATGAACATCTCGACCCACCGCCAGGGCTTGCGCGTGGTGGTGCTGTACCCGGCCGAGGCGCTCAACCTGCCGGCCTCGAACGCCTTGCTGAAGACGCTGGAAGAACCGCCGCCGGGCACCGTGTTCCTGCTGGCATCGAACGGCCTGGACCGCTTGCTGCCGACCATCCTGTCGCGTTGCCGCAAGTTCGCACTCAGCATGCCCGATCACGCGCAGGCGCTGGCCTGGCTGCAGGCCCAGGGCGTGAACGATGCCGATGGCTGGCTGCGCGAGCAGGGCGGGGCGCCGCTGGCGGCGCTGGTCCAGGCCGAGGGCGGCAGCCGCGAAGAGCTCGATGCCTTGCTGCAGGTGCTGGCCAAGCCGAGCGTCGAGGCCGCGTTGCGCGTTGCCGACAAATTGAGCAAGGCCCCGCTCGGATCGCTCGTGGCTTGGCAGCAGCGCTGGCTTTATGACGTGTTTTCGTACAAGCTCTCGGGCGTCATCCGCTATTATCCGCGTTACCAGCGGGAACTTGCGGCGCTGGCCGACCGGGTGCATGTCAGCAAGCTGATGCGTGCCATCAAGTCGGCCAACGACAGGCGCGCGGTGGCGGACCATCCGCTGTCGCCGAAACTGTTTGTCGAGGATTTATTGCTTGATTACACTGCCTGCTGTGCTTGAAGCAGAACATAGAGGATATCGATGTCTAGCGTGCCCGTAGACCCGAACGCTGCGCAAGCCCCGCGGCCGTCCGTGCTGTCGCTTGCCATCAAGGAAAAAGCGGCCCTGTACGCGGCCTACATGCCTTTCCTGAAAAACGGCGGCATGTTCGTGCCGACCACCAAGCCCTACAAGATCGGCGACGAGATCTACCTGATCCTGTCGCTGATGGAAGATACGAACAAATATCCGATCGCCGGCAAGGTCGCCTGGATCACGCCGGCCGGCGCCCACAACAACAAGGCCCAGGGCATCGGCGTGCATTTCCCGGCCGACGAGACCGGACAGCGCGCCAAGCTGCGCATCGAAGAGATCCTGGGCGCCGCCTTGCGTTCGTCGCGCGCCACACATACCTTGTAACTTTTACCGAAGCTCATGCCGTCCCAACCGAAGTATACCCATCGCCTGGCGCGCATCGAAGACCTGCCCGTCATCGTCGACATCTACAACTCCACCATCGCCTCGCGCGAAGTCACCGCGGACACCGAACCGATCACGGTCCAATCGCGCGAACAATGGTTTGCCGACCACACGCCGGAGCGCCGGCCGCTGTGGGTGATCCACGATGCGGCCGACACTTCCATGAATCCGGAAGTGATCGGCTGGCTGTCCTACTCGAACTTCTACGGGCGCCCGGCCTATTCCGGCACGGCCGAGCTGTCGATCTACATCGCCGAAGCCTGGCGCGGCAAGGGCATCGGCCGCTACTGCCTGGAACAGGCGATGGCCTACGCCCCGAACGTCGAGGTGCACACGCTGCTGGGCTTCATCTTCGGCCACAATGCGCCCAGCCTGGCCCTGTTCCGCAAATACGGCTTCGACACCTGGGCGCATTTCCCGCGCGTGGCCAACCTGGACGGCATCGAGCGCGACCTGATCATCCTGGGCAAGCGCGTCGCCTGAGTCCCAGTCTGCCGACCGCGCTCCCGGCTAGCCGTGGTGGCGCCTGGCCGTCCAGCCCAGCAGTCCGAGGCCGGCCAGCAGCATGGCGTAGGTCTCGGGTTCGGGCACCGGCGGCGGCGTTCCCGCCGTGGTCACGCTCAACAGTCCCATCGTGGTCGCGGTCAGGTTCAGCCCCGCTTCGTTGATGAAGATCTGGTTGCCGGAAAAACTGAGCGCCGGCGTGTATTCGCTCGAGCTGCGCGAATCGAGCGTCACCCCGGTGATCGTCGGCGCGTTCGCGAAGGTGAAGACATAGCCGTTGAAGCCGCCCGCAGGAATCAGGCCGCTGGCCTGCGAGTAGTTCAGCTCGATGTCGTTGCTGCCGACGTCGATCGCGACCGGCACCGCGGACAGGCCGCTGGTCAGCGAGGTCAGGCTGCCCGCCGGGAACTCGGTGTTCGGCCCGACGGTGGCCGTCACGGCGTTGGTCGCCTGGGTAGCCGGGCCCGGAGGCGCGGTGCAGCAATAGCCTGCCACCGTCACTTGCGAACCGGCCAGGTTCTGCGAATGCGCAGCGGGTGCCAGCGTTATTGCGGCGACGGCTGCGGCGAGTAGAGCTCGGTTTGACATAACACCTCCTTGATCTGAACTATTCAGTAGGAGCTTGTCAATATCGAGGTTTGGCTGAGTTATCGTTTGATACTCGTCAATCAGACCTTAGCCCTACTGGTATAGCGCACTCGGCCTAGGCTTCATGTCTTTCAACCCCGACTTGCGTGGTCAATGCGGCGTATAGGTGAATTTTTGGCCGCCGACGCTTGCCTCGTACATCAAACCACCCTTGGCGACCGTGAAAATTGCCATGCCTTTGTAGTAGCCGCCCACGGTCTTGGCGTCTTTCTTCCCGGCGCTGGCGCCGGCCGATGCGCCCGTCGTGCTGACGCGCCCCTTGCCATATGCACCGCCGACTGCGATGCCGCCTTTGCCTATGGTCGGGAACACCGCATAGCCATAAGCTCTATTGAGCAGCTTGCCGCTTTATGCCTCCCTGAATGCGTTTAGCCGAAGGACTGCGATGCCGGGACGCAAGCGTGCCCGATCGAATCGCACTGTGGCAGTAAGGTATGCATTACCATAAGGTATTGGTACCGGCTTTGGCGTAGATCAAGAAGCGGTACGTCGGCCGGTATCGTTAGCGGTGCTCAATCGAATCGCGGGTACAATGACGGGATGTATATCGATTCACATTGCCATATCAATTTCCCCGAGCTGGCCGCGCGGATGCCCGAGATTCTCGCCAAGATGGCCGAGAACAAGGTGTCGCACGCGCTGTGCGTCTCGGTAAACCTGCCGGAGTTTCCGAGCGTGCTCGCGCTGGCCGAGCAGTATCCACACATTTACGCCTCGGTCGGCGTGCACCCGGATTACGAGGACACGCCGGAACCCACGGTCGAGCAGCTGGTCGAACTGTCGAACCACCCGAAGATCGTCGCGATCGGCGAGACCGGCCTCGATTACTACCGCCTCGAAGGCGACCTCGAGTGGCAGCGCGAGCGCTTTCGCACCCACATCCGCGCCTCGCGCGCGACGGGCAAGCCACTGATCATCCACACCCGTTCGGCCAGTCTCGACACGATCCGCATCCTGCGGGAAGAGGGCGCCGGCGTGGACCAGGGCGGGGTGGCCGGCGTGATGCACTGCTTTACCGAGAGCCTGGAAGTGGCGCAGGCCGCGATCGAAATGGGATTTTATATTTCCTTCTCCGGCATCGTGACCTTCAAGAGCGCGAAAGACCTGCAGGCGGTGGCCCAGGCGCTTCCGCTGGACCGCATCTTGATCGAAACCGATTCGCCTTATCTCGCGCCCGTGCCCTACCGTGGCAAAATGAACGAGCCGGGCTTCGTCCCGCATGTGGCCGAGTTCCTCGCCACGCTCAAGGACGTGCCGCTGCGCGAAGTCGCGGACCGCACGACCGACAACTTCTTCAAACTGTTCAAAGTCCCTCGGGACTGACCTGGGAGAACGCCCATGATGCCGCGCCGCCTGTTCCTGCGTCACTGCTACCGCTTCTGCGTGGGGGCCGCCGTCATCGGCAGCCTGGGACTGGGCTTCGGCGGCATTGCGCTGGCGGCCACGCCGGAGCAGCAACGCGATTTCTTCCGCGCGGTGCAGATGGATGACGCCGGCACGGTGCGCACGTTGCTGCGCGTGGTCGACCCGAACGGCCTGAATCCCGTGGGCGGCGAACCGGGCCTGGTGCTGGCGGCGCGCGAGGGGTCGATGAATGTGCTCAAGGTGCTGCTGGCCGACCCGCGCATCCAGGTCGACGCGCAGGCCATGAACGGCAACACGGCGCTGATGATGGCGGCCTACAAGGGCAACCAGCCGGCCGTGGAAGCCTTGCTCGCCAGGGGCGCGGCCGTCAACCGTCCCGGCTGGACGGCGCTGCACTACGCCGCCGCCGGCGGCTCGAACGCCATCGCCGGCCTGCTGCTGGCGCACGGCGCCAGGATCGACGCGGTCGCGCCGAGCGACAAAGGCGCCTACACGCCGCTGATGATGGCGGCGCGCGAAGGCCATGAGGACAGTGCGCTGTTCCTGCTCGACCATGGCGCCGATCCCCAGCTCAGGAACAGCGAAGGCTTGAGTGCGGCCCAGATCGCCGAGCGCGCGGACCACAAATCGATCGCCGCCGCGATCCAGGCGCGCCCGAAAGCCACGCGCTGAAATTGTTTCAATTCGGCAAATTGGCGCCGACATTCCCCTCAGCTTCGCCATTCGTCGGGCGTCTGCGTTCGCGATAATGCGTCCATCCATTATCAGGCCATAGGAAGACCATGCTGAACGAACGCGAAATCGAAAGCTGCTATCTCGGACAATTTATTCCGGTCCATTACCATCACAACATGCTGATGGACCAGAACCGGATGCACAGCTTCAAGTCGGCGATCTTCCACGCCGTGAAGCCGGGTGCGAAGGTCCTGGAGCTGGGCGGCGGCACCGGCGTGCTGTCCTTCTTCGCCGCGCAGCAGGCCGGTAAAGTCTACTGCGTCGAATTCAACCCGGACATGGTGCGCGAGGCGCGCCGCTTCCTGGCGATGAACCGGAACGGCCACAAGGTCGAGGTCATCCATGCCGATGCCTTCGAATACCTGCCGCCGGAGCCGGTCGACATCGTGATCTGCGAGATGATCCATGTCGGCATGCTGCGCGAGAAGCAGGTCGAGGTGATCGAATCCTTCAAGCGCCGCTACCTGGCGCGCTTCGGCGGTCCGCTGCCGGTCTTCATGCCGGAAGCGGTGATCATGGCGGTCCAGCCGCTGCAGCAGGACTACAACTTCGACGGCTTCCATGCGCCGATCGTGCAATTCCAGCCCCACGACGTGATCTACCCGGGCACCGTCGAGCTGGCTCAGCCGGGCGTGTACAGCATCCTCGATTTTTCCCAGCCGGTCGACGCCCGCATCGAATGGAGCGGCCAGTTCCTGGTGCAAAAGGCGGGGCATATGAATGCGCTGCGCTTGATCACCAAGAACGTGCTGTCGCTGATCGAAGAAAGCGGCACGACCATCGACTGGCTCAACCACTACATGATGCTGCCGCTGGCCAGGCCCTTGGGGGTCCAGACGGGTGACCTGGTGGAAATCGGCTTCGCGTATCGCGCGGGCGGGTCGATTCCGTCGCTGGAGGCGTCGATCCGGGCGGATGTGGTCGGGCGCGTTGCGCTTGAAGGGCGGGCCAAGGACGCAGAGTTCGCGTAAGTCGTGCGGCGGGAGGGCGTCACGTCCTCCCGCTTACCCCCGCTTTTCCCCCGTTTATCCCTCCCGGCGACCGTCCATCGCATCGCCATTGCAGGCCAGGGGCGCTTGTCATTACAGTGACGCCATCCGATGTCCTTCCAATGGAGTGCGCGATGCTGAGTTTCCTGGCCTGGTTGCTGCTGCTGTTCCTGTGCTGGCCGCTGGCCCTGCTGGCGCTGGTGCTGTATCCGTTATTCTGGCTGATGCTGCTGCCGTTCCGCCTGGTCGGGGTTGGCGTCGAAGCGGTGTTCGAACTCCTGCGCGCGATCGTCCTGCTGCCGGCGCGGGTGCTCGGCGGCGGGCCGGCGCGCTGAGTCCGGCGCCGCCGCGGACGGCGCCCCCTGTGTGCGCCGTCGTACAGACGGGCGCTTACCGTTCGCCTATCGTGGGGGCTCGTGACAACCATCCACAGGAAACGACTATGCGCCTGGATATCTACCGCAGAGCCGAGCATGACGGCAAATTCTCCTACCTGGCCGTGCCCGAAACTCGCAACATCCCCGAAGAAGCCACGAACACCGACTGGGAAGTCGAAACCCGTGCGCTCGAGGTCGACGACAATGCCCAGCAACTGCCGGACTACCACATCCAGAACCTGACTGGCCAGTTGGCCGAAAAGGGTTACGCGGTCACATCTACCATTCACTGAGGGCGTACACGGGCGGCCGAAGGGGGTTGTAGCGCCCCCACGACAACTCGCAGCTTCAGCGCCGGCCAGCCTTCAAGCGAGCGGCGGTCGGCATACGGCCGCCTATGGCATATGGTATCCTTGCGCCCTTGATTGAAGTTGTTCGGAGGCGCAATGAAGTGGGCAGTTATCGGTTTTCTCATCCTTTCCGTTCTGCACATCCATTTCCGCGGTAAGGTCCGCCTGCCGATCGGCCGCCAGCTGTTCGACCATTCGTCGTTCATGGCGCCGATCAATATCTTCATGCACCTGTTTTCCCGGGTGCCAAGCACGCCCTATATCCCGGTGCGCGAGTTCCCCGAGTTGTCGGTGCTGCAGGAAAACTGGCCCATCATCCGCGAAGAGGGCCTGAAACTCATCGAACTCAAGAAGATCAAGGCGTCCGAGCAGAACAACGACGCCGGCTTCAATTCCTTCTTCAAGACGGGCTGGAAGCGCTTCTACCTGAAGTGGTACGACGCCAGCCACCCGTCGGCCGAGCGCCTGTGCCCGCGCACTTACGCGCTGCTGCAAGGCATCCCCTCGGTCAAGGCGGCGATGTTCGCCGAGCTGCCGCCCGGGGCCAAACTGAACCCGCACCGCGACCCCTTCGCCGGTTCGATGCGGTATCACCTGGGCCTGGCCACGCCGAACGACGACCGCTGCTTCATCGAAGTCGACGGCCAGCGCTACAGCTGGCGCGACGGCCAGGGCGTGGTCTTCGACGAAACCTATATCCACTGGGCCGAGAACACCAGCGGCCAGGACCGCCTGATCCTGTTCTGCGACGTCGAGCGCCCGATGCGCTACCGCTGGGCCCAGGCGGTCAACCGCTGGCTCGGCCGCACGATGATGACCGCGGCCGCCTCGCCCAACGAGAGCGGCGACCAGACCGGTCTCGTCAGCAAGTTGTTCCGCATCTCCTTCGTGATGGGCCAGTACCGCCGCCGTTACAAGGCCTGGAACAAGACCGCATACAAGGCGACCAAGGTGGCCCTCATCGTCGCCCTGGCCGCGCTGGTCTACTACGTCTGACCGGGCGTCGCACGCTGGGCGCCGCTGCGCTTGTTAAAATGTCGGCATGGCACGCAAATCTCCCATTTTTCCCGGCCCGCGCACAGCACGTGGTGCCGTACTCGCGGTTCTCCTTTCTAACACGGACCAAACCGGTGGCGAGCCATTGCGCGGGCGCGTGACGCTTGCCGCGATCGTCAGGGCCTTGAAACGCAAATACCATTGGCCAATAGAAACGACAAGCTTCCCGTCCAATGACATCGACGGGCGCGCCACCTGGGCCACGGTGTACAGCCTCCCGCCCGACATTATCGCCGCCGCCCTGGAAGCAGGCGGTTACGATTGGCTGAAGTGCAGCATGCCAAGGCGTCCGAGTTGAACACGTAACCACGCTGGTAGCGGGCGATAATCGGCACCTCTACTCATCATTGCCCAGGCGATACGCACGGTCTTGTTGGCGAGTGCCACTGCGGCGATATTAGCGTGCCGCGTAGTGGCGATGCGCATTACCCAGGTACTTAACCGGTCAGTCTTGGGTTGAGCGGTTCGGATAACGGCTCGGGCTCCGTGCACGAGCAGACTTCGTAGATAGGCATCGCCTCTCTTACTTATGCCCAGCAGGCGCTCTTTTCCTCCCGAGCTGCTTTGCTTGGGCGTCAGTCCCAACGAGGCCGCCATTTGCCGGGCGTTTGCAAACTGGCTGGCGTCGCCAACCGTCGCTACCAAAGCGGTTGCCGTGACTGGTCCGATACCACGCAATTGCTGCAGGCGCACCGCCACCGGATCCTGTCGGGCGATCTGCTCAATTTCGCGGTCGAGCTCTAAACACGCTGATCTATTGTCAGCAGGTCTTGCCACAGCCCACGCAACAGCCGGCGAATCCGCTCGCTCAGGCCATTTTCCTGATCTTCCAGCCAACGTGGAATTGCCGCTCTCAAGTACAGCAGTTCTTTCGAAGCTACCAGACCATATTCCGAAGTCAGGCCACGGATCGGGTTTCCCTTTGCCTTGCGCTGATCGATCAGGCTGGCGCGTACGCGATGCACCGCATCCTGCTGCTCGACGGTTTTAACCGCTACAAAACGCATGTGTGGCCGACGCATCGCCTCGCAGATCGCTTCAGCATCGTTGGCGTCGTTCTTGTTGCTCTTGACGTAGGGCTTGACGAATTGCGGAGCAATCAGTTTGCCGGTATAGCCCCGTGTCTGCAGTAATCGGGCCCAGTGAAGCGCACCGCTGCGCGCTTCCATGCCGATTTCACAGCCAGGCTCAATTTGCGCTAGCAGCGCCTTGATCCAATCACCCCGGACCAGCTTGCAACGCCAAACCGCCTTCTCGGACCGGTCTACCCGTGCACTTGAAAGACATTCTTTGCCAAGTCGACCCCAACACGGATAAGCTTCATGACGGACTCTTTCTTCCTAAACCGGCAGTGTGGAAACTCCAGTTTGGCACTTACGTTCCCTCAGGGGGAGGAGGAGTCCATCCCATTGCTTCGGGTCGAAAGCGGACCCAGCCGACTGCAACCCGCCAGAAGCGGTTCTCTGCAGACGCCCGAGATCGGCCAGAGACGGGCGTTGCAGTCACGTTGGTGTAAGCGCCGCATTGTCCCGGCCCTTCGCGAGTAGAATGCAGCTTCAATCTACGCAGCCCAAAGGCAAGCAATGAAAAAGACAGACCTGGCAAAAAGCGACGCGAAGAAACTGATGAATCAAATGAGTACGAAAGGCCCAACGTTCGGCGTAGCAGCGCCGGCAGCTATGCCCGACCGTCGCGAACAACGCGAACGTGAGCGCGCGCTGGGATTGGTGCCGTTTGCCGTCAAGCTCAACAGCGACCTGGTCAAGCAGTTGCAGAATTTGAGCAAGGAGCGCGGCGTCGAATTGAACGAACTCGTTGCAGAGTTGTTGCAAAAAGGCCTGTCCGCATAAATGAGATAGCAAATCGACCAAAGCACTTCACAATACTTCGTTTGGCCCAAGTGCAGACGGCTATATGTTGAGTTGCGACGATGTCAGCAATCGGGCCAAGAGCAGCCGTTGACGCAAGCCGAGGTATATGTTTCGATGGTGTGAAATGCATGCACTTTTATACCGAAACTTTTTAGTAATCTCGTAGGTAAATGCATAAAAAATGGGAGCAACATGTCAAGCTTTACTCCGAGACGATTACTTGAGGTTGGACTTCTGTTCGCCATCGCTGCCACAGCACATGCTGGCGCTCCGACACACGTAGCGTTACGCGAAGAATTACTAAAGATGGCTGCTCTCGACCAGAAAGCTCGTCAAGTCGCTGAGAACGGAGACTTCAATGCATTGCATTACGTGGATGCTAGAAACCAAGCGCGGTTGAAAGAAATCGTCGCACAGTATGGTTGGCCTACGTTCGAAATGGTCGGCGAAGACGGAGCGAATGCGTCATGGCTGCTCGCCCAACACGCGGACTTGGACAAAAATTTTCAACTTGAGGTTCTTGCGCTAATGGAGCCGCTTGTACAACGGCATCAGGCATCCGGGAAAAATTTTGCCTATCTATACGACCGCACTCATTACCCGCAGCGCTTCGGCACGCAAGGGGCCTGTGTAAGTCGAGTCGACTGGCAACCCTTAGAGATCGAAGACATCGCCAATGTGGATGAGCGTCGGCAAGCGTTCAACATGCCACCTCTCAGGGACTATATAAAGCTATTCAAGGAAGCATGCTCAAATCCAAATGTTGTGCTGCATAGCTCGTCAGACCCGCATAAGACAGTAGCCTATCCGACGGGCGCAGTGGAACAGGACAACATCCCGGTCCACTTCATCAACGGACTGCCTTTTGTCGCCGTCACGGTAGGCACAGTGCATACCGAAATGATGTTTGACTCAGGTGGCTCGTTGGGTATTTCAGTTCCCGAATCAACCGTTGCAGGCTCGGGCTCTGTAACCCTTCTTCCAGAAAAAGCGAAATTCAGCGACATCCGTGGCAAGGTCTATGAAGTTCCAATGTTGGTGGCGAAAGATGTCGTAGTCGGCCGTACGCTTCTTCCACCAGTCAAGGGCAGAATTCACGTCCAATGGGGTGGTGCTCCTGAAGGCCCTGAGGCCGCGCTCACTGACGCACGCGAAGCCGGGGCGATCGGCCTGGCAGCGTTTGGCGACTTTCCAGTCATGTTCGATTACGCCCACGGCACCATGACCATCTATGCGCCAGGCAAGGGACCACAACCAAGCGATGCCAGCT
>Ga0308169_10005864_pt1 | contig 10988 bp, 20 predicted proteins | sample PhyBR1_2_FD_202139 | JGI IMG/M metagenome (GOLD analysis project Ga0308169, IMG submission 202139) | Phyllosphere microbial communities from UC Gill Tract Community Farm, Albany, California, United States - DLSLSB.R1 | ecosystem: Host-associated > Plants > Phyllosphere > Unclassified | place... | reverse complement strand
AGAGCTTGGAAACGACGCAGAAGTTCTACGACACCGTCAGCCCGTTCCTGTACCCCGTGGAGGACATCATCGCTGCAATCCCCGATTATGCTCGGCTCATCAAACAGCCCATTGATCTGCTCAAGATCAAGGCGCGGCTCGAGGCTGGCGATTACGAAGATTTCCAGCAGGTCGATGCGGACATGCGACTGATGATCCGAAATGCCAAAACATTCAACCCGCCGCAGGAGCCGGTCCACCAGTGTGCTGTGCAGCTGGCGACCATCTGGGACGAGAAGCTGAAGAGTCTGCCGGCTAAGCAGGAGGCGAGGGATCTTAGTGAGGACCCGTTGGCCGACGACTTTATCGATGATGCGTCGGACGAGGAGGATGGTGAGTGGTTGGCGTCGTCCTTGAGCGCAGAGCTAACATTAGCGGAGCAAATCACCAAGATCGAACGGCAGATCGCTGGGTTGCAACAGCAACTCGTCGAGATTCGTGCGCGACGCGCAGCCCGCAAATCCCGTCCGAAGAAGTCGAAGAAGCCCGTGCAGAGAAAGCAATCTCTGCCGAAGACGTCGCCTGGCTTTGGTACCAACGGCCATGCGAAGAAGCCGCGCAAGTCGAGGGATATAGTGTACAAGGACGACGATGAGGCGGAGAGCGAGGACGATATCAATGGGCAGATTACGTTGGCGCAGAAGCAGGAGCTTGCGGACAAGATGGGCACGGCCGACGGCGATACGTTGCAAAAGGCCATCACTATCATCCAGCAGACGCAGGATCTCGGCTCGGTGAGTTGCAAGCACCCTGGGCTGAGCGTGGGCTGCACTGACCGCAGAACAATGACGAGATCGAGCTCGATATCGACTCGCTGCCTGCTCGCACGGTGCTCAAGCTGTACAACCTGGTGGTGCGCGGCCGCAAGACCGGCCGATCCAAGGCCGGCGCGAAGAAGACGGGCCGAAAGGCGACTGGCGGCGCCAACCGTAAATTCATGAACGAGGACGAGGAGGCTGAGAGGATCCGAAAGATGGAGGAGAAGCTCAACACGTTCGAGGGTGCTCAGAACGACCGCCGAGGTGGATTCGGCAACGGGAACGAGTACGATGAGGCGGATGAGGAGTCGTCCGAGGAGGAATCGAGCGACGACGAGTAGGACTCGGAGAATCCGGACCTCAGTTGCGCATGGACATTTGGAAGAGCGTGAGGGTGAAAATGAAGTTCCGCCACGTGCTTTGTTGTTGAGAAGTCGACCGGGCCTGTCGAGCCACGGGAGAAGGAAAGTTGTTCATTCACACGAAGAAAGAAGTTGTTCATAGACCATATAACACATGAGTTCCGACGCGCCGCGTCACGTATGGCGAGGCGGAGTATTGCCGAGACGTCTCCATCATCATGCAGTCATGTGTCGCACACCGGAGGATTCAACCCGGTCCCGAGAGCTGGAAAGGCTACTTTACACGCATATGGCAAAGTAACATGACCGACGCATAGGGATCGACAGGGGGATCGTGCAGCAGCAGCGGAGGGATCGCAGATCCCCAGCTGGACTTCCGTTCAGTCTTCTGCATCGCAATCTTCTCTTGTCATTGAGTGGCTACATAGCTCATGTTGAGCAGGGTGAGCTCCGGACCAGGTCGAGTTCAATTCACATCCCGCCCGATACGGATGGCCTTCTTCTCCGGCATCGCGCGACGGGTGAAGTCGCTGTCGTCAAAGCAGTCTGGAATGAGCGCGTTCTAGGGAAGAGAAGTGGCGTGGAAGGAAGGATAACCCACCACCGCAGCCATCACCGTTGCTGAAGCAGACGCCGTGGTCTTGGAAGGTGTGCCTGTTGCTCAGCGTAATCCCATCCTTACACCGGCAGAGCCCGTGGACGTGGTGAACACTCACAACCCGTTGATCTTGTTTGCCCCGGCATCGCCACAGCCCAAAAGACCCTGAGCTTCCTCCCGGGTCGTGTACTTGTCGTAGTCGATACCGCTGGGTCTTCCTGCTACGTACACGCTGGACATGAGACTCACTCCCGGACGAAATGACCGTTTGCTTGGAAGCTTACCAGCAGTCGCCATGGCAGGCAACATTGTACGCCACAGCGGGAATACCGCCATTGGAAATCACGTTGGAGTAGCTGCACGTATTGTCGGTGGTCCATGCTGTAGGTCAGCACGACAAGGCCACGAGTAGGGTGGCGGTTGAAGGACTGCACTCACCGCCCTCCCAGATGCTCAAGTCATTGACGAGCGCCTGACAGTCGGAAAGGGTGGCATCGGATGTGGTGCCGCAGTGCACGCCTGTGTTCAGGTAGTTGATGGCGCTCGCCGAGGTGGCGAAGAGGGCGAGGAGAGCTGGGATTGCGAGCATGTCGAGCTGGTACTAGCTGAGGTGAGGGTGGTTCTGAGGCCGGTGTCGGCTTTGCGGGTTGCTTGAATCCCGTCAAGCTTATAAGTCATGGAGGCCATGCGCACTGCGGTGTCTTCTTTGGCCGCAGGGCAGCTCGGCACCGGCCGACCGGGCAGCAGCCATGAACGAAGTGGCACGCATCGTGTGGAGCGGTCTAACCAAGGTCCGTGCTACCGTTCAAGGGTGGTCATGCAGAGGTTCTCTCGCGGGAACCAAGTTCAGCTCCACATCCGGTGCTCGCATGAGATTTCAGTCGGAGCAGCCGAACGTGCATCGCATCTAGGACGCGAGGCACCGTGTGTGAAGCAAGGGCGCGGAGACGATCGACCTCATCCATCGGGCTCTACATCACGCTCATGTGCAACCCGAAAGGATCCATGATCCCCACACAAGCGGAGAGTAAGTTGCCGATAACATTGAGTTAGCGCAAGATGACCGGCAGAAGCAACGGTAGAAGCGCCGTGGGCCGCAGAGCTGCCGGGGAGATCGGACAGATTGCGCTAAAACAACCTTGTTATCGATCTCGGTTATTAGCTCAGGATCCATCTTCGGTCCGCCGTCCGCTCGGATCTATCGGTCTCTTCACATATGGGCGATCGAGGGTGAAACGGTCAGATGACATCATCTGCACTGTCAGTGAACAATGTGCTTGCATAAACGTGCGCTGTAAATAGCAGCAGAACAACGGGGCGCTGGGCGCCCTGAGTTCGGGCACCGAAGGGGTCGACAAGGAGGACGTGCTTGCTGTGCTCTGGTGAGACAGCCCCACCGCGCGCAGCAAGCGATGGTCCCAATCTTGTCTAGCATGATGTGAAAGGGAGACAGAAGATTGAGGTGCGTTTGATAGGAGGACGACTCGCGGAAACCCCTCTGTTGGCCGAGGGCACCGACCGGCCAAGCAGTCCGACGTAACGAACAAGAGGCGAGGTTTGTGGGCTCTGGTGAGCGTTAGAGGTGAGCGTTAGAGGTGAGCGGCGGTCGCAGAAAGGTATAAGAGGGCTGCTTGGGCCAGACGGAGAGCTCAACACTCGCCTACACATTCTGGCAACGTAGCTCCCCTACACTGCTACCCCAGCGCATCCATATCTTACACAATATGCGTGCTTCCTTCGTCGCCCTTACTGCCCTGTTCGCTGTCGTGTCGGCCAACCCGGTGACCAAGCGTGGTGATGTCCACTGCGGTACCACCGGTACGTACGAGTCTCTCCGCCGTTATGCTCCGAAGCTGACATTCAGCCGACGCCACATTCAGCGACTGTCAAGCCCTCGTGGACCCCGACACCTGGAACGCCGCGTGAGTGGCTGTTCCTCTCAATTCTTGTGCTACACACTGCTGAGAAGTCGCAGGTACAACGAGAACAACGTGTGCCACTTCACCAATGTCTTGGCCAACGTCTATGACTACCCTGCTCTCAAGTGAGCCTGATGGTGAACTTGGTCTACGTGTAGCGCGCTGACCCGCAGTGTGGCCTGCCACGGAGTAAGCTTCCGATCGGGGTTCGGTTGATCGGGAGTTGACGTCCAGAACTGCTGTGTCTACGTGACTGGCCCCTCATCCAAGATCCCGTCCGAGCTCGTAATCTACGCAAGCCAGGAGACGATCCGTCAGGAGGCGCAGGGCTTGCTCGGCTGTGCCGACCAGGACGCCAACAAGGTGAACGCCATGCAAAAGTTCGACGACGGACACGCCGTCTGTGTCTCGAACGGCAACGGCTGTTCTGGTGAGCGGTGGCCGATCCGTCTCTGTATGCCCAGAGCTGACTCCAGACTGCTTCGATGACTCGGGTACGCGTGGCCGGTCGTCTGAATCCCTCAAGTAAGCTGACCGCCAGACTATGCCTTTTAAGGGATTCTTATCTATGAGCGTAGAGCACCTCTGAGCCTGTAGCGTAGCGACCGTAGACGACAATAAGAGAAAGAAGAGCATGAGATGTATCCCCTTCCTAGAGCCAGAACGAGTGGGTCGGGGAAGCCCAATCAATATAAGCACTTTCCGCGTGCTCCGCCCAAGTCAGAGAGGAAGGGGCAAGGGGAAGGGAGAGGTGCAGGGGTTTGACCATAGGCTCCACTGGTCGGCGGACCAGACAATACTAAGACGTGTAGAGTCCATTCACCTTCCGGCGGCCAGGCGGGGTTTTCGCCTGCCGCGCTGCACTGGAAGAGTGATCGGGAATATTCACCCCGCATTTACGTAAGCCAGGGCCGAACAATAAGCGGGTCTATGCATGATCCACTTTGACTTCGAGACCTATTCCGACCTGATGAAACCACCTTGCAGGCTTGCGGTGTGCGGATAGGGCGAGGGGTCCCAGGCGGACCGGTAGTTTGGCGAAAGGTGCGCTGTGAGCGACCGCTTGCGCCATGCTTACGCGCCCAGATCAGCAGATCCGTGCTATGGACTGGGCAGCGACGGGTATCAACAGCGTCCATACTCCTTGATCAGAATCCGCGGCGCAGCATTCGCTTCGTCCCGCCTCTGGAAAGGACGATTCCGGACCCAGCGAAGAGCGACACCCAGCGGGTGCTAGAACGGATAGAGGCTTCGTTTGTGAGCGCAGACCGGCGTTTGATGGCGGGTCCGCGCTGACCATAGTAGCCCGGATCAGACTGCACGGCTCATCTTATTCCATTCTGGACGCTGCATACCGCGTGGAGCGTGCAGGTCAGCACGGTGTCCCGGTGGCAGGAGAATGAGGATCGATATCGTGACGATCTCGAGCTCGGGCTGTCAGTTGCCGCCGTCGCCAAGCGGCATTGGTGTCAGTATGTGATCACCTACGCGCACAGCGTACGACAAGGCTGACTCTCAGCGGTCTCATAATTGACGACAATGTGCACCACCTCAAGAAGTCACTGTGGCCGTCGAAAAAGTCGCTCGACGACCCTGATGCGCGACACGCCATGGGCACCATCCCCTACACATCCCGCGAGGATCCCCTGTTCGCGCTCAAAGACATGGTCACTTGGAATCCGTCCGTCACGCCTCTGTTTTCAGCGGGGCCGCCATTCATCGCTCCACCCTTGTTGCTGGACACGATGGCTCAGATGATGGATGATGAGTCAACCCCGGCAGAGCGGTGGGAACGGACCCACATTATCATACCGATTGGGGGCAGCGTGAATCGGTTCCCAGCCCCCGCCTCGCACTCGCTGATTGCAGATGTTTTTCGCGGTTCCGAACTTACCGTGAATGTGCTGGTCGTCCTTTCGATTGAAGCCAGGCCCGATGTACAAGATCGAGAAGCATGGTACACTCATAGGTATCGTGGATGGCGCCCGGGACAGAGCATACCGGCGACTACCTCGCGACGGGTGGACGTGGACGCGATCGCTCGCAACCACGTCAGTGAGTGAACTGAGGGTGGCCCGAAATCCTCTTCTCACTGCAGGGACCCTCAGCCATTCACTGGTACAGCGCCCAGGACGCTCGACGAGGTATCAAACGCCCCGGAAAGGTCCCTGGCATGCCGGGTACGAGCTTGGTCTGGACAAGTGATGGCGAGCGCTCTCTATTCCAAAAGGACCTCTTCGACATGTCAAGACCGCTAGACTTGAATGACGCCTGCATAGTGCGACCAGCGCTGAGCGGTTCAGGCACAATGGGCAACGCAATGTGAGACTGAGGGAGCCACGCAACACCGTTACTGATTATAGGGCGCATGCGCGGTATGAGCTGCCCAAGCTGCACTCTTCGATGTCAGTGCCCCAGGTGTTCAAACCGTTCCATCCTCCTCCTGCAGAGCCCCTCAACCCACACCAATTTGATATCGAGATCGATGATCCGCCGATTCCGGGGGCGACGGGGCCCACCCCTCGGTCTACTTTCTTCTCGTCAGCACGACAGCCAGCGCCGGCATCCCCTCGCCCGCCTCGCTTTTCACCTAAATTAGTCAAACAAGCCACTGCCAAGGCGGGTCCTCGCCCGGTACAGCCCCGAGCGATCAACGATGTTCATGGCTGGTACCGCGTCCTAAGTGTCAAGCCGGACACCACCTTCTTGTTTGAGGAGAATGACCGTAAGGTCAGCCAAAGTCTGCGAGCTCGCAAGAACTTGCTGGCATCAAAGTATGAAGGCGCGTTCAGCCTTGGCGCCGAGTCCCGTCTGGACCAGATTCACAGGGCGTATGAGCGCTTGCGAACGTGTATGTCGGGACTGGCATGTCGGTGTTGTGTCTGCTGATCAGCAGTGGACGGGCGACTGAAGTACGAGCGGGGAGAGCTGGGAAAATGACATGGCCGTGCTAGGGAAGCCAGCGGATGCCGCCAGGGACGTCACTCAGTTTGGGTTCAGTGAAGACGGGACCGCCTGCATACAAGAAGCGGACCGAGCATGCACGTTTCCGAGGATTATCTCCCACCGAGTCTCCCACTGGCTCGTCAGCGCGACACCTGCGTCTGAGGGGTTTTCAAAGGGCTATGAGTCATCTCAATCATGACACGGAGACGTACTGGATGTGTCCTTAATCGGTCGGTCCGATCGCGATTTAGCCGAGGTGCAACATAATCCCCGAGTCAATATCTCCAACTTTTCTTGCTTCTCACCCTCGATATCCTGCGCGCCAGATCGACATGCCTGGTCCGCATGATGGGCGGATCCCGGAGCCAGAGATGCTGTCCGATCTCCCAGAGATACCCGAAACTGAGAAGGCCGTAGCGGGAAAGCCTGCGCATAACATGTTTGTCGGGTTCGCGGCAGGTATCTGTTCGGGGTGAGCTAGCGTCTTCGGCAATCGTTTCAAATGTCGAACAAGCTGATATCAGCTGGACGAAGCTTATCGTGGGGCATCCTTTCGACACGATCAAAGTGAGCAAACCCAAGAGAGCCTGCGGGGGATAACGCTGATGGCGCAGACTAGATGTGGGCTGCGGTCCGATATGAAGGCGTATCGTGCTTACAGCAGTACAATGCTCGCCGAAGGGCACATTCCCCGGCGGCGCTTGGCAGTGCTTCACTCAGACGATAAGCAAGGAGGTCAGCTGTCGGCGCCGAGTTGAGGACGCTCTCCGGCTCACCCTCAGGGACCACGGGCGCTGTACAAGGGTGCATCGATTCCGGCTATATCGTGGAGTATCACCGATTCTATTCTCATGGGAAGGTGAGTGGTGGCCTGAAGAGAATGGCTTCGATCATGACGCTTATGCTAGCTTGCACAACTATAGAGCGTTCTTGAAGTCAGCTGGACTATCGGAGCGTATACCGGGATCGCACGAGCTAGGAGCGGAGGGGACGAGATTGTCTATGCCAGGACACTGGGTTGCTGGCGTCATGGCCGGCTGGACCAAGTGAGTCGTCTCGCACCTTTTCGGCACGGCGTCCTGCTGACATCCCAGTGCCAGTGTCGCCCATCCAACCGAGTTGATCAAGTGCAAGTTGCAGCTGCAGATGGCGCAGGCAGACCACGTACCGAAGCTATTCAACTCGCCTCTCGATGTCATTCGGCATACGGTCAGAGAACAAGGTGTCACGGGGATGTGGAGAGGTCTCGGAGCTAGTTTTATCTACCGAAGCTGGATGGGAGCGATGTTTGGTGGTGAGTCTTGCGTGCCTGCGGTGTCCGCTTGCCGCTGACGAGCAGGATTTGAGATCTTCAACCGTATCTTCAAGAGCTGGGACGGAACGAGCTGGGAGATGTCCACGGCCACGGCCAACTTTTGGGCTGGAGGACTTGCATCAAACATGTACTGGATCCCGGCGTTGCGTAAGTGGCCGCTCCGACTGCTCCCGTGCCGTTCTCACTGCAGCTTTCGACAATGTCAAGAACCGTATCATGAGTGAGCTCTTTCACGGGTCTCCAGCTGCAGTGCTGACCTGCAGCCGATAGCATAACCAGGCCACGCTTCAAGGGCGTCTTTGATGCTTACCGCCAAACCTGGATGGAGACCTACGACCCCTCCAGAGCCTTCTCGTGGAACGCTCTAGCAAGACTGAAGAATTTCTACAGGGTGAGCCTTCCTTCACTTGGCGTCGGCGTCGGGCCCTACTCGATCCGTGCCCCCCTGATGATTGGCTGTCGAATCGCGCTAAACCCACCACAGGGCTTCGTCCCCGTCGTCCTCCGAGCTTTCCCCACCAACGCTGCGGCCTTGGCCGTCTGGGAAGCCGTCATGCGAGCCTCGACATCGTCATCATAGACATCAAGACAATCTAGAAGATCAGCATCGTTTGAGAAAGACGCTTGCACTTCTCATATACCTGGCATTGATCACGCTATACCCCTTACGCCCCACCACCATGTATCCACTCTGCATGCCACCTCGGCACACCGGGTCTTCTACGCGAGCACGCCAAGTCCAGCGAAGATTGCGGGACCCCAGCCCTCGTTTGCGTCACGAGATAAGACGAAGTCCAAGGAGCGTGAAAGGATCTACAGCGACCCGACCCGCCCTCGGCTCGTACGCCCTCATACTAAAGCCATCGAATCTGCGACTGCAAGACATTGCCACTCGTCTCGAGGCCTCTATACCCTGCCGATCGAACATCACTTGCTGAATCCCCTTTCTGAAATCAAAAGCAGACTGTGATCACCACCATGATCGTCGTCAACCCCAATAACATCACCAAAGCGTGCAGTGCGCCGGTCAACCGAAAGCCGTTGAGCCTGACAAGGATGGTGCGCGCTCACGGGGTCAAGGATCTCGGAAGCAGGGTGCCTCCTGTCACGAGAGATCTCAAGTTCACAGCAAGGAAGGTCCACTATGAAGAGCTTCCTCGACCCTCTCTTCAAGCTACGAACGACGCGGCGGCGATGCCTGGCGCCGAAGCCAGCGAAATGCAGGAAGACAAGCCTGTTATGCTGATCCCTCGTGTTGGGCGGAGACGCAGTGAGGGCCGGCAAATTACTCCAGCAGCAAGCGCAGACCATCAAGTCCTAAACCTATGGACACCGACGCCGGCCCCGGCAACGCTACATCGAAAGACCCCAATGGCGGCATACGACATCAACACAAAGCTGCCGTTCCACGTACTCGAAACGGCGCACATCAGGATGGAGCCATTCGTGGTGAGCTGCTCTGCGCACGCATACTTTAGCGGCTGATGACAGCCGTACAAGCATCTTCAGGGCTTCATGAGCCTCCCAGAAGTTTCTTGGGATGTCTTGGGAGACATGGGCCCCTACGACTGCCCCGAACAGGCTCTGAGAGACATCGAGGTGTTCCGCAAAGATCCGCGCAAGTTGATGCTCGCCGTGATCGACAAGCAGCGAGAACAGCACGCGATGGACTGCTTTGCGGGGGTGTATGGCCTTATTGAGTACAATGCGGAGGAAAGGGCGAGTCAGGTTCAGCGACTTCGAAGTGCCGAGATCAAAGCCAACACAAGCTGTGCGCTGACGCCCAGAACGTGATCTTTGGTGTGATCAACATCCACCCACGGTACCATCGCACTCACGTCAATTCGCACGCCATGCGTTTGATCTTGTCGTTTCTATTCGATGAGGCGCACCTCCTCCGAGTCCAGTACGACGCTGTGACGTTCAACGAGGCCTCCATCCGCGCCGCCCTCCGCTTCGGATTCCAAGCTGAGGGTGTCTGCCGGAACTACAACGGTCCCGTACCGGTACCAAAACGCCGTGATGGAGAAAAGGAACGCCAGAGTCAGGACCTTTGGGTGAGCAGCATGATTGACACGGAGTGGGATGAAGTGGGCCGAGACAGACTCCGGGCCATTTGTGAGCGACCTCCCGTCGACACGACCATGCTGCCCTGAATAGGCCTCCGGTCAGCTCCTTGTTCTGCATCGATCGTCTGCTCAGATAGTATGTGCATGCACGGAGCGGTATGAGCATCACCGCTGCTGCCCCGCCTCCATCTCGTACTCGAAACCCGGATCTCTATTTGTATCTCTAGGCACGGCATCGCGATCCCGAATGGCTCGGTACAATAGATTATACACCCTGCTCCCCTGTATCCTCGCCCACGCATATCCTTGTTCCAGCATGAACTCCAGGCCCCGCGTACGTGACTCATCGGCCGACCAGCTGTCCCATCCGTCGTCCGTGAGCTCGGACGGGATTGGACGATGACCGCGAGATCGTGCTGATGAGGGTGGAGTGTGCGTTCCGCGGCGATGTGTGGCCGCCTCGTGTCGAAGGACATCCTTGACCGTGACGAGTCCGACCAGCTGGCCTTCGTGTGAAACGAGAATCACTCGAGGCCTGCCTGTCAGCATTGGCCCCAAAGAAGTACTGCATGACCCACCCCATTCTGCGGAACAGCTGCATGACGATCTCCAGCGGCATCTTCGGCGACACGGTGAGAGGAGTCTGAGCGTGAGCGTGGACCCATCGGCCGTCGCAGTCGCAGCCACCCACCTCATCGACATATTGGCCGAAATCAACTTGCTCCGCTTCTACACCACTTGTTCGCCCGTATCCGTCGGGTTTTGGCGATCGCGAAACACTGTTTTGTCTGCCGGGAATGACGATGTCCGGGTTGGTCAACAAACCACCTGGGCTGTCGGGATCAGACGAGATGCAGTGGAAGGTGCAAGTGGCGTTAGCCGACAGATGGCGGGCTCGCGTCGCCCGATCTGGCGGTGAGTGGACGACGCGTGAAGCGACGCACGGCACGAACCTAGGGCATACCGCAGTTCGGCCTTCCGG
>Ga0308169_10005863_pt1 | contig 10988 bp, 9 predicted proteins | sample PhyBR1_2_FD_202139 | JGI IMG/M metagenome (GOLD analysis project Ga0308169, IMG submission 202139) | Phyllosphere microbial communities from UC Gill Tract Community Farm, Albany, California, United States - DLSLSB.R1 | ecosystem: Host-associated > Plants > Phyllosphere > Unclassified | place... | reverse complement strand
GCTCGCACGACGAGGTCCTGAGCCGGATCGGGCACATGACCCGCGCGCTGCACGAGAGCCTGCGCGGGCTGGGCCTGGACAAGCTGATCGAAAAAGCCGCCAGCGACATCCCGGATGCGCGCGACCGCCTCGATTACGTGGCGCGCCTGTCGGAACAGGCTGCCAAGCGCGTGCTGGACGCCACCGACGCCGCCGGCCCCCTGCAGGACGGCATCGACGCCTCGGCCGTGGAACTCGGCCGTTCCTGGCAGTCGCTGCTGGACAGCGGCGAGGGCAGCGCGGAATGGCGCGCATTGGCCGAGAAGACCGTCGCCAGCCTGGCCGCATCGCGTACCGCCGCCAGCGCCACCAAGGGCCACCTGATGGACATCATGATGGCCCAGGACTTCCAGGACCTGACCGGCCAGGTGATCAAGCGTATCACCGGCATCGCCCAGAACCTCGAAAAGCAGCTGGTGCAGGTGCTGGTCGATTTCGCGCCGGCCGAGGTCAAGCGCGAGTTCGACAACAGCCTGCTCAACGGCCCGCAGATCAAGCCGGAAGGTAATACCGAAGTCGTCGCCGACCAGGGTCAGGTCGACGACCTGCTCGACAGTCTCGGCTTCTAGGCTTCACATCCCGATGCGCCAGCGGACGGCGCATCGCCCTGTTTCACCTCGGCGCTTATCAACAATGCATCAAACCAACTTCATCGTCCGTGAACCTTTGCTTGATCCCAAGCAGCGCGTAATTGGTTACGAACTCTGCTGGCAGCAGCAGAGCGGAAGGGAAGTGGGCGCCGACGATCTCGAGTCGCTGGTCGGCTTCGTCGCCGAACAGCTGGTCGACGAGGATAACGGCTGGCTGCTGCGCGACAAACTGCTGTTCCTCGACGCCGTGCCGGCCATGCTGTCGACCGACGCCCTGCACGCGCTGCCGCCCGAACGCACCGTGCTGTCGCTGAGCGTACGCGACCTCGCCAACGTCGACACCCGCGCCGCCGTGCAGGCCCTGCGCGCCGGCGGCGTCGGCATCTCGCTGCGCGGCGCCAACCTCGACCTGCTGGGCCGCAACCTGTCCATCATCGCTTCCTACGCCGAAGTACGCTTCAGCGGCGCCGACGTGGCGACGCAGGCCCGCACCTATGCCGCCGTCAAGCAGTCGACCCTGCGCATGGTGGGCCGCCCGGTCGCCACCTGGGCCGACTTCGACGCCTGCGCGGCGCTGGGCCTGGACGCCTTCGTCGGCAAGCTGCACCTGACCCCGCGCGAGGGCGGCAACGTGAAGGGCATGAACCCGGCCCAGGCCATCATCCTGCAGCTGATGCAGATGGTGCAGAACAACGAGGACGTGCCGAAGATCGAGGCCGTGCTCAAGCGCGACCCGGCCCTGATCTACAAGCTGCTGCGCTTCATTAACTCCGCCGGCTTCGGCGCCGGCCGCCAGGTCGAGTCGCTGCGCCAGGCCATCGCCATGCTGGGCTATGCGCCGCTGTACCGCTGGCTGGTGCTGCTGCTGGCCACGGCCAGCTCGAGCGGCTACTCGCCGGTGCTGATGGAAACCGCCGTGGTGCGCGCCCGCCTGTGCGAACTGCTGGGCCAGAAATTCCTGCCGCGCGCCGAGAGCGAATACCTGTTCGTGGCCGGCATGTTCTCGCTGCTGGACCGCCTGCTGGGCCTGCCGATGAAGGAAGTACTGGACACCATCCAGCTGCCGGACGAGGTGGTGCGCGCGCTGCTGACGCGCGGCGGCGTGTACGGCCCCTACCTGGCGCTGGCCGAGGCCTGCGAGCTGAACTCGAACCTGGTGGCGTCGATGGCGGCCTCGCTGGAGATCAGTCCGCTGGATGTCAACAAGGCGCATTTGAGTGCGCTGGCTTGGGCGCAGAGCGTTACCACCTGATCGTCGTCCCCGTACAATTAACTAACGTCATTCCCGCGAAAGCGGGATGAGCCACTGGGCTCATCCCTCCATACCGAGGCTCCGAAGTCGTTTCCAACGATTTGCCGCTTACCTTAGCCGGACATTCAGCATCGGTTCCCGCTTTCGCGGGAACGACGGGTCGAAATTTTGCCATCCGGCAAAACCTCACCGCTTCATCTGGACCTTGCTCACCGCCCGCTCCAGGCGCTGCTTCATCTGCATGGTGATATTCGAAATCCGGCACCCGATCTGCACCTGCTCGCCCAGCAGGAAGGTACGGAAGGGGCGCAGCAGGCGGATTTCGAGGTCGGCCGTGATCGCCAGCGACGGGCCCAGTTCCAGTTCCACGCCTTCCAGCTTCTGGCCGACATAGAGTTCGTAAGCCTGGTCGAGCGTCGCGCGCAGGCCCACGCCGCCGGACGAGAAGTCGTACAGCGGCAGTTCGAACACCTTGCCCAGGTAAGTGAAGCGGGCGCCGTAGCTGCCGCCCAGCGGGCTTTCCAGGCGGGCTTCGGCGCGGCGGTTCAGGACCAGGCAGCTTTCCGGCAATGGCAGCTCGACCGACTGGCCGCGGCCCGGCACGATGCTCCAGTTGGCGTCGAGCTCGAACTGGATCTTGGCGTTGCCGCCCATGGCGGCGACGAAGACAGCCTTGCCTTCGGCGAGGACGCTGGCATCAAGCAGCTCGAGGATGAAGGAGCGGCGGTCCGGATCGACGGCATCGATGCGCGCCATCACATGGTCCGCGCCCAGCGGATAGATGGTGATGGCTTCGCCGGTCTGGGCCAGGGTCGACAGGCTGTCGAAGATCTGGAAGGCGTCGCTCATCGTGTGCGCGGGCGCAGCGGACGGAATGCGCTGGACGGCGTCGGTCGGCTTGGGCGGACCCTTGCGGATCTGTGTGATGGACAAATCGGTCACGAAACTACTCCTTGAATGCTCCTGTAGATTCTAGCAAATCGAGTTGCCATACTCTACAGGGAAATTTCAATAAAGAAAGTAGTGTGGTTCAAATTTCCAGATTGTCGATCAGGCGGGTATTGCCCAGCTTGGCGGCGGCCAGGACAACCAGCTGCTCGCCAGCAAGGTACTCGTCGCGGCTCGGTGCCTGCAGGTTCATGCGCTTGCGGATCGAGACATAGTCCGGCTTCCAGCCGCGCGCCGCCAGGCGGTTCATCGCGTCCTGTTCCAGGGCTTCCAGGTCGGCATGGCCGGCGCGGGTCTGCTCGGCAACGTAGTTCAGGGTCTGGTAGAGGAAGGGCGCCTCGGCCCGTTCTTCGCTCGACAGGTAGCCATTGCGCGAGGACAGTGCCAGGCCGTCTTCGGCGCGGAAGGTCTCGGCGCCGATGATCTCGGTCGGCATCGCCAGTTGGCGCGCCATGTTACGGATGATCATGAGCTGCTGGTAGTCCTTCTTGCCGAACACGGCCACGCGTGGCTGCACGCAAGAGAACAGCTTGGTTACCACCGTGCACACGCCCGGGAACATCGCGGGGCGGAACTCGCCTTCGAGGATATTGCCCAGGTCGTTAGGCGGCAACACGCGGTATTCCTGTGGCTCCGGATACAGGTCCTTCTCGGTCGGCGCGAACAGCACGTACACGCCTTCCTTCTCCAGCTTCTCGACGTCGGCCTGGAAGGTGCGCGGGTACTTGTCGAAGTCCTCGTTCGGGCCGAACTGCAGGCGGTTGACGAAGATCGAGGCGACCACCGGGTCGCCATGACGGCGCGCCAGGCGCATCAGCGACAGGTGGCCCTCGTGCAGGTTGCCCATGGTCGGGACGAAGGCGGTGCGCAATTGGCCGCGCAGCTGGTCGCGCAGTTCGTCGATGGTGGAGATGATTTTCATGGTGTCGTAATAAGGCTCAGGCAGGCGAATAAGCCAGCCGAACATAAATGGGCGCGAATGGTTCGGCCTGGGTAATTTCGATCAGGGTTTCTTTGGCCAACTCGAGCATGGCGACGAAGTGCACGACCACCACCGGCACGCTGGCATGTCCCGCGAACAGCTCCGAGAATTCGACGAAGCGCTGGGACTGGAGTGTACGCAGGATCGCCGACATGTGCTCGCGCACCGAGAGTTCCTCGCGGCCGATCCGGTGATGCTGGGTCAGCTTGGCGCGGCGCAGCACGTCCATCCAGGCGCGCTGCAGGTCGCTGGCATCGACATGCGGCCATACCGGCGCCAGCCCTTGCTCGACCGGCAGCGAAGGCCGCTGGAAGTCGCGCTCGTACTGGGGCAGGGCGCCGATCTGCTGGGCCGCCAGCTTGATCTGCTCGTATTCCAGCAGGCGCCGCACCAGTTCCGCGCGCGGATCGCCGACATCCTCGATCAGCTCGTCCTGGCGCTTGGGCAGCAGCATGCGCGACTTGATCTCGATGAGCATGGCAGCCATCAGGAGGTACTCGGCCGCCAGTTCCAGGTTGTGCTTGCGGATCTGCTCGACGTATTCCAGGTATTGCAGGGTCACCTGCGCCATCGGGATGTCGAGGATGTTGAAGTTCTGCTTGCGGATCAGGTACAGCAGCAGGTCGAGCGGACCTTCGAAGGCGTCGAGGAAGACCTCGAGGGCGTCGGGCGGGATGTACAGGTCGTTGGGCAGGCGCAGCAGCGGCTCGCCGTAGAGGCGTGCGATGGCGGCTTCGGCGGCATCAGCCGCCGCGTTCAGCCTGTCGTCCTGGCCGGAATCGGCAGCCTGGTCCGCGATGGCGCCTTCATCCTGCGGGGAATCGGCAAGCCCTTCGGGGCCGTCCGGGGCGCCGGTCGCCGGAGCGCCGGCCGCCTGCTCAGGCGCCATCGTCGTCAGCCTATGCCGTCAGCCAGCCGACGGAACTCAGACCTTGGTCTGGTAGGGGTAAGCCTGCTGGCGGAGGCGCGACTCGTTGATGCGGCGCTGTTCGTCCAGCGACAGCGGCGACTTATCCCACAGCAGGGCGCGGCCGGCGACCTGGCGTTCATCCATGCCCGGGGTTTTCTCTTTCAGTTCCTTGATGAACTTGGTGTGGTCGGATTCGTAATTCGAGTGTTTCGTGAACAGGCCCATGGTGCTCTTTAGACTCTAAAAAAGGTACAAACGTTCGATTTTACCGCGCTGCAGCGATTACCAGCGATTACTTATGCAGTTCGTTCAGCTGGCGGGCGATGATGTCGTGGTTGAGCCACAGCACCGGCGAGATCTTCTCGGCCGCGCCGTGGAACATCAGCGGACCGGTGCTTTCCACCACCAGCGAGGACAGGTGGTCGGTGACCAGCGCCTTCTTGTCCTGGTGCAGGGAAGTGATCTCGTCCGAGGTGCCGATCATCAGCTCGGCCAGCTCGGGGCTGTTGTCCATCGGCCAGGCTTCGAAGTTGCGGAAGCCGGCGCTGGTCTCGGTCTGCAGATAGGATTCCAGCTTGTCGAGGATACCCTGGACCGACTCGCCTTCGTTCAGCAGGCTCTGGCAGATATCCCACTGCTGCTGGGCCCAGGCGCCGCCGCCTTCCTTCTTGAGTGCGGTCAGCAGCGGGAACAGCGACAGTTCGACGCCAACGAAGATGTCGGAGGAATTGGTGCGGATTTCCGGGCAGTTGAACACGGTCGCGTAGACGCCCTGTTTCCAGGCCGCTTCGGCGATCGACTCCAGGCGCATCTTGGCATAGCCCTGGGTGTAGTTGGTATAGGTCTGCCACTTGTACTCGCCGCCGATCAAGACTTCGGTGCCGTGGTAGCCGTAGGCGCTGTAGCGCACTTCGCCGCCTTTCGCGGTGATGCGCTCGCGGATCGGGGCCGAGGCGTCGATCAGGTACTTGAGCGTATTGGCCGAGACTTCGTCGAAGTTCATCAGGATCAGCTTGCCCAGGTCGCTGTCGAGCAGGGCGCGCGAGGACATGAAGCGGTCGCCGCGGCCTTTGTAGATGCGGTTGGCGATCGCCAGGAAGGCCTTGATGCGCGGAATGCCGCCGGCCATCGTGTGCGCGAAGAACACATTGGCGCCGTCCGGGATCAGCTTGTCGATTTCAAGCATGGCTTCCTTGGCCGAGCTGGTGAAGCGGGCCACGCCGGCCTGGCGGCACAGCTCGATCTTGTCCCAGTCCAGCTTGTCGTCCTGCCAGCTCTTGAGGGTAATACCGGACAGCATCTCGGTCGGGTTCTGTTCGCCCGCCGGTGCGTCCATGTCGAAACCGGCCATCAGCGGCACATTGATGATGCGGCCGCCCAGCTTGGCTTCCGCTTCCGCGTGCTCTTCCGCCGTCAGGGCGCGCAGGCTGCCGTCGTCGTTGCGGCGGCCCACGGTGACGCCCAGGATCGTCATGCCGGCCTTGCGTGCCTCGTCGATCAGGCCGTTCGCGTAGCCACGGCCGAACAGCTCGCCGAACAGGACGAAGACGTCACCTTGACGGAACAGGTTCGCTTGCGGGATGTGTCGCAGGGCTTTGTATTCGGTCATATTATTCGTTACCACTCAAAAATAAGAAGGACGGGGCGGCACGGATGCGCCCGGTTATTTTTCAAAACGCCGCATTATACTGCCACTGCTGCGCTGAAATTAATAGCTTTCTGCCAAGGCCGGCTGGCGTGGACATCCCGTGCCCACGATTACCGATCAACGAATACGCATGCCGGGCTGGGCGCCGGACACCGGCTCCAGCAGGTACAGGCCCGGATTCGCCTTCTCATCCTTGGCCGACGCACACAGCACCATGCCTTCCGAGATGCCGAACTTCATCTTGCGCGGCGCCAGGTTGGCGACCATCACGGTCAGCTTGCCGATCAGCTGCTCAGGCTGGTAAGCCGACTTGATGCCCGAGAAGACATTACGGTAACGGCCTTCGCCCACGTCCAGGGTGAGGCGCAACAGCTTGCTCGAACCTTCGACGTGCTCACAATTGACGATCTTCGCCACGCGCAGGTCGATCTTGGTGAAATCGTCGATCGAGATTTCCGGCGCCAGCTCTTCGATATCGCCTGCTTCCGCTGCCGGCGCGGCGGCTTCTGCAGCGGTGTCGGCGGCGGCAACCGGGGCCGGAGCCGCCGACGTAGCGACGCCCGGCTTGTCAAACAGGTCCTCGACCATCTTGGCGTCCACGCGCTGCATCAGGTGGCTGTAGGCGCCGATGGTGCGGCCCAGCATCGAGTTCCACACCTTCTCGCCCTTGGTATCGTCCCAGGAGAAGGCCGCGTCGCCCAGGAATTCCTGGACGCGCGAGGCGACGAAAGGCAGCACCGGCGACAGCATGATGCTCAGCTGGCGGAACAGGATCAGGGCGGTGGTGCAGACATCGTGCAGCTCGGCGGTCTTGCTCTCGTCCTTGGCCAGGATCCAGGGCTTGTTCTCGTCGACGAACTGGTTGGCGACGTCGGCGATGGCCATGATCTCGCGCAGCGCACGGCCGAACTCGCGGGCTTCGTAGCTGGCGGCAATCGTTGCCTGGCGCTCGCCGTCTTCGCCGTTCAGGGCGCGGGCAATCCACTGCTTCGCGGTGTCGGACAGTTCCGATGCCAGCTTGCCGTCGAACTTCTTGGCGATGAAGCCGGCGCAGCGGCTGGCGATGTTCACGTACTTGCCGATCAGGTCGCTGTTCACGCGGGCGACGAAGTCTTCGCCGGTGAAGTCCAGGTCTTCGACCTTGCTGTTCAGCTTGAACGCCAGGTAGTAGCGCAGCCACTCCGGATTCATCTTCAGCTCGAGGTAGCGCAGCGGCGAGATGCCGGTGCCGCGCGACTTCGACATCTTTTCGTTATTCACGGTCAGGTGGCCGTGGACATTGACCTTCAGCTTGTCGATGACCGGGTGGCCGGAGAAATTCAGCATGGCCGGCCAGAACAGCAGGTGGAAGGAGACGATGTCCTTGCCGATGAAGTGGACCTGCTCGGTCGCCGGATCTTTCAGGAAGGCTTCGTAGTCGATGCCTTTCTTCTCGAAGTAATTCTTCAGCGAAGCCAGATAGCCGACCGGCGCATCCAGCCAGACGTAGAAGAACTTGCCCGGCGCATCGGGAATCGGGATGCCGAAATAGGGCGCGTCGCGGGAGATATCCCAGTCGGCCAGCTTCTCGCCGTTCTCGCCCAGCCACTCCGACACTTTATTTACCATCTCCGGCTGCAGGCGGCCCGGGGTGTTCAGCCACTCCTTCAGGAAATGGAAGCAGCGCGGATCCGACAGCTTGAAGAAGTACTGCTCGGACGGCTTCAGGACCGGCGTCGCGTGGGTGAACACCGAGTACGGATTGATCAGTTCGGTCGGCTGGTAGGCGGCGCCGCAGACTTCGCAGTTGTCGCCGTACTGGTCCTTGGCGTGGCAGACCGGGCACTCGCCCTTGATGTTGCGGTCGGCCAGGAACATGCCCTTGGTCGGGTCGTAGAAGCGGTCGACGGTCTTGGTATAGATGAGGCCGGCATCGCGCAGCTTGCGGTAGATGTCCTGCGACAGCTCGACGTTTTCCGGCGAGTCGGTCGAATACCAGTTGTCGAAGGCGATGTGGAAGCCGTCCAGGTACTGGGCGCGGCCGGCGGCGATGCGGGCCACGAATTCCTGCGGCGTCACGCCTTCCTTCTCGGCGGCGATCATGATCGGGGTGCCATGCGTATCGTCGGCGCCGACGAAATGCACCGTGCGCTGCTGACCGTCGTCCTTCTGCATTCGCTGGAAGCGGACCCAGATGTCGGCCTGGATGTATTCCATCATGTGGCCGATGTGGAAGGCGGCGTTGGCGTAGGGCAGGGCGGTGGTGACGAACAGCTTGCGTGTCATGGTCGAAAAGGGAGGTCGATAGGTGAAAAAAAGCATTTTACCAGCGGATGCCCCTGAACGCGCAGTGGGTAATCAGGCCATTTGCCACTTGAACAAGAGTCAATACGCCAATTTACGATAAACTTGCGCATCACATCCGGAGAACCCCATGAGCACCACTGCAGAAGACGTCAAGGCCGCCCTGGCGGCGGTCGTCGACCCGAATACCAATAAAGATTACGTCAGCACCCGCTCGGTCAAGAACGTCCAGGTCGACGGCGGCAACGTCGCCCTCGACATCGAGCTCGGCTACCCGGCCAAGAGCCAGTTCGCTCTGGTCCGCAACGCCGTCATCGACGCCGTGCGCAAGCTGCCCGGCGTGCAGAACGTCAGCGTCAACGTCACCAGCAAGATCATTTCGCACACCGTGCAGCGCGGCCTGAAGGTGATGCCGAACGTGAAGAACATCATCGCCGTCGCCTCGGGCAAGGGCGGCGTCGGCAAGTCGACCACGGCCGTCAACCTGGCCCTGGCCCTGGCCGCCGAAGGCGCCAGCGTCGGCGTGCTGGATGCCGACATCTACGGCCCTTCGCAGCCGACCATGCTGGGCATTAACGGCCGCCCGCAAAGCCTGGACGGCAAGACCATGGAGCCGCTCGAGAACCACGGCGTGCAGGTGTCGTCGATCGGCTTCCTGATCGATCCGGACGAGCCCATGGTCTGGCGCGGCCCGATGGTCACCCAGGCCCTGCAACAGCTGCTGGAACAGACCAACTGGCGCGAGCTCGACTACCTGGTCGTCGACATGCCCCCGGGCACCGGCGACATCCAGCTGACCCTGTCGCAGAAAGTGCCGGTGACGGGCGCCGTGATCGTCACCACGCCGCAGGACATCGCCCTGCTGGATGCGCGCAAAGGCCTGAAGATGTTCGAGAAGGTCGGCATCCCGATCCTCGGCGTGGTCGAAAACATGAGCATGCATATCTGCTCGAACTGCGGCCACCATGAGGCCATCTTCGGCGAAGGCGGCGGCGAGAAGATCTGCGCCGACTTCGGCGTCGACTTCCTGGGCCGCCTGCCGCTGCAGCTGTCGATCCGCGAACAGGCCGATTCCGGCACCCCGACCGTGGTGGCCGAGCCGGACGGTCCGGTGGCCGCGATCTATAAAGAGATCGCGCGCAAGGTGGCGGTGAAGGTGGCGGAGAAGGCGAAGGATATGACTGCCAAGTTTCCGACGATTGTTGTGAAAAACGACTGATTCATCAGCAAAGCAAAACGTCATTCCCGCTTTCGCGGGAATGACGGGCAACCGGTATCGCATCAGTGCGCATCGACTCCCTCCGCACCCGCCTGCGCGCCCTCGGCGCCCTCCCGCTCCACGAAGACCGCATCCTGCGCGACTGGGTCCGCAACGCCGGCCACGACCACGGCCGCCGCCGCCCCATGGACTTCCTGCCGAAACCGGTACGCGAAGCCCTGCCCGACATCGACGCCGAGCTCGACGGCCTGGCGCGCATCCTCGGCACCCATCCGGCCGAAGACGGTTCTGCCCGCCTGCTGGTCGGCCTGCAGGACGGCCAGACGGTCGAATCGGTGCTGCTGCCGCGCGACGGCGTCTGCGTCTCCAGCCAGGTCGGCTGCGCGGTCGGCTGCCAGTTCTGCATGACGGGGAGAAGCGGCCTGATCCGGCAGGTGACGAGCGGCGAGATCGTCGCCCAGGTGGTGCTGGCGCGCCGCCAGCGGCCCGTGAAGAAGGTCGTGTTCATGGGCATGGGCGAGCCGGCCCACAATCTCGACAACGTGATGGAAGCGATCGAGCTGCTAGGTGTGGAAGGGAATATCGCGCACAAGAACCTGGTGTTCTCGACCGTCGGCGACCCGCGCGTATTCGAGCGCCTGCCCGCGGGACGGGTGAAGCCGGCGCTGGCCTTGTCGCTGCACACGACCAAGGCCGAACTGCGCGAACGCCTGCTGCCGCGCGCGCCGCGCCTGGCGCCGAAAGAGCTGGTGGAGGAGGGCGAACGCTATGCGCGCCTGACCGGCTACCCGATCCAGTACCAGTGGACCTTGCTGGAGGGCGTGAACGACGGCCAGGACGAGCTGGACGCCGTCGTCGAGCTATTGCGCGGCAAGTATGCCGTGCTGAACATGATTCCATATAACGCCAACGAAGGCCTGCCTTTCAAGCGCCCGGGCTGGGACAAGGCTGAGGCCATCGCGGCCTGGCTGTTCGAGCGCGGCATCCTCGCCAAGCTGCGCGATTCGGCCGGGCAGGACGTCGATGGCGGCTGCGGGCAGTTGCGGGCGCGGGCGGCGGCGCAGCCAATCAGGCTCATCCGCGCCGCGTAGGGTGGGCTCACCGGGCCCACGTTCGA
>Ga0308169_10005862_pt1 | contig 10991 bp, 15 predicted proteins | sample PhyBR1_2_FD_202139 | JGI IMG/M metagenome (GOLD analysis project Ga0308169, IMG submission 202139) | Phyllosphere microbial communities from UC Gill Tract Community Farm, Albany, California, United States - DLSLSB.R1 | ecosystem: Host-associated > Plants > Phyllosphere > Unclassified | place... | reverse complement strand
ACGCAGACGCTACGCTTTCGCTGCAACTGCCGCAAAGGCCGGCGAGCCCACGAATACCAAGAGCAGGCAACGCCGACGACCGAAGGGCAAACCCCGCCAAGCCTTTGAAATCACTGGGTGGGCTTGGATTCGTCCCACGTACATACGCCTGAGCCTGTACCTTACTCTACCTTTACACCGCCGCCCGCACAAACGTCACCGCACCTTGCAGTCAACCTTGTTCGCTCATCTCTGCACTCGCAGTTCATCACTACCCGACGACAGCGTGAAAGACATCGAGATCGTCTTACACGAAAGGACATCCACACACCGGACGTCGCTGTACATAGGCAACACCACGACACTACTGTTTACAATCGGTTCGTAGTTGTATCTCTCATCCCACATAATCCCCGTTCAATCCCCTTCTTGACCCTCTTCATCGTCGTCGTTGTTGTCGTTCGCCATGGCGGTGCCATTCCACACGCAGCTTCAGCCCTTTGAAGAGGTGAGCCACGGCGTTACCATTCCAGACCCTTATCATACCCTCCTCCCTCCCACACGTTTCTCGAACAGGGCCGATAGTGTGTTTCGCCGGCGACGGGGGCCGAGGGATCACCGAGGAGGAGGTCATCAAGGCTTACTAGCTCGTTGCGTCCCGCTCATGCGCTGCCGGTAATTCGGTCGAGTTCAAGCCTCTAGCCATGTCATCCGTCATCACCATCTTCACACGCATCATCCACCTATTCGGCACCATCCAAACACCCGTCCCGGCCTACTCATTGTAACCTCCTTTGTCGCTGTTCCTGTGGTTCCTTGGCATCATATCAACCCCCTCCACCCCGTTGATCCCCAAACCCCATCCCACCGCCGGCCCCTCCTTTGTATCGAGTCCCCGCAGTCCTGCAGTGCATACCGCAGCACGCGACATCCTCTTTCCATCATGTTTGACTTGTCTCATGCTCGATCATTCTTCGCCGCGATTCACAACAAAAAAAAATAACACACTGCAAACACGTGCTGACACACATACAGAATCAGTCCCCTTCACCGACGGAAGAACGCGACAACCCATACGAGCTCGCCCTCCATCGATCGGGATCACCCAGCCAGTACTCGAGATCGCCAAAGCGGTCCCTCAGCTCCGCAAGCAACCACGCCCCCACCAGCCCCCCTCGTGGTCCACCCTCGCCAATCGACACTGTCAACACCCTTCAACGGCAGCTGTCCGGCGACCCTGAGAACCCACCCCCGCCTTGGCAGCGCCGCCCGTCCGTTTCGACACAGCGTAGTAGAGGCTCGTCTGTGAACAGCCACACGCGATCGGTCCGCTCCCCCTCCGATAGTTCGACCTCTCCTCCGCCTATAGCCAGCCAACCGCCCTCCGCTTCGCGCCGGCATCCAAACCTAAAGATGACCGCTTCGTCCATGCGGCCCCCGCTACCCAACGCGATGTTCCTCAACGAGTCGCCATCGGGCTCGTCATCTTCGCTCGTTGACGATCCGATGTTGACTCTCCCGCAGCCGGCGTTCAGACGGAGAAAGGGAGGATCGAACAGGTCGTCGATACACAGCTCGCAGGATCTGTCATCCTTGACGAGCGAGGAACTGTGGAGCCTCGAGCAGGAGACGGGCGTGTCCGGCAATAATGCCGCCGATATGAGCAACCCCTTGACGCGGTCGCAGGAGCGTCCGCTGGATACCGTTCGGCGGATGAGCAGCCGTATCGAGCACTCGCCGTACCGCACGGGCCTGCCGCAGGATGTCATATGTGCGTACCGGTCTGCGGTGTTTGCGGTACAAAACTGACCCTCAGGGCCTACCGCTCCGCCTGACGATCTGTACAATCCCCCTGTCAAATCCCGCTCCGTCACCAGCATGGTCTCGCTCCGCAGTACCAGCAGGCAGAAGCGGATGTCGCGCCACGGCTCTCGTCAACCCTCCATCGACACGAGCAACATACCCGGCAAACTTGTGGACGGGACGCCATACAACAAGTCCACGCCGACCTCGCCGCAGGACGCGGTGCTCATCTCGTCTACCAATTCGTCTTCCACCTCACTCGCATCGCACAATCTTCCGCCCAACAAGTCGAATCTCAGTCTGGGAAGCCGTCCACCTTCGTCTTTTCAATCGCAACTGTATCAGTCCCGGGATATCCTTAGCGCGCTGGCCCCTCGCGAGGGCGGTTACGCGATCGCCGCGCAGATGGCCAATGGGGTAGGCGCGGTGGGCTCCATGTCGGTCGAAGAACGACGGCGTAGTGCATTGTATGACGGCGAGCGGCCCAGATCTATGGCTCGCGCGCCCATGTCGCGGAGCTCTGGTATGGGCCGGTGGTCTCTAGACGGCGGGGAGGTGAGTTCTCGACCCGGCGATGCATTCGCAGATAGCTCACCGCAGCACTACGGCAAGCCGTACGGTACGCCCTCAAACGCGACGACAGCGACGAGCATCTCGGGCCGAACGCTTTCTTCGCATGAGGTTTCTCCCCCGGTCGACGACGAATTGGGCAAGTCGTCCTACCTCCCGGATGGAGCTTCGCCCCCCGTAGCCCCAAGATCCACTCCGAACGATGCGTCGCTGCCTCCTACGTTACCGATCCAGGCCAACTCGACGCCGGTCAACCCGTCCCCGCTGAGCCAGAACACCGCGGCGGGCGACCTGCCGAGTCCCGCACCCCTCCCCCAGACCAACGCGTACCCGCTGTCGTCACCTGCGCCGGAGGCTGCTGTTGCGGTCGTGTCGACCTCATCGCCCTCGGCTCCGCCCGCGGTTGCACCTCTAGCGGTACCCGCGACGTCTGGCACGCCGCCTGCGCCTTCCCCGCTCAACACCAAGAAGTCGAAGAAGGATTTGGCGAAGGACGCTAAGGCGGCTGCGAAAGAGGCCAAAGCTGCTGAGAAGGCGGCGGCCGCAAAAGCCGCACTGCAGCGAGCGAAGGATGCGAGAGATGCCGCTGCGAAGAGGCAGGCGGAAAAGGACGCCGCGAAGAAGAAAAAGGAGGACGACAAGCGGAGAGAAAAGGAGGAGAAGGCGCAGAGGAAGGCCGAGAAGAAGGCTGGACTCAAGACGAAATTGAAGAATTCGTCGGTTGTTGGATTCCAGAGCAGCAACTCAACCACTCCCTCCGCGAACGGAATGACCCCACGCACTACAAACGCGCCGCCCGTTCCGCCTGTTCCTGCAAAACACAACGCCCCGCCACCCGTTCCAGCGGAATTTGGCGCCAAGGCTGACGCGGTTCCCTTCCCGAGAAGTCAAACCTCGCAGAAAGTGCCGAAGGCGGAGATGGACAGGCCGGGGACCAATGCCACGTCGCTACCGCTTGGTGCCATGGCGTCCACGCCGACAGCTGCGTCTTCCGCTGCGCCGACCGGGCCAGCTGGACCGGTGCAGACGGCATCCACGTCGCGCGGATCGACAAAGCCGAGGCTGGGCATGTTTGGTACGCTGAAGAAGCGGCTGTCGTTCTTTGGCGATGACAAGACAACGCCCAACTCGCCAACGGTGCGAGGAGCGCCCGTCAAGGCGAACGAGGCGTTGCCGCCTGTACCGCCCACGCCACAAAAGTACGCTCAGCCATCCTCCCCGGCGCAGCCTGCGACGCCGGTGACCCGTGAGCCCGAGGTGGTACCAGTGTCGGCGACTACACCGCCGCGCCCGACGGCGATTGCGACCGCATCGCCCGAACCGCTCTCGATCCTCCCGCCTCGATCGTCGTCTCGGCCGGAGTCGGTGCTGCTCACGACGTCGAATTTGACCTCCCCCCAGACTCTCCACACGGCAGCGCCCAATACGCCTACCGCGCCCGGCATTCAGAGGTCCAACTCACACACCCCCACCTCCCCCACAGCCAGCCCGTCCTCGACGCACGCCTCGCCTTTGACCAAAACCGTGTCTCATGGGGATCACACGTCCCGAACGGGCTCGCCCGCGTCGGTACGCAAGGGAGGATCCATCCGGGGTCCACGACCGATGCCGCGTTCTTCGCCGTCGCCTGAGAAGGCTCGACCGGCCAGCATCTTCACATCGGACCTTCAGCAGCACCAGGTACCCTCTGGCTCCAGTTCAGCTGTGTATGCGTCGGCAATTACGCCCTCGACGTCTAGAGAGTCGGCCGAGAACGGCGACGACTCTCTGTTCTCGCACACGATCAGCAAGGAATCGTCAGCCGGTACGGACCTCGCTAGTCCGTTTACCAGTGTGGGTGGCAATGGAGATAGCGAGAAGGGGAGCTTCAACTTGATGGGCGATGAGAGGGAGCCCCCCGAGCGGGAGGGGTCGAATGAGACTGTCACCGTTGGGGAGAAGGCGTCCGAGGGCGTGCCGGCGGTGACTGCAATTCCGGTTCAGGCGCACTGAGACGATCGGGCGGTGTACGGACAATCAGACAAAAAGAAATGGAGAGAAGGTCGCCAACCGGATGGCAGCGGATCGTTTGTCAGCAATACACGCAAGACCACCACGGACATTATACACTAGGATTCTTTACCTCTTCGTCCCAAACCGGGATGACAACTCCCAGGTGGCGTATCGAGTAATTTACAGAGACGAGAGACGACAGAGCGACAGCGGTGTAGATACCCCCGTCACGTATAATCGCATTACACACCGTAGGTGTAGCGGGTTGGCATTTATGGACAATTGAGTGGGGCTCTCGGCCGGAACACGCATGCATGACCTCTGGAGCACTTCGAACGATATTGTGTCGATCTGGATTTCGCAAATGACAAGAACGTGGGGTGCGGAGGCTCTGCTGCCAGCCGGTGTTTGCTCATATAATGACGCTTGTTATACGGTATACCTGCAAGCGATCGCCGTCCGTCCGTCAGTCACAGTGTCTGACGATCGTCCTACCCACAGCACCAGGGCCTCAATTACACCGCCTCGGCCCACCACGAGTGATGCTCGCTCGCCTGGATGTGGACCCCTTGAATAGTCTAGTGGCCCTCGAACCGCAGCACTAGCACTCCAAGGGCCGAGACGGGACGGGATGACCTGTACAAGACCTGACACGACCTGAGACATGGTACGCATGAGGCCAGGGTGTGTGGACCGAGGGACAATTGCCGTAATGGTGCAGTGGCGACGCAAGCGGTAGTTAGACGGAGCAAGTGAGCGGCGATTGCCGCACATGAGATGATTGACGTCACTGGACCCAAGGAAGAGCAAAAAGGGGCAAAAACGAGGCGAGACGGGCGGAGAGAAGTCGGTCATCCCAGACATCCTACGTAGACGTTTTCCGGACCGCTGTTGGCATTCAACATCGTTCCACCTTTGTGCATCCACGACCGACATCGGACTCGTATAACTCTGCCCGGTCTTGACGCGCTCAGATCTCCACCACACGCCATCAGCACCCCATCGCTAGACTCCTCTCGCGCCTTCTGATCACTCACCTCCGGACAAACACCGCTCAAGTCAGATACCATGGCCGTCGTGAGTGGTCCCTCCACTAGGCATCACGTCTCGGTCTCACCCGGCGCTGTCCACCGGGTTAGACACCTCACCACGAGTCACAGAGATCATCAGCCGGCTGTGCCAGCATGAGCACGGGGAAATACATATCTGACGTGCAGGACTCGCACATTCGACGGGGACAGCCGATCTTCTTCGGTCTGCTCTGCTTCTTCGCCATCATCGAGGGATGTATCACTTCTTGGCTCGGTGAGTGAAACTTCCGGACATCGCAGTGCCCCTCCCTCGCCCTCTGATCACCTGCCTCGCCATGGCGTCACGGGGAACAAACCTTTGCCGAGCCGTGTAAACACCGGTGATCGAGGCTAATTCGCAGTCGCGCAGTACAACCGACACGGCAACTACCCGTCCGGCTCGGCCCGTGACAGACTGCGCTTCCTCGTCTTCACCTCGTGGTGGACCGTCGTCTTCACCGCCGTCTACCTCGGCGCCTTCCTGGCCGACGCCCTGTCATTCCTCACCTCGATTGCCTCTCACGCCGCCTGGCTTATCGTGACGTGAGTCGTAACCTAGATCCTTCCATCACAATAAAGGTGCTGACAACAGATGGATCTTCTGGACGGCCGGAGCCGCCTCGTTGACGGCGGCGTACGACGGCGGACAAAACTGCTCGAACTCGTCCCTCGTCTACTGCAACCAGAACATGGCGGCCGAGGCGTTCGCCTGGATCTGCTGGATCATCATCACCATCGCTACTGCCTTGGTCATTCTCATTGGCGTTGCGGCCATCCGACGAGGTGACGGCCTCAATCGCTCGCTCGCTTAAGCGGAAGAAAGGGAGAGGACGTCATGGCGGCTCAATCCGAGTGTCGCAGGCAGCAGTGAGAGGAGGTGGAAGCAACTCTGGCGAGGAAGGCAAGGAGGGTCGGGAGGATGGGACCGGAGGTATGCCGCGGGAGACGCTGATCGAGACGGCGATAGCGGGGGAAGAACAGAATACATCCTATAATGCGTGTGAGCTCTTGAACCTACAAATGCACTTAACATCATGTCATTCGCGTTTGAGCAGGTATGGGGCGCGGCCTTATCTAGCGACTTCATGGGGTGGCCACGCGACCTAGGGGACGTATAAGGTGGTGTAAAAGCGCAGCCCCTAGCGCTGCTGCCGATCAGGACGGAGGACGCCTGAAGAGGTGTAATGTGGAGTCACAAAGAAGGCAATCCTTGCTGAAGTACTCGTCTGACAAGACAGCGCTTATTCGGTGTCGACTCCAGAGGCCCTTCCACGGTCATGAGCAATTTGCTCCACAACCTATGGACGAGGACTAACGAAGGCGCATCCCACTTTGAAGACACAATCAAAGCTGCAATGCACGACTGTCCTTTCAGGTGGCGCGAGTCTCGCTTGAATCTAGGGCTTGTTGAACAGCTCCACAAGGGATGGCCAGGCGCTTACAAATACAGTGCATGGGCTCAGGTCAAGACGCCCTCGTGCCCTACTTCAAGGCACACATACAACCGCCCACGAACTGACCACCAACCACTGCACTCGATACTGACATGACTGGCGGTTCTGAGGGTTCCTCGCGCGGGTATGGCATGGGCAGGACCGGGGAGGGCACCTATTCTACGCCATTTGTAGGCGACACAACCCCGGGTCGGCGCACCGGTGAGTCCTGCGCTCGATTATTTGAGACCCCTTTTCGTGATCAGCGGGTCGGCGGGCCTCCGGAAGAGGTTCCGAGACTGTGAGGCAGAGCCTGAGACAGGCGCCCCAGAAGCTCGCACTGATGATGTCAGATCCTTCGCAGCTGAGCGGATACTTCCTCTTGACACCGGAGGAGCAGAGATTGAAGCAGGAGAGGATGATGGCCGCAGCTAGCAAAACATCGAGCGCCGGATCTTCGGATCCACTACCATCAGACTCGCAAAATTCGGGCGATCTGAGTCTGAGAGTCCTCACATCCATCAAAGAGGGCTCAGATTCAACGATGAGGGAAGCTCATACTGGGAATGCCGGAAGAACCGTCACCGGTGCGCCCCTGGTGGACTCTTCCACAGCTGACAACGACGATGACGAAGACCATGGAAAGAGCAAAGACAACAAACACGAAGATGACAACGATCCGCCAGACGAGAAGAAGAAGTGAAAGGTGACCGACTCGAAGGACGAGCGCCGGAGACCGTTCTCAGAATCATTGACCTATGTATGTGTGCGCTTCTCGTGAATGCATCGAATGCGAGGTCTGGGCCCCAGTCGAAACATGCGCGACTCAACGCATGGACTTATACAAACAGCACAATTCGGCCTGCGCCACGAGTCAGGTACAGATCACGCTGCCCGAGCTTGTGATCTCGCATTTCTGCTCACAGGAATCGAGGTCGATCCACGCTGGAGTTCAGTGACTGTACTTGTGTGTATCAGGCCATTCACAGACTGTATCCACCGCGACGTACCCGCACAACTTGAGACTCTGCGCCGATCAAGGAAGATGTCCCATGCATCCCGGGCTGTCCTAGGAGCGACCGACAAGACTGCTACTGTGTTACTCAGATGTTTACATGTGCATCGTAGATCGTGCCGCCGCCGCAGGTTCGTTCCGGTCCGCGCTTGAGTCCGATCTTGCGCTCCAAAGCGGCTTTCAGGCCGTGTTGGCATATCGCGCAGAAGCCTGGGGTCAACGCTGTGCGACGGCGTTTCCACCGCGAGACACGCACGCGGTGACAGCACGTTACGCATGAGGCAGTCCTCGTTCGTCTGGTCTTAGCTTCCGGCGCCGCGTCCGCGAGCTGCACGCACCGGTCTCAGGGTCATGTCCCCGTGGATCGAGTATGTCGGGAATGCGCCAATGTAACCCGGCGTATTGTTAAACCTGTCATCAGCACAGCAGCGTCCAGCCTCGGTCACTGAACTCACTGCCCATGTCCACCATATTCGATGAACTCCAAGCTGGTCAACATCTTGCCTCCCTGGCCCCCTTTGGCCTCCGTGCCCTTCTTCGTGAGCTGTACGCGGACTTCGTTCTCTCCTGCGGGTAGTCCTTCTTGCAATTTGACCTCGAGCCACCGCCGGTCCAAAGATCCTCTCCATTCGGGCTGGAACGCGGCTGAGAGGTTGAGGGCGTGGCCGTTGAGGGAGAACTCAAGGTGATCTGGATGTGGAATTGACGAGAGCGAGAATCGGATCATCCCTGTGGGGTAGTCTCGACGCTTGGGATGGTTGTTCGAGATGAACGAAGCGTGGTAAGGCCCCTGAGAAAGGTCATACCATCTCTAACTCAGTACGGCTCAAGGCACCCGGAACACAGAAGGGGCAGAGTCAAGCTCACGGGTACTGCTGCAGCGGGACTCGGGCATCTTCCATGCGGACATTGTCGGGGTTCGTGAGGTTGTTCTTCCATTTCAGATGGTGCAGATGGTCGACCTTGTCTGAATTGACCCCAGAGTACACCTCGCCTGCTCATCAGTTGCCGCAGAGCGCAGCCTAGATCATGAGGCTCACCGCCCTCGTACTCCTCCCCGACGTCGATCAAGCTGTGTCCTAGCTCATGCCGGAGCACGATCGGGCCATTCATGGACGACGCGGTGATCACGCTGATGGTCAGCTAGCTGGGGAGATGGATCGCAGGCGACCACGTACGTAAACTCCCCGCCGAGCCCGCCGTACAACGGATCGTTCCCTTTTGTCAGCCCGGCCCGAGCCAGATCAGCCGACAGCGACCCTCAGTCGCAGTCAGGGACTGACCCAGAAGAACTGGCTGATCGCAACCGCCCTCATCGCTGGCACGCCAGTAGGCGCAAGCAGCCCTCGCCAGTCGATGATGCTGGATGTAAACACCTCGCAGCTCATCGCCTGGTCGATACAGGCCGAAAGCCGCCCCGGGCAGAGGCTTGTCATGTGTGCCGATGCCAGACTGCAGGTCAACGAAACATCACTCAGATTTCTCCCAGAGCTGCCAGAGCTGGGAGGGAGAGAGGAGGCCAGCTTACGGTGTTGGAAGGTACGAACACCGCATATACGTTGAGCAGATGCGCGACATCGTACATCGGGCCTCGGTCCGATACGATATCATCCGTCAACTTTCGCGCATCGACGAGGAATTTGTCCTCTTCTTCGAGCGTATCTGCCCGTCAGACAACTGGAAGGGACCAACGGCCAATACGCACACCCATCAGCGAAGAACGTCAGATCTAGCCGCTCCGCACTCGGTCCGCTGATATGTAGCGGATGGAGCGACATCTGCTCAGGCGGGTCGACCGGCTCGTGCGGCACGTCCACAGCGGCATAGTCGACTCTGGGCGGGAAAATCGGGTGCTGAGCGGCCGAAGAACCGCTAACACCAAGCGAGAAGATATGTTGATCCGACGGAGTGATGCCGGCGAATGCGGAAGTTGCTCTGAAGCATCAGCCGACATGCGTTTTGTTATGTCCCGCGCGGAGACTTGCAGGCTGTTTATGAGGCATGCGAGACTTGCTGCATGGCGGCCTATCATGGTTGTACGAGTCCTGGATGAGGGGATGAAGCTATGAGTGGCCCTGCCGATTGGGGACGGACGATTGTGTCGACGGGAACCAAATATCCGGCCCACCTCCACCGGCACAACGATGACCGGCGAGACGACCTCAATGCTCAAGTACTCGTACGACTTTGCTCCTTTGCCTACCGGCGGTGTGCCCCGGGGTTGGCCCACACTGATCCACCTGTAACAAGGTCCGGTAGCTGATATGCATATCGTTCACAATATCTGCCTCCTCGGCCTGGTACACAGATGCAACGACTATGGGGCCAGTCGCTTCGGGTCTCGCGGGAACAGCGAAGCCCTCCTGATGTTTCCGAGCTTGAGGAACAGCATGACGACTCGCTCGAGACCTGACTCATTAGCTTACTGACCGACATACGCGGGACTTGGAAGCAGCTCACCAATACCTCCACCACCGTGTGGCGGCGCACCGAGCTTGAACGCATCGAGGTAGCCCTGCATCGCCGCGGGGTCGATGCCGACCTCGCGCATCCTCTGCTCCAGGAAGACCGGGTCGTGCACTCGCTGCGCACCCGACAAGATCTCCTCACCGCGCATGAAGAAGTCGTACGAGTTGGAGAGGGTCGGGTTGGTCGGGTCGGGCATGGTGTAGAAGGGTCGGATGGCAAGCGGGAACTTGTCGAGGATGTAGTAGTCGGTCTTGTATTTCTCGCGGATGATCCGACCCAGCATCTTCTCGTTCTCCGTGCTGAGATCAGCGATGCTCCACATGCAGTGCCCGCGCAACCCACCTCATGTCGTCGAGGGGCCCGATGGGGTTGCCCTCGCTGTCGGTCGCACCGGCCTCCTGCAGCAGTTTGATCCCCTCCGAGAACGGCAGTCGTAGAGTCTCCTCCAGGAACAGGAACTCCTCGCATGGGTGCTGCTTCGACACAACGTCGATCTCGTGTGCGAATCGCTCCTTCAGACCCTTGAAGATGTGCTTGAACAGGTTGTCAAGGACGTCGAGGACCTCGTGGTAGTGCTCATCGATGGCCATCTCGAGATCGAGACCCATGAACTCGGTCATGTGTCGGTGGGTGTTGGAGTCCTCGGCACGGAAGACCGGG
>Ga0308169_10005860_pt1 | contig 10991 bp, 14 predicted proteins | sample PhyBR1_2_FD_202139 | JGI IMG/M metagenome (GOLD analysis project Ga0308169, IMG submission 202139) | Phyllosphere microbial communities from UC Gill Tract Community Farm, Albany, California, United States - DLSLSB.R1 | ecosystem: Host-associated > Plants > Phyllosphere > Unclassified | place... | reverse complement strand
CGATCGGCGAAGAGGAACTCGAGGCGATCCGCGAAGCGGCGCGCCAGCAGGGTTATGCCGAAGGCCATGAAGCCGGCCTCGCCACCGGCCACGCCAGCGGCTACGAAGACGGCCTGGCCGAGGGCCGCGCCGAAGCCGCCGCCGAACTGAGCCACCTGCAGGGCATCGCCGCCGACTTCGGCAACGCTGTCACCCAGGCCGACGAAGCCATCGCCGCCGACGTGCTCGAACTGGCCCTGCACCTGGCGAAGAACATGGTGCGCACCGCCTTCGAAGTGCGCCCCGAACTGATCCTGCCGGTGGTGCGCGAAGCGGTCGACTACCTGCCGACCCTGCAGCAGCCTGCCCTGCTGGTCCTGCATCCGGAAGACGCCCTGATCGTCCGCGGCGGCATCGGCCACGAACTCGAAAAGACCGGCTGGCGCATCGTCGAAGACGCTCATGTCGCACGCGGCGGCTGCCGCATCGACACCGCCAGCAACCAGATCGACGCCCAGATCGCCTCGCGCTGGCAGCGCCTGGCGCATGCGCTGGGCCGCGACGTGCAGTGGCTGATATGAGTGACTTGAAATGCGGTGACCGCCACACCGCGCGCTGGAAGTCCTACCTGAAGGACTGCGGCAACGTGCTCGATTTCGTCGAGCCGATGCAGGTCTCGGGCCGCGTCACGCGCGTCGCCGGCCTGGTGATGGAATGCGTCGGCCTGAAGCTGGCGGTGGGCAGCGCCTGCACCATTCCGGTCGCATCGGGTGCGCGCATCGAGGCCGAAGTGGTCGGCTTCGAGGGCGAGCGCCTGTTCCTGATGCCGCAATCCGACGTCGAAGGCGTGGTGCCCGGCTCGCGCGTGTTCCCGGTCGAGCCGAGCGTGCCGAAGCCCGGCAGCGTCGATCATCCGCGCCGCCGCCCGATGGACCGCGCGCGTCACCTGCCGGTCGGCTGGGGCCTGCTGGGCCGCGTGGTCGACGGCGCCGGCCGCCCGCTGGACGGCAAGGGTCCGCTCGACAGCACCGAGATGGGCCCGCTGAACGCGCGCCCGATCAATCCGCTGGAACGCGCGCCGATCACGGACACCCTGGACGTCGGCATCCGCGCCATCAACTCGATGCTCACCGTCGGCCGCGGCCAGCGTCTCGGCCTGTTCGCCGGTACCGGCGTCGGCAAGTCGGTGCTGCTGGGGATGATCGCGCGCTACACCACGGCCGACGTGATCGTGGTCGGCCTGATCGGCGAACGGGGACGCGAAGTGAAGGAATTCATCGAGCAGATCCTGGGCGAGGAAGGCCTGGCCCGCTCCGTCGTGGTGGCGGCACCGGCCGACTCGCCGCCGCTGCTGCGCATGCAGGGCGCCTCCTACGCCACCGCCATCGCCGAGCACTTCCGCGACGAGGGCAAGAATGTCATGCTGATCATGGATTCGCTGACCCGCTACGCGCAGGCGCAGCGCGAGATCGCGCTGGCGATCGGCGAGCCGCCGGCCACCAAGGGCTATCCGCCTTCGGTGTTCGCCAAGCTGCCGGTGCTGGTGGAACGCGCCGGCAACGGCCAGGAAGGCGGCGGCTCGATCACCGCCTTCTACACCGTGCTGTCCGAGGGCGACGACCAGCAGGACCCGATCGCCGACGCCGCGCGCGGTATCCTGGACGGCCACATCGTCCTGAACCGCAGCCTGGCCGAAGCCGGCCACTACCCGGCGATCGACATCGAACAGTCGATCTCGCGTGCGATGCACAACATCACCTCGCGCGAGCACCAGCAGGCGGCGCGTACGCTCAAGCAGCTGTACTCGCGCTACGAACGCTCGCGCGACCTGATCAGCGTGGGCGCCTACGTGGCCGGCACCGATCCGGTGCTGGACAAGGCGATCGTCCTGCACGAGCGCATCGAGGCCTTCCTGTGCCAGGAAATCCACGACAACGCCAATATGCTGCAGAGCTTGGGGGAATTGACCTCTCTGTTCGGCTGATTGAGCGAAGGCCGCGGCCGATATACTTGACCTACCATGGCCACCACCTCCGCGCTCCAGACCCTCGTCGACCTCGCACAGCGCGAGTCGGACGCCGCTGCCCGCCGCCTGGGGGTGGCACTGAAGGCGGTCGAGGAAGCCGAACAGAAGCTGCAGATGCTGCTGGGTTACCGCCAGGATTACGCGGACCGCCTGGACCAGGCCCAGATGAACGGGATCACGCCCTTCGCCTACGCGAATTTCGTGGCCTTCCTGGGCAAGCTGGACAACGCGATCAACGGCCAGCGCGAAGTGATCAAGCATGCCGAATACAAGGCCGACACCGAACGCAAGGCCTTGCAGGAGAGCGAGCGCAAACGCCTCTCCTACCGCACCCTGAACGAACGCGCGGCGGCCCAGGCGCTGGCGATCGAGACCAGGCGCGACCAGAAAATGATGGACGACTTCGCGGCCCGCACCGCACGCATGAAACGCTGAACGAGACAACGATGCAGACCAATTCCCTTCCGATCCAGCTGAACACCAACGCCCAGGCGCCGGCCCAGCGCAACGGCGCTGCCGCCAACAGCGACGGCGCCCAGTTCAGCTCCATGCTGTCGAACGAGATGGAACTGCGTCAGCCGGCGCCGAGCCCCGCACCGGCGCCCGCCCCGAAGACGGATGCGCCGAAGCCGAATGCCGCCGACAAGCCGGCCCAGCCCGACGGCGGCGCCAGCACGCAGGAAGCCGCGAAACCGGAGGAAGCCGCGAAGCCGGCCGACGCCGACAAGACTGCCGAGGCCAGGGACGGCGACGACACGGACAGCCAGGACGGCAAGGACGATGCGCAATCGGGCCAGGCCGGCGATCCGGCCAGCGCCATGCTGGCACTGATGGCAAGCCTGCAGCAGCCGAAGGATGCGAAAGCCCTGCCCGCCACCGACGCCGCGGCCCAGGCCTACGACGCCCTGGGCGGTGCCGCCGGCAAGGGCAAGCGCGGCGACGCCGCCCAGCTGGCCGCATTACAGGCGGCGATGAAGTCGGTGTCGAAGGACGGCGCCGGCATTGCCACCACCGCCGGTAAGGCCTTCTCCGACACCGCGGCCCTGCGCAACCGGGCCCTGGCCGCCGCCGGCGCCGCCCTCGGTGCGGACGACAAGGCCTCGGCCGCGGATGCGGGCGGCAAGCTGGGCGCCGACCTGCGCGCGGCCCTGGCGGCCACCGCCGGCAAGGGCCAGGCCGAGCCGCAGCTCGCGTCGGGTGAACTGGGCACGGAACTCAGCCTGCTGCAGGCGCGCGAGACCGCCGCCGCCCGCGAACCGGCGGCGGCCGTCGCCGCGCTGGCCCAGGCCCAGCCGGCCGTGATGGAAGCCGTGCAGGCCGCTGCCGGCGCGGCCGAAGGCCTGAGCGCACGGGTCGGCACCGATGCCTGGGAAAACCAGGTCGGCCAGAAAGTCGTCTACATGGCCGGCAGCGAAGAGCAGACCGCTTCGCTGACCCTGAACCCGCCGGACCTCGGCCCGCTGCAGGTGGTGCTGTCGGTGACCAACGACCAGGCCAGCGTGATCTTCTCCGCCAACCAGGAAGAAGTGCGCCAGGCCCTCGAGAACGCCCTGCCCCGCCTGCGCGAAATGATGAGCGAGAGCGGCATCGCGCTGGGCAGCGCCACCGTCAACGCCGGCATGCCGGACAGCGGCCAGGCCCAGCAGCAGGCAGCGCGCAATAACGGCGCCTTCAGCGGCAATGGCAACCGCGGCCGCGGCGACAATAATGGCGGCGCCGAGGATGCAAGCACCCGCCCGGTCACCCGCACGGCAGTGCTCGGCAATCGCGGCATGGTCGACACGTTCGCGTAAGGTGGGCGCTCCGCGCCCACGCGTAACGCCCGCATATCGTTGGCGTCGCGTGGGCATGTAATGCCCACCCTACAACAAAAGCGTCAAGAAACAACGAGATAGCCCCCGATCTCCCCTCTTTTCAATCATTGCTCCTGCTCACTTTTTCCCGATAATGACATAATGACGGGACGAACCACAGCGGGACCGAGGTATCTTGAAAGCGAATCCAAAAATGAAAGCTGATCCGAAAGCGGATGCAGCAGCGGCGCCGGCAGCGGGCGGCAAGAGCAAGCTCTTCATCATGATCGGCGCGGCCGTGCTCGTCCTGGGCCTGGGCGGCGGTGCCGGCTGGTACTTCCTGCACGGCAGCGGCGCCGAAGCGGCCGAGCCGGCCAAGAAGGACCACGGCAGCAAGAAGAAGGGCAAGAAGGAAGCGCCGCCGGAATACCTGGCGATCGAGCCCTTCACCGTGAACCTGCAACCGGAAAACGGTGACCAGTACCTGCGCGTCGCCTTCACGCTGCAGGTCGACGGCGCCGAACAGGCCGAGCACATCAAGACGAACATGGCCAAGGTGCGCAGCCGCGTGCTGCTGCTCCTGTCCGGCAAGAAGGCGTCCGAGATCAACACGGTCGAAGGCAAGCAGCAGCTGGCCGGCGAAATCCTGGCCGCGGTCAAGACACCCTTCGAGTCGCACGGCGACGACCAGGATGTCTCGGACGTCCTGTTCACCGAGTTCATCATTCAGTAAGACTTGATAGAGCATGGCCGATAATTTTCTCTCACAGGAAGAAGTCGATGCCCTCCTAAAGGGGGTCAACGGCGATCAGGACGATGTCGCGGCTCCTGAAGACACCTCGGGAGTCCGCACCTATAACCTGGCAACGCAGGAGCGGATCGTCCGCGGCCGCATGCCGACGCTCGAGATCATCAACGAGCGTTTCGCCAGGTATCTGCGGGTCGGCCTGTTCAACTTTTTGCGCCGCAGCGCCGAAGTGTCCGTCGGCTCGGTGCGGGTCTCGAAGTACAGCGAATTCATCCGCAACCTGGTGGTGCCGACCAACCTGAACCTGGTCCACATGAAGCCCCTGCGCGGCACCGCGCTGATGGTCTTCGATCCGGGCCTGGTGTTCCTGCTGGTCGACAACCTGTTCGGCGGCGACGGCCGTTTCCACACCCGTGTGGAAGGCCGCGACTTTACCCAGACCGAGCAGCGCATCATCATGCGCATCCTCGACATCGTGTTCGAGGCGTATGCGAAGTCCTGGGAACCGGTCTACCCGATCGAATTCGAGTACATCCGTTCGGAGATGAACACGCAGTTCGCGAACATCGCCACCCCGAACGAAGTCGTGGTATCGTGCACCTTCACCATCGAGCTCGGTTCGGTGTCGGGCCAGATCCACTTCTGCATGCCGTATTCGATGGTCGAACCGATCCGCGATGCGCTGACGTCCAGCATCCAGGGCGAGGCCCTCGAAGTGGACAAGCGCTGGATCCGCCTGCTGACGCAGCAGATCCAGGTGGCGGAGGTGGACCTGGTGGCCGTGCTCGGCCACGGCAAGGCGAACTTCGACGAAATCCTGAACATGAAGATCGGCGACGTGATCCCGATCTCGGTGCCCGAAACCATCCAGGCGACCGTCGACGGCGTGCCGGTGATGGACTGCACCTATGGCGTATCGAACGGGCAGTACGCCCTGAAAGTCGAAAGACTGATCGCCAACAGCGAAACCTTCAACAAATAACACGTAGTACGTAATACGACCCGGAGAATTTCCATGTCCGACACCCAAGACGACCAAAGCAGCCTCGACGACGACTGGGGCGCCGCGATCGCCGAACAGGCAGCCGCGGAAGCCGCTGCGCTTGCCAGCCAGCAGCAGCCGGCCAGCGCCGCCGTGTTCCAGGACTTTTCGAACAAGGGCCTGCGCCCGGATACGCCGAACGATATCGACTTCATTCTCGATATCCCGGTACAGTTGACGGTGGAGCTGGGACGCACCAAGATCGCCATCAAGAACCTGCTGCAGCTCGCGCAGGGTTCGGTGGTGGAACTGGACGGCCTCGCCGGCGAGCCGATGGACGTGCTCGTGAACGGCTGCCTGATCGCCCAGGGCGAGGTGGTGGTCGTGAACGACAAGTTCGGTATCCGACTCACCGACATCATCACGCCATCGGAACGTATCCGCAAACTGAATAAATGACGACAAGCGCGCGCCTGCTGACCATCCTCCCCTTCCTGCTGCCGCTGGCCGCCTGCGCGGCCCAGCCGGCACCGGCTGCCCAGGCGCCGCTCGTTCAGACAGCCAGGCCCGGCCAGGATGCGCAGGCCGGCAACGCGGCCGTGCCGCCCGCTCCCGCCGCCGCGCCGGCGGCGCAGCCGGCGCCCCCGGCAGCTGCCCAGCCGCGCGCCATCGACAATGCCCCGGCCCCGGCCGCCGCTCCATCCGCGCCGCGCCGCGCCGCCGGCACGTCCACGCCGTCCGCCGTCGCGCAGCAAGGCGGCAATGCCGCCGCCCCGGCTGCGGAGCCGGCCGTCCCTGCCCCGGCAGCCAACGCGCCGGCCATGAACCCGTCCAGCCCGGGCGCGCCCGAGACCACCGTCGGCGGTGGCGCCGCCAACCGCGGCGCGCCCGCGGTCGCCCCGGTCCAGATGCCTTCCGGCTCGGCCACCGGCAGCCTGCTGCAGACCCTGTTCGCCCTGATCGCGGTGCTGGCCGTGCTCGCCGCCCTCGCCTGGTTCCTGAAGCGCTACGGTCCGAAGGCCGGCGCCGGCAGCGCCAACCTGCGCGTGGTCGGCGCCCTCAACCTCGGCGGGCGCGAGCGCGTGCTGGTGGTCGAAGTCGGCAACCAGTGGATCGTGGTGGGCGCCTCGCCCGGCCGCATCAACGCCCTGGCGACGATGCCGAAACAAGAGGACGCCGAGATGAGCGGAAGCGGTGCCACGCTGGCGCCACATTCGCAACCAGCGAACAACTTCGCCGACTGGCTGAAGCAGACCATCGACAAACGTAAGTAAATGCGTAAACAGACTTTCCTGCTGGCGGCCGGCCTGATGGCCCTCTCGCTCGCCGCAGCCACGGCCGCCATCGCGGCGCCCGCCATCCCCGCCTTCACCACCAGCCCCGCGCCGGGCGGCGGCACCGCCTATTCGCTGCCGGTCCAGACCCTGCTCCTGATGACGGCGCTGACCTTCATCCCGGCGGCCCTGCTGATGATGACGAGTTTTACCCGCATCATCATCGTGCTGTCGCTGCTGCGCCAGGCGCTCGGCACCCAGACCGCGCCGCCCAACCAGGTGATGGTCGGCCTGGCCCTGTTCCTGACCCTGTTCGTGATGGGCCCCACCTTCGATCGCATCTACACCGAGGCCTATGTGCCGCTGCAGGAGAACCGGATCCAGATGGGCGAGGCGATGGACAAGGGCGCCGCGCCGCTGAAGGGCTTCATGCTGAAGCAGACCCGCCAGTCGGACCTGGCGCTGTTCGTGAAGATCTCGCGCACGCCGGCGCTGCAGGGCCCGGAGGACGTGCCGCTGCGGGTCCTGATCCCGGCCTTCATCACGAGCGAGCTGAAGACGGCTTTCCAGATCGGCTTCGCGATCTTCATCCCCTTCCTCATCATCGACATGGTGGTCGCCTCGGTGCTGATGTCGATGGGTATGATGATGATGTCGCCGGCGGTGATCTCGCTGCCGTTCAAGCTGATGCTGTTCGTGCTGGTCGACGGCTGGCAGCTGCTGCTGGGCTCACTGTCCCAGAGCTTCAATTAAGGATTGCAGAGAATGACTCCGGAAAGCGTCATCGCGATGGGCCGCACGGCCATGGAAGTCACCCTGATGGTGTCGGCGCCGCTGCTGCTGGTGTCCCTGATCATCGGCCTGGTGGTCAGCATCTTCCAGGCCGCGACCCAGATCAACGAGCAGACCCTGTCCTTCATCCCCAAGCTGGTCGGCGTGTTCGTCGCCCTGGTGCTGGCCGGCCCGTGGATGCTGACCGTGATGACGGACTATATGCGTACCGTGTTCACGGGCATTCCGGGCATGATCGGTTGATCTCGTTTACGACCACCGAGCTGTACGCGTGGATCGGGGGCCTGCTGTGGCCCCTGACGCGCATTCTCGGCCTGGTGGCGGCCGCGCCGGTATTCGGCAATACCGGCGTACCCTCGCTGGTCAAGCTGACCCTGGGCGTGCTGCTGGCGGCGATCGTCGCGCCGACCATTCCCGCCCTCCCCGCCGTCGACCCGACCTCCTGGGCCGGCATCCTGATCGCCGGCCAGGAAATGCTGATCGGCCTGGCGATGGGCTTTTCGATGCGGCTCGTTTTCGCCGCCGTCGAATTCGGCGGCGAACTCGCCAGCTCCACGATGGGATTTTCCTTCGCCAGCTTCTTCGACCCCAACTCGGCCGGACGCTCGTCGGCGGTCAGCCAGTTCATGGCGCTGGTCGCGACCATGGCCTTCCTGGCCATGAACGCCCACCTGGTGCTGGTGCAGGTGCTGGTCGAAAGCTTCTTCACCCTGCCGATCTCGGGCACCCCGATGTCGCTCGCCGCGCCGCTCGAGATGGCGCGCTGGGGCGGCCGCATCTTCTCGGCGGGCCTGCAGCTCACGCTGCCGATCGTGGCGGCCCTCCTGATCACCAACGTGGCGCTGGCGATCCTGACCCGCGCCGCGCCTCAGCTGAACCTGTTCGGCATCGGCTTCCCGGTCACGCTGGGCGCCGGCCTGCTGGTGCTGAGCCTCACTCTTCCCTACCTGAACACGCCGCTGCAGAACCTGTTCAACCAGGGCATCGAGGCGAGCCGCCGGATCCCGCGCATCGGCGCGGAAAGGCCGGGGCAGCCGCGGCCGGCCGCGCCGCCGGCGGCGATCGTGCCGGCGTCCTGAAACAGGACGCCCTGCCGGACGGCGCTATTGCCGCGGCCTTGGTCAGGCAACCTTGTTCACTGCCAGATCCCAACCACCAACGGTCGAGCCGCCGCCGCCACCGCCAATTTTCTGCTGAGTGTACTTCCATTTAACTTTGGAAAACTTCAGGGAGACATGCTCACCCAGGATGGACCCGGCTTCGACACCGGGCGTAATCGCGCCGATCAGAACATTTTCCAGTTCGATTTCAAAATATCTGATCGGGTTCCCGTTCCCGTCTGCGCGCATGAATTCGAATTTTGCTTTTGGCAGCGTTTTACCCATGGCACACATCTGCATTAGTATTGGCGACGACAGGTCCGCGAGCTTGCTGAAAGTGACTTCTTCGATTTCGACGCGCTCTGCCGTATGGCCACCGCCTGTCGACGCCGTTGCGCTGCGGGGTTGGTGAAGGCCCCAGTTCACTGATTCGCACTCGATCCAGTCCTTGTGCTTATCGTCCTGAGATTCGCCCTTGATGCCGTCGATTTGCAGATAGACGTCGATTGCCATGGTTCCTCCGTATGTCAAGAAAGAGTGGGTCCGCTATGGTGGCCTACCGCGGCCGAGACCCGTTGTGCTCACGCAAGAGCTCGCCTTATCGCAGTGCTAGATTTGTTGCTTGTCCATGAACTGCGGAGCCAACATGACTGGTAAGCACGCCCAGGCCGCGACGAGCGGTCCGAACGCCTCGATGAAGATGAGCCCCGAAGCCCGGGCCCGTATGCGCGCGACGGAGAAAGCGATTTATCGCTATTACAACGACATGGGCAGAGATAAAGGTAATTGCACCTGGGGTGCCGGGATTCTTGCTCACAAGGGCGTGTGCACAGAGGACGAATTAAAGCAAAAAGTAAGCGCGAAGATGGTAGATCAGGAATTTGAGCGCCGGGTGGCAGATGCAGAGAAAATTGTTCAACGAAATACCACAAAGACTCTCAATCAAGACCAGTTCGATGCGCTGGTCAGCCTCACATACAACTCCGGCGGCCGCGGCGCGCGAGACACTTTTGAATTTGTTAATCGCGGTGATTTTACTGGTGCGGCGAAAAATATTTCTTCAATGGTGAAGGTCGGGGTAACGGAAAAGGGAAAAAAGAAATATGTCGTCGCACCCGGATTAATCAAACGCCGTGAAGAAGAGGCTGCGCCTTTCCGGGTCAGAGCCGATGCGACTTCCACTGCTTCCAGATAAGGACACGACCATGACCATTCTTCGCTGCCCGACTTTCACCAGCCCGATGATCACGCTGCCATTGGTAGCCGCCCTCGCCCTGGCCGCCTTACCGGCCCAGGCCGCTTCGGCAAAGCGCTACGAGCAGGCAGTCAGCGGCCAATGGCGCCTCACTGCAGCGCTGGATGGCGCCGACGTCGCGTCCCTGGACGAGAAGGAAGCACATCGGCTGGTCGGTCGGGTAGTAAGCATCCGGAGAGAGTCGGTGAAATTCGGCGACCGGACCTGCGGCCCATCCGGATTCGAAGCCGAGAGCGTCGAGCCCCGGATATTCGTGCGGGAGCAGTTCCATGCCGACCCTGCCAAACTCGGCTTGCCCAACCCTGTCACCGTCGTCGACCTCAGCTGCACCAGCGTGTTCATCAAAGGCGCGAACAGGCTGGTCATCGCCTGGAAGGGATGGTTCTTCGACGCCGTCCGCGTGAGGCGCTAGCCTCGCCGGGCGATGCCGGCATCCGGCGGGCGCGTTACTGCCTGGCGCGCAGCAGCTCCGCAATCTCCCCCAGCTTCGCCTCGATCGAACGCAGCACGACCAGCTGTTCGTCGCCTTCGCTTTTCTGCTGCGGCGCATGGCGCAAGGCTTCGCGCGCCTGCAGGATCCTGGCGCGGAAGGCCTGGGCGTCGATGATGCCGGTCAGGCGCATGTCCGAGGCCTGGCCGGCGCTGTGTCCGGCGGTTTCGAACTTCAGGGTGCTGAGGTTGAAGTGGCGCAGGATCGGTCCCTCGATGAAGGTCACGTCCTGGATGTTCTCCAGCGGGATGGTCTTTTCGGTGGTGACCAGGATGCCCTTCCGGTAGCGCAGGCTGCGCTCGCCCAGCTGGCATTCGAGCTTGTCGAAATAATGCTGGGCCCACCAGCGGCCGACACCCAGGAACCAGACGATCGCCAGCGGAATGCCGACGATGGTCAGCATCATCGTGACGCCGATCTGCATCACCAAGAAGGGCTTGATGAGCGGATTGAATCTTGCGCGGAGGGTGGTCGGTTCGATGGTCATGGCTCAAGTGTATGCCGGCGCTTGCAAACCAGGTAAATTATTGCCTTCATTCCGATCCTGGAGCG
>Ga0308169_10005858_pt1 | contig 10996 bp, 13 predicted proteins | sample PhyBR1_2_FD_202139 | JGI IMG/M metagenome (GOLD analysis project Ga0308169, IMG submission 202139) | Phyllosphere microbial communities from UC Gill Tract Community Farm, Albany, California, United States - DLSLSB.R1 | ecosystem: Host-associated > Plants > Phyllosphere > Unclassified | place... | reverse complement strand
CTCCCCACCACCTCCGCCATCGACGACGTCCGGTGAGCGTACCGCTCGCTCCCGCAGCCGCTCGGCGATCCAGCCAGGCGTCGACACCGTCCAGCGCTCCACCACGACCGAGAGCGCCGCCGCCCTCACGACGCTCGAGCCGAGCTACGAGCCCGAGGGCTCGCCCGAGCTCGTCATGGGCCTCGGTGTCGAGCGCAAGAAGCCGTCGTCGTCGGGCGGGACGGGCCCTCCTCGGCGGGGCAAGCAGGTTGCTGCCTCGGCCAGGGTCAAGGGCAAGGGCAGGAAGCGGTACAAGGGCAAGCCGTGGACGGTGCTCGAGCCTGAGGACACGTGGTGGACGAGGGACCTGGACGAGGAGCGGGCGGCGGCGGCGAGTGCGCCGGTCGACTGGGCGCCGCCGGAGCAGCCGGGCTGGCGCGCGCTTGAGCAAGCCGAGTGCGTCCACATCTCGCTCTCGAGGCCGTCACCTTCGTCCCATGTACTAATGGGACCTTCCCGCAGGTCCATCCAGCAGTCGCTCGAGCTCACGATCCGCGAGCTCGTCCTCCCGACGAGCCTCCTCCCGTACACGACCCTCGAGACGGGCCGATGCCTCGTCGACCTGCGCGTCTCGCTCTACCTCAAGTGCGAGCGCGAGCCCGCATCGCTGCTCCTGTGCGAGCGCGAGATGCGCGTCGGCCTCGTCGTCGAGCGCGGCGAGTCGGCCGATCCAGCCTCGCGCTCGTTCCGCCTCGAGCATCCTCGCCCCTTCCCGCTCTTCGTCGACCCGGCGTCCCTCAACCCTCGCGGCGCGAGCTCCTTGTCGCTCTCGGTCAGCGTCGCCGTCGGCGACGAAGCGCTCGTCGCGCAGCAGGTCGTCGCCGCGAGCCACCCTTTCGCGCCGCTCGCCGTCCTCCTGCCGTTCAGCCCTCGGCTCGCCGCCGACCCTCGAGCTGTCAGCCCCCACATCGCCGGCTCTTCCACCTCCTCGCCTCGCATCGTCGGCCTCTTCGTCGTCCTCGCCCCCCAACTCGTTCATCGCCTCGCACCGCCGTCGTCCCCCGACATCACCTCGGTCCTCTTGGCGCGGCTCGAGCGGCTCGTGCTTCATCGCGAGGGTCCGAGCGGTGTATGGGTCCCCGACGCTGTCGCTGTGCGCTCGCCGTCGACGAGCGTGCCTCATGAGAAGCGCATGCCGAGGCTGGAGGGCGGGGAAGAGCGGCCGGGCTTCGATTTCCTCGTGCGTCCCTCCCCTTTCTTCCGCAGCCCTTCTCTCAGAGCACCACAACTGATGTCGTTGCCCGCTCGACCCGCAGACCAAGGTGCCGTACGCCTCGGGCGAGCCCGTCCGCCTCTTCGCCCACGACTCGGTCGAGACGACTCGGGCGGCCATGTCGAGCAAGGACGAGGTGCGTCGCGCTCAGGCTCTTCTTCGCACGGACTTTTGAGCCTGTACTGACTCGCATCGGTTCCTCCTGCCTGCAGGAGATCTCGCGCTCGTCGATGACGGCCGACGAGAAGCTGCTCACGAGGATGCAGGTCCGGTGGTGCCTCGTCAACCCGTGCGTCCCTCACTCACACTCTCGCTGCTCGATCGACATTTACTGACTCGAAGCCACCCTTGCAGCTTCCCGCCGACTGTGTACCACCGCGAGCGCGCGTGCTGGGTCCACTACGCCCCGCTCATCTCGCGCTTCGCCTTGCGCACGGCCCTCGTCCTGCACCTCGTCCGGCACCTTCTCGCGCACAAGTTCGTCACGGAGCCGCAGCTGAGGGAGATCGTCCAGGCGGTCGATCGCGAGGTCGAGAGGGTCGAGTCGGGCGAGCGGCAGGACTATGACCAGTGGCGCAGAGACGTCGAGTGGGAGAGCAGGCGTAGCTGAGTTGAGCGCGACCTCTTTGCTCTCTGTTGTTGACAAGCATGAACGTTCTGCATTGCGCCCTCTTCGTCTATCTCGCTCGTCGTCGTCGGCTCGCTCGTCCTGCCAATCCAGCTCTTCCCCTCCTCGCCGCTCCTCGTCCTCGCCTCAAGCTCGGCCTCTCCGCTTCCTCTCCTGCCTCCTACGCTCCCACTCCTCCTCCTCCTCCTCGCTGCTGAGCCCGCTCCTCTCGCTCGCGCTCTCCCACGCACTGCCCTCTCCGCCCGCGCCGCCGCCGCCGACTCGAGCGTACCTCCCCATGGCACGCGACGAGGCGGCGACGCTGTTGCGCCGAGCTCGGCCGTGTGGGAGCGACATCTCGATGTCGTCGCCGCCGATGCCCCGGCGCTGGAGCTTGCCGTCGCTGCCCATCGGCGCGGCGGAAGCGGCGAGAGGTGCACGGCCCGAGGGCCCGCCGACGAGCCGCAGCTCGCGCAGGAGGGCAAAGTAGGCCCAGGTGGCCCAGGCGAGGGGCGCGATGAGGAGGAAGATGGCGACGAGGATGAACTGCGAAGGAAGGAGCCGAGGTGAGTGCGAGCGAGGCGGGAGAGAAGGCGGAAAGGAGGAAGCGGACGCACGGTGCCCAGCGCGATAGCACGAGACTCGGCGACGCTGAAAGTCGCAGAGAGGACGATCGGGGCCCAGACGGTGTAGACGAGGCTGAGGAGGGTCGCGAGCTGCACAAAGTGTCAATGTGAGCGGCCGACCTGCGAGACGACAAAAGGAGAGGAGCGAGCGCACCGCTGCGACCGCAAGCGCCATCTTGAGCGTCACCTCATGATGGTCCCACCGGCTCACGAGCGTCTCGAGGATGCCCAGGACGCCCGAGAAAGCTCCTGTGGCGAAAGTTGCGATGGCAAAAGCCATGCACGCCGGCGAGTCGAGCTGGTCGTACCCTGTGAGCGGGTGAGGCTGCGTCAGCGAGCAGCTCTTCTGGAAAGGGGAGAGGGAGCGGCGCACGGTACGAGTACAAGGTCGACGAGTAGAAGAGTGCCGGGACGCAGACGAAGAGCGAGAAGATGGCGGCGCCGAAAGCCGAGCGCGACTGGGTCGAGCAGCAGCAGCCCATTCTCGCGCGTGCGCAGAGGAGGTCGACCGGGTGCGGGGCGAGCGTGCGAGAGCAGGCAGCTCAGGAGAAGCTCGAACGAAGCCGAGCCAGAACGAGCGCGGAGTTGCCGGAGCGGAGGCTTCGTTCGTCGGCGAGCAGTCAGGCGGACGAGGTGCGAGCGCGCGCGCGGACAGGAGCTCGACCGAGGCGGACGGCGCCCTTCTGCCGGGGCCGAAGTTGCTGCAGAGCAGTGCTTGCGCTTCTGAACCATACGCCAGAGCTCCTCCTGCAGCTGCAGCGAGAGCCGCCACCACCGCCTCGTTCGACGTAGTTGGCGCCGCCGAGTCCAGTTCGAAACGGCTCGCTCTCACCTCCTCTCCAGCCCTCGCTGTGCGCTGTGCAGGAGCTTGCGACGCTGCAGGACAGAGGCTCAGCATCGAGAGTGGAGCGCCGCCTGAGCCTGGCCGACCTCGAGAGGCCGACGAGGGGCACGAGCCGGCGCGAGGGTGAGGCTGACGTTGAGAGGGAGCGGTGGCCGAAGGGGTCGTCGTGGGGAATCGAGGTCCAGCTTGCTCGCTTCCTGCTTCCCGCTCAGCACACTCGCAGTGCTTCACTGCACCAAGTGAGCCCGTCCTTCTGCTCCTCGCCGAAAAGCGACGCACTGACCCCTTCCCGCCCGTTCCCTCGCCCGTCCTCCCCACCCTTCCTCGCACCCGTTCTCGCTCGCTCTCTCCGTCTTTCAGCCCCTCACCATGTCGACCAACCCCAACACCGCCCTTGCCGAGGCCCAGTTCGCCTCGCTCTCGGACAAGACGGCGTCCGGCTTCCGCCAGCAGGGCACGACCTCACTCGACGACGAGAGCGGCGTCACCGACGGCGGCCTCGGCGAGTTCCAGAAGTTCGGCGCGGGCGTCGAGGTCGGACGCACGGGCGCGAGCGGCGGTGGAGACAACATGGTGCGTCGAGCGCTGTCTCCGGGACCTGGCTCGAGAGGTCGTCGCGCTCGGCCGCTCGAGCCTGGATCATCACGAACACGCGCTCATGCAGGTCATCCTCTCTCTGCAGAACATCCCGCCCGAGCAGGGCGGCAACGCGCGCACCGAGGGCTCGCACGCGTCGCACTTTGACGGCGTCCCTGCCGGCGAGGACAAGGACTCGTGGCTCGCCAAGACGCAGCCCGGCCAGAGTGCGTCTCTCTCTCTTTGCTCTCCTCGGGCACTTCATCGAGAAGCTGACGGCGACGATGGGCGTGCGCGCAGTCAACCAGAGCGGCAAGTCGAACGAGACGGCGGGCACGATCGACGCGCCCAAGGACGGCAAGCCTCAGCTCGAGGAGCAGTAAGCGCAGGCAGACGAGGAGCAACAGCAGCATGAATCGTACATAGCACACACCGCAATGCAGTCCCAGCATCCGCTCGAGCCTCGCTCTGTCGTCCTCGCACGCATCGAGAGAAAGTGCGACGCCTTCTCAACCTGGCGCCGACGCTCGCTCAAAGATGGATTACCCAAGCGTCCTGCTGCGCCCTTTCGCCGCCAAGCCCCTCGGTCCCGCACCGCCGCTGCTCCCTCCCGCCCCTCCCTTGCCCGGCCCACCGCTCCTGCGCGGCGTCCCCGCTCCCGCGCTCGCACCGCTTCCCTGCCGCGCCGGCGTCGACCGCCCCGCCGCCCTCGCCGCCGCGCGCGCCTTGTCCCATGCCTCGGCGCGCTCGACGATGCGCGCGGGCAGGACCTGGTCGCGCTCCCAGCCGCGATCCGGGTCGGGCGCGCCCGAGCCTGAGCTCGAGAGGTCGAGCCCGGCGTCGTCGCCGGCGAGGAGGAGGACGTCCCACGTCTTCTGGGCGCTCCAGGGCCGGCGCTCGCCGTCGTCGGCTTGAGCTGCGCCAGCTGTAGGGGCGGCGAGCAGCTCGTCCTCGATGCGGGCGACGCGCTCGGGGATGGTGAGCGCGCCCTGGGCGGCGGTGCTCGAGGACGAAGATGAGGGCCAAGGGAGGCCGCATTCGGGGAGGAGGCGCGAGAGGAGGGACTGGAGGGTGACGAGGCGGGCGTGGAGGATGGGGAGCTCGGTCTCGAGGCTGTTGTGCGGCGAGGGAGGGAGAGAGGGTCAGGTCGGGTCGGCGCGAGGGGAAGGCGCGCGAGAGTGGAGGAGAGCTGCAGCGCACCGGGCGAGGTAGTCGGCTGTCGGTGCTGGAAGGGATCGTCGTGCAGCGCGGTGCTGTGCCGGGTCCGAGAGCGTGTGCTGGGCGCGCAGGTCGGCGACGAGCTGGGCGTTGCGGCCGTTGAGGCCTGCGAGCGGATCCCGGTTCAGCTCGGGGTCCAAGGTCGATGGAAAGAGGAAAGGCTCGGACGCACGAAGGAGGTCGCGGCGAAGGAGAGCGCGCTCGGACGAGAGGGCCGAGAGCTTGTCGGCGAGGGCGAGGAGCGAGAGCGAGAGGGCGTCGCGGCGGCGCAAGAGGGCGGTGAGGGCGCTGCGTGACGGGAGACGAGGCGTGTCAGCTTAGTTCATGGGCACTGCGGGGTAGAGAGGGACGCACAGGTGGTCGGACGAGGCAGGCGTCGAGAGGTGGGTCGAGACGAGGTGCGACTGGTCGAGGCTGCGGGAGGGAGCGCTCGTCAGAGGATGCGCCGCATGTGTGAAGGAAGTAGGAAGGCAGGGGACGGACGCTCGTTCGATGGCGTGCTCGAGGGCGTGCTGTGCGCGTTCTCGAGCGAGTTGGCGCTGGAGCGAGGCGAGGCGGTGCTCCAAGTCGCGCTCCCTCGAGCGGATCGCGTCGGGTGAAGGGTCGGCGGTGCGTTCGTCGTCGAGTTGGCGGAGGCGTTTGCGGTGCTCGAGGCGGGTGTGGGCGTGGGCGAGGTGAGCGCGGAGGTGCGAGTTGGTTGAGAGGGCGGCGGCGAGGGGAGACGGCTGGAGCGGGTCCATGGCGGCGAAGTTGCTCGAGGTGGTGCAGCGGGTGCAGTGCAGCTTTCAGCAGCCAGCTCGGGGGCGAGAGCGAGGCGGAAGGAGGTCCGGCCGGGCGCCAGCGACGACGACGACGACGAGGCGGCGACCGAGTGGGCTTGGGTCCGCTCCACCCACCTCCCAAGGTCCGTACTCTTCCACGAGCCTGCTCAGTCTGCCCTGCTGACTCGTGCCTGCTCACCCGTCCAACTCGCGCCCTCGCCCGTGCCGTCGTCGCCTCGCCGCCTCGCCTCGCTCGTCCTCCCCCCCGCTCATCCGCACCCACCTCGACCCCTCTCGCTCCCACCCCCGGCCTGCGGTGCTCCTCCTGCTGCGCGACATCCACACCCTGACACCTACCAGCTCGACCACCCACCCGCCATGCAGTCCGAGTACGACCTCCTCTTCAAGCTCCTCCTCATCGGCGACTCGGGCGTCGGCAAGTCGTGCCTCCTCCTCCGCTTCGCAGACGACACCTACACAGAGTCCTACATCTCGACCATCGGCGTCGACTTCAAGATCCGCACCATCGAGCTCGAGGGCAAGACCGTCAAGCTCCAGATCGTGCGTCCTCTCTCTCTCTCTCTGTCTCTCTCTCTCTGTGTCTACCCTGCCTCGCTCCCCTCGACTGACGCACGACTGCACTGCTCGCAGTGGGACACGGCCGGCCAGGAGCGCTTCCGCACCATCACGTCGTCGTACTACCGCGGCGCGCACGGCATCATCGTCGTGTACGACGTGACGGACCAGGACACGTTCGCCAACGTCAAGCAGTGGCTCCAGGAGATTGACCGCTACGCGTGCGAGGGCGTCAACAAGCTCCTCGTCGGCAACAAGTCGGACCTCACCACCAAGAAGGTCGTCGAGTACTCGGTCGCCAAGGAGTTTGCCGACCAGATCGGCGTCTCGCTCCTCGAGACGTCGGCAAAGAACGCCACCAACGTCGAGCAGGCCTTCCTCACCATGGCAAAGCAGATCAAGGACCGGTCCGTCCCGCTCTCCCTCTCCCCTTCCTCGTCTCCTCTCTCGCTTGCCGAGCCTTGCACTGACGCCCCTCCTCCTCCTCCCCCCCTCGCCCGCAGCACGGCAGCAAGCGCGCCCGCGGCCGGTGGACCGGGCAAGGCGCCCGTCAAGCTCTCGGGCGGCGCCGCCGTCAACCAGCAGCAGCAGGGCGGCTGCTGCTGAGCCGCTCGTCGCGCGCGCGCTCTCCCCCCTCCCCCTCCTCCCGACGGACTCTCTCTCTCTCTCTCGCCCCTCTCCTTGGTCGTGTGCCTCCCTCATACCCCTCTTGCTACCTAGCGCTCCCCCTCGTTGTCGCTCCCTCTCTTTCTCGCCCGACTCGTTGCGCACTGAGATCTGTACCCACTTGTTTGCCTCACGGTGCGCGGCAGGGCTCGAGCGAGGCGTCGTGCGAGCTCTCGAGCCGTGCATGCTTATTCTAGAAAGCGAGCGCGAGGAGCGATTGGAGCTCTTAGTCGCGCAGAGGGAGAGGAGCTGCGGTGGCTCGATCCTCCTTAGCCGGGGCGCATTAGCCTTTTTGTAATCGCCAGCTTGAAATGACCGCGCTTGCCCCGACCGGCCTCGCCGCTCCCTCCTCACCTCGCTCGCACCCACCAGCGCACCTCGTGAGTCGCGCACGTCCTGCTCTGCACCCTCTCGGTCCCAGCACGAGCATCGCCCGCCGCTCCCAGCCGTTCGCTCGCCCGTCGTCGCCGCGCTCCGCCCCCACCTCCCGCCCTTCCGCCCTCGCTCAACGCGCGCCACAGGCCTCTCGAGCGTGAGCAGCGCGCCTCAGTGCGGTCTGACGGACCACCATAGGCAGCTAGAGCGGGCGGCGTGCGCCCCTGGGCCGCGGGGAAGGCGCGCTTGCGTGTGTTCCTCCCTGGGCGATGACACGGCTCTCGCGCCTCGCTCGCCGTGGGAGCGTGGGAGGGCGCGCAGGGGGCTCTGCAGGGCTACAGGACCATGTGGGGATCCATACGCTGACCTTGGGCGCACCTTTGGAAACAGCCACCGCCGCGCGCCTCTCTCGTCCCCGCTCGCTCATCAGCCGACCCTCGACCCAGGTGCGCACTCGCCCTCTCGCGCTCCGTGCCTCGCCCTACTCATCGAGAGTAGTGTACTGACTCGGTGGGTGCTCCCCTCGATGTGCAGGCCTCTACATCCTCAGCAGCAACCGCCGCCGACATGGTCCGCTCCAAGTTCAAGGACGAGCACGTCTTTGGTGCGTCGCCTGCCCTCTACTGCTCAGCACCTTGTCGCCAGACAGCATGCTGATCTCGTAACGGCTTGACCGCTTGCAGAGAAGCGCAAGGCCGAGGCAGAGCGCATCCGCGCCAAGTACTCGGACCGCATCCCCGTCCGTCCTCCTCTCTCTCCTCGCTCTCCTTGCTCGTTCGGGACGCACTCCTGACCCTCGGCCCTTCATCGTGCAGGTTATCTGCGAGAAGGCGGACAAGACCGACATCCCCGTCATCGACAAGAAGAAGTACCTCGTCCCCGCCGACCTCACCGTCGGGCAGGTCCGTCCCGCTCTCCCTCGCGCGCTCCTCCCCTTTCGCCGTTCCGAGCTGACTCGACGACACCTCGCTCGCAGTTCGTCTACGTCATCCGCAAGAGGATAAAGCTCGCGCCCGAGAAGGCCATCTTCATCTTTGTCGACGAGGTCCTCCCGCCGACGGCCGCCCTCATGAGCATGATCTACGAGGAGCACAAGTGCGTCGCCATGCCCTCGCCTTTCTCTGTCTCTCGGCGCGGGTGTGTGCGCGAGGCTGACGAGCTCTCTGCTGTTCGTGCGCAGGGACGAGGACGGCTTCCTCTACGTGACGTGCGTGACGCTCTCTTGCTTGCCTCGCCTCGTTCCCCCTCCTGCCTTTCTCAGGGACCCTCCTCCACGCTCTTCCTTCCTCCTCGCCCTTTCCTCTTCCTGTCCCTCTCGCCCCGCCTTTCCTCGCCCTCCTCCCGCATCCTCTTTCCCCTCCTCGCCCCCTTGCGCAACCACAACCTCACGCACTTTTGCCGCTCACTGACTGACCTTGGCTCTCTTGCACGTACGCAGCTACTCGGGCGAGAACACGTTCGGCTCGGCGTTCGAGGAGCTGTAGAGCGGCATCGCCTCGCCGCTCGTCGTCGCCACCCTCTCCTCGGCCTCCTCTGCGCCCGAGCGTCGCCCTCGCCGCTCGCCCTCGTGCCGACGGTCGCGCCCCTCTACCTCGAGTACCCCCTCTTCGCGCTTCCCTCGCTCTGCCTTTTGTCCCCCTTGCTCTAGCCTTCCCCTAGTCACCTTCGCTCGCTCGAGCGTCGCTTCCCTTCTCCCTTCCCCTCTGCCTGTACTTGTGCAGCGTCTGCGACTCTCTGGACCTCATTTTTGACTCTTTCACTGGACTGTCACGTTCGTCGACTCGCGAGGCCGTGTCGTACCATCGCGAGCGTCAGTGAGCGAGACGTCGAGAGAGAGAAAGAGAGGCTCGTGCGCAAGAGAGCGAGCGCCGTCGAGAGGCAGCCCTGCCGCCAGGACGGGCAGAGCCATGATCGACGCCGAGCTGTACCATCGCTGTGCGAAGCGAGCCGTAAACAGGCTCGACGAGCATGGCGGGGAGGTGGAGCTCGAGGAGAAGAGCGCGAGCAAGGCGAACCGGGAAGCAGGCTCTCTTGCTCTCTCTCGCACGATACGGTGAGTTGAGATCCAGCGCAGGCATCGATGCAGAGACTGCGCGAGCAGGAAGAGAGCGTGTTGCACCCGCCGCAGCTGTGCGCGCCGCCCACTGACCTTAAGGAAGGTCGACTCGAGGCCGGCTTTCCTGAGTCGCTGCATCTCTGCCTGGGCCGGTCCACCTCGGCGACGAGCTCATAAGCTGAGCAAAAGAGCGTAGCCTGCCGATGGGGCGGCGCAGGAAAGATGAGACGGTCGACGCAAGAGGAGGACCGAGCGCTCACGGACGCTCTCGCGCTCGAGGAGGATCTCGACGGCGAGCGAGGACGAGAAGACGGGTGCAACAATGCAGAACGAGAGCCAGAGGCGACACACAAGAGTCTACAAAGTCCTGGTCAGGTGACAGTAGTGAGATATGAGAACGAGCTCTACCAAGTCGTCGGGCCGAATCCCTCGGGCGGCGCTGTCTTGAAGGGCGTGCCAGCCCAGTCGGCCGTCTCGGTGAAGACCGTGTTGCCCCACCAGTTGAAGGCTGCGACGTAGAGAGGACGAACGGGCATCAGCTGGGAGCGCGACGCAGGACAAGAGTCGGGAGGCGAGGGACGCACAGATCGAGCCGCCCTTGGGCAACTGCAGCGTGAAGAAGATGACGAGCGCCGAGAGGATGGTGCCCGAGTCGAGGCCGGCCGACAGGATGAAGTTGTACTTGCTCCACCACCTGAAATGCCGACGACGCATGAGGTACTCTGCAGGATGACGTGAGGCTCGTCAGCTCGACGGCGCGGCAGACGATGCCAAGGAAGAGAGCGTCGCGACGCACGAAAGATGAAGCCGACGATGAACCACGAGGAGAGGTTGATACCCGTCGCCGGCGGAATGACGATGAGCCCGGTGAGAGCGACGGGGACGTTGATGTACTGCACCCAGGTCGACGGGTACCGCTTGGCGAGGAGCCACGAGATGACGGGTAGGACTGCGCCGGCGAGCATGTAGAACAGGATGCCGTTGTAGTACTTGCCCTCGTTGAACTGGCGAGCCGGACCAATGAGACCCCTGCGCGCAGCGAGGAGGGAAAGGTCAGTTGGCGCTGCGAGGTCGAGCGGGCGAGCGAGCGCAGCGTACCAGATAACTGAAGCCGAGTAGAACGTCCCAGCATACGGGCAGGTGAGGTGCGCCGACTGGTCCATCGCGCAGAGGTCGGGGACAACGGCCATGAGCCAGCGCTTGACGCCGACCTGAACGAACGACGTGATGACGGCGGCGACGATTTGAACTGCAGGAGCACCTGCATCAGCGTGCTGGACGTCTCGGAGAGTACGAGGCGAGGGACGCACCTGTGAACGTAGCGCGCGGCGGGATCTTCATGTAGTGGCCGAGCTTGAGGTCCTGGAGGAAGTACAGCCCGATCGCGAGCGTCTGCACGCCATAGAGCTTGAAGAGCTGCGTGCGAGCGGCGAAATCAG
>Ga0308169_10005857_pt1 | contig 10996 bp, 8 predicted proteins | sample PhyBR1_2_FD_202139 | JGI IMG/M metagenome (GOLD analysis project Ga0308169, IMG submission 202139) | Phyllosphere microbial communities from UC Gill Tract Community Farm, Albany, California, United States - DLSLSB.R1 | ecosystem: Host-associated > Plants > Phyllosphere > Unclassified | place... | reverse complement strand
GTTCCAGGATGTCCCTGGTGACGACCGCACCGGCGCCGATGACGGCGCCGTCGCAGATCCGTACCGGCATGATGGTGGCGTTCGAGCCGATCGACACCGCGCGGCCGATCCTGGTGGCGCGCCACAATTCCTGGTTGCCGCCGGCCGGTCCGCCGCCGGCGAAGGTATCGTTGATGAACATGACGCCGTGGCCGATGAAGCAGTCTTCGCCAATGCTCACCAGGGAGCAGATGAAGGCATGCGACTGCACCCTGGTGCGCGCGCCGACGCGGACGTTCGACTGGATCTCGACGAAGGGGCCGATGAAGCAGCCGTCGCCGATTTCGCATTCGTAGAGGTTGACGGGGGCGACGACCCTGACGCCGCTGCCGAAGGACACGTCCCGGAGGCTGGCCTGCAGCAGGGTGGGCGCATGCGTCCCCGCTGCGGCGGCCGTATCGACCGGCTTCATGCGACTTCTCCGAGACGGCAGCGCTTGGGCCGGAAACGCAGCTGCACTTCGCGGCCGGTTTCGATCGACTCGTAGAGCGCGCTGATCAGTTCCAGGCTGCGGCGTCCGACCAGGCCGTCGACCAGCGCCGGGCTGCCGTCGAGCAGGCAGGCGGCCACGTGTTCGTAATAGGCCTGGTGGCCGAAGCCATACACGTTCGGCGGATTGACGGAAAAGTTCTCGACGACGTCGGCATCTTCCAGGGTCGGCCTGGCGAATTGCCAGGAGCGGATCTTGTTGACCGAGAAGCCGGCGATCTCGACCGAACCATGTTCGCCGAGCACCGACAGCGAGCCTTCCAGGTCGCGCGGCCGGGCGGCGGTGGTCGCTTCGATGATGCCCAGCGAGCCGTTGCAGAACTTGAGCGTCGCGACGGCCGTGTCCTCCGTCTCGATGTGGGCCAGCGCCGTCGCCGAGCGCGCATGGACGGTATCGACGTCGCCCATCATCCACTCCAGCAGGTCGATGTGGTGGCTGGCCTGGTTGGTCAGCACACCGCCATCGAATTCCCAGGTCCCGCGCCATGCGTCGTGGTCGTAATAGGCCTGCTCGCGGCACCAGCGCACCCGCACGGTGCCGAGGATCAGGCGGCCGAAGCGGCCGGCGTCGAGTGCTTCCCTGAGTTTCACGACCGGCAGGTTGAAGCGGTTCTGTTTGACGACGAAGAGCTTGACGCTGGCATCGTCGCAGGCGTGGATCATGGCGTCGGCGTCGTCCAGGCGCAGGGCCATCGGCTTTTCGACGACCACATGCTTGCCGGCGCGGGCCGCGGCGATCGCATGCCGGGCATGCATGCCGCTGGGCGTGAGCACGGCGACCACGTCGATGCCGGGGGCGTTCAGGAGCTCGTCCATATGCAGGTAGGCCGGCACGTCGAACTGCCGGCCATAGAACTCGGCGCGTTCGGGCACGATGTCGCAGACGGCGCCGAGGCGCAGATTGGCCACCTTGCCGTTGCCGAGCAATTCGATATGGCGTTTGGCGATGCGTCCGCAACCGAGTATTCCGACGTTGATCATCACATGGCTCCCGAAGTCGACGAAGCGTTGCCGGCGGCCGCACCGGCGACCTGAGGACGGCCGACCGAGTAGTAATCGAATCCATTTTCGAGCAGCCAGGCGGACTCGTAGAGATTGCGCCCGTCGAATACCACCGGCGCTTTCAGCTTGTGCTTCATCAGGTCGAAATCGGGACTGCGGAATTCCTTCCATTCGGTGACGATGATGAGGGCATCGGCTCCTTCCAGCACGTCGTACATGTTGCTGCCGAACTGGACGCCGGACGAATGCGGAAAGACCTTGCGCGCCTCGTCGATCGCGATCGGATCGAATGCCTGGATGTTCGCACCCTCCGCCAGCAAGCCATTGATGATGGCGATGCTGGGCGCTTCACGCATATCGTCGGTATTTGGCTTGAACGACAGTCCCCACATCGCCAGGTTCATGCCGGCCAGGCTCCGGCCGAAATGGGAGCGGACCTTGTCGACCAGCAGCCGCTTTTGCGCGGCGTTGGCGGCCTGGACGGCATCGATGACCAGCATCGGGCTGTCGTGCTCGGCCGCCGTCCTGCACAATGCGCGCACATCCTTCGGGAAGCAGGAGCCGCCGTAGCCGCAGCCGGGATAAAGGAAATGGTGGCCGATGCGCGGGTCCGAGCCCATCCCCAGGCGCACCTGTTCGATGTCGACATCGAGTTTTTCGGCCAGGTTCGCCAGTTCGTTCATGAACGAGATGCGCGTCGCCAGCATGGCGTTCGCCGCATACTTGGTCAGTTCGGCGGCCTGGACGTCCATCACGATCATGCGTTCGTGGTTGCGCTGGAAGGGCTGGTACAACTGGCGCATGATCCTGGCCGCATGCTCGTCGTCGACGCCGATGACGATGCGGTCCGGGCGCATGAAGTCCCCGATCGCCGTGCCTTCCTTGAGAAACTCCGGATTCGATACGACGCCGAAGGCGATGTCGAGCTCGCGCTTGCGGAGTTCCTGGCCGACCGCCTGCCTGACCTTCCCGGCGGTGCCGACCGGGACCGTCGATTTGTTGACGATCACCTTGTAGCCGTCCATATGGGCGCCGATGTTGCGCGCCGCGGCCAGCACGTGCTGCAGGTCTGCCGAGCCGTCTTCGTCCGGCGGGGTACCGACCGCGATGAACTGGATATCGCCGAAAGCGACCGCGGCGGCAATATCGCGTCCGAATTGCAGCCGGCCTGCCGCCATATTGCGCCGGACGATATTTTCGAGCCCCGGTTCGTAAATCGGAATGCGCGAGGCATTCAGCATGTCGATCTTTTTCTGATCGATATCGAGACAATAGACCTGATTGCCGACTTCGGCCAGGCAGGCGCCAGTCACCAAACCGACATAGCCAGTTCCAACCACGGTAATTTTCATGATGGGACGTATGTGAGCCAATGAGTTTATTACCAGGCACACCGCGGAATGAAGCGGCGCTTATCCTTATTGCCCGGGCCTGTATTTCAAATGTTTTTAATGAAGAAAAACAGCTTGTCCGCCTGTTAGCATGAGGGCAAAGTATTGGCGCAGCCTTGAGTGTCCGCAACAGGAATGCCGCGCAGGATTTCGCCGTAAAAGGCCGTCAGTTTTTCCGCTTCGGCTTCCCAATTGAATCGCTCGCGCACCGCCTTTTTTCCGTTTTCTCCCATGCGTTCGGCGAGATCGCGATTTGCCGCCAGATAATCGATTGCGGCAGCAATTGCGGCCGGATCGAAAGGATCGACGCAAATCCCGCATTGATTTCCCTCGACGATGCCGCGCCAGGAGGGAATATTCGATGCGATGACGGGAATACCCGCGGCCATATACTCGAACATCTTGATCGGCTGCCCATAAAGGAAATTGCCGATCGGGTGGGATGTCACCAGCCCGGCAACCGAACGCCCCAGCACCGCGCGCACGCCGGCGCGGTCGAGGAAGCCCAGTTCGTTGACCCGCTGCCAGCCGGGTTCGGCTTTGACGCTCGCTTCCAGCGCGGCCTCGGTGAATTGACCCGCCAGGTTCAGACGCGTCGGCGAGCGCAGCAGGGCGCATGCGCGCACGATTTCACGCGCGCCGCGGATGGTGTCGACGCCGCCGACGAAGCAGACCTCGTCCCGCTTGTCGCTCCAGCCGACCGGGGCGTCCAGCTCGCCCGCAAGCGGGAAATTGCTGACGTCGATGGAATGCGGATTCATGCGCAGGAACTTGTCGCGGATGAAGGGCGTCGCGCCGACAATGCCGTCGAGCCTGGCGCAGGCGTAGCGCTCGTAGGCGGCGAACACCCTGGCCAGCAGGCGCAGCGCCGCCGGGCGGAGATAGGGCTTGTCCAGCAGTTGCTGCGGGACGTCTTCGTGCGAGTCGAAGATGACCTTTTTACCCATCCGCTTCAGGCTCAGCCCAACCGGGATCAGCTCCGGATCGTGCAGGTGGTAGATCTGCGCATCCAGTGCGGCCGCCTTCAGGAACACGCGGCGGGTGCTGCGCAGGATGCGGTTGATGCGGCCCGGCAGCCGGCCGACGTCGGCGATCGCGACGCCGTCCTTGTGCTCGTCGCCCTTGCCGTCGGCCACCACCAGGGTCACGTCGTAGCCGCGGGACGCCAGCGTCCGGCACTGCTTCATGAAGATGCGCGTGTCGTGGCGCGGGTGGACCGAGGTCAGGTGGGCGACCCGGCCGCGCGTGCCGGCCGCGCGGGGGACGGTGGCTATGCGCATGATGCGGCGTCCGGGAGCGTCACGCCGGCGGCGGCCAGCAGGGTGGCGGCCACGCGGTCGGTGTCCGCGGCCGGCATATAGGGCCCGAAGGGCAGGCTCATCACCTTTTTCGCCATCTCGAGGGCGACCGGGCAGCTGTCCGCGTCGGCCAGGTGGGCGTAGGCGGGCTGCACGTGGATCGGCACCGGATAGTGGACGGCGGTCGGGATGCCGGCCGCCTGCAGCGCCGCCTGCACCCGCTCGCGTTCCTCGAGCACCACCGTGTATTGCGCGACCACGCTGCTGCGGTTGGGGTTGCAGCCAACCAGGCCCAGGCGGCCCGAGAGCAGGGCGTTGTAGCGCGCCGCCACTTTGGCGCGTTCGGCCAGTTCCCACTCGAAGTGCTCGAGCTTGGCCAGCACGACCGCGCACTGCAGGGTGTCCATGCGGCCGCCGACCCCGACCCGCGTGTGCACATAGCGGCGCGACTGGCCATGCACGCGGATTTCGCGCGCCGCGGCGGCAAGCGCATCGTCGCTGGTGAAGAGGGCGCCGCCGTCGCCATAACAGCCGAGCGGCTTGCTCGGGAAGAAGCTGGTGCAGCCGATCGTCGACAGGTTGCAGCTTTTCCGGTTCCGGTAGGTCGCGCCGAAGCTCTGGGCCGCGTCTTCGACCACCGCCAGCCCGTGGCGCCGCGCGATCGCATTGATCTCGTCCATGTCGGCCGGCTGGCCGTACAGCGACACCGGCATGATTGCCCGGGTGCGCGCGGTGACGGCGGGCTCGATCAGGCTCGCTGCGATGTTGCAGGTGGCGCGGTCGATGTCGACGAATACCGGCGTGGCGCCGACCAGGACGATCGCCTCGGCGGTGGCGATGAAGGAAAAGGGTGTGGTGATGACCTCGTCGCCAGGGCCGATGCCGAGGGCCATCAGGGAGATGACCAGGGCCTCGGTGCCGGACGCCACCGTGATGCAGTGGCGCGCGCCCGTGTAGTCGGCCAGCCTGGCTTCCAGTTCGGCCACTTCCGGCCCCATGATGTATTGCCCGTGGTCGAGGACGGCCCGGATGCGTTCGCCGATCTGCGCGCGCCCGTGCTGGTATTGGGACTTGAGGTCGATGAATTCCATGTTCTGTTCGCTTCGGTGGTCAGGGATGGGGCAGGTGGGCAGGCGCCGCCGGGAGCAGGGTGCAGACGCCGTCGTTCAGCACGTAGAGGTCGCCGGTGTGGGAGCAGCGGGCGTCGCCCCTGCCTGTCAGCGGCAGCGGCAGGCGCTCGCCGAAGCGGCTGATCCAGCCGGTCTGGCGCGCCGGCACGCCGGTCATCAGTGCGAATGCGGGGACGTCGCGGTTGACCACCGCACCGGCGCCGACGAAGGCGTGCTCGCCGATCGTCACGCCGCACACGATGGTGGCGTTGGCGCCGATGGTGGCGCCGCGCCTGACCAGCGTGCGGCGGTATTCGTGCTTGCGCACCACCGCCGCGCGCGGGTTGTAGACATTGGTGAAGACCATGCTCGGGCCGCAGAACACCTCGTCCTCGAGGGTGACGGCGTCGTAGACGGAGACATTGTTCTGGACCTTGACGTGGTCGCCGATGACGACGTCGTCGCCGACGAAGACGTTCTGGCCGAGCGAGCAGCCGGCGCCGATGCGGGCGCCCGCGCACACGTGGGCGAAGTGCCAGACCCGGGTGGCCTCGCCGAGCACGGCGCCGGTGTCGACGATGGCGCTGGGGTGGACGGTGGCGCTCATTCAGTACTCCAGCGGCAGGGCGACGCGTTTGCCGTCGCGCGCGGACATATAGGCCGCGACCAGTACTTCGAGCGACTTCAGGCCTTCGCGGCCGTCGGTCTCGGGCTCGGCTTCGCCGCGCAGCACCTTGATCACGTTGTCGTAGTAGAGCGGGTGGCCGAAACCGTACACCGACGTGGTCTGGTAGCTGGCGTCGCTCACCTTTCCGTCGTCGGGATCGGGGGTGGCGAATTCCCACTGCTGGATCTCGTTGACCGCCACGCCCCCGATGCGCACGGTACCGTGTTCGCCCAGCACGGTGATCGAGCCTTCCATATTGCGCGGATAGGTCAGCATGGTCACGTTCATCGAACCGAGGGCGCCGTTGCGCCAGCGCAGGCTGATCACGCCGGTGTCCTCGACCTCGATGTCGCGCGCCAGGGTGGCGGTATAGGCTTGCAGGCTCTCGACCGGGCCGACGATCCAGTCGATCAGGTCGACGTAGTGGCTGGCCTGGTTCATGAAGGCGCCGCCGTCGAATTCCCAGGTGCCGCGCCATCTCGCGCTGCGGTAATACTCTTCCGGGCGGGTCCAGAACACGTTCAGGTTGACCATGTAGATGCGGCCGAAGCGCTTCTTGTCCACCGCGCGCTTGAGCAGCTGCAAGGTGGCGTTGCGGCGGTTCTGCTTGACCACGAACAACCGCACGCCGGCGGCGTCGGCCGCGGCCACCATGCGCTTGCCGTCCTCCCAGCGGGTCGCCATCGGCTTTTCGGTCATCACGTGGCGGTGGCTGGCGGCGATCTGGATGGCCTGCTCGGGATGCAGGCCGGACGGGGTGGTGACCACGACGATGTCGGCGTCGGCCTGGCGCAGCATCGCCTCCAGGCTGGCATAGCCTTCGGCGCCGGTGGCCCCGACCGCGCGGTCGAGGGCGCGCGGATCGACGTCGCAGACGCCGACCAGTTCGGCCAGGTCCTGGTGCTTGCGCAGGGCCTCGAAGTGGTTGTTGGCGATGCGGCCGCAGCCGACCAGGGCGAAGCGGATCTTGCGGTCCAGTATGGGAGCAGGGTAGTGGCGCATGGTGGCGGCTCCTCAGGCTTTCACGACGTTCGGCAGGGCCGGATAGACGCCGCGGGTATCGACGATCAGGGCGGCGTACTGCCGGATCAGTTCGTAGTCGAAGCCGCTGTGGGCGGTCGCCAGCAGCACCACGTCGTAGGAGGCGATGGAAGGCGGCGTCAGCTCGACGCTCCTGAGATCAAACCAGTGCTCGCGCATGCGCGGGAAGACCGGCACGTGCGGGTCGGAATAGTCGACAGCGGCGCCTTTCCCGCGCAGGATCTCCATCAGCTCGACCGAGGGCGATTCGCGCATGTCCTCGACGTCCTTCTTGTAGGCGATGCCCAGCACCAGCACGCGGCTGCCCATCACCGATTTGCCGCGCCGGTTCAGGGCGTCGGTCACCTTGCCGACCACCCAGTGCGGCATGTCGCTGTTGATTTCGCCGGCCAGTTCGATGAAGCGGGTGTGCAGGCCGTATTCGCGCGCCTTCCAGGTCAGGTAGAAGGGGTCGATCGGGATGCAGTGGCCGCCGAGGCCCGGCCCCGGGTAGTAAGGCGTGAAACCGAAGGGCTTGGTGGCGGCCGCGCGGATCACCTCGTGGATGTCGATGTCCATGCGGTCGGCGATGATCTTCATCTCGTTGACCAGGCCGATGTTGACGGCGCGGTGGATGTTCTCCAGCAGCTTGGTGAGTTCGGCGGCGCGGGTCGAGCTGACCGGCACCACCCTGTCGATCGCCGGGCCGTAGAGGGCGACGCCGGCCTCCAGGCAGGCCGGGGTGACGCCGCCGCAGACCTTGGGAATGGTGCGGGTGTGGAAGTCCGGATTGCCCGGGTCTTCGCGCTCGGGAGAGAACACCAGGAAGACGTCGCGCCCGACCATGAAGCCGCGCGATTCCAGGCGCGGCCTGAGTTCCTCGTCGGTGGTGCCGGGGTAGGTGGTGCTTTCCAGCGACAGCACTTGCCCCGGCCGCATGAAGGGCAGCAGGGCGTCGGCGGTGTCGAGCACGAAGGACAGGTCCGGTTCGCGGTAGGCGTTCAGCGGGGTCGGCACGCAGATGATGAGGGCGTCCGGCTCGCCGGCGCGGGTGAAATCGGTGGTGGCCTGGAACCCGCATTCGCGGGCGCGGGCGATGGCGGCCGGCTTGATGTGATTGATATAGCTTTCCCCGCGGTTCAGGCGCTCGATCTTGGCGCCGTCGATGTCGATGCCGAGGACGCGGAAGCCCGCCTCGGAATAACGCAGGGCCAGCGGCAGCCCGACGTAGCCGAGTCCGATGATGCCGATCACGGCCGCGCGCTTGCCCAGCCGCTCGGTCAGCTGTTCGAGATATGCCGGTTTGCTTTCATCACGCATGAGTGTCCTCGCCAAACGTTAAATTAGATACGGAACGGCACGAATTTTCGGATCAGGCCCAGGCGCGGCGCTGCGGGCACGGGAGTGGGCGCCGGCTCGGCCGGGGCCAGTTGCGGGGTGTATTCGGTGACGATGGCCTTGACCATCGACTCGATCATGGCGCGCTCGTGGGTCTCGCAGGCCATCATCAGGCAGGTGATGAAGGTCTCGAGCACGCTGGGGTGGAGGGCGTTTTCCTTCATGCGCATGATGCGCGGGTGGTCGCTGGGGAAGACCACGCCGTCGGTCAGCAGCTCCTCGTGCAGCTTCTCGCCCGGGAACAGGCCGACGTAGCGGATCTCGATGTCGCCGCCCGGGTTCTGGGTGCTCTTCTCGGTCAGGCCGTGCAGGGCGATCATGGTGCGCGCCAGGTCGACGATGCGCACCGGTTCGCCCATGTCGAGCACGAACACGTCGCCGCCCTTGGCCATCGCGCCGGCCTGGATCACCAGTTGCGCCGCCTCGGGAATCAGCATGAAGTAGCGCGATACTTCCGGGTGGGTGATGGTCAGCGGGCCGCCGCGTGCGATCTGGCGCTGGAACAGCGGGATCACCGAGCCGGACGAACCGAGCACGTTGCCGAAGCGGACCATGCAGAAAGTGGTGTGGGCACCGTGGCGGGCCGCCGCGGCCTGGAAGATGAGTTCGGCGATGCGCTTGCTGGCGCCCATGATGTTGGTCGGGCGCACCGCCTTGTCGCTGGAAATCAGCACGCAGGTCTCGATCCGATGCCGGGCGGCCTGGGAGGCGATCACCTGGGCGCCGACCACGTTGTTGCGCAGGCCCTCGACGATATTGGTCTCGACCAGGGGTACGTGCTTGTAGGCGGCGGCGTGGTAGATGGTGTCGACCTTGCCGTCGCGCAGGACGCGCTCGACCAGGTCGGCATTGCAGACCGAGCCGAGGTGGGCCTCGATGGGAATGTCGGGAAAGCGGGTGGCCAATTCCTGGCGGATCGTGTAGAGCGCGAACTCGGAGTGGTCGAGCAGGTGCAGGCGGCTCGGCGCGACGGTCACGATCTGGCGGCACAGCTCGCTGCCGATGGAGCCGCCGGCGCCGGTCACGAGCACGGTCTTGCCGCGCACGCAGCGGGCGAACAGGTCGACGCGCGGCGGCACCGGCGGCCGGCCGAGCAGGTCTTCGAACTTCAGTTCGCGGATGGTTTCGCGCGGGCTGACCTTGTCGTCGGCGAGGTCGACCAGGCGGCTCAGGATCTTGGTGCTGACGCCGGCCTGGGCCAGGCGCTGCATGATGTCGCGCAGGCGTTCCGGCGATACCGAGGGCAGGGCCAGCACGATCGAGCGGATCGCCATCGTCTGCACGATCTCGGCCAGGCGGTCCGTATGGAAGACCCGCAGGCCGGCGACGTTGCGCTCGCTCAGGGCATGCTTGTCGTCGAAAAAGCAGACCGGGCGGTATTCGTCGCTGCCGCGCATGGCCTGGGCCAGTCGGGCGCCGGCTTCGCTGGCGCCGTAGATGGCGACCACTTCGGCGGCGCAGCGCTGCCGGGCATCCAGCTTGCGCAGGAAATTGCGCATGCCGACCCGGGAAGCGACGACATAGGAAAACACGATAAACCAGTAAATCGCCAATGCGCTGCGCGGAAAGCGTTCATCGTTAATCGCGAACATCACGATATAGGCGCATAAAATGGCGACCGCGAGTGCGAGTCCCGTAACGCTCAATAGACGCTGGTCAATAAAGCGAATAACGGCGCGATAAAGATCGGAGACGGAAAATGCCGCAATCGTCACCACGGCCACCAATACATAGGAAGCGGGGCCGAAATGGGAGGCGAGTTTCAGATCGCCGCCGCGTAACAGCATTGCGACCAGAAAGCAGAATGGCAGCGCGATCAGGTCGGCGCCGACCATCATGGCGATTTTCGTCCTGCGGTGCAGGGACACCATTCTGGCGCAAAACTGGCTGACAAGGCCTTGATTTAGCTTGGGCATGATCTCGGAAAGGCTGCGTGGTTGCGGGTTATCTTTTCTCGGGGATATCGCCAGGCTAAAAATGCGCTGTGTTTTTGGATTTAATTTTTTATTACGCGGAAATAATCTCTGGAAGAATAAAATATGCCGCTGTTTAGATTGCGTATTGCCGAGTAAGTTTATTATCCGGTTCACAAAGATTGAGGGGTTTGACTATGCTCAACCGACATAAGGGAATTAAATCTTTCTCCGTTATTGTGAAAATCGGAAATTAATTCCTCAATTAAATTAATTTCTTAATTACATAATAGGAACGGAGATACGGAAGCGGAAAAGACAACGGGCCGCATGAAGCGGCCCGCGGAGGGGATGAGCGGCCCGCCGCAGCGGGCGGTGGATCAGGTGCCCGAGCCGGGACGGGGTTGCGGTGCCATCGGCGGCACCACGATGTTGTCGTTCAGGCGCAGGAACTTGAAGCCGGCCAGCACCTGGCCGTTCTTGCCTTCCTTGCGGTTGCGTTCCTCGCGCGCCGCGGCGCGGGCGATGAAGGACTCGAAGGTTTCTTCGCGCACCTGCGGTTCGGAGGAGTGCAGGAAGTGGCGCTCGCCGTTCGGGCCCAGCACCACCAGGCCGACGTGGGACGCCCAGTACTCGCCGTTGCGGGTCGAGATCACGTTCACGAAATCGC
>Ga0308169_10005856_pt1 | contig 10999 bp, 17 predicted proteins | sample PhyBR1_2_FD_202139 | JGI IMG/M metagenome (GOLD analysis project Ga0308169, IMG submission 202139) | Phyllosphere microbial communities from UC Gill Tract Community Farm, Albany, California, United States - DLSLSB.R1 | ecosystem: Host-associated > Plants > Phyllosphere > Unclassified | place... | reverse complement strand
ACGGTCCCGCTGGGCGGGGTTGGTATGCCATCGTGTCGTCGATGATATGGGTGGTAGATGCGATGGAGGGGTGGTATCTGTCGTGTGATTCGTGTGATTCGTTGTTCGTGCTTTGGTATTCGTGTGTCGTTATGCCTCCTCACCAGGAGCGAGGCGTTCTGTGCTGGGTGAAGGGGCGAGATAGGCTGGGAGTGGAAGATGGTGCAACGATCAAGGCATGAGCGCACAAAGAGGGTTCGGGGGCACGCACGCGTGCCCCGTCACCCAGATCAGTCGCGTTAAAGTTGTAATCGCGTTTCCATTCAAATCCTAATGCCATTACAATCACCCTGATCGGATTTACAACTTTGACCTGGTCGGACCAAGATCATCGCAGCAACTGCAACTACATATGCGGTCTAGGCTTGCTCCGATGGCTGGGACAGCTCGCCATGTTGGACGCAGGACAACACATCGCGGCGAGAATACTATGGCTGCATTTGCTCATCTGCCTATCGTACACTCGGCAACAATGCTACTCGTGACTTGGGCCTCTGATTGCGTCATTCCGGTTGAGCTTCTTCTTCACTTCAATGCGGCCACTCGAATCTGAATCCAAACATGTCGCTCTTGTGGTCCTCTTCGTCGTCATCCTGCTCAATCTCCTGCACCGTCCTCACGCCCGAATGGGGGATGAGGCGAGCGGAAGGAGAGTGGGGCAGTGCCTGATTAGGCGGCGGGAAATTTACGAGGAATGTCTTTGAGCTGAAAGGGACGGATTGGGGAGGACCCCGAATACTGTCAGCGCGTGGCTCGGGGATGGGAGACATGCGGAACTCGGGAGTGGAGCAGGAATGGAGGGGAGAAAGGAGGGTCAAGTTAGGGCGTTCAGACATACCGAGACGTGTTCCTCGTTGAGGGTCGGGAGCGAGTCCTCGTAGTGGCCCTCGCGGGTCATGTGTCGGTACTTGAACGCCGCGACCGAGCTGGAGTCAGACTCGCCAAAGTCAGACCGGTACGCTGGACCCACCTGGGGTGCGTGTCGTGCTTGGCCCTGTCATCCCACGGGTGCACGATGCCGCTCGACACGAGCTTCTTGTGTGCCTCTGGCTCGGCCGCCTTGCCCATGCTGCGGGTCAGTACATGTTCTGCCGTAGAGATCGATCTTGCGCCCGACTCACAGGAAGTAGCCGGCGACACCAAGCGCTGTGACGACGATGACGGACAGGGGGTAGAGGGCGGGATCTCGCTTGGCGAATCGGTTGACGTTGGCCGAGGCGGTCTTGATGTTCTGGGCCGTGGAGAGCTTGTGGGGGTCGACGTGAGACTGTTTGTGCGAGGACGGCGTGTAAGATGATGAGAGCGGAAAGAGCGATCACGACGGCGGCAGGAGACAGATCAGCGCGAAGCCCCGGGGTGTGTGTCAGCCACTCACGTCTGGCTGACGAGGAGGAAGAGACGCCATGGTGGTTTGAGTTGGTTGCTGTGTGTAGTGTTGAAAGTTCAAGGCAGCGGTTCTGAGTAAGTCGATCGATCAAAGGTGCGATTGAGAGCGGTGGGAAAGGGTAAGACTGCGATGGGATGATGATGATCTGTTATACGCGGTACTAGGAGTACGAAGTGTCGTCATATCATCTGACCACCCATAAACCGGATTGGCCCGCCCATGTCTCGTCCATGCCCCTTTGCCCTCTGCCAATCCCCCCCTCCTCCCCACCGGGCCGACCCTGTCTCTGCCGGTGTTAGCGCGATTGCATAAGGCGTCTCCTTACGTGGCACGCAGCCGTACTAGGCGATCCTTTGTAGCAGTGGTGGGCGCACTGACGTCATTGCTCGAACAACGCCCGGTCGATGTATTTGCAGGCTCACCTCGAGATGGATTGGTGTCAGGCTCACCGCTTCGGGTCGCGCCTACGCGGACCGTCTTGCTCGCAAACACAAACATTGCCGAGCTGGGACTCGTATACGGCTCTGGCAACAGTAGGCTCCAGGGAAACTGGGATCTACTACGGCTTGTAAGAAGTCTTCGCCATTTGCCGCACAACATCAAGGAGCTCTCGGGTATATAAATCGCTGGTCATTCAGACGTTGAGGGCTACGTGAGAGCGCTCGCGGTGCAGCTCGCCCGCCATGACTCCCTTCCCATCACTTCAACGCCGCCTCCGCTGAACAGACCGGAGGCGTCGTCAGGACGAACCGGGCATGTCCCGGTGTGAATCGACTTCGTCTTCGAGCAACTCAGGTGGCTCCGGCACCTCCTGTCCCCGCAAAGCACGGCTCCCGCTGAAAGGTCCTCTAGCGTCGCATCGTCGTCATGCGACCACTGCCACTGCCCCATCAGCTTATCACCGCGTCTATCACCCGGGGAGTCGAAACGACGCACCCTGCCGGCGTGATGCACAGACACCGTCCCATTCGTCTCGTGAGCCGTCCACGTCGTGTGGCCCGACTTGACCTTGTCCACGGAGAGTGTGCACTGCGTATCAGCCGCGCCATGTGACTGCTGACGCCAGACGCTTACTGAATAGACGCCCGTCCAATCCTCTTGGACGTGCAGCGCCTCGAACTGATACGGGCCATCCGTCGGATGTGTCGGCTTCGCACAGCCTACGGTGGCTATTGTGCTTGGGCCGCCGGTCCCACAGGTAAAGTGGTCCCTCTGCAAGCACTGCCATGACTGAGAGGTGTCTCTCAGTGTGTCGCAGGCCATCAGCACGGACGCTACCGTACCAAATAAGTACATCTGTTGACCGAGCCACTCCATGGGGCAGCGTGGTTTGAGGCTGGACGTGATAACGGTTTCCAATACGATTCGAGTAGAGTATGAAAGAACCGAACACCCTCGCTTTGCTGGTAAGGCGCTGTGAAGGAGGAGCTAGCGTCTGCGATAGCTTCATGGCTGTCCTTTGACCACAACGAGGCTGCGAAGGCACATAGTACGTGTGAGAGCAGTTCATCACGCTCCACCCTTCGTTCCGCGTCCGTTTAGTTGTGGAGCGCTTTGGCCTTGCTTCGAGGAAGGATTCAGGCCTGGGAGCTGTCTGACGGGCGACTGCAGTGATACTAGCTTTCAGGCCCTGCAGGCTGAAATGAAAGCCCGTAGACCGCTAGTAGCTTCTTCCGCAAAAGTCGGTGATGCATACACAATCGCGCACGGTATGAACTGCCCGGAACGACCGCTTCTTCTGAAGCCCACCCGGATCCATCAGACCGTTAGAGCTCCGGCTTCACTGAGCCGACCGTCTCTCCATCTGGATCCCCCGAACCGCGTGTTCCCCTGCCATGTCCAGTCTGCTTGTCGGGCTCCGAGCACCCCGGGCAGGTGAAACCCTGTCTGACCAGGAAAACCGGCAACGACGCGAGCTGATCCAAGGGCAGCTCACCCGACAATTTCACGCCAAAGTGCAGCTCGAATTCTCCTTCGGATCTAGGCGTCCGATCTTGCTCTTCCTCTCCATTTGCTGCCTGGTTGCGCCCTTGCGTGTCCGCTGGTTGCTCGTCACCTTCAGTTTTAAGGCGTGCCAGTCGGCCAAGCAGGTCACCCAGTCCCGAGTTGGTCCGATAAGAGCCACTGAACTCCAGGCTCAAAGTATCTTTGGTACCCGTAAACGAAGGCTCCACAGGTTCCTCCTGTCGTGCCGTCTTCTCGCTCTCGGAAGGCTGTACGGGCATGACAGTGCACCTCATTGACGTATGCCCGTCGTTGGACGAAAGCACTTCCCCAGCGAAGGCTTCCGCGAGCGGTATCTGTCTGGAATACGGAAGAACCAACTGCGATGTGAGCACCATGGGGCAGATACGGCCATCCGCACAAGGAGAGGACGATCGCACACTCACTGCTCGTTTGCCCTGGACCGTGGCGACCCCTTTCCCTTCGTCAACAGTGTACGTGATCCCACTGGGGCGAGCGTCCGTGACCGCGACTGAGCACTACATGTCAGCCTCCGCTCGTGGGGGGCTACTAACATTGAGATGCTGGGACTCGGAGTCTGGGTTTTGCACTTCGAACCAGGCCAAACAGTCGGTGGGTTCTTTCGGCCGAGCGCAAGTCTTGTGGACCATGCTAACATAGCTTGCAGTACCCGTTGGCGAAGGAAGGTGTTTCAGACACAATTCAGGTTCGAGCTCAGTGAGCGCATAGCCTGCCAGGAACGTGGAATAAACTCCTAAGAGGACAACAGTAGCAGACCGGCCGAGTACACTCCACAGCGAGGTGCGCGTTTCCGCCTCAGATGAGGACCCATGCGTTCCCTCCCCACGGGCACCGGCCTGCCTTCTCTCAAGCAAGCGACCCAGCTCGGCGAGCCGAGCCTCTTGCCTCGAAGTAAAATCCGGGTCTGAAGGAGGAGGGGCCGATGGATGATGGCCATCGCTTGGCGAATCCTCGGTGGCGACACCCTTGGAAGTCGGGGCCGGAGCAGCAGACGAAGCAACATCGTCGGCAGCGGGAAGGGGAAGGGATAGCGGTCCGTCGACAGTAGATATATCGTCGGAGGAGCTCATAGTGAAATTGAAGGAGACCTGACGCTGCGTTGACACAGAAAGCACCAGAGAAAGAGAGAGAGAGAGAGAGATGTGAAGCGCAAAAGCCCTGGGGAAGGGGGGGGGGCATATCTGTGCGCCTTTTGGACCCACGTATTCAACCAGGCTGTCTTCTCATGAACTGCCTTCGAACAGCTAGCGACCTGTCATATTGATCAGCTCTACATGGCAGGAAGGCGTACTGGGCACAGCCTGGGCGTGGAGGCTCGCACTCCACACATCATCGACGCTTAAGCCAGCGCTCCACTTAAAACCTTTCTTCTCCAGCTCCACTGACTTGTGGAGTCGAATTCGCCTGAATGCCGCTTCGCCTGATTGCCGGGCGTGGGTGCGGTGTAAGAGGTCATACATGTTGCATGGTGTGACTGTTCACAACGAGGGATGTCAGAGCCGAGACAAGGGGGAAACATGATCAAAGCCTGAGATTCGGCGGCGTCAGGAGAGGTCTGTATGTACGCCTGATTGTGCACCTAATCAGCCCACGGTCCTGAATGTTGCGCCAATGTTTCACACTGCTTCTTCCACTTTGTCCGGTTCGCCCGCTTGCGTTCCACTTCCTGCCGCTTCAGTTGGGACCTCAACGCAGCTAAGAGTCGTGGCGCAGTCTTTTCCGCAGAGGACCGATCCCAGAATAGCTCTTCAAGCGATGTGGTTGTGGAGTAATGGCCAAGCACCTGCCTCGTGAGCTCTCACCGAGGATGCCGCGAACTCACCGTCCTCCAGCGTCCGACTCTGATCGTGTCCTTCCCGCCCACCCGAGCCCTGCCCTTGTCCTCGTTCAAGGTGAAGACCGTCCTCCCCAATGCAGACTTTGACGCGGCCACAGAGCACTGCTGGTCAGCAGCAGCCCTATCGTACCGTAGTCACGAAGACCCACATTGAACTGGGGAGACTGGGAGCTTGAGCCCTGCAGCGTGACGGAGAGAAGACTGTCAGTCGGCTCGTAAAACTTGACGCAGCTAGGCCGATGCGGCTCCGCGGTGACTGAGTCGGTTGATACCGGGGGGATGTGAGTCAGGCACACGCTCGGCGACTGAATTTGCAAGTAGGCGGCGCAGCAGACGGTGAAGACGGTGGCGCAAGGGATTAGGATGCGAGAAGGGCGCCTGGTCTCTAGTTCGGGCATGATTGAGGCACAGTTCAGGTCAATCTCTTACAATCAGAGGTAAAGCGGGCTGTGTATAAGCGTGAAGTGTGTTGAAGGCTGAGTGCAGAGTTTCGAACGTGTTCGGATCCATGAAGTCGGTCGTGTCTGCTAGCATTGCTCCACCTCTTGGTCGTCAGAGCCTTCTTCCAGTCGCCTTCATGCTCGAGTGACGTCCCGTCCTTTCATCCTTCCCCTCCTCACCCGTGTGCGTACAGTACGACGCACCTACCCAGGTAAGCCAATTTGCAACCGCTGGCCCTGTGTGCTTGTGCCACGGGCATGCGGGGCATGTTGACTTGTAAAGCCTTGGATGTCCCAGAAGCCCACCTGGCCTCCGGCGCTTTGCGACTGTCGCAAGCTTAGGGGCTGCAGCTGACAGCTAGATTCGTCTGGTTGGAAAGGCGGGCAACGATTGTGGCGTCACATAAATGATAGTTGTCCCATAAGAGCAACGCTCGCTGGTTCTTCCACTCTTCGGGTGGGCAGAGGGTAGGACGAGATACAACTCTGTATGTACGTGGCCGAGGCCCTGCCATTCGACAATGGAACGTTCACCCATGGAACTCCCACCGTGGCTATGGCTTCTTCACTTGATTATTGCCATCCATCTCCTCATCGTCCTCGTCGTCCCTCTTGCGTCTACGCTTACAACATGGAAGTTTGTTCGCTCGCCAGAGGACGAACAACAAGACGATGACGGCTACTGCCACGGCAGCCACGATACCTGTGGTGTCAGCGATACTGCTCACGATACAGCCAAGACCAATTGGCGCGGCGAGATACTGCAGGGGGCCCGGACCACACATCCGGTCCTGAACACAAGTGGTGACCCCAGGTGCTACCCTCGTCCCGATGCGGGATTGGAGCCAGCGGCGTGTACACGCAGGGAGTATGTGGGCAGAGAGCGGGACGTACCTCCGATTGCGGCGTTGCTAAGAGTGACGCCCGCTATAGTTGTCCCTTCTCCTTCTACTGCTGCAATGCTACTCGCTTCTGGCTGGGCCGACATCATGTACGTGGTTTCAACTCTCGCTCAGGATCCAGCTGTGCGTGCGGACGGTGAGATCTAGTGTAGCTGAGGCTGGATCACTACAAGTGCCCTTTACCTCTCGATCCAGCCGAGGGACATGAGGTAGCGTCAGGGATTGACGAAAGGATGTACACTCTCGTGCGAGGATCACCTGGTGAATGGGGTGATAGCTTATTTCAAAGGACCAGGAGGAGCCATGCGCACAAAGCAGATATCTTCGGCGTTTATCCCATCTAAGTCTAGGACGTACTGCTGTGTCGGCGCTGGCGTGAGCAAGGACGCATGAAGTGCGACACACGACCTACAGCCACCAGTCACAAGAAAGTGGGTCCCAAGTGGAGTCCCGGCGATTTCAGTCTAGCTAAAAATAGCGCGTCAACCAGGTGGGGTTACGGGGCTAAGATGACACGAGGATGCAGGGGATCATGGGGCCCATGAGGCTTGCATGTGTCCTGCAGTGTCTGTGAAGCTGGTCACGGTCCAGCTGGGTGATCAGAGGTCCCGGGGCGAAGAGAGAAGTATCGCTGTTCACATCCACCGCGAGCAGCCCACTCATCGGCCGAGCGAGGCGTATCCACTTTCGGGATCCATCCGGAAGTGGGACCCGGAACACCGACTCGTATTGGCTTTGATTGCCTGCTTCCATCATGCACATCTCCACATGAGCCGATTCCAGCCGTTCCGAGGTACCGTGACGAGAGTGATACGGAGCATGAGCATGACAACGGAAAGCAACCCGCCGATTAACCTCGTCACGGTCAACACGTTCCCGGACAGGGCTAAGACGGTCGTGGGCAGAGTGCTTGACAATGTCAAGGGCCGGTACAACATCGTGCATGCAGGTAATGCTGAGAGTGAGTCCAGACGAGGGCTCTGGCCGACATGGCCGTCTTCAAAGAAGCTGACCGTGAGGCATTGATGGCGTGGAGCCGCTTCTGCGGTCGATACAGCCTCCTCCGGGCATACTGTTCTGCGCATCCATGGTGAGTCTGGTCCCAGCCCTACAGTACCTATCGAGTGCTCTTACCCCCCAGTGGACACCTGAAGAGCAAACGCGCATACAGCAGATTGCAAAGGAGACCATACCAGGCATAAAGACACATGCTGCGCCCCCCGGCCTGCAGGCCCAAGCTGGAGTAGAGGGTGTTGTGAAGCACTTGTCGGAAAGGATAGACGAGATCATGCAGGGTCAATGAAGGTACGCGGAGTGTGAAGACAGTGTGTCATGGTGACTCCAGCACACGATACATGCGCTATGTACTTTGACACTGACAACAAGGTCGTTCTCCATTCAGATATTATACGCTACACCTCGGTTGGCCCAGTGCATGCCGTGATTGCCGGTGTAGGCCGGACCGCCGATACACGCACTGTTGTCAATTGAGTGGGTCATGCTGTGGAGCTCAAGCTGGAGACTGCGGGTCCCATCGGGACGCACCTGATAAACCCGGTGATGGCGCCGACAAGGCCCAGCCATAACGCCGCGCCGTACGTCGCTCGACCGGGACCGTCGTTCTGGTCGAAGCGGTGACGAGCGGTTACCCAGCAGATGAGGGCGAAGATCTCAGCGACGATCGCGGAGATGGAGCCGATGAGCTGTCGGGGCACCGACGATTGAAGAGGGTGGGCGGAAAGAGGTTCCGAGGGGGTTTCGCATATGGACGGTTGCAGGTGCGACGAGGTGTGAAATGAGAGATACGGTGAAGTGCGGTGGTCAGAGTCTCGCAGCTTGGGGTGCACCGACTCACTGCCGTCGTGCGGAAGTACCGAGGCTCCCACGTGAATCTCCCGACCTTGAGTAAGCTAAGGATGAGAGCGAGAAGCGAGAGGAGCATGAAGAACGTGGCTGGACATGAGCGGTAGCTACTTCCTAGTACCCCTTCTCCCCAAGGTCTGCCCACAAACAACAGAGTACCCCCCACTCACCGATCGGGAACAGTATGTGCGTCCGCGTGATCCACTCCACCACCTCCGGCCCGGTATCGTACCCCACGGTCGAGCCTATACAGCCCGTCGGCTCACAATAGCCAAATGCGCCGTATCTGACTTCATGCTGGTTCTCCAGGAAGTAGATGGAGTGGATGTAGGGCGTAGAGAAAGCAGTCAGCAAGCTGGGAGATCAGCAAAGGAGGGTGCAAGGTCTACTTACAGCAAGATGAAGGATGTCACGTTCAGCGCGAAGCCGAGGAAAATGTGGCCTTCCATGCAATCCTCCCAGCGAAACATGGCGGATGCGCTCGCACCAGACTGCTAAGGCTGATTGAGATGGGCAAGTCAATCATCATCGGTAGGCGAACTTGGGTCCCTCGGTTTCGGTGAGGAAGTGTTGATTGATGCTTCTACACGCCTGGCACACACACAGACGGCCCTTTTCTATCCTTCTCCGCGTCGACTGAAAGCCTTGCGTTTTCCTTCGCGGTAGCTGCCAATCTTACATAGCCCGGATGTTCTAGCATACTTGAGCAGTGTGCCGCTGGCACCGTCAGACCTTCGGAAACAGTGCAGCGCTCGGCGACCCCAGCCGGGTCACTTGCGGCGCGTCGACGACCCTTCCCCTTCGCTCTGTCATGGAACATGGCTGGCCCGATGCTCACGAATACATCGTATGCACAAGATCATACGTTGGACGGGGACATTGAAATGAACAGCCGTTGTCCCGTCCAACGCAATCGCGATGTCAAACAGGTCCCAGGTCGATCTATGCAACGCATGGCTGCTCTGAAACGTGAAACGCGTCGGGCAGGGATCGTCAACCTAGAGAGCCTCGATCACGCCTCTTACTGAATCTTAGCGGTATGTATCTCTGCACAATGAACTGCGCAGGCAAGCGGAGGACCAGCAGAGGAGCATTTGCCGGACGCCGTGCCGCTTGGCTGCCCCTCAGGGGGCAATCGGAGCAGCCTTCGAGGGTCTCTGTCGCGGGCTAGGGGCCAGGTTGTCTAGGGCTGGGTGCAGACCAACTTTCTTGGCAACTGAGCGACTTTCCCTGAAAAACCGGGGTTCAGTCTTCACGCCCTTGCCGACACTTTCACCTCGTTCTTGGCAGTCATCATTATACGCCTTTCCGCTGTTCTACCGCACGCCTTGGCGACAGCCCATAGCCACCGACCATGTCACACACACAGCTTGGCAAACCAGCGCAATGGCGACCAGCCAGGCAGCTGCAGCTGCAGCAGCACAGGCCGCTGATCTCGATTACTTATCTTTCTGTAATCCATCACCATGCGTCCTAGGTCACCAGCGTCTCAGCAACCTCTTTTGCGCTCGCCAGCCGACCCAGGAATGTCTAGCCTGCGCCATCACGGAAGCACTCAACGCGTCTCCGAGTCTTCCATTTCGAGCCTGATGTCGAGCGACGCGCGCGGCCAGGCGGCGATGTACTCTTCCTCCTCGCCTTCTGCCCGCTCGATGGGTCCGACGGCAAGGCTGTACTCGGACGACAACTCGGCGTCGTCGCGCTCAACACCCCCAGCGGGGAACAACTATGGACCAGCGGGCGCTGCAGCTGCGCCCATCGGCTTCGTGGACGACGACGAGGACGACGCGTTGCATACGTTCACGGCGGCGGAGAAGCGGGATGTCGACTCGACGTCAAGGTTCAACATATCGAGTTGGCGAGGATGGGCCAACGCGCTGATGCTGTTGTTCCTGCTGGCGGCGATAGTGGGCATCTTCGCCATCTATCCAATCATCACGTTCTACGTCGATAACAATCCGGCTCACGGTGGACATACGTCGGGATACAATCTGGGAGGGGTGAATGCGAGTGGACAGTACCCGATGATCCCGAACCTGCCGCAGTTGATCGACCCGGACACGCCTGAAGACGTGAGGACGCGGACGGGTTTCGACGGCGAGCAGTGGAACTTGGTATTCTCGGACGAGTTCAATGTGGATGGAAGGACATTCTACCCCGGCGACGATCCATTTTGGACCGCCGTGGATATCCACTACTGGCCGACCAAGTGAGTAGTCTTGAACAGACGGTGTGCGGGAGAATGGACACTCATCTCAGCGACTTCGAATGGCTCGACCCGTCTGCTGTCACCACGGAAGGCGGACACCTTGTCATCAAGATGAACCAGCAGCCCATCAATGATCTCAACCTTATCTCGGGCCAAATTCAAACCTGGAACCAGCTGTGTTTCAATAAGAACGCGTACTTTGAGACATCGGTGAGTATGCCGGGCAAGACGGACGTCGGTGGATTCTGGCCTGGTGTATGGACGATGGGCAACTTGGGTCGAGCTGGCTATGGAGCTTCCAACGAAGGTGAGTCGCGGCCGAGACCTCTCTGTGGA
>Ga0308169_10005855_pt1 | contig 10999 bp, 22 predicted proteins | sample PhyBR1_2_FD_202139 | JGI IMG/M metagenome (GOLD analysis project Ga0308169, IMG submission 202139) | Phyllosphere microbial communities from UC Gill Tract Community Farm, Albany, California, United States - DLSLSB.R1 | ecosystem: Host-associated > Plants > Phyllosphere > Unclassified | place... | reverse complement strand
TACACCTACTGATGCCAGAATCGGGCTCGGAACAGTTCTTGGCTACGGATGGTGGTAAGTCCGGCTCTTCCCGACGTTGTGATGGAATGACTGACGGGCAGGTACCAGTACCACTTGCCGGCCAGTACGTTTCTTCCCTGTGTTTCGCGCTCCACGGGAGGCTATGGATCCCTTGTCCGAGGACTAGCTGACTCGCAGTGGCCCAGCGAGACGCTTTCTACGTCAAGTACGAGCAGGACAAGCTCAACGCATAATTTAACCGTGTAGTCGATGAATGGGATTGCATGTGAACTGAATGGCGGAGACGGTGGGCAGTTGGGCTGGTCCCCGCGGCATCGTTGCCGATGGGTCAAGGCGCAGGCAAAACACTGACCAGGCTGCGGGGTGTCGGCGAACCTTTGATGTGTTTCACGGGTTCCAGGATGTTGAAAGGACGGTCATTGGTGCCCGCGGTGGTCCTGCTGCGAAACAATATTAACCCGATGCTACTATAAGACACGGGTACTTGCCGATGACATCAAATGCTCACAGACAACATGGTCCAGCGTAGCGGCGGTACCGGTGCTCAGTACGAGAGAGTTGACGGCAAGTATGTCGCGAAGCGCACGACGCATGTGACAGACGACCAACTGGACGAGTATCGCCGGAAAGCGATAACCGCGATGGAGAAGAATAACCTGCACGTGAGTGGGAGAGGTGGGCCGAACAGGACGAGACATGCGGCTTTGCGCGCGCCGAGCTTACAGTAGCTGTTCAGCAAGTACTGGTTTCATGCACTGCATGACTACCGCGACCGTCGCAGGGAGAAGGACGCGCTCAAGACTCTCCACAACTTCAAAAAGGGCCTCAAGAAAGCGCAAGCAATCGCTGCCGCCAAACAGCAGAAGCGGGCGGATCAGGTGCTGGACACGACGGCAGAAAAGGGGCAGGAGCTGCAGAGTTACGACCATCAAGTCGAGGCGTACTCGGCCTACCTGACCTTCGTCAAGGTGTATGCGAGACTCGCCGATGGATTGATACCCATAGCGGTGAGCAGCGTCTTACATCGTCAAAAGTCACTCTCACTGACGTTCAGCCGGGCAAAAGGCGCGTATGATGCGGGCACTCTCGGACTCGGTCTTGAGCTCACCGCAGAGTCGGACTGAGCAGTGCGCTGCGATGCATACCGGTCTTCGGCCCGAGCATATGTCTCTTACTCAGCCTGCTGGTGTACATCCTCATCCCCTGGAGAGTGGGACTGCCCTTTCGGATGTGGCTGGGTCTGATATGGGGGCTGGTCGAGACCTGGGGCGTAAGGTCCGCTACGCCCGTCCTGTCGAAACGGCTGCTGAGGATAGTCTCGCTTGGCCAATTGGACCGGTGTATGCCGCCTCGGCGCGGGCCGACACAGTCGCGTGTGGCCAGTGCGTCGTGTACGGGGCCTGATGAAAAGAGCTGATGCACAGGCTTGAAGATTGGCTGGAACTCATACAAGTAATCACCAAAGACGGCGGGAGATTATCCGGTGGGATGTACTACAACGCGAAGCTGGGCAAGATTTTTGATCATCGCGATGGGAACACCGGGGAGCTGCTGCCAATGAGGTACTCGGCCTCGTTTCGAGATAGCATCCTGCGCCATAGTTGCTTCTGTTCGCATGGGTGTTGTGGTGCTCAGGCATAGTCCCGTCCCAGAGGACAGTGACTTGCGGGTGGTGATGTCATCTCGTGTTTCGTGTTTCATCTTTCGTTTTGCACTTCATCAACCGCAATGACCGAATATGCGCTCAGCGCCGAGCTTGACCCGGCGCATCAGCAGGACGTCAAGGACGTGCTGGCTATATCCGACGATCGCATAGCGAGCTGCTCCCGGGATGGCAGTGTCGCCATATGGGACAAGAGCGAAGGGGGCCGAGTTCGTCTGACCGCGGCTGCCGGCGCTCGCTGATCGGCAGAGCTTCCAGCTCAAGGCCCTGCTGAACGGGCATCATGCCTACGTCAACTCCCTGGCCTACGTCCCGGGCTCATTTCGGGGCGGTCAGTCTCACGTCGAATGATATATATGCTCGCTGAACGGCAGATCTGCTCGCGTCCGGCGGAAACTCCAGCTTGATCCTCCTCCACTCGCTGTCCACTCTGGAGGCCGAGCCCGTCTCGTGCTTGATCGGTCATGCGCTCAACGTCTGTGTCCTGTCATACTCGGTGAAGCATAAGGAGTTGATCAGCGGGAGCTGGGATAAGACCGCGAGGGTATGGAAAGCAGAGGAGGGCGAATGGAGGACGAAGCTCGTCCTAGAAGGACATACTCAGGCTGTGTGGGGCGTCGTGGGGATCGAGGATGGAAAGTATGCAGGTGGATACCTCACTGGATCTGGTGAGTCTCAAGTCGGCGATTGTCGTGTCGTGCAACGAGACAGCGAGTTCCGGTCGGGCTTACTCGCAGCGGATCAGCTAGTCATGCTATGGAACGACAAAGGCGAGGCCATTTCGCACATCAAGGGATACCCAGAACCCGTCCGGAGTCTGGTCATCCTGCCCGAGCCGGACCTATTCGCCAGTGGATGCAACGACGGGTCGGCACATTCCTTCCCGTGAGCCCGGAACCTGACGGAGCAGGGTGGTACGGATATCAGACATGTCGGGGAAAGTCGTATCCACGTTGGAGGGGCACAAGGACTCGGTCTTTCAGCTGACAAACGGGCTGGACGGCGCGGTGGTGTCATGCGGGGAGGACCACACGGCGGTAAGTCCCTTCTGTGCCGATGTTGATGTTCTAATGGCAGCGTGTCTGGAACGGTATGTCGGCTACCCGAGGCTCAAAACTCATGGCAGATCGAGGCGAGGAAGAAGCCGTGTTGAAACATCCTTGTCAGACCGTCTGGGCCGTGAGCGTGTTGCCAAACGGGGATGTCGTCACTGCTGGTTCGGACGGGCGCGTAAGAGTATGGACGTCGGATGAGGCCAGGTATGCGAGTTCAGCGATCAGGGCGGTGAGTGCCACTCTTCGTATGCAATTTGGCCGGGAGCTGACCGCCAGGCGTATGAGGACGAGGTGATCGAAGCGATGAGGTGGGATCGACTGGCGGACCGCTGCACGTGGAGGCATCCGCTGATCGGCAGGGTGACGGCGTCGGCCCAAGCCCCAAGAGCAGCACCAGAAGAAGCTCGCGATATTGTTATTGACATCGATATCAGGTGGGGTGACGGCGGTGGATGCTCCGGGCGCTGAACGCTGATCTACAGCGACGATGCCGAACCCCTCAAACTTCATTTCCGGACAGACGGTCAGCAATGGCCTCCTGTCGCCGGAGATCCGTGCCGGTGGAACAAGCAGCGGAGCTGATGCCAGGTGACTCGCGCACCACAGCCGAGGAGTTCGTGAAGCAGCATGACCTCCCTACGAGCTATATCGACCGCATCGACGAGTTCATACGAGCGCATATATGACCTTGTCACGATATCTACGGCATGTATGATGTATTGTACGGCGCAGCGCATCCCCTGAGAGCTAGCTTCCGCGGTAGGTAGTGTAGGAGAACGGGCTCAAAAGGAGCGGGATATGATAGTGCTGCGAGGGGTTCGTGTAGTTGAACGTGATCTGCCGTCAGCTCGAGCCGAGACCCCTATCCGATCGGACGAAGCGCACCTCGACCAGCGGATAGAACGACGAAACCTTGCTGGCCTCGAAGTAAGGCCCGGTGTGGAACACCATCTTGTAGATACCCGGCGAGAGCTTCTCGTCCGCGGGGAGGAGGGTTGAACACCGTCCGTCGGAATCCGTCTCCCTGATGATCAGCCCTGCTCTCGATGGGCTTGCTCGCAGCACGTACCCGTGGGCCAGGACTTGCGGGAGCGAATCGGCCGTGACGCCCTCTTCGGGCGTGCCCGTCAGCGCCAGACACTCGAGCGAGACCTTGACGCCTGGCGCGGGCTTGCCTACGGACGCATCGAGGACTGGTCGTTATCGTCTGACATTGGCTGCTTCTTATCGCCGGTCCCGGCGGGACTTGTCCGTGATCGTGTGTACTAGCGATGGAGCAGGCTGTAAGCTGCGACCAACTTACCATGGCAGGTGACTGGGGACTTGGACATCGTGCCCGAGGGTGAAGACTGGTGAGGCGGATGATGGTATGGAAGGGCAAAAATCACTTGGCACATGCATGCATGCGTTGGCTCGTGACGGCCCACCGGTGGGCGACGGCTGACCGATGCGGGGTAATCTCATGGTCGGTGCCTGAATTACCCCACACCTGCGGGTCGATCCCACCTCCACCCGCAAAGTCAAGGTCACTCGGCCACCGCTTAAGCTCGGGCGGGCGCTCCACCCACAGGCCATCCCGTCCACCCATCATCACCTCTTTCCGCTGCATCATACATACCTACATACATACATACCCAGCCCCAGCCGCCGCTGTCGGCGATCCTACTTTTCTCTTCTTCTCCTCCCGCCATCCTTTGACCCGTAGCGCTCAGACCTCATCATGGCCGAACCGCCATCGCCCTCCCGGACCATCCGATTCAGGCATCCTCTGACGGGTGGGTGAGGCGCATCGGCGACGTACAGCTCACCGCAAGCGACCGAGCCTGACCGGACGGCGAATTCAGCGGCCTCAGTATCGTCAGGGCCGACCGGTGACGACTTCATGACCAGCCCGGTGGAGATGGACAAGCCGGAAAAGGCGGTCAAAGGCTCCACGAAGATCTCGAAGCGGCTGTCGCAGCGCTCAGCGAAAGCGCTCGAGGAGATCAAGGCTGAGAATGTGATGACAACGGAGGTGTGGTACGAAGAGCTCGAGTGCGGAATGTAAGTGTGGTCGCGGGCGTGAGGCGGCACGCACCGACAATAGCTGATCGCAGATGCGCTCATGTGTTGTATGTTGTTTCGGAATCGCATGGGATGGGGAGCTGACGACCAGGGGAGCTTCTCAGGCGCTTGTCCCGTGCGGGTGAGCTTCCGCGGTTCATTTGGACCTCCCGAGCTTATCTGTAGCCATTCATTTTGCGGGCCGTGTGCCTGGCAGTGGATCATATTAGACCAGGTGAGGCTCAAGCGTAGGACGATGGGGCGGTCGGAGTTCGTTTGGCCATGGCCCGTACCATGTGGCTGACAAGCAGAACTACACCTGTCCGCATTGCCGTACCCAGATATCCGCCGAAACACCTCTCGTGCCCAACATCATCGTCGACCAGATAGTAGAGCGGAAACTTCAGAGTCTGCAGAAGGGGTCGCAGAGGGAAGATCTGCTGAGCGAGCGGGAAGACAAGGTCAAGTAAGTTACCCAGCACTCTCCCACTGCGGTTCAGATCGAGCACCAGTCGGATCTTCCGCCGCTCACGCCGCTCACGCCAGAGCGTGGAAGGTACTCCAGAACGAGCTACACGGTAAACCCAAGCGCCGAACGAAAGGCTTCGACGAGTGGTTCTCCCGTTTCAGCGGGACCTCGCCGGAATCGAACGAAGTGCGCCGGCGTCGCGCATCACGGCATATCGAGCTGGGCGCGCCATTGGAATCGCCCCCTATCGCCCCAGAGCGCCCTCGTACGCCAAGAACGCTCTCGGGCGGGATGACATTAGCCCAACTCCGCCGACTGGAACTGGAAGAGGCCCGCACTGCTGAAGGCTCCGAGGTCGGCTCGGCGTCAGGAACGTCAAGGCCGGGGTGGAGAGGCGTGATAGCGACTGATCGGTTCCATCTGGAGCGGGGCGGTCCCTTACGCCAGGGTCAGGTGCGGGCTGTCGAGAGTCGGGACACCGGTCGGGAATGGGCAGCGGGGCGGGAGGTGAACGCTCACACGCATACGCATGGGCCAGGGGATGTGCTGGGAACGACCGCAACGACGACTACTACCACGACCACGACACCTCGACCTGTTCTCAGACCTCACGCAGAACGGGCGTATACAAGTCCGGCAGGACGGCACGGACCATTGAGATCTAATGCTCTGATCGCACGGCAGGCCCGAGGACATCGGTCGAACTCGATCGTGGAGACGGACAGCGACTCGGACACGAATTGAGGCAGGCCGAGACGTAGTGCTACAGCACAGTGCGAGAAGAGTTTTGATGCGCGACGAAGTGTTCGGGTATTCTATTCGGGAGTGTAGTTGTATCTCATCTTGATACGCGACGCAAAGAGTGTCGATGCGGATTGGGAGGAGTTCATATCATGTCCATTGACGATGCTATTTGATGCTAGTATACATTGTTAGAGCTGTACTGTCCATATTCGCCAGACGCCCGGCGCCGCCTTCTCCGTCGCCACGGATGCGTACCAAATGCGCCTTTCCTCTCCTCCATCACACGCCATGACCTTCCGTATTGCATTCCTGCATGGTGCATCCAACCGGGGGGCGATCACAGCTTCGGAGCAGGTGCACTCGTATCTTTCAGATAGCGCACCATCTGGTACTCCTTCTGCTTGTACCCGCACTTCTCGTAGAACGCTGGCGATGAGCACGGGTCCCCGTGTCCATGGCCCAGATTGCGGCTCACCGATGTTGTTCTTGCTACAGTCCAGAATGATCTTGTAGCACCCCATAGCCTCGCCTATGGCGTCCAGGGCGTTGATGATCCGCAGGCCGAGTTTACGCCCCTGCATCGACTTGGAGACGGCGATGTCTTCTATGTGGCCTATCAACCCTGCGTTCCGCAGGAACTTGCGCTCGAGGATGACGCTGCCGACGGCGACGATCTGAAGTCAGCGCGGGTATCCTCATGAGGTGCACCGTGGCTTGCCTTGTCGGTCGGCTGGTGGACTATGACGATGGTGAAGTACGTGTTCTTGGTGGATTTAAGCTCGTTGAATGTGGCTGAGATGAGCTCGGTTCATGTAAAGACGGGGACTCGGGGGCAAAATAGAGTGCAATTACATCTGTATACCTCTGGGGAGAGCTTTGGCGCGACTGTGAGCACCGAGAGGATTTCAAGGTGCCCGCGGGTATCGTCCGTAGACGCCAGGGGGCGGAGCTGCGCGTCAGCTTGACACCCAAGCAAGCAAAAGCGGAGAGCTGACGACAAGATCGGGCCCGAGCTGCTCCTGCACGGCGGCCGGGATGAGCGCTGGGTCGAACAAGTATTCGAGCTGCGTGGACATGGTGGACGGTGGTTCGAGTGAGGCAACGAACGAAACGAGGCGATGACATCGGTGACCTCGTCAACATGGCTTGCACCTGAAACGCCCCGCGCCTCTCGGTTTCGGCGCCCACAGATCTGCCTGCCTATGCTCGCACGCCTAATTCGCCACCCGATGTCACCAACTCTCCGATTGACCTCACCACCACCCAGTCATCTCGTCCGCTTCACTTCCTTCTCCTCCCAAAACACGAACACGAAGGTGGACGCCAACATGGCCCGACGGAAAACGGCCTACCTGTCCGACGGATCCGACTCCGACCCAGCCTCGGATGACGGCTCCGAGGGCGGCTTCAACTCGCAAGAGGACGCGGACTCACGAGCCGAGCGAGCGCTGTTCGAATACAACGGGAGCAAGAGGCGGAAGATGGGTGGGGGGAGGACTAAAGAGAGCGCGTGGGAGGGAATATTTGGAGAGGATGATGATGAGGGTCAAGGTCGTGGAGGTCGGGGTGGTGGAAGAGGGCGGGGGAGGGGCGGTCGGGGCGGTGCGAGTCGGAGTGACTTTACAAAGTGTGTATCACCTCACGGGCACCGTCGGGGTGACGCGAGCGGCGGCGGGACAGTGAGCGCTGAGCTAAAATGCAGGGCGCCGACTTTCGTCTCGTCGCATACTGGCGTGGGAGCCAAAACTGCCGACGAGCCCGAAGTGGACACGGCGACAATCGAGCTCGAAGCGGGCGGGGAGGAGCAAGACGATGACAAGGAGGGAGAGGAGGGGAGTGACGACGGGAGTGACGACGATTCCGATAGCACGGCCCCGCCGTCTCCTCGGGTTCGCGAGGCGGAGGAAGACGACGATGATGCCCCGGCGGCTCATGCTGGCCTGGGCGGAATCGGGTTCAAGCGAGCTGCTGCTCGACGCGCAGAAGAGGACGAGGTTGCCGAGGCATCGTCGTCCGCTAGGCCAGGAATCGGCGGCAGAGGTGGTATTGGGGCTCGAGGAGGGATCGGCGCTCGGGGCGGGATCGGCGCGAAGAAGCAGGACGATGAGGTCAGCGAATCAGTCTCCCCTGCACCAGCCCGACCCTCGCCGTTCCACCGAAATGCCGATGCGTCCGGCTCATCCACGCCTGAACCTGAACGAGCCCGCTCAAACTTTGTGGGACGCCAACCTGCGCCAACGACCGCCAAACCCACGGCATTGACAGCACACGAGGCCGCCCACTTCCGGAATATCCAAGGCACGTTCGGAGCGAAATTGCTGTCCAAGATGGGCTGGGCGGCAGGAGAGGGATTGGGTAAAGACCGGTCGGGTCGAGCTGTACCTGTCGAAGTGGGCAAGGTGCTTCGTGGGCAGGGTATCGCCAGCGGAATGCGTACCGAGGACAGCAAACGTGAAGCCCGCCGGCGAGGGGAGATAGTCTCGGACAGCGAGGAAGAGGAGGCGCCGCACCGCCGGGGAAGGGGCAAAGGGAAGGCCAAGGGCAAGCAAGATAAGCCAGAGGTTGATCAGAGCTGGAGGAAGCAGAGGAAGGTCAAGGTCAAGGTGGAACATAAGACGTATGAGCAGCTTGTGGCCGAGGCGGGCGAGGGCACGGCTGCTGGAGTCGGGCTTGTCATCGATGCGCGAGGTGGAGAGGTGAGTCCGAACGAAGCTCGGAAGGATGGGCGTCGCTGACGCCAGATGCGGGAAGTCGAATCGTTATCGGCTTTGGATCTCTCCGGCTGGACACCGACAGGCGAGAACGCGCAGCTGCCCGAGTTGAGGCATAACCTCAGACTGATTGTCGATGTTGCCAAGGCGGATGTGGATGCGCTGGCCAGGGAAGGCAGGGCCGTGAATGAGAAGCGAAGGTGGGCGGTGCGAGAGGAACAGGTCGCGCGGGCCAAGATGGAAGAAGGTAACAAGCGTGAGTCGAACACGCTCTCGAGCTGGACGTGAAAGCTGACGGGCAGGCGCTGCAAGGCTGGAACGGATCCAGGTGCACATATCGGATATCTCGACATTGGCTGCATCGCAGGCCGCTCAACCTACACCATCGCTCAGCCCTTTCGCGGCGAGCTTCGAGGCGTTGCTAGGCGAGTTCAAGGACGAGTATGTCAAGCTTGATCTCGACGATGTCGTTGTGGGCGCGATCGCGCAAGTGGTAAGTTGTCAGGTTGGGCCATGCGCGGAAGCTCACGAGCAGATGCGCCAGGCATTCGCGGATTGGGACCCGTTCGATGTTTCGTCTGACGCTTTGCTGTCGACGCTCAAGCAGTGGCGCCGGGCTTATCGACTGCCTGCCGATGGCGACCCGGCAAGTATGGACCAAGGGCGAGGGATGACTGCTTGGGAGAGTTTGCTGTGGGCCTTGTGGCTTCCGAAAGTCCGGTCGTCCGTCAAGTAAGTAACCAGGACCGTAACCATTGCACGTCTGCAGTCATGGACATCCGCTGACTGCAGCAACGAGTGGTCCGCCTCCGCGCCACAAGTCGCGGTACACCTGCTCGAGTCCTGGGCTCCCATCCTTCCCGCGTTCATCCGTGACAATATCCTCGACCAGCTCATCCTGCCGAAAGTCCGACAAGCGATGGAGGATTGGGACGGCCGACCCTCCCGTTCCGGCAAGACCCGCTCGTTGTCATCGATCGTTTTCCCGTGGCTCCCGCTGCTCGGTCATCGGATGGACGAGATATTGGAAGCGGCGAAACGGCGAATCCGGCACGTCATGCGCAAGTGGGTCGTACGCGACGGTGTGCCCGACGAGCTCTCGCGTTGGCGCAAGGATGTGAGTCCAAGTGCCCTCTCACACGAAGAGCGGAAGGTGGTATATGAGGGCAACCTGGCTGATGGGCAGATCTTCAGCAGCAAGGAATGGGACGACCTCATGCTCCGCACGGTCGTGCCGAAGCTGGGCGTTTGTCTCCGCGACGACTTCACCATCAACCCCCGCAAACAGGATATGGTGCCTCTCGAGGACTGGGTCTTGCCCTGGCACACGCTTCTGCGGTCCTCGGTCTTCTCGTCCCTGCTCGAAGTCAACTTCTTCCCCAAGTGGCTGGACATCCTGTACATCTGGCTCGTGCAGCCCAACTTCAAGGCCGACGAGGTGGCCAACTGGTATGTGGACTCTTGCCAGTCATTTCATGAGACATCGATGGCTGACGCTCAGGTTCACATGGTGGAAGTCCCGCTTCCCCGAAAAAGTGCTCTCCATGCCGGCCATCGCACACGGCTTCACCTCGGGCCTGGACCTCATGCAGGAAGCGATGCACCTCGGCGCGGACGCGCCGTCCAAGCTGCGCAAACCGGTGTACCAGCCCCCCACGGACCGCGGTCTCAAATCGACCACCAAGGCGAAGAGCAGCAGCGGCAGAACCCCTGCGACGAGCGCGGCAGCGGTGGGCGCGCCAGAAATCACGTTCCGCACCCTCGCAGAGGACGTGGCGACGCAGAACGACCTCGTCTTCTTCCCGACCGGCCGGTCCGATCCCACGACGGGCAAGCCGCTCTTCAAGGTCTCGCAGTCTGCCGACGGGCGCGGCGGCGTGCTCGTGTACGTTACGGGCGATGCGGTGTTTGCGCAGAACGAGGAGGGCGGGTTCAGGGCCGTCAGCCTGGAGGAGATGGTCCGCCGGGGGAAGCTGTAGACTTGGATCTGCACATGTGTACATATGCATGACTTGCCACGCGGCCATAGACATTCTCGTGAACGTGGTACCGCTGCGAAAGTAGCTGAACAGGATACGCATGCATGTTTGAGTGGCGGTCGTCGTGCGTGTATGGACGTACGTACGTAGGGCGGAAAATCTCGAGGAACCTGTGCGCTATCGTGAAATATTCGTCAAGTGGGAGGAGAACACACAACATCCAGAGAGGATAAGAGGGGAAGGATCCAGGTCGGCGTCTCGGTTGAGATCCGCTTCGAGTCGAGGCCCATCGAGAGTACCCCGGCCTCTTATTT
>Ga0308169_10005854_pt1 | contig 11001 bp, 11 predicted proteins | sample PhyBR1_2_FD_202139 | JGI IMG/M metagenome (GOLD analysis project Ga0308169, IMG submission 202139) | Phyllosphere microbial communities from UC Gill Tract Community Farm, Albany, California, United States - DLSLSB.R1 | ecosystem: Host-associated > Plants > Phyllosphere > Unclassified | place... | reverse complement strand
GAGTGCTGCCACAAGGGCTGGGGCCAGTCGATCATCATCGGCGTGGCCGACGCGGGCAAGGAGATCTCGACCCGTCCCTTCCAGCTGGTCACCGGCCGCGTCTGGAAAGGCTCGGCCTTCGGCGGCGCGCGCGGCCGTACCGACGTGCCCAGGATCGTCGACTGGTACATGGAAAACAAGATCAACATCGACGACCTCATTACCCATACCTTGCCGCTCGAGCGCATCAACGAAGGCTTCGAGTTGATGACGAGCGGGCAGTCGATCCGTTCCGTAGTGCTGTACTAATCCAACGACACGAGGAGAGACGATGATGAACAGCGCAGTCCATATTCACCCCGCCGTCGATGACGGCATCCCGCCGGAGGCAGCGGACTTTGCGGGCGGAACGCTGTCCTGCCTGTGCGCCACCGATCCGGTGGTGGTCGAGATCAAGGGACAGGTGGCACACAACCACGTATGCGGCTGCACCCAATGCTGGAAGCCGGCCGGCTCGCTGTTCGCCCAGATCGCGGTGGTGCCGCGCGAGAACGTTCGGGTCGTGGCCAATGGCGACAAGCTGCGGCCGGTCGATACCACCGTCACCATCGTACGGCATGCCTGCCGCGAGTGCGGCGTGCACATGGTCGGGCGCATCGAAAACACCGCGCATGCCTTCTACGGCCTGGACTTCGTGCACACCGAGCGCTCGAGCCAGCGCGGCTGGGCGGCGCCGACCTTCGCGGCTTTCGTCTCGTCCATCATCGAGTCCGGCGCCCGTCCCGAAAACATGGGCGCCGTGCGTGCCCGCCTGAACGAGATCGGCCTGCCGCCCTACGATTGCCTGTCGCCGCCACTGATGGACGCCATCTCGACCCACGTCGCCAAAGCCAAGGGCATCCTATGAAGCTCGTGCCCGTGCTTTTGCTGGCATCCCTGACGGCGCCCGCCACCGCCCGGCCCAACGAATTCCCGACCAGTGGAAGGGTGGAGTACGTGCTCGAGTGTATGCAAAAGCACGACGGCAAGTATGAGTTCCTCTACAAATGCTCCTGCGTCATCGATCGCATCGCCGAGGCGATCCCCTACGAAGACTATGTGACGATGTCGACCGCCTTGCGCGACCAGAGCCTGGCAGGGGAACGCGGTGCCGTTTTTCGCGACGCACCTACGGTCAAGGTCATGACCGAGAAGTACAAAACCATTCAGGCCAATGCCAACAAGGCCTGCCATGTGCAGCAGCGCTGATAGACAAGAAAACATTAGGAGACCAACATGTCATTTCAAACGCGATTGATCCGCTGGTGGCCCTGCCTTGCATTCGCCGCCGTGCCGGCATTTGCAGCCGATTCCGATGTCACACAGCTGAGCAAGGACCCCAAAAACTGGGTTATGCAGGCCGGTGAAGTGAGCAACCAGCGTTACAGCGAGCTCAAGCAGATCAACAGCAAGAACGCCAGGAACCTGCAGGTGGCCTGGACCTTCTCGACCGGCGTACTGCGCGGCCATGAAGGCGGTCCACTGGTGATCGGCGACACGATGTACCTTCACAGCCCCTTCCCGAACAAGGTGTTTGCGCTCTCGCTGGAGGACCAGAGCATCCGCTGGAAGTACGAGCCGAAGCAGGATCCGACCGTGATCCCGGTGATGTGCTGCGACACGGTCAACCGCGGCCTCGCCTATTCCGACGGCAAGATCTTCCTGCAGCAGGCCGATACCACGCTGGTGGCGCTGGACGCCAGGACCGGCGCCGAACTGTGGAAGACCAAGGTCGGCGATCCGAAATTGGGCGAAACCACCACCAATGCCCCGCATATCTTCAAGGACAAGCTGCTGACCGGCATCAGCGGCGGCGAATTCGGCGTGCGCGGCCGGATTGCGGCCTACGATCCGAACACCGGCAAGCTGCTGTGGAAAGCCTTCAGCACCGGGCCGGACGCGGAGATGCTGATCGACCCGGCCAAGACCATGACCTGGACCGACGGCAAGATGGCGCCGGTTGGTCCCGATTCTTCGCTGAAGAGCTGGCAGGGCGACCAGTGGAAGCTGGGCGGTGGCACCACTTGGGGCTGGTACAGCTATGACCCGCAGCTGAACCTGGTGTACTACGGCACCGGCAACCCCAGCACCTGGAATCCGCGCCAGCGTCCGGGCGACAACAAGTGGTCGATGACCATCTTCGCCCGCGACCTCGACACCGGCGTGGCGAAATGGGTGTACCAGATGACGCCACACGACGAGTGGGACTATGACGGCGTCAACGAAATGATCCTGGTCGACATGAAGGTCAAGGGCCAGCCGCGCAAGGCGCTGGTGCACTTCGATCGCAACGGCTTCGCCTACACGATGGACCGGCAGAGCGGCGAATTGCTGGTCGCCGAAAAATACGACCCGGTGGTGAACTGGGCGAGCCACATCGACATGAAGAGCGGCCGTCCGGTGGTCGTGGCGAAGTACAGCACCGACAAGAACGGACCCGACGTCAATTCGAAGGGCATCTGTCCGTCGGCCCTCGGCACCAAGGACCAGCAGCCGGCCAGCTATTCGCCCAAGACCGGCCTGTTCTACGTGCCGACCAACCACGTGTGCATGGATTACGAGCCCTTCCAGATCGAGTACACGGCCGGCCAGCCCTATGTCGGCTCGACCCTGTCGATGTACCCGGCGCCGAACAGCCATGGGGGCATGGGTAATTTCATCGCTTGGGATGCCAGTGCCGGCAAGATCGTCTGGTCCAGGCCCGAGAAGTTCTCGGTGTGGAGCGGCGCGCTGTCGACCGCCGGCGACGTGGTGTTCTACGGCACCCTGGAAGGCTACCTCAAGGCGGTCGACAACAACGGCAAGGAACTGTGGAAGTTCAAGACCCCATCCGGCATCATCGGCAACGTCACGACTTGGGAATACAAGGGCAAGCAGTACATCGGCGTGCTGTCGGGTATCGGCGGCTGGGCCGGGATCGGCCTGGCGGCGGGCCTCACCAAGGGCACGGAAGGCCTGGGCGCGGTGGGCGGCTACAAGGACCTGGCCAAATACACCGAACTCGGGGGCGTGCTGACCGTGTTCGCCCTGCCGGACCGCTGATCCGCACGATCCGCATCGAGCGAGCGCCGGCATGCCGCAGGCCGGCGACCGCAGCTTGTACTTACCGGAAACCGCCATGAATAAATCCGTAATCCTGATGTTGAGCACGGTCGCCTGCATGGCCGCCGGTTCCGCTGCGGCTGAAGAGCCCTTCACGCCTGCCGGTGCCGCACCCTACAAGGTCGTCGACGGCAACAAGGTGGACGCCCAGACCCTGAGCGGCTGGAAAACCTGGCGCGCGCTGGCCTGCGAGCGCTGCCATGGCGCGGCCCAGGAAGGCATGGTCGGCCCCTCGCTGATCAATAGCCTGAAAGTGCTCACCAAAGAGCAGTTCAAGCAGACCGTCCTGCATGGCCGGATCGAGAAAGGGATGCCCAACTTCGACGGCAGCAAGATGGTTGTCGAGAACATCGACAACCTGTATGCCTACCTGAAGGGACGTTCGGATGGTGCGATCCAGCCGGGCCGCCTGCAGGAGATCGGCAAATGAGGTGGCCCGGCACCCTGGGCGGGCTGGCAGGCGCGGTGGCGGCCTTGCTCTGCCTGGCGGGATCGGCCGCCGCCCAGCAGGCGAGTGACGAAGGCCCCGGCCACGACAAGGTGTTGCGCGTCTGCCAGGATCCGAACAATCTGCCGTTCTCGAACCGCAACCAGGCCGGTTTCGAGAACAAGATCGCGGCCCTGTTCGCCCAGGAATTGGGATGGAAGCTGGAACACACGTGGTTCCCGCAGCGTATCGGCTTCATCCGCAACACCCTGCGCGCCAAGGTGGAGAATTCCGGCCGCTTCAAGTGCGATCTGGTGACCGGCGTGCCGGCTGGCTTCGACCTGGCGGCCACCACCCATCCTTACTACCACTCGAGCTATGCGCTGGTGTACGTGAAGGGCAAGGGCCTGGACGGTGTACACAGCCTGGACGACCTGGCGGCATTGAAGCCCGAGCAGCGCAGCAAGCTGCGGCTCGGCGCCTTCACATCCTCGCCGGTCACCGAATGGCTGCTGCAGAACAAGCTCATCGAGCAGGTCGACTGGTACCAGCACCAGACCGGAGACGCCGAGCAGTACCCGGGCCAGATCATCGAGCGTGACCTCGCCAGCGGCAAGATCGACGTGGCCTTCGTGTGGGGACCGATCGCCGGCTACTTCGCACGCAATACGCGCACGGCGCCGATCGTGGCTGTGCCGCTCGCCTCGCGCCCGGGCATGAAGCTCGACTTCGAGATCGCGATGGCGGTGCGTCAGGCCGACAAGGAGTTCAAGCAGCGCATCGACCAGCTGATCGACGCCAACCGGGGCAAGATCGCCGCCATCCTCGACGAGTATGGCGTACCGCAGCTCGACGAGCAGGGACGGGTGTTCGCTTCCCGGCGCCCGGAGAAACCATGAGGCGCCGGACCGCAGCGTTCGCCATGCTGGCCGTGCTTGCCGTGGGCCCGGCCGCCGCCCAGCCGATCTCGTCCGCCGAAACCCTGCTGTTCGAGACCGACCACCTGGCGCGCCTGAAGACGCCGGCCACGCTGGTGTACAAGTTCCGCAAGGATAGCAACGTCGACCCCGGCTTTAGCGACGACGTGCGCCTCGACCTTGCCCGGGTCGGAGGCAAGCTGAGTGCGACCCTGCATTTCCTGTCGGGCGAACACAAGCAGGACATTCCAGCGCTCGAAGAAGCCCACGGCAACCCGGTCCTGCTCGGCTTCCTCGAGCACGACATCGCCGAAATGAAGCGCCTGACCGGCGGCTCGACCAGTTACTTCCGCAAGCGGATCCGCATGGCGCTGGCGGAAAGCGCCCAGATGAGCCGGCAGCAGATCGTCTACGGGGGCAAGACCCTGCGGGCGCAGGTGGTGCGCATCCAGCCTTACCTGGACGACCCGATGCATGCACGCTTCGAGAAATACCTGCACAAAATCTATACCTTCGTCCTGAGCGAAGAGGTGCCGGGTGGCCTGTATCAGCTGCGTACCTCGGTCGGGAGTCCGGAGCCGATGCAGGCGGCTGCCAGCGCACCGGGCCCGGCGGCGACTGTGCCTGTGATCGATGAAACCCTGACTCTGATCAGCGTCACGCCTGGGCAGCCCTGAAAGGCAGGAGACCTCAGCAGGAGACATGCGATGGCGCCGTTGAAAGTTTTCGCATTCGATTACACGGCTGCCGGCGGGCCGCGGTCGCTCCGGCGCCAGAGCGCCATGCTGCTGCAGGCCCTGCAGGCCGATTTGCGGGCCGTACCGGGCATCGAGCTGACAGCGATGACGTCCGCGCAAGACGCAGCGGGAGCCCGGCCGGCGTTCAGCGAGCGCTTCGCGGCCGGCGTGGAAGCGGCCGACGCGGTATGGCCGCTGGCCATCGAATCGGAAGGCTTGCTGGAACGCTGGTCGCGCGAGATCCTGGGGGCCAACCGGATCCTGCTGGGCAGCGCGCCCGGTGCGGTGCAAGTGGCCGCAAGCAAGCTCAAAGTGGCGCGTACACTGGCCGACGGCGGTGTCCTGGCCGCCGCCACCTACAGCCCGCATGCAGCTTTGCCCGACGAGCGGGGGGCATGGGTGGTCAAGCCGGATGGCGGCGCCGGTTGCTTCGACATCCGCCTGTTCGGCGATCGCGCTGCGGCGCTGGCATGGGTTCGCGTCACGGCGGCGGAAGGCTATGTATTGCAGCCCTTCGTTGCCGGCAGATTGGGCAGCCTGTCCCTGTTGTGCTGCGATGGCGAGGCAAGAGTGCTGAGCTGCAACCTGGAGCGCGTGGCCATGCGCAACAACCGCTTCCACTTCCTCGGTAGTACCGTCGGCGGGCTGGAGGATCACGATGGCGCTCTCGAGCGGCTGGCCCGGCAGGTGGCGGCGGCCATTCCCAGCCTGTGGGGGTATGTCGGCGTCGACTTCGTCCTCACGGCCGAGGGCCCCGTGGTGCTGGATGTGAATCCGCGGCTGACCGCCGCTTATGCCGGCCTGGAAGCCGCGATCGGGCATAACCCGGCAGCCTTGGTCATCGGGCTGCTGAAGGGACCGTCGGCCATGCCTGGCCCGCTGCAGGCTCGCCGCGCCGTCAGCGTGGACCTCGGCGATGGGGCGAATTGAGCCCTATCTGATCGCGACACCCCAGGGAAGCTTGCCGACCGCGATGTCGCGCAGCTTGACGCGCTTTGCCGTGTCGAGGACCGACACGCTGTTCGAACGGCCATTCGCCACGTAGAGCTTACTGCCGTCCGGCGTCAGCGCCATGTTCCACGGGCGCTGACCCACCGGAATCGTCGCCACGACCTGGTTGCTGTCGGTGTCGATGACGGACACGTTGCCATCGCCGCCGTTCGACACATAGACCTGTTTGCCGCTCGGATGCACGGCGATGCCGTTCGCCCGCAAGCCGGCCTTGATGCGGGTCAGGATCGCAAAATTCTTCGTGTCGATGACGAAGACCTCGTTGGCGTTTTCGGTCGCCACGTAAGCGCGGCTGCTGTCGGGCAGGAAGCCGATGCCGCGTGGACGTGCGCCGACCGCCACCTGGGCCACCTGCTTGCGCGCGTCGAAATCGATGATGTCGACGGCGCCACCTTCCTCCGCACTGACGAAAAGCAGATGGCCGTTCGGGCTGAATACCGCGTGTTCGGGATTCTTGCCGTGCACCTTGATCGCGAACGCCAGCGTATTGCCACGCGTGTCGATCACCGCGATTTCGTTCTTGCCCTCGACCGCCGCCACGACCCAGCGCCCATCGGGAGATATCGAGACACCTTCGGGCGACTCGCCCAGCGATACCGCCGTGCCCAGCTTGCGGGCGGTGATATCAACCAGCTGCAAACTGTTGTTCGGCTGGTCACTGACGTACAGCCAGCGCCTGTCGAGGCCAACCGCCAGGCCGCGCGGCTTGCTGCCGCCGGGCAGGGTAGCCACGACCTGGTCGGTGGCGGTATCGATGACGGACACCGTGCCGGCGCCTTCGTTGGGGACATAGGCGAAGGGTTCGGCATGCAGGAAGGACGGCAGCGCCAGCAGCAGCGCCAGGGTGGCCGGGATAAGGTGCTTCGGTTTGAGGATCATCGGTTTTCCAGTGGAAGGCTGGCATTGCGCCGGATGCGCCGTAGCGCACGGTGTGGCCACATGCGCCACAACAGCCCATCGCGATCGATCAGCATGTGCTTGGCGACCGCGAGCACATGCAGGCCGACGAACAGCGCGAGCAGCAGCGCGGTGACATGGTGGGTCTGATTGAAGACGGCGTACAGCGTCCGGTCGTCGGGACCCCAGGGTGGCAGGCGCACGAGGTTGAAGAACTTGACGCCATGTTTGCTGAAATTCGAGGCAAGATAGCCGGACAGCGGCAGCATCAGCATGCAGAGATACAAGGCTACATGGCTGAGTCTGGCCGCGCGCCGCTGCCATGTCGGCATGCTGTCCGGCAAGGACGGCGGCGTATGTGTCAGGCGCCAGGCAATGCGCAGGATGATCAGCAGGCCGATCAGGATACCGCTGCTCTTGTGCAGGTTGACGTAGAGGCCGCGCTCCGGCGTCCCGCGCGGAATATCGTCCAGCATCAGGCCAAACACGAACTGGCCGAGCAAGAGCAGGGCGATCAGCCAGTGCAGGGCGATGGCGGTGCTCGTATAACGGTCGCGATCGGGCTTGTGCATGGGCGCAGTTCAATGGAGCAGCGATTTCTCGGGCGGCTTGATATTGAGCCGCTGCAGTTTGCGGTACAGGGTATTGCGGCTGATACCCAGATAGCGCGCAACGCCGCTCAGGTTCCACTCGTGACGCTGGAGTTCCTGCTGCAGCGCGTGCCGTTCGGCGCTTTCGAGTGTGTTCAGGCTGGACAGAGGGGTGGCAATCGCGTCCGTCTCCCTGACGGCCGATGGCGCCACCTCCACGGCATCATCCCGGTACTCGGGCGGCAGGTCACGCACGGTCAGGCGATCCGTTTCGCGCAAGGCGATCATGCTGCGCAACAGGTGGCGCAATTGGCGTACATTGCCGGGCCAGCGCTGCTGGTCGAGCAGGGACAGCAGGCGGGCGTCGAGTTCGACCGGGGAATCCTCATCGCTTTCTTCCTCAGCCAGGCGGCGGATCAAGGCAATGCGGTCGGCGCGCTCGCGCAGCGGCGGCAGGGTGAACGTGACGCCCTGCAGCCGGTAATACAGGTCTTCGCGGAAGGCGCCGATCGCGATCTTTTTCTGCAGGTCGCAATGGGTGGCGCTGACCAGGCAGATGTCGAGCCTGACCGGCGTTTCGCTGCCGAGCGGTATGACTTCGCGTTCCTCGAGCACCCGCAGCAGACGGGCTTGCAGGGCAACCGGCATATCGCCTATCTCATCGAGGAAGAGCGTACCGGAATTCGCTTGCAGGAGCTTGCCGCGCTGCCCTTCCTTGCTGGCGCCGGTGAACGCCCCGGGGCGATAGCCGAACAGTTCGCTTTCGATCAGCGCTTCGGGTATCGATGCGCAATTGATCGCTATAAAAGGACGGCTCGACCGGCTGCTGGAAGCGTGGATGGCGCGCGCGAACATCTCCTTGCCCGTGCCGGTTTCGCCCAGCAGCATGATTGCCACATTCCGTCCGAGGACACGCTTGGCCTTGTCGACGTTGGCGGCCATGACGGGATCGCCAAACTGCAATCGGTCGAGCGGGCTGTCGGGCTGGACTGAGAATTCTTCCTTCGCGGCGGCTCCGGGCAGGAGTGCGATATGTGCCGCGTGACGCGGACCGGAAGTCGACAGGGGCTGGTACATGACACCGAAAAAGCGTGCACCGTTGCGGATTTCGAAGATCGGCACCGGGTGGAAGGCTTTTCTGACGGTACTGTCGATCAGACTCGACAAGGTAATGTTGAACAGTTCGGTGATGTCGCGGCCGACGATCTCGCTGCGGTCGCGCAAGCCGAGCTGGAACAGGGCGCAGCGTGTAGCGGCCAATACCTTGCCGGTCACGCTCAGGGCGATCGCTCCTTCGCTCAGGGTGCCGACGAATTCTGGGCGGTTATGGAAGCGCAGGATGAAATCGTCGCGGAACTGGTGCAGGAACACCCGGTTTTCGATCATCTGCACCGACATGCTGATCAGTGCGAGTGTGTGTTGCTGGGCCAGCCGCGATTCGCCGGAGGCGTCGAGCACGCCGACCAGTTCGCCTTCGTTATCGAAGATCGGCGCCGCCGCACAGGACAGGCCAGTGTTCCGGCACAGATAGTGCTCGTCCTGGTGCACAGTCACGGGGCACTGTTCGAACAGGCAGGTGCCCATGCCGTTAGTGCCCTGCGCACGTTCGCTCCATACCGCACCGGGCATCAGGCCGGTCTTCGATGCCGCATGCGTGAAGGCGGGATCGCCGAAATAATTGAGCAGGACACCATCGCGGTCGGTCAGCATGATTGCATAGCCGGATCCGGCCAGCTGCTGGTACAGGTTGGCCATCTCGACTTTGGCAACCGCATGGATATCGGCCAGTCGTTCCCGGCGCTTGTGCAAATCGGCGGAGGACACCACTTCGGGTTCGGCACAGGTGCCGGGGTCGAGCCGGTATTCGTCGAGGCACCGTATCCACGACTGCGTGATACGGCTTGCGTTTCCAGCACTTTCCGGTCGATGGCGGCTCTGAACGACCGAACGCACACGGTTGACGTGTTCCACGGCGAAGTTCGGCATGCTGTCTCCTTCGTCCTCACTCATGGGCCGGGCAGGGCCGGTCATGGCTTGTTATCGTCTGGACTTTTATTGAGTTGCAACTCCAGCACCCGATAGTACTCTCGGCAGCCAATAGTTCAAGATATTCATGATCTTTGAACTAAAGTAGTTGTTGAAATACCCTCGCTTCGATGAAACAGGCGGCTATAAGCACCAACTGAAGAGCGATTCTTCAAGACGCTGAGAGCGTCGATCATCGGCAGGCCGCGATCGAGAATGGCGATGTCGTAGTTCTGGTTGACGGGTTGCAGGAATTAGCCAATGTTCTGCAACGTGCGCTTGGCGAACCGGACGCGCATATCCCGTCGCGGTCGATCGCAAATAATCGTGTCCGTCGTCCATCGATGATTCGTACGCGGGCGCTAGGGCTGAGGCTTGGCGCCACCGCGCTATCACGCCATCTGCCTGAACCTGGCCCTGATTTCGTCGACCGTCCGGTCCGGATCCTGCAAATGCGGGTAGTGTCCGAGACCCGGCATGATCTCGAGCGGCAATCCGCCGCGCTGCGCGAGTTCGAGGCCCATCTCCTTGCCGATGTAGAAGTCCTGCTCGCCCCACACGACCGCGACCGGGGTCTCCAGGTCGGCCATGCGGGCTTCGAAGTCGTCCTGGTCGCGCGTGAAGTACGAGTAGTAATGGTAGAACGCATCGGCGGGGGTCAGCGGGCGGCCGTCCCATCCGGCCTCCATGTCGCGCCGGTAGTCGTCGGGCAGCTCGAACTGCTCGCCTTCGGGCAGGCCGCGCCGGTGGGCATTGGCCAGGATGTCGTCGCGGTTCCTGTTCATGGCCGCGTGGACGATTTCCGAAGATGGGCCCGACTTGAGGGCGCGGAGATTCTCGGCCATGAGATGGGGACGATCGAAAGGCGCGAAGTCGCCGACGACGATGCCGCGCGCGATCTCGGGCTGCTCGAGGGCCGCCAGCAGGGCAGGCAGCGAGCCAATGTCGGTCGAGTAGATCAGGAGCCGCGTGCGGTCGATAGCGGCCAGCTCGACGTACTCCTGCAGGATCCGGGCGTAGTCGCGCGGCGCATAGGTGAAGCGCGGCGGCTCCGGGCGCGACGATTGCCCGAAACCGGGCCAGTCGAAGGCATGGACCTCATAGTCGCCCGCCAGCGCGTCGGCGACGCGCTTCCACGCGTACAGCGTTTCCGGAAAGCCGTGCAGGAACAGGACCGTGCCTGCCGGCTGCGCGGGGCGGTGGACCATCCTTCTCAGTTCAATGCCGGGTTCGACCCGTAGCATGGAAGTCGCAGACATGACACCTCCTTGTCCCGG
>Ga0308169_10005852_pt1 | contig 11002 bp, 7 predicted proteins | sample PhyBR1_2_FD_202139 | JGI IMG/M metagenome (GOLD analysis project Ga0308169, IMG submission 202139) | Phyllosphere microbial communities from UC Gill Tract Community Farm, Albany, California, United States - DLSLSB.R1 | ecosystem: Host-associated > Plants > Phyllosphere > Unclassified | place... | reverse complement strand
TGAAGAGGCCTTCCTCGCCCAGCGAGCCATAGACCTCGTCGGTCGAGATGTGGTGGAAGCGGAACGCGCCTTTCGACGCTTCGTCCAGTGTCTGCCAATACGCACGCGCTTCGGACAGCATCGCGAACGTGCCGACCAGATTGGTCTGGATAAACGCATCGGGGCCGTCGATCGAGCGGTCGACATGGCTCTCGGCCGCCAGATGCGTGATGACCTCGGGCTTGAACTCGGCAATCGCGGCACGCACCGCGGCGACGTCGCAGATGTCGCCCTGGACAAACCGGTAGCGGTTCGATGAGGCGACGTTCTCGACCGTCGACAGCGTGCCCGCATAGGTCAGCTTGTCGAAGTTGAGCACCTCGTGAGTGGTGTTCTCGATCAGGTGACGGATCAGCGCCGAGCCGATGAAGCCGGCGCCGCCGGTGACAAAGATACGCATGGAAGGTCCTTCAGGCGAGGGCGCCGAGCGGCCGCCCGTCATAGGAAAAGGGGCTATCGAATTCGGCCAGCGTCGGCTGAGCCCGATCCTTGGGGCTGAGTTCCGGCACCGCATCCGCAGGCATCGGCCAATCGATGCCGACACTGTCCCAGCGGATGCCGCCATCGCATGCCGGCGCGTAGGTGTCGGAGCATTTATAGGTCACTTCGCAATCGGCATCGAGCGTCAGGAAGCCGTGGGCGAACCCGATCGGAATGAAGAGCTGATGGCCGTTCTCCGCCGACAGTTCGGCGCCGACCCATTTGCCATAGGTCGGGGAATCGCGGCGCACATCGACGGCGACGTCGAAGATCCGCCCGCGGATACAGCGCACCAGCTTGTCCTGGCCGTGTGGCGGCGTCTGGAAGTGGAGACCGCGTAAGGTGAACGCGGGGGCCGACAGGGAATGATTGTCCTGCACGAAGGTGCAGGAGATGCCCAGCGCGTCGAAGGCAGGCACCGAATAGACCTCGGTAAACCAGCCACGGGCGTCGCCGTGGCGCTTTGGTCGGATCAGCTGAACAGGGTAAGACATGGCAGCCCTATAGCGAGGCTGTCCCATGCGGACAATTCGTCGATTTTCGCGCAGGGGGGGGCGATCCGGGAGGACTTCCAACACGCGCGCGCAAGCGGTGCCTGTGAAGACGACACGCATCTCATGTGGAAGCGCATCCTGCGCATCTGGCCTCTGTACGCGCTAATAACGACCATTGCATGCCTGAGGCTTGCCATTGCACGACGGCTTTCCAGTTAAGTAGCACGGCCCTAGACGCCGATCTAGGCGTTTCAATCTTAACTTCACCGCCGAATTACCGTCCGTTCGGCTATGGCCCTTATATGGGTTAACGGCATGACCGGGATGGAGGGGATAGCGGACAACACTTGGTAATTGAGACAAAACCTAACAAGGCACAATTGCACGATTAGTTCTGCGTTAAGACGCAGGCCGTCTTTGGCTACGCCGGGCTATTATGTTGAAGACTATTAGTCGGCCTCATAGCCACCCCGAGCTTAGATCTGAACATACAAAATTCGAGTGGTGCGGGGATTTAATGCATATGTTTATTTTATGGTTCGCAGCCGCAACCTGTGTTGCGGCTGGGATTTGCGCGTTGCTCGGCCTTCTTATAGCTCAAGCCGGTTTTCCCCTGCCGTCTGGCGATAGGCGTTTGGGCAGTGTCGATGGGCTCAGGGGCTGGCTCGCGCTATCAGTCATGGCTCACCATTTTTATATATGGACGCGTATTCTTTACACTGGCGGTCGATGGGCAGCCCCAGACATCAATTTTTTAGGTCAGATGGGCTCGGGTGCCGTTGGTCTGTTCTTTATGACGACGGGCCTTGTGTTCTATCCCCGCATATTGAAGGGCTGGAAAAGCACGTCGTGGACTTCGGTCTACATAACCCGTTTTTTTCGTATTGTGCCACTGGTTACCTTCTCTGTCTTTATAATATCACTGCTGATCGTCGTGCGGATCGGCGGAGTTTTCGATCTTGCCTATGCACGAAATGCGGCTCGCTGGATCATCAGTTGGAATGAGCCCGACCTTCTGGGCTACCATGACAGCGGCCGTCTCAATGCGTATGTTCTTTGGTCGCTCTGGTACGAATGGATATTCTACCTTCTGGTGTTGCCACTGTGCGCTATCGCCATGGACGCAGCAAAAGCCGTGCATCTCCCGACTTGGTTGGTTCCCATCGGCATGCTTTGCATCATCATAGCTCTCCGAATCGCAGCGAAGATCACGGGCCATCACATGGAACTGCTGCGCTATTTTCCCCTGTTCGCAGTGGGAATGATTGCCTACGAAATTCAGTCCAAGGATGCATTACGCAAAATTTTGCGCAAACGCGCCGTCTCGATCTTAGCTTTGGTAGCGCTGGTGGCTGGCATGGTCTTATTCGAGAACCCTTATGGCTCTGGAATGCCGTTATTCGCATTTTTCTTCACATGCGTTGCCTGTGGAAATAGCTTGTTTGGGATTCTTAACGCTCGATCCGCACTTGTACTGGGCGAGGTATCTTTTGGTATATACTTGTTACATGGAATTGTTATCAATATAATATTTACCGAGGGGCGAGAGATAATAGAGAATCTTGGTGCGAACCAGAGTACCGTGCTACTTCTCCCCGCAGCCGCAGCCATCGTGCCTATCACGGCAGCCACCTATCTTTTCGTTGAAAAGACGGGAATAAAGACAGGGAAGCGCTTGGCCGGATGGTGGGGCGGTAGAATGCCGCGTGTGACGGCACATGAACTGGACGTCGCGCCGTAAAGACGTGATCGATTACGTATTTTTTCCTCGAATGCCTCGCCTGTTCTCGCTGTCTCTTCGCGCACCAACAGGTGAGCGTTCGGCAGATTGCGCGTAAACCACTGCGTCACCGGAATGACCGAAATTTGTCGTTTGCGGAGGTCGCGAGCTTAACCTGCTGTCGAGGTCGGCGCGATCACGCTAGAGCTGCAGTTCGGCAATGCCTGCTACTCGCTGTACCTCGTCCACATCATAGTGATGTATATGGTACTTGGTAGCCTTAGCTCTGTGTTGCCGGGCACAGCCAATCCGTCTGGATAGTGCTAGATGCTACTAGTCGCGACGGGGTGCACGATAATAGCCTCGATCGTCGCATGCCTGATCACCCATCGTTTCCTGGCAAAGACCGATCACGCGCTATCCTGCAGCAAAAGACGTGAGCGCATGACCCTAGGTCGCCATGACGTCACCGACGCAGGGTTGACGAGCTGACGCTTTGTGCTGTTCTGAAATCCATGGCCCAATCCTCCTTGCTGAAACGCTTTCGCTCAGAAGATCTGACCTTCTGGTCGTTGCTCGCCTTTCTCGCCATCGTGGCGCTGACGGGTGGGTCCTCGCGTGCCACGTCATGGGGCCATGTGGTCACCCTGGTGGGGGCGACCGTGGCGGCAGCCGGCTGGCTCGCGTTCGCGCGGCCGTCCGCGGATCGGCGGATCAGGCTTGGCTTCGCGTTCCTGGGGGCGTGCGCAGCGCTGATCTGCCTGCAGCTGGTGCCGTTGCCGCCGAGCTTGTGGCGCAGCCTGCCGGGGCATGAGGCCTATGTCGCGGCAGCGGCAGCGACGGACACGCTCCAGGTCTGGCGCCCCATGTCGCTGGTCCCCGATCTGACCTGGAGCGCGCTGTTCACGCTGACGATACCCGCCGCGCTGCTGATCGGCTTGTCGCGCCTGTCGACCCGGCGACGCACGAAGCTGATGCTCCCGCTCGCGGTGCTGATCTTCGTCAGCGGCGTGCTTGGACTGGCACAGGTCACGGGTGGTCCCGGCAGCCCGCTGCGCTGGTATGGTGGCAATCCCGATCCTTCCGCCGTCGGCTTTCTGGCCAACCGCAATCATCAGGCGCTGCTGCTCGCCTGCGCGCTCCCGATACTGGCGGCATTGGCCAGCGTGCCTGAAACGCGCGTCAACCGGCGTGCCGCCATGCGATGGGGCACATTGGGCGTCGCCGCCTTCATCGTGCTGATGCTGCCCAGCACGGGCTCTCGCGCCGGTCTGGTACTCGGCGGACTGGCGATCCTGCTTGCCACCGCGATCGCCGCACCGGTGCTGAAGCAGCGGCTGCTCGGCATGCGTCGCCGCAGCCGTCATCGGTTCATTGCCGGGGTCGCCGTGGCGTTTGCGGCGTTCGTCGCCGTGTTCGTGTTCATGGGACGCAATGTGGCGTTCAGCCGGATCGCCTCGCTTGATCCGATGACCGATCAGCGGGTTCGCGCATTTCCCGTGGTCTCGGACATGACCGGCACGTTTTTCCCGTGGGGAACCGGCGTCGGCGCGTTCGAGCCGGTTTTTCGCCACTTTGAGCCGTTCGCGCTGTTGAAGCTCACCTTCTTCAACCAGGCGCATAACGACATCGTCCAACTGGTGCTGGAAGGCGGCGCGCCCGCGGCACTGTTACTGATCATTTTCCTGCTGTGGTGGGGCATGGCGACCTTTCGGGCGTGGCGCGCGGCGCCATCGCCGCAGACTATGGCCGCACGGGCGGGATCGGCGGTCATTCTGCTGTGCCTGGCCGCCAGCATCGTTGATTACCCGCTTCGAACATCGTTAATGCTGACGATATTCTGCGTGGCCGCGGTCTGGATGCTGACGCCGGTGCCGGAGCGGGGTGGCGCAGAGGTCATCGATTGATGGCGTCTTTACGCTGCACGGCAACCCTTCTAAGGGCGCAGTAAGGCGTTCTCTGAATTTTGAAGTGGTTTGGTGGGGTGATGTCGCGCAAGTTTTTTCTGGCCGTCGGTCTGGCTCTTCTCACCGGCTGTGCTCACGAGGAGCCGATCCGCAGCACTGCGGATCTCAAGGTCGTCGAGACGGTGGGGCTGCCCGCGCCAGGCCGTGAAGACCTGGTGGCCCCTGATCGCCCGAGCTATATCGGCCCACTCGATACGATCAATATTGAGGTGTTCAACACGCCCGAGCTGACCCGCGACGTCATGGTCGACAGTGGTGGCCGCGTCGCTATTCCCCTGGTCGGGGTCATCGATGCCAACGGCCTGACCGCACCCGAACTGGCTCGCCGGATCGATGATGGCCTGCGGGGCAAATATGTCCGCGACCCTCAGGTGACGGTGTCGATCAAGGGTTCGGTAAGCCAGGTCGTGACCGTCGATGGCGCAATCGATAAGCCGGGTTCCTATCCGGTCACCAACCAATCCACCTTGATGCGGATCCTCGCGCAGAGCGGGGGCCTGACCGAATACGCGAAGAACGACGATGTCGTGATCCTGCGCACGGTCGAGCGGAAGCGGATGGCCGGGCTCTACAATATCCAGCAGATCCGACGCGGCGTCTATTCCGATCCCGCCATCTATCCCAACGACGTGATCGTCGTGGGTGAATCGGCGTCGCGACGCCTGTTCCGTAATGCCCTTGCCGTGGCGCCGATCCTGGCGGCACCGCTGATCGCCGTCATTCAGTAAGCGCACTGGGAATATAGTATGAATACCCCTGATCCCATGTTGCGCGGCAATCCCGGTGCAGGCACCGCGCTGGTCAAGGTACCGCCGGAGCAAGCCCCGTTCCTGCGCTATGTCACGCGATTGGCATTGCGCTGGAAGAAGACGATCATGGCGATCGTCGGTGGCTGTCTGCTGGTCGGCCTGATCATCACCTTGCTGATGACGCCGCGGTATACGGCGATCTCGACCATCGAGATCGCGCGTGAATCCGACAAGGTCGTCGATCTGCGTGGCGCACAGCAGGAATCGAGCGATTCCGATCAGGAATTCTACTCGACCCAGTACGGCTTGCTGAAGTCGCGGTCGCTGGCCGAACGGATCGCCGCGCAGTTGCAACTGGTCGACGATCCCGCCTTCTTTGCCATGTTCGACGTCAACACCGATGGCCCGCTGTTCCAGGCAGGCCGAGCGGGTCGACTGGGTGCCGGTGGCCGATCAGAGCGACTGCGGATCGCCGGCGGGCTGTTGCTCGACAATATCGACGTTGCCCCCGTGCGGTCGTCGCGATTGGTCGAGCTCAGCTTCACCAGTCCCGATCCCGCGCTGTCGCAGAAGGTCGCCAACGCCTGGTCGACGAACTTCATCGAAGCGACGTTGCAGCGTCGCTATCAGGCCAACAGCTACGCGCGCGAGTTCTTGGAGAAGCGGCTCGTCCAGTTGCGCCAGCGGCTGGAAGCCTCCGAGCGTGCCCTCGTCGCCTATGCCTCGGCGCAGCGTATCATCAACATCCCCGGCACGGTGGGTGGTGCCGAGCGATCTTTGAACTCCGACGATTTGGGGTCGTTGAACACGGCGCTGAACGAGGCCACCGCGGACCGTGTGAAGGCAGAAGCACGCTTCCGCGCCAATCAGGGGCATGGCGGGCAGGCGACCGAGGCGCTGACCAACAGCACCATCAATAGCCTGCGTACCAAGCGTGCCGAAATCCAAGCTGATTACCAAAGGCTGATGCTGCAGTTCGAGCCAGGCTATCCGCCTGCGCAGTCGCTCAAAGCACAGCTTACCCAGATCGATCGCAGCATCGCCAGCGAAGAGGGTCGTATCAATGGATCGATCGAGCTCGGCTATCGCGAAGCGCTTGGGCGCGAGCAGGGCCTGAAGGCCCGGGTCGAGGATCTGAAGAACAGCTCGCTCGATCTGCGTCGCCGTAACATCCAGTATCAGATCCTGCAGCGCGATACCGATACGAACCGCGGTTTCTACGACACGCTGCTGGCGCGCTACAAGGAGATCGGCATTGCCGGCGGTGTCGGCGTCAACAACGTCTCGATCGTCGATCCGGCGGACATTCCGCAGCGGCCATCCAGCCCGCGGCTGGTCCTGAACATGCTGCTGGCCTTGGTGATCGGCTGCTCGTTGGGTGCGATTGCCGCCTTCCTGCTCGAACAGGCGGATGAGGCGATCTCGGATCCGGCGGAGGTGGAACGCATGGTCGGTCTGCCGCTGCTGGGTAGCGTCCCCAAACTCGTGGGCAAGACGCCCAGCGAGGCGTTGGCCGATCGCAAATCGAGCATGGTCGACGCCTATCTGGCGGTGCAGACTAACCTGGCGTTCTCGACCGAGCACGGCGTTCCCCGGTCGCTGGCCATCACCAGCACCCGGCCGATGGAAGGCAAGTCGACCACGGCGCTGGCACTCGCCACGACGCTGGCGCGGGCGCAAAAGCGGGTCGTGCTGGTCGATGGCGACATGCGGTCGCCGTCGGTGCACCATCTCATCGGCACCGATCATCGCCACGGGCTGAGCAACTTCCTTGCCGGCGACGACGAAATCCAGGGCCTGATCCATTCGGTCGAGAATTTTGGTTTCTTCGCGATCACGGCCGGTCCGATTCCGCCCAATGCCGCGGAGCTGCTGACCAGCGAGCGGCTGAAGATGCTGATTACCCGCCTGCTCGAACAGTTCGATCACGTCGTGATCGATTCCCCGCCGGTGATGGGCCTCGCCGACGCGCCACTGATCTGCAGCCAGGTCGAAGGCGTGATCTACGCGGTCGAATCGCACGGCATCCGGTCGAGCATCGTCCGGACGGCGCTCAACCGCCTCTTCAGCGCGCATGCACGCGTGCTCGGCGCGGTGTTGACCAAGTTCGAGGCGCGTCGGAATGTCGGCGGCTACGAATATGGTTATAGCTACGGCAATAAGGATTGACCGTAGCTATGCCTGCGTCCGCGGATTGGCGTAGCGCCGGTTGGACCAAGGCGTTTGCCGTGGCGCTGGTCCTGCTCGTCGGGGTATTGGCGGTACGGCACAGCCTGGGCATGGCACTGGCCACGAAGCGTCCCGAGCTGGCTCTGCAGCTCGATCGCGAGAATGCCACGGTGCTGGCGCAGGCCGCGTTGACGCTCGTGCAGGGTGAAGCCACGCCGCAACGCCGCAAGGCACGCGATCTGGCACGTGCCGCACTGGCGCGGGAGGCGGGGAATGTGAATGCACTGGCGGCCTTTGGTCTGGCCAGCGACAAGCCGAAGCAGGTGGCGGCTGTGTTCACCGCTGCCGACCGCCTGTCTCGCCGCAACCTGATCGTTCAGGTCTGGATGATTGAAAACGCGGTCGCCAAGGGGGACGTCTCGGGCGCGCTGCGGCAGTATGACATCGCCCTGCGGACATCGCGCGCGGCCCCGTCGATGCTCTTCCCGGTTCTGGTCGATGCGACCTCGAACGACCAATTGCTTCCCGCGATCGCCAAGACCCTGGCGCAGCGTCCGCTCTGGGGCGGCCTCTATTTGCAGCAGTTGGCGCAGAGCGGGAAAGACCTCCACCGCATCGCGCTGCTATTCGCCATGTTGAAGCAGCAGGGCGTCGCCACCGGCGCTGCGGCCGACACCGCGCTCTACACCCGCTTGCTGGGCGCACAGCTGTTCGACGACGCGTGGAAAGTCTATGCGTCAGACCATCGTGGTGCACAGCACGCCGCGGTGCGCGGTGATACGTTCGGCGAGGATGCGGTGGTCAAGACGCCGTATGACTGGCAGCTGAGCGACAACGAGTTCGTCACCGCGCGGATCGAGCAGACCACGTCGGCCAAGGGAGAGCTCATCTTCACCACGGCTGCAGGCGAGGGGGGCGATGTCGCAAGACAGACGCTGTCGCTAACGCCTGGAACCTATGCGCTGCAGGCCGAGGTCGGTTCGATCGAAGCGGCCGACGCGCAGCCGGCCTATCTCCGCGTGGTCTGCCTGCCGTCGGGCACCGAGCTGGCGCGCAAACCGTTGCCGCTGCAGGGCACGAATGGCGTGAGCTTTTCGGTCTCGGCGGGGTGCCCTGCACAGACATTGTCGATCGTGGCGCCACCAGCTTCGGGGTTAGGCACGGTAAACGGGACCATACGCTCGGTTCGTCTAGCACGAACGGGCTGAGTAATAGGCATGGTGCCGTCTCAGGCGAACAACCGCGTAGCCATGACGCCGCGCGCGAGTAATCATGTACCCCGCACCGCCCAGGATGTGCTCCCAGGCGCACGGGACTGTGCAGTAGATACCAGATGCGTGCGTACCAGCTGGGTAGGCGAGAGTGAACATCGCATCATGAGCAAGGCAACATCATGAAGCGCGGGAAATATCATCGCTTACGCTATCAGCTGGGCGGCACATTGCTGTTCGCCGCGCTCATTCCGTATCTTATCCGCCTCGTGACCATCGATAACGCAGCGCAGATGGGGCCGATCAACCAAGCGTTGTACGGCACCATCATCGCCATCGTGGCAGGGACCTTGCTGTTTCGGAACGTCACCACCTATCCGGGTGTCGAAAACTCGGCATATGTCCTGCCGGCGTTTACAATTTCGTTCGCCGCATTGCTGCTCGTGTTCATCATGACGCGACTGGATTACAACCGGACCATGCTGATCAGCGGCTACACGCTCAGCATCATCTGGTTCCTCGGCCTGTATTCGCGCCGGCATCGACATTCGGTCCTCAGGATCGGTGTGCTGCCGTTTGGCGAAAAGGCGCGCGTCGAACAAATTCCCGGGGTGGATTGGGTCACGTTGGTCGACAGTGATGCGTCGGTCATCGGCCTGGACGCGATCGCTGCGGACCTGCGCAGCGATTTGCCCAGCATGTGGGATCGTCGCCTGGCCGATTTCGCGCTGTCCGGCCTGCCGGTCTATCACACCAAGCATCTGATCGAGTCGCTGACGGGGCGCGTCGAGCTCGAGCATCTGTCGGAAAACAGCTTCGGCTCGCTCGCGCCGATCTCCGCCTTCATGACGGTGAAGGCCATTCTCGACTGGCTGATCGCCGCCTGTGCCGCCATCGTGCTGGCACCCGCGTTCATCGGGCTGGCGATCGCCATCCGCACGACGTCGCCGGGGCCTGCGCTCTTTCGCCAGCGCCGCATCGGCTACAAGGGCGACGTCTTTACGGTCTACAAGTTTCGGACGATGACGGTCGCGCGCGAGCTCGATTGCGCCCGTGACGATGCGATGACCAAGAACGACGATGTCAGGATCACACCGCTTGGCCGGTTTCTTCGTCGGACCCGGATCGACGAGCTGCCGCAGATCATCAATATCCTGCACGGCGAAATGAGCTGGATCGGGCCGCGGCCCGAGGCCGAAGTGCTATCGCGCTGGTACGAAGCGGAAATTCCGTTTTACCGGTATCGGCACATCGTGAAGCCGGGGATCACCGGGTGGGCGCAAGTCTCCCAAGGACACGTCACCGATCTCGACGACGTCCGGAGCAAGCTTCATTACGATTTCTATTACATCAAGCATTACTCGCCCTGGATTGACCTGCTCATCGTCGTGCGGACGATCGGGACGATGCTGACGGGGTTCGGTGCCCGATGATCCGCCGCGCGATTGCATGGACAGTAGCAGGGCAGATCATTTCATTCGCCGCAACGTTCGGGATGACGGTGGTGCTGGCGCGGATCCTTGCGCCGCGCGAGATTGGCATGTTCGCGATTGCCGCCGCGGTTAGCGGCGTATTGCAGGCGCTGGCCGCGTTCGGCGTCGGCACCTATGTCGTGCGTGAACACCAGTTGACCCCTGCTGTGCTCTCCACGGCCTTCACGATCAATGCGCTGACCGCCTGCCTGCTGGCATTGGCGCTGCTAGTCGGCAGCACGCTGTCGTCGATCACTATGGGCGAGCCGCTCGTCGGCACGGTGCTGCGCGTGCTGGCACTGGTACCTCTGTTGGGGATCATCGAGTTCCGTCCTTCGACGATGCTGCAGCGCGATATGAAGTTCTCGACCATTTCGCTGATCACCGTGGGGCGTACCGTCGTTACCGCGGCCGTCAGCATCGCCAGCGCGCTGGCGGGGGCGAGCGCGGTCAGCGCGGCTTATGGCGCGGTTGCCGGTGCGGTCACCAGTGCCGCCGCATTCGCGATTGTCGCGCGACGCTATAGCGGGTTCGGGCTGACGCTGATCGGCTGGCGATCGATGGTCGTCTTTGGGTTTCAGACCCTTGCTATCGGTGGCGTTGCAGTGATCGCCTTCCGTCTGTCCGACTTTATCCTAGGGTCTATTCTCGGCCTGGTCGCGCTAGGTCTTTACAATCGCGCCGCCCAGCTTTCCGGCGTG
>Ga0308169_10005850_pt1 | contig 11008 bp, 11 predicted proteins | sample PhyBR1_2_FD_202139 | JGI IMG/M metagenome (GOLD analysis project Ga0308169, IMG submission 202139) | Phyllosphere microbial communities from UC Gill Tract Community Farm, Albany, California, United States - DLSLSB.R1 | ecosystem: Host-associated > Plants > Phyllosphere > Unclassified | place... | reverse complement strand
CTGGTCAAACTAGGGGAGAATGTCGAGGAAGTTGAAGAAGAGTGAATGACTGGAGTTGAAGAGGAACTCGCGCTCGACTGAGCGGCTTGATTCGTTGTTGAAGTCGACCATGGAGAGTGCTCAGACTCTTGCGGTCGTGGAAGCATTCCTTTCTCGTCGTCAATGATCGGCAAGTCTGTCGAGGAAGAGGGGAAAAAAAACCCTTCGCTTTCTCAACTCCTCGAAGTTTCCTCGACGGTTTTCGTTCGCTTTCCGTGAAAATGGCACCCCCCTCTTCAAACCCGAGCTAAAGTACCGCTTCGTCGATCCCGCAGACCGGCACTAAACTAAAGAGTGATCAGCGAAAAAATTGTGGCCCTGAGTCAGCTTTTGTACTTCGAATCTCAGGGACGTTTCTCGCAGTTGTTCTCTACCAAGTTCTCTACCTGAGTCTTCATACCGTCGGAACTGACAACTGAAGGCAAGGTTCAGCCTCAGCCTCGGCAAAGAAGGGGGACAAGGAGCGAGAAGCGAGGCGAGAGAGAGGGAAGGCTAACTCTCAGAATGGAAGTTCTTCTTCTCCTTTAGAGACAACCTTGTAATATACGCAAGCCCTGCAGGTTACGTCCTGACCTCCTTCAGACTTAGCTTCAGTTCAACGTTGAATAGAGTCGAGTGCTCATCGGAAATAGCAAGGAACAGGCAAGTCACAAGAGAGTCAATTCATCTTGACAAGATCGATGAGGTAGACGTTTATATTATCGATCATTCACGAAGTACTGCAAGGGACGGTGGAGACGAGGGAAAGAGTCAAGCCAAAAGAAAAAAACGGCGGAGGCGACGAGGTGCAAAAAAGCTTTCCGACGAAAGTCGTGACCCACTCTTTTCAACCACGCCAACGGTATAGACCTCGTCGACTGGAGGCAGCCGCAACGACGAGTACGATAGCAGATCGAGTCCGCGCTCAGAGGATCGTCGTTCTTTCAACGGTTGTGGAAGTCTCAAAGGAAATGAAATGAAACCAGCTGTTTGACAAGTTAACGAAGGGGTTCGTCTGCTAGCGGATGGAAGCCCGGCCTGAACCGTCTAGAAGCGTTCGTGGGACTCGACTTCCCCCTGAATACGCCGGCCTACCATTGACGGTGGAAAAGCTGCCCACGATCGATTTGAAGGAACGAAGTCCTCCCTCCTTTGACCGAACTCTTTTCTACCTTGCTGCAGGAATATCGTTGTCTCTCGCTGATGATCGCCCTCCTTTCAACCCCCACTGGAGGGATGAAACCAAGCGAGGAGGAGCTACAATCTTCTTCGAGTTTTGACCCTCTCGGACAGGCTACTGTGGCCAGTTGAGGCAGACGTACACTGCAACTCGTGATCAAATTGTAGAGGGATCTACAAGAAAGACGAGCAGGAAAGTGCCTGCATCGAACGTTTCATCTTGCAAAGGCGCAATGCGAGTCGTCCATTTTCTAGTGATCTTCGCTGACAGCGAACTCGAGTTTCGATTCCTTTGCGAGTCCTGAGTCTGCATCAGCTGAGCTGAGAGAGAGAGCCGTTGTTCGATCGTCACGAAGGAAAAGCCTTGAGAAGGTCTTGCGAGAGCGAGAGAAGCTTTCCCTTTCTTTCTTCCCTTTCCTTTCCTTTCTTTCCCTAGGACCCCGCTCAGAGTTTCCGTTTCCGTGCTGCTGAGTACCGCACTTTGCTCTCACATTTCGATTGACGAGTTCAGCGTCGAGCTCTCAGGAAATGCGTCGTCCCTCGACACCTCGCAATCTCAATTTTCACACCTTGCATGCTCTATAACCGATCAGAGAAGTCGCTTCTTATCCTCTACTTCGATGAGCGTGAGCTGGGACTTGGACGAGAAATGGGACGAATTTGACAAAGAATCGTTGCGAAGTCTCTAACTTGCGAGAATTCCACTTGTTTTCTCTCTCTGCTCTTTCCTCCTTTTCTCTCACCCTCACTCTCCCACAAACTAGCCACATCGGTACGCACGACTCTCTTTACCTGTGCTATGGCCATTCAGCCCTGTAGATAACCATTGAAGTCGTGCTGACTTGATTTCTTTTGGATCTCTTACTCCAATTCTCTCCTCCGCTACGGTCAATTTCGCCTCCGAAGCCTCACTAGTAGAGCTGGTAGAGATTGATTGGGTCAATCCTTGCTTACTGCACTCTCCTCAGACCAACTCACCTTCTAGAAAGATCGGAGGAAAGCTTTTCTAATCTTCCTCTCGCCATCAACTGGAGGATGAGCTCACTAGGAGGCCTCGAATCCATCAGAGACTATTCTCAAGGTGATAGCGAATGGGTCGAGACTATCGAAAGAGGGAGAACGATCAAGAAACGAAGGGCTTCAGTACCAGCATCGACGCTTCCTCCCCTCACTCTCTTCCCTCCCAATCCTATCGAGCCTACTCTACCCGGCCTCGACCTCCCTTTCCCTTATGTACTCCCGTCGAGTGGTATGAATCACCCTCCTTTCGCCATTCCAACCGATCCAGCACTTTTCCGCCTTTCGACTACTCATGCGAAACCACAATTCGACACAACTTCTTTCGCTCCTCTTCCTGATTTCCCCTCAACCCTCAATCCTCTCGAATCCTTTCCGCACCCATCGACGATTCCCGCTCAATCGACGCTCGAATCGTTGGCAGCGCTTTGCGGCAATCTCTACGAAAACGGCTCTCAGCCTTCTCCGATCAAAGCGACATTCCCTGATCAAGAACACGCTTCATCATCTCCGCAAATGACTAACAAGGTCCCAATGAAAAACGCGTCAAGATCGAAGAGTCGTCAACGAAAGAATCAAGTTTCGAAGAATTCTTCGAATGATCCTGTTCGACCTGTCCCTATCGCTGTTCCACCTCGAGAGGCCCTTCGTCGTCATCACTGCGTACATATCGGTTGTAACAAGTCTTGTAAGTTTCGACAAATCTTCTCGCTCGACTTCTTTATTGAAGCTTTACTGACTTTTCTCTCATCATTTCAGTCGTTCGTCCTTCAGCTCTCGTGATTCATGTTCGATCTCACAGCGGAGATAGACGTAAGTCAATTCTCCCTCACTTTTGTTTCGATTTCGCTGACTCTCTCCTTGTCCGCGCTTCTAGCCTACGCTTGCCCTTGCTGCTATCGAGGTTTCGGTGCTGCTTGCAACTTGACTCGTCACATGAAAGTGAGTCTCGTAAGCTCTCGTACTCTCTCTCTACCGTACTGATCAGTTTCTTCACGTTCGTAGCAAATTCATCCCGAAATCGATGTTACAAACGTCGCAGCTACCGAGATTCCCGACATCGACGTCGTCGCTCTCACACCTTCTCCTTCTCCACCACTCGTCAATCCTGCGCTCTCAACAGCTCCAAACGGTAGGAAACGAAGGAAGAGCAAGAAAAAGAAGAAAGTCAAGTACCGCATCGTCGAGGGAAACGATGTCACTGCTCGAGATGAAGTCGCATACAAGCTAGATCCAGGATTGCCTGTCGTCAAGGAGGTTGAGGGAGAACAAGTCGCAGCCGTATTGGAAAAATGGACTGAAACGAGGTCAGCGATTCACTCGGACGAAGGAACGGACGATATCACTCCTCTACCTCAATTCGTTCCCCAACTCTACGCTCACACAGCTCTACCTCTCTCACCTCTCTCACCGGTACCCGAATACGTTCCCCTCAAATTCGACCAACCTCCTCCTCCTCTTTCAAGCGGTTTCTATCATTCCCCTCCACTACCTCAAATTTACCCTCTCCCGAGCTACCCCCTTCCACACTTCGACCCTTCTTCCTTCTCATCATCATATCAACCTCCTCCCATCTACTATCCTTTCCCTTCTCAACCCCCTCCTCCTCCAATTCACAATTTCCAATTACCTTTCCCACCTCGTTACCCTGCTCCTCTCCCTCTCCCTTTCCCTCCGACTCCACCTCCTACTGCGTCCATCAACCCTCAAACTCCATTCGACTTGAGTCAGGTGTTGATGTTGCCGCCTTTCGAACCGCTTTGTGGGGTTAGTCAGAGGAGTCCGGTTTCGCAAGAGAGAGGAGGAGGGGAGGAGGGTGAGGGCGAGGGAGGGGGAGTGGGAGGAATCGAAGTCGAAGGAATCTGAGATCGAGTGAGGAATCGAGAAGGAAGAAAGAAATTGGAGTCAGCTTGTTTCGTCTATCGGATTCAGCCTATCGCATCGCATCGCCGCAGAACGCCTATCATACCCTGTACATACTCGTTCTCCCTCTGCCCTTCTCTCGCCCCAAAAATTGCAGTAACTCCCCAAAATGTCGCGTCGTTCGTTTCTTTTGTCTGTATCCGTACTTTACGCCTCCCCCCCTCCTCTTCGAAACCTTTACATCCTCGCCTACTCCATGCTCATACCCCCTTCCCCTCATTCTCGTTTGATCGCTTGCTTGTTTCCACCCTTCGTTCTTTTCTTGTTCCCATACTCTTTTCCTCCCTGATTGCTTGCTTCCCCCCTGTCTGCCTGTTTGTACAGTATGTAATGCTTGTTCCCACGTCTGTCTCTTCTTGTTATCATCCGTTCGAGAGAGTGATCCGGCCTGTGATAGAGGGAGAGGTAGAGGAAAGTGAGCGACGAATCTGTGGAATGTCGGAAATGATGTGAGTAATCGAAACGCTTCGATATGAAGAGAAGAAAAATAAAGAAAGAAGGATAGTAGAAGTAACCGAGTGAGGCTGGATCCTCAGCAAGACTAAGCGAGAGAAGGGAGACTAGAGAAAAGAATGAAAAAGCCAGAACGAAGCGTCCTTTCCCTTTTCAAAGCTGATTAACCCTGATCCTCCCCAAGCTGAGCCAGCCCGAACCTCCTTCCATGCGCGTACTCTCCCATCCCCCGATCGCACTCGCCGATTTATCGCTACTGTCTCCCTCACAGAATTGTATCGAATCGAGATCGAATTTTTCAGTCCTCCTTCTCCAACCTCTCTCTTTCTCGCTTTCTCTCCCCCCTAATTTCTCCATTTCATCCTAATCTTCTCCCGTCTCCTCCCGCTCCTTCTCTTCCGTCGAAGACCATTCGTGCTTGATTGATTCTCCGATATTGGTCCGAATCCAACCTCACGATTTCAAGCCATTCTAGCCCTCTTGTTCTCCCTCTCGACCGTAGTCTCTTCCGTCTTGATCAAGTTCTGATCTGAAGTTGTCGTAGCCGCTGATCCGTCCAACTCTACCTTTGCGTCTGTTGTGGTGGAATTCAAGAGTCCTCGTAGACTCAGATCGTATACGACTGCAAAAAAAATGAAAAGAACAGGGAGGTCAGTTTGGTTTCGACGAGGGGAATTGGTGAGAGAAGAGTGGAGAAGAGAGTATAGAGCATACCTTCCTCGAGTTTCTTGACATCATATTTGATACTATCGAATCTCTTTCTCAACGAATCATTCTTCAAGTTCAATAATCCGAAAGCGTTCGACAACTCTTTCGCGAATCTACTCGCCGACACTCCCCTTGTCAGTCGATGAGCGAGAAAAGGAGATGAGAGAGGAAAATTGCAGGACTAAACTGAGAATATTGAACGGGAGCTGAATAATCCCCCATCGTTACTCTATTAATCGCCAATCTCGACTGTACGCAACGGAATCATCACACACAGTCATCAGTATACATCCATGGAGATCGTGTGAGAGTGAGAGCAATGCGTACGAGTTCATTCACTAATGAAATCAATGAATGTAAATAATCTTCTGTACTCAACCACATTCTTCCCTTCCATTCACCTCCCCCTAATTCACTCTCTACTTCTTCCTTAGTAGGTACATCCCCACTCCTCAAAAAAGCTGATAAGACAATGATGAAAGAAGATTGTTGGATTGATCTTGAGAATGAATCTGAATATCTATAGAATTGTTCTTGTGGAATGAGAGTTGCTAGGTTGTTTAAAGATTCTTTGAGGGGTGGTAAGAGAGGATTTAGGGATTGTAACAAGCTAGGAACTACAGAGAGAAGAAAGAGGGGGAATTAGTTGCAAGTTTGGAAGAAGGGGTTTAGAGAGAGAGAGAGAGAGGAGCGTACGATTCGAAGCGGGAGTCGAGTGTACTCTGGATAATAAAGCGATCAAAGGTCGTTGGTGAGTATCGATTAGTTTGGTCGATTCTCTGATTTGTTCTCGGATTTCTTGGTCGAGTGTTAAAGTCGATTGGAGGTAACTGAAGTCTACTGTCGATTGACTCATACTGTTGAGTTGATCTGGGTGGTCTAGAGGAGTGGGAGTGGGATTTAAAGTGATTCGAGTGAGTGGGAGGAAAGAGAAGAAGAAGGAAAGTTGATGAGGGAGGCGACTCTCTCCCTCCTCACTTATCCTTGCTTCTGATCAACCTACACACGATCTATCGTACAGCTACTCAACTCAGTCAAGCCCCGATCACCGCTTCCTTGTCACACTTCTTCCCCCTCAATCCCCCTGACTTTACATCTTCCTTCCTCTCCCTCTCTCTCGCAACTCACCTTGATCAAGTATGACAGCTACTGGAGCAGATCAAGCATTCCTCGAGATCGGTAGGCATTGCTCAGAAGAATTCTGTAGAGTACGCAATCTCCTCCCTTTCTCTCTCCTTCAACAACTTGTCCGCTTACGCAATCCCCTCTCTCTTCCCCTCTCTCCCTAGCAATTAGACTGTGAGCTACCTTCGATGCATTCTTACCGGTACACTCTAGCTAATGGGCTGATCGTCTTTTACAGTCCTCCCCTTCAAATGTCCCTGTTGTTCCCTCCCCTTCTGTTCGATGCATTGGCGACCTCCAACAGGTCACCCTTGTAAATCCTACGATCCAACACTCTACGACGTACGTTTCTCTTCCCCCCCTCCCCCTTCTCCCCTAACTAAATCCCTCACTCTTTGGAATTCCAACAGAATCGAGTTCCCTCATGTCCTCTCTGTTCACTCCCCATTCCCCTCCCGACTCTCACGACAGATCCAAACATCCCAATGGATTCTCACCTCTCCTTCTCCTGCCCAACCCTTCACCCTCATTTAGCGACGACCAAGAAGAAACCGACGAATGAATGTCAAGTTTCGAAATGCAAAGCTAAATTGGTGGTGAAAATGGAGTGCAAACAGTGTTTAGGAAATTTCTGTACGAGTCATAGATATTCGAGTGATCATGGGTGTGAGGAGAGACAAGAGAAGAGAAGGAGAGAGAAGGAGGAGGAGAAGAAAGGGAATAGGAAAGGGTTTGGAGGAATTGGCATGTTTGGATCAAAAGAAAAGTCGGCGACGAGCGATCATTCGACCAAGACGAGCGGTGGGAACGGGATGAAGAGTGGTGCGAGTCAACCAGTTGGACAAGCTGGATTAGCAGCTTTGCGAAGAGCTCAACAAGCACTCTCTTCCTCCACCTCTTCCTCCTCCACTACCGCTTCCACGAAACCCATTCCTTACTCTTCCACCTCAGCACAGAAACCCTCCACCTCGACGAACAACACCGGTAATTCATCAGATTCTTCAATCGAAATCGTCTCTTACAAACCCTCTTCATCAACCGCCATCAAACCCAGTAGTAGAAAGGATAGTAAACGAGCTAAAGAAGAGGAATTGAGTGCGAGGAAAGCGTTGGAGGTTAGGTATCAAAAAGGTATTTTGAGTGAGAGTGAGAAAATTAGGTGGGCTGAACTGAGAGCTAAAGAACATCTCGAGGGAGGAGGGGGAGGAGGAAAGAAAGAGAAAGATGGGTGTGTGATCGCTTGAGTGTGGAGAGGAGGAACGGGAGAGGGGAGGACGGCAGGGAGAAGAAAGAAAGGGCAGAAGATGTGAGTAAAATCGAGAATTCTAGTGAAACCGGCAATCTAACGGAGCCGATCAAGCCACTTGTCGCAGAACAGAACCGATACCCCAACAGCTTATGACACCTTCGACTCAGTAATATACCCCTTAGATTCCGCACCCTGCATTTGCCGCAAAGAACGTCGGTTCTCCTCTTCTCGTCGGACACATAAATTCAAGCTTCGACCTTCATCCCCTCTCATTCACTTCCCTTTCACCTCCTTCTCTTTCTCCCCCTCCTGGCGCTTTTCTGCAGAAGCCTTTCGTCGTTGGAAATTCGATTCATCTGCTTTCGAATTTTTTTTTATCGAATCGATCTTTGATTTTCATTTCTGCCTCTCATTCCTCCTCTTCTCCTCGCAGATACTCACGAAACTATCCGGTATCAGACTCTCATGCATATAATCCCCTTCCTTCTCCCAAACCACTCTCACTCCCTTCTCTCTAGCCCATTCCTCGACCTTGATCTTCTCCCCCTCGTCCCTCCAACACCCCTCAGGCATCATTACTATCTCCAACGACCTCGCCGCTTCTACTCCCATCACTCCCATCAATGACAGAAACGTTGAATGAGTGAGACGCTCGATCTCCGTCAGTTGCAAGTATTGGGGATAAGGAGCTTCTTGACCAAAATCGGTGTATCCTTCAAGGATCGAATAGAATCGATTCGTGTACAACGTGGTCTCATTCGCTTCTTGACTTATAGATCGACGGATATTGGAAGAAGTGACTAGAAGAGTCGAGGGAGGGAGAAGGGAGAGGAAGTTTTCGTGGGGGATTTGGGAATAACACAGAGCCATTCGATTGAGTGAGGGGAAGGCAGAAGAAGTGAAGAGGGACGATACTGAGACGAGCTCTTTGACACCGCAGAGGGAGAGCTCAGTGAGGGAAGGGAAGATCGGTGAGGTAGGAGAAGAAGAGAGTTTGAGGCGTGCTCCCCAGATCACTAGTTTCTTGAGCTCTATAGCAGCACGGGGAGGTCAGTCGAGTTTTTGGGAGTGTGAGAGGACGGTGAGACTAACTCTTGAGCGCTGAGAGACGAGATAGATTGATAGTTTGATTTCCAGCGATATAAAGTTCCTCCAGATTCGGTGTATACCTCCCGAAAAATAGACTCGCCAGTAGTTCCATCGACTTGTACCTGAGTGACGACTTTGTCTCCTTGGTCCATTCTACAGTGCTCACCCGCAAGCACTTGAGATGTTGACCCAAATTCGTTTTGACGAGTGTTTGTTGAAACGCAGAATACTGTTCGACCCTTGATAATCTTGCGGCCGTATACAGTAGAGGAGTAGTAACCTCGTTCCATCGTTTACAGACTAGAGTGAGTGGAAGATAGGCTTGAGAGTAGAGAGGGAGGTTGGAATTGGAATTGAGCGGTGGAGGGAGGTATTCGAAGATGGAATTGAGTAGCTCGGGCGGTAGGTCATTGATAGACATCATTGGACGGTGCTTGAGGGTAGTCTTGGTGAATCAAGTGAATGGAAGGAAGGAAGCAGAGAGCCAACTTGATGTTGAGGAACGAGTTGCTCTCCTACACTTCACCAGCTCGAACAAGACTCGCCCTAGCTACTCCAGACAAGCTCATAAGACTACTCATCAACTCGTTATGGACGCCACTCAGTTACGAAGCTTGATCTCGCTTATTTGAAATCCCTCATCTCCCACGACTTCCCCTCATCCTCACTCGACCTCCAATACCCTTATAAGCAGCTGAAGGGACTTAATAGGCTCCCCACTACACGATCGGGCTCAAGGCTTTATACTGAGCGGGCAATCGCTGCTTTGTTGGACCTCTCCTCTCCTCTCCTCAAAACCCACCCACTTTGCGACAATTTTCGGAGACAGCCACGAGGAGCGCAGCGGGATCGAGGGAACGAGCTAAGAAGTACCCGCGCTTCGGAAGTTTCGGGAGATTATGGAATCTTGTCGCTCAGTCCTTTGCTTTTCGAACGGGTTTCTCTTACCGCTCCTTTCTCTTTCCTCTCTGCTCTCTCTTTCCACTTCGCATCTTCTTCCAACGACTACAAGTCAGATGTCATACCGTGTCACAGTCATCGGCACTCGTAACCAGGTTCACCTGGCTGTACTGGCAGAACAGGCGCTCAAGAATTTCAATGAGGTTCAACAACAGCCTCCTTTCTCTGTACGAGCGGGATCTCTTCCGTTGGCGATCTATTTCGGTGAGCACTCCCCGATACTTCGACGAATGTTCCGCTTGCCGAACACCTCTCCTCACAGGTGGCGTCGCACTCAATCGTTATTTCGATATCTGGTCAAAAGACATCAAAATAGAAACCAACTCGAGTCCTTGGAAGCGCAACTACGACTACAGGTCCCTATTGATCAGCAGGTGAGTTGCAATTCTGTCCGAGCTTCGGTAGGACGCAATCAATCTGAGATCTTCTCGTTCTTGTTCTCCTCAGATGTTCGAAGTCACGTTGCTCGTGGACATGGAGGAAGCACCGCTCACTCGATCGGGACTCCCTACACGGGAGGCGGCCTCCAAAGCTACCAAGATCATTGCGGGAGCCGCTGCAGCTATACGTCAATACTTGACTTCAATAAACGGAAACTGCAGAGTCCGAGCGTCAATGATGCCAAACACTCCGATCGAATACCCTCACTATCTCGCATGTAGAGTCGGCTCAAACCAACAGAATCCACCCGAAGTCACCTACTTCAAAGTACCTCATCCAGCTCATTTCCTCGTCAGCTGCATCCAACAAATCAGTCTCGCTACCGCTACGATCGATCGCCTACGAGGATCAAATGTCAACTCGGACGTTTCGGGACATGTCAATCACAGGAACTCTCAAACACGACTGTTGCGTCTTTGTGTTTCACTCTTGATCATGTCGGGACAAGACGATCTTCGTAGGAGTAACGCTGTTTGGTTCGAACGTTTCAAAGACCAGTTCATTCTGCTACGTCCTAGTTTCGTCGCGGAGGGATGTCTGACGGAACGTCTTGGATTGGACGCCGCTCGGTGGGAGGCAGGAATCAAGGGAAGAGGAAACGACGGTCGCCACGTCCACGCTCTAGAACTACGCTACTCGAGCGCCTTCAGGCACGTCAGATACTGGGTGAGTCATCTCTTGCTTCTCGTCGAAGTCGAAGTAGTTAGAATGCTTATTCGTCGCCCATCGCAGATCAACGCGAAAGAACCGGGGGAAGAACCTCCTACGTGCTTCACTAGAGTCGTCAATGAACCTGTACGAGAGGGCGATGTACTCTTGTATTACGAAGTTGGCGGACCCGAGTGA
>Ga0308169_10005849_pt1 | contig 11009 bp, 19 predicted proteins | sample PhyBR1_2_FD_202139 | JGI IMG/M metagenome (GOLD analysis project Ga0308169, IMG submission 202139) | Phyllosphere microbial communities from UC Gill Tract Community Farm, Albany, California, United States - DLSLSB.R1 | ecosystem: Host-associated > Plants > Phyllosphere > Unclassified | place... | reverse complement strand
TAGTAAGGAAGATCAAAAAAAAAAACGACGACTCACGAATCCACTTCCATCCATGACAGCTTCTACGATCCCAGCGACCAATGCCGCACAACTCAATTCCTTCATTTCTTTCGGTACTTGTATCCCTCTAGTAATGACCATGTCATCATCCCCAATCATGTATTCATCTGAATTCTCCGTACTCCTCTCCAAACTATCCGCGGGTTTCCCAAAGAGGTAACGATACAAAGGGGAGTGAATGTAGGTTAGGAGTGGGAGGAGTCGGAGGGTACGGGATGGGGGAGGAGGTGAACGGCCGAGGGAGGAAGTTATGGGGTAGAGTGAATCGCGGAGGGGGAGTAATTCGAGGAGTCGAGTACCTACTCGATAACCTAGGATAGAGAGTCTAAGAAAGCATGGACGAGTCAGCGAGGCAGAGGGTAAAGGGGGAAAAGGGGAGAGGTTGGCTCACCGTTTCTCGAATTCAGAGATTCCTGAAACTTGTTTCTGAGTATATTGTACGATCTCTCCAAACAAGAACATCCAAGCTCCCAGACTAACTTCTCCTACTCCCCCCGATGTCCCTGTTGTACTGAGTGATGTAGAATTCGAAGTGGATTTGGGTTTGTTGAGAGATCTATCATAGATAATACTAGTTCTCTTGGATGAAGGAGGGATAACAGAAGCTTGAGGTGTGGATGTACCGGAGAATGAAGAGGGTTGGGGAGGGTGATAGGAGAGGGAAGAGGAAGGTCGAGAGGTGGAATGAGTGTTGGAAGAGGGAGTCAGGAGGGAAGAGAACCGTGAAGTAGTCGACGCTATCGAGTCTCGATTCGAGGTGACTGAATCTCGAATAGACATGGTGTGAGAATTGGAAGTGAAAGGGTGAAAGATGAGAGAGATGATGAGAATTCGCAAGAGGGGACGAGTGATTCACTCTTCTCATTCTCGAGACTGATCTTGCGCACGATGAAGACAGCTCTCGTTCCAATCGCAGCAAGATGAGAGAGAGTAAGAGTAAGAGTAAAAAAGGTTTGCAATTTGATCAAGCGACGAGTTATAGAGCGAGCGATCAAGAAAACACACAAACACACGGTACGAGAACACACAAGGTAAGTACGGGGAGAGGGATGTATCTATATGGAGTAAAGCCGACCTAATGCGTCTCAGCCGCGGAAAAGGGAGGTAAAATGCGAGGAGGGAGAAGGGAAAACAGTGTCCACTATGAAAAAGTCAGAGAGCGAAAGTGTAGGTATGGTATAATCGGATTTATCGAGCAAAGAAGAAGCGAGGAGGAGTGATTAAATCGATAGTCGTAAAGAGGGAGAAGGTGAAAGAAGGGAGAGAGGGGGATAAGAGTCCATGGTGGTGATTTGTGGGCAAAGTTGGTGGTGTTATTTACAAGTCGGAGTATTCGTGAGGTCGGGAAGATCGAATGAGCTACAAACGAGTAATTTGGGATTAGTGAGATTAGATACGAGCGTGGGAGGGAGAGGGATAGGTAAGGAAAACTCACGACACTGCACAAAGCAGGAATCATAACGATAGCACTTGGCAACACGAACCATTGAACGTTACCCTGTAAAAAAAGAAAGATCGTACTCTCCTCTTGTTAGCCAAACGTCCTCAACGCTTCCCCTCTTCAAAGTGAGAAACTCACCAATTTGCCCTCGATTCCTTCGATAGCGCCCAACCTATTCTTCGCAGGAATAGCCACCGCAATCTCGGCCACGAACGTCACGAAACTCATAAAGCACGCACTCAACGCCAACAAGATGGTGACGACTCCAGATTTCTGGAATGCGAATAAACGTGATTCTTCTGAACCTAACCATGCGGGAGGGATCAAAAGGGATAGGACACAGAGTACTGAGAGAATCGCGGCTGTTCGTAGTAGAGACAGAGAGCGTTAGTAGGGGGCGCAAAAGGGAGAGAGAGGGAAGGGAGAGAGTTGGAGTTACCGACTACGTGAATCCAGTAAACTCCAGTTGCTGAGGAGGAAATGATTAGGACTCGGGAAGATGCGTCGGCGGGGTTTTGACCGAGTAATGTAGCGTCATCTGCGACGGTAGGCTAGAAGAGAGAAGGTTTCAGATTCTGAGACGAGGAGAATTTTGGAAGGTAGGAAGAAGGGAGACTGACGAATTGGTTGATTCCGCCGACACTGGCATTGGGTACGAAGTAGTAGTCGAAGGAGGAAGTGTGGGAGGTGCACTATTAGAGATAGATAGTGTGATTCGAAGGTTTCAGTAAAGTGAGGCGGTGTTTTCAGTTTGTGAAAGTTTTGAGGGAACCTCACGAATTCAACAGGACCAACGATACCGGTAGTATTCTGTGCACCCGCAATCTCCCGATCAGTTCCTTCGCATCAGAACGGATCGAGAGTAGAAGTGTAGACGCACCCGATATTTAGTACAAGCGCCCCATGCTCCAACTTTGACGCTAGTGTTCAAAGCCTTTCCCTCGATAGTATAGAAGTTCTGCCTATAAACCACTCCATAATGATCAGTACAGGGTAATCGAAGGAGGATGTATGCAGAAGCGCGGGTCGCGAGTTATTTCAAGAAGGAGGTGGCATCGATTGAACCGAAAGGGAAGGAGTTTGGCTTACCAGAAAGGTTCAGAGAAGAGTGATACTAGCCTATTCACACGCACAGGGATGGTCAGTAAGAGATAGAGAAGAGGTTTGTGATGCCGAGAGTTAGAAAGGGAGAGAGAAACAAACTCACATCAATGCAGCTCCTAAAACCATAGGACCTCCAAATGAGGGGACTCGTGGTGAAGTGTTTAATCTGAGTGATACCATTCTGTAGGTTTGAAGAGAGTGTTTGAGGAGTGATGGGAACGAGTAGTTGACCCGTTGAAAGTTTCGCTATCTGTTTAAAAACACCTCCTATTCCTCTCTTTCTTTTGCAAAAATACATACGCGTTCATACTGAGAGTTCTACAGCTTATCAAGTGGAACTGCACGTTTAGAATCCCGCCGTGTGAGAGAGACCTGGTCGATGATCGACATCTAGTTTGACTTCTTTGAATCTTGACCTCTCGCTTACTCACCCAACCAACTCCTAACGACTCCTGGCTACTCTCAAGCAATCTAGAGTCACCTCAGTATGGCGACTGAGCGTGCTGAAACTCCTCTAGACTCTTACCTCGTCTCTATCAAACCCTCTCCTTCTTCTCAGCGCGATATCAAGCCCTCAACCCGTCCAAACCCAAAGACCATCACTCTCCAAGATGTAGTAAAAGATATTAAAGAGAAACCTGCAATCGAAGGAGGAATCTCAGAGTATAATCGAGCGATAAAGAGAACTTTAGGCAAAGAAGATAATCCAGTCACAAATTCGACGAGTTATTCAAGGACTATGCATGTACAGGTTAGTATCCTATTCCTCTCTATCGTCGAGGTAGAGGAACTGACGAAAAGGGGAAGAGAACAGAGTTGTGCGACTGGACATCAAGGGGGAGGAGGTGCGGGTGGGAAATGGACGCTACATAGGAACGCAAAGTTGAGATTACAAGCTGCAGAGAAACAGTCAGAATCGCTGAAAGGTGTCATTGGATACATAAGTGGTTATACAGGTGAGTTCAGACTTTGAATTGTATCATTCGCAGTTTTCTGATTGTTTGCGAAATCTCTACGTTTTGTTAGGTAATGAAGTAACGAATACTCAATTGAAAGCGTGTGTGGAACGTCAAGGAGGTCAAATGGTGTACATTCCACTTCCTTCGTCTCTTTCTCTATATCTCGACTGACAAGAAGAGAATCGAAAACAGCACAATGGCGAATGGTCGATGTACTCACATCTTCATCACCTCGAACCTATCTGGCTCGAAAGCTGAAAAGTACTTGGAGAGTAACAAGAAGAACAAGTTTAAGCTGGTCTTACCGAGTTGGGCATTCGAATGCGAGAAGTTGGGAAAGAGGGTTAGTGAGAGTCGTTTCATCGCTCCTATCAAACATGAGGTACGTTTCTCGCTTTCTCTTCACTATCTTTACTATCTATAAGATCCGCTCGTACTGATAATAGGAAGCGAGGCGTACAGGCTCAGACTTCAGCATTCGAAATCTACGCTTCAAAACAAACTCCCTCAACCTCCCTTACCGCTTCGACTTCAGCTTCAAACCTCCTCTCCGCTCCACCCACCATCGCCTCCCCTCGCAAACGCTCCAAGCTACCTCGAACAGATTCCTCCGCTTCATCCTCCGAAGAACTCATCATCCTCTCACCTTCTCCCTCTCCAAACACGAAATCCCATCGATCAGCTAAGAAATCGCCAATCAAGAAGAAGATGAAAGTGTCGCTTGTTAAGGAGAGGGAGAAAAAGGAGAAAGGGAAAGAGAAGAAAGTAGAAGAATTGTTGGTGTTGGGAAGTTCGGATGTTAAATTAGAGGATCCCTCAATGGTAGGGAAAGCGAGGAGACCCGAGAAGAAGGGAGGGGAGAAGAGAGCGGAAAAGAAGGAGAGTGAAGAAGAAGAAGAATTGGATGAGTTTGGAATGCCTCCCTCTGGTCAACGTCGCTAGTCTTTCTTTCTCTCCCTCCCTCCGCTTTCAATCCTGTGTATACGTAGCTGGTTCTACTCTCTCCTTTTAGTGATATCTGTGCTTTTGTTGTTGATAAGTTTCTTGCTGCTTTGCAATTTCTTCGTTTTCACTTCGTCGGGCAAGGGGAAGAGGAGGAGAGTCTCTTCGTAAGTTGACTGATTCATCTACCTTTCCTCTCATTCGCTTCCTCATCTTCATCAATACCAACTCTGCGAACAGCTCCCTCTATGCGACTTCGAATGCTCTGAGATCAATTCGAGAAAGGGTCTCGTCCTCATCTCAGCTCCAACTCCAATTCACAAGCTCCCTCCATCATCGCACTCACTCTCTCAGCTTGATAGACTGATCTCGAGGGGATGGTCAACCTCCGACCTCGAACGGCAAAAGCTCGATCTTCCGCCTACTCTCTCAATCAACCGATTCCATCTCCTCTTCACGGTAGATTCCCTCACTCATCTCCATCATCCCCTCGTCCCCTAATCGCCGCGCCTTCTCCAGCTAGCCGACCACCTCTATCTCCCAAATCGCAAGCTACACGCTTTACAACCGCTGAAAATGAACAAGGAAGCGAATCAATCACTCAACTCTCTTTCCCGCCTCCTTTGAAACGACATGCTCGATCTCTCCTTCCTTCAGCCGCCAATCCTTCGAACGAGAGTGAGAGTGAGGATGAGACAGAATGGCAAATGAGGGAGGAGGTATTCGTTGGAGAATGGAAAATTGGTCAAAGTTTAGGACAAGGAACTTCAGGTTCGTTTCTCCTCTCACTATCTCTCGCTCCTCTTACGACTGATGGAGTTGGTTCGTCTTTGAACAGGCACGGTCAAGCTAGGGAGAAGTGTCAAGAGTGGAGTGTTTGCAGCGATCAAAAAAATGAAAAGATTACCTCAAGGACACAAAGTGCGTCTCGCTCTCTCATTCACATCACTTTCGGGTCCGAGTGAGCTGACGAGATGAAAGAGAGGATCACAGGAGGCGTCGTTAGTCCACCGAGAGATTGCATTGATGAAATTGGACGCTCCTCATCCTCATTTGGTCGAATTGTTCGATGTTTACGAAACGAGCGATGATCTGTCAGTCAACGCTTTTGCTCGCTACTTCATCTCCTTATACTGATGTAGCGCAATCTTGGTCGCTGACAGGTATCTCATCACTGAATATTGTCCTCGAGGAGAACTCTTTCAATACGTTCAAACTCACGTCCTCTCTCCTTTCGAAGTCCATCGATTCTACTCTCAGCTCATCAGTGCAGTCAGTTCACACTCTTACTCTGCTCGCCGCTCCAATACTGACTCTCCCTCATTGTTTAGCTCCTTCACCTCTCGAATCTATCGATTTCGCACCGAGACATCAAATTCGAGAACCTTCTCCTCTTCCTCGATTCCGACAATCACCTCTCAATCAAACTTGCCGATATGGGTATGGCTACTCTTCAGCTCTCTTCCTCCCTCCTAACGACAAGTTGTGGATCACCTCATTATGCAGCTCCAGAAGTCATCGAAGTTAGTCTCTCCTTTCTCTCATCCTCTAACAACTCGAGCTGACGATGAAGTGTACAGGGCGAGCCGTATGATGGGAGTCTTGCGGATGTTTGGTCGAGTGGAGTTTGTTTATTCGCGATGATTGCGAGACGACTACCTTTCGATCATGAGCATATTCCGACGTTACTCAAGATGATCAAGCTGGGAGAGTATGAGATGGATTCGGAGATACAGAGATGGGAGGAAGAGATTGTGAGGGGGAGCTTGAAGAGAGATGTCAAGGTGAGGTGGACAGTGAGTCGATACTCAAGATTTCTAGTCTTTCATCCAGGTGACTGACTAGATTTTCTTGATTTCGGATCACAGCTCGAGGAGATCACAAGACATCCTTACCTCGCATCGAATCCGAAGCCTCCTTTAATACAGCTTTTCGATAAGGAGGAGGAAGGAAGAGCAACTTCGAAGGACGAGGACTTTGTCGATTTTGAGAATCTCGATTTGGCTATCTTGGCGAGTCTGGGAGCAGTACTCAAGGTATCGACGCTGGATGAAGTGAAGGGAATGTTGAGAAATGATCGGTGAGCGACGGCCTTCGATCGAATCCAAAGGGAAAGTTTCGCTGATTCCATAGAGTCTTCCTCACAGCAATCACGCTCGTTTCTTCTACTCCAAGCTTCTTCATTTTCGACGATCAGCTCCTCCTGTACCTCCGACAGTCACTTCCTCAACGACACTGGACGAGATGGACGATGATTCGACAGAGCTCTACGGATCAGTTCTTCCCTCGATCAGTCCCTCACATTTCCCATCTCCACCTCCGGTCCTGACCCCTACCTTTGCTGATTTCGACTACTGGAATCCTCGCTGCGAGATTGAAGAAACGACACCTTTGAAATGGGATCCCTCGCTCAATCCGCCTCAAGCTCCTCTCCTCAGCAGCGAGATAGTCCAATCTCTCGCTCACTCTTACTCCGAGCAAAGTCATATTCGTCACTCCGCACCTCCACAACCTCGACCCCTCCCTTTCGACCTGAAGTGCCTTCATGAATTTGGACCCATCGCCTCTGCACCTCCTCAAATCGAATCATTCCCTTTCGAACCATTTCCGAATTCGCCTCGTGTCGTTCAAGATCCTCCTCGAAAGAACAGTGCCGCGTCGACTGAATCAAACAAGCCCTTCCTCGATCTCGGACAAAGCGATTCAGCTTCCCTCCAATCCGAGTACTCTTACAGCGTACTCAACCGCTCTTCTCTCGACTTGCCGCGATCAAGCATCAATCATTATGAACGTATTCCTCGCAAGAAACCCTCGATGCATCAACGGATTCGCTCAATGCTCTCAGCTCCCTCGGCTCCTCGTCCTGGTCCCCTCCCTGTTCCTCTCCCTGCCTCTCCTCGAATCAGCACCAGTCAAGCACTCCGCAATCGACCTTCCTCTCCTACTCCTTCAACAGCAACTACCTCATCTCGACTCACTCGATCGAACGCTTATCGTTCACTCGGTCGAGCTCTCCTCGACAAAGATCCCAAATCACCTGTCCTCGAATCCTCCTTCCCTCGGTCCGAGATCTCTTACGCTCAACGAGTAGTCCTCGAGACACTGTCACCCTCGACCGCTTCTCCTGTTCCTTCTTCGACTCTCTCCCTCAACTCTCGTCGCAAGGAAAAGATCGGAGACGACCTTCGATTCCTCGCTTCCACTTCTTCCTCCTCATCTCCCGCTCTCCTCTTACAGCCGAAAGAAGGAACGAAGATAAATCGAAAATCATTGATCAAGAAAAAATTGAGTTCGAGGATGTTGGAATTCTTTCACGACAACGACGATTCCACTCCCTTTTCTTCTGCATCGACGACTACGACTAAGGCAGAATTCACGAAAAAGAAACGACGACCTCAAGCTCTCTCTCTCGCATCTAGTAACCTCCTCGCCGTCAACGCCAAAATCGAATCTCGACCTCCTTCTCTCGTCAAAAAGCTCTCCTCGTTCGGAATCGGTTCAAGTCGATCTTCTCACCCTCTCCCTCTTCCATCTCCACTCACTCTAAACTCGCCAACTCCGACAAACTTGAACTTTCACAAAAAGGCTATAGACCCTCGCTCTTCGACTATCTCTTCTCTTCACTCTCCTTCACTTCGCTCTCCGCCTCACTCCGCGAAGAGTCCTCTCTCTGAACCTTTGATCATCCCTGTTCATCCTAACCTATCAACTTACCGAAGATCGACTCTTTCGACCACTCTTTCTCCTCTCGCCTCTCACTGGTCTCCCGACACTTCGACTTCCTCCTCTTCTGAGTTGTCAACCCTTCAAGCAGAGAACTCAAGGCTACTATTGGACAACAAGCTACTCCGCTCCACTCTCGAATCGAAAGAAGAGGAAATCGAGCTGTTGAAACGAAGAGAGGAAACGACGAGGAGATTGATTGAAGAAGCTTTGACGGGTCAAGTGACGATGAGGAGAGAAGGATCAAAGACTAGCTTAGCGGATGAGGAGCGTGTCAAAGGGACAGAAGAAGAATGGGTGAAAAGTTTGAAGAGCTTGGAGAGGGGAATCTTTGCAGAGTAGAGTTGCGCTTTTCATGCTTAGACTTATCTCATCCGCTGTTGCTATATCTATCACTTGCATTGCTCTTCTCTTTCTCGTGCCCCGTCAGAAGACGAGAAGTAGAGACAAAAAAGCTATCGAGTCGAGATGAGAAAAATAGTTCGAACTCTTCGGTTAGCTTGCCTGCGATCAGCTATCAGTCGAGCATCTCTCGAAGCGACTGTCCATGGTGGCGAGGCAAGCGAGACTGATAGCGCTCGACGACCTGCCGATCAACAAGCGAATCTTTTCTCGAATTTCAGGTTCTCATCGTTGGAGCTTCTCGATCACCTCCCCTGCTCTAGCCTTTCTCTTTTCTTGGTTTCACTAAGGTTCCACTTCCTCGCCTACCCGACCTCCTATTATCTCTCTGTCTAGAAGAACTCGCAACTGATTCCGAATCGTTCGCAAGTCGGAGCGAAATCGTGGATCGCTTCGAATGGAGATTCGGGCATCTGGACGAAGCTGAAGGGTGGCTCATGAGGAGGGTAGATGCCGACGTGCTTTAATTGATGAAGTCGACGATGGCCGGCGAGGGGGAGAATCGAAAGCCACTGACCGTGAGTGAGAAATTGCGATTGAATGAGCAAATTTTGGATCGAGGTGGGTATTGCTGCTATCAGTCGTTCAGAGGAAGGAAGATATAGTACAGGAGGAGCGCTTGAGGTAATCTTGAGAGTCTTGATCGAAAGAGTACCGGCGGAGAGGAGGAGGTATTCTGAATGATCGATAACGAGTGGAAAGACATGGGGGGACCAGCGAGAGTTCCATGCATCGAGATAGAGATCGAGGTGGAGATACTCAAGATTGGGTAGATTAGCTAGGTCGATAGTGAGCGGTTCGTGACTGACGACAAGAGAAATGGAGGTGAGAGAATCGCAAGAGGTTGAAAGGCTGAGATCGAAAGTCTTGTGATCGATAGGAGCCGTAAGTACTACTCGTTGTAGTCTGTGTGGTACCTTGAGAACGTATGAAGCATCGATCGCAACGCCATGTGGAGCTAAACGCTTCGGACCGAGGAATTTCAAGTCGAAAGAAGCGATGAGGCATTCGAGTCGTGGGAAAGTAAGAATTATAATGGTGTAGTCGAAGGTATCGAGGAGTCGCTTGGTGACTTCGATGGTTCTGATATTCAGGCGTTCAATCGCGAGTCTGATGAAGAAATCCGACAAGTGTGAAGTCTTGCCGTTGGTGAACCAATTTCCTATGTCGTGTACCGAAATAGCTTGTAGCTGCCACATTCCCGGAAGAAACCTCGTGAACCTTGTCCAATCACTCATATCCAATCCCAACGAAATATCGACGTGCTTGACTAATCCAATCAACTCCGATTTCTCTTCGAAGGTCTTGATCAGACTCATGAGCTGTTGACCGTAGCCTCGTTTGGCGTCGTATCTGACTAGATCGAAAGGAACTCGTTCGTAAAGCAGAGGGCGAGCGATCCGCCAGAGGAAGCGATTGACGAGGGAAACATTGACGAGAGCTGCACGGCGTGGTCGCTGACGGTGCTCCTCCTCCGGTATACAGTAGATGATTTCATGGAGTAGCTCGACAGGAAGGGAGAGAAGGGAAGCCAAGGGGTAGTGAGAGTGAGAGTGAGGGGAAGAAATGAGGCTGCAAACGCAATGAACGGGGTCAGCAACTAGCGCACAGTATCAGACAGGCAGATACTCACCTCTGTGTAGCTTCTGTGCCTCCTGCTTGTCCGTCTCGAGTCGCAGTCTTCATTCTTTCGAAACCGAATTGATGAGGTTGTATCTTGACTTTGAAGGTGCTGGAGGTCGAGCTGAGGAGTCGTAGTAGTCGCCTGAGGTACCAGTGGTATGCTATTGGTGTTTCGAGTCGTTCTGAGAGAGTAGAGTGAAAGTGAGGACATAAACCCTTTTCGTTCGTTTTCGCAAAATCACCAAGTCGAGAATCTGAACTTTCGCAATCGTCTCGCCCGATCCCTCAATCAGAGGACGTTCTCGATCAGACAACGAATAGCTCATAGACGGGGATCAAAAGATCTCGCTGGAGGAAATAGCTCTTTATAGCAAGGGACGGTGCAGATTTCGCAAATCAAAGTCAGAAGGACGATAGCGTTTGACATAGATTGCTTGCACTGGGCTACATCGAAGTGATGAGGAGGGATCAGAAGGCCAACGTAGGGAGGACCCAGCCACGAGAGCCAAGCTGCAGTCTGTTTCCAGAATGAGTCGATTTCCCTTCTTTGCGATATCTCCCTTTCCTCCACTACCCTCCTGCCTCCTTCTCTCCCTAGTTGCTCTGAGCTAGTCCAATTCGATTATCTGTCGCCTCCCGAATGCAGTCCTTCCTCCCTTCATAGCGATCCCGATCCTGGCTTGTAGAGACTTCTTCCCAGGAAGCACTGCATCCCACCTCCAGCGCTGGTAAGCCGAGAGCTGAGGGCGATACAG
>Ga0308169_10005848_pt1 | contig 11010 bp, 17 predicted proteins | sample PhyBR1_2_FD_202139 | JGI IMG/M metagenome (GOLD analysis project Ga0308169, IMG submission 202139) | Phyllosphere microbial communities from UC Gill Tract Community Farm, Albany, California, United States - DLSLSB.R1 | ecosystem: Host-associated > Plants > Phyllosphere > Unclassified | place... | reverse complement strand
AAATCTAGCTTACTCTGTCTCTCTGCATCTTTTGCAATCTTTCGCATTTTTCTGTTCCGCTCTCCTTCGTCGCGGTCGAGCGAGTGAAAACACGGTAGACAGCACTTGTCTGCGTTGAATGTAATATATCTATGGGTATGCCTATGAAAGCGTCTAAAATACTGGATCGTCAACTAATTTGACTCCTTCCCTCTCTCCCTCGAATTTCCAACTCGTCCAAACCCTGAACTCGTTTTGGATACCTCCAGCGTGTTCCACTCTCAAGCTTGTCTCGTATAAAGGTCCTATCGGTGCTGAGGAATAGATTCGAGGAAGTGCGGAAACGGAGGTCGAGGTGAGGAGAATCAGTTTCCCGTCTGGTTTGAGGATGTTCTTGAGTCCGGCTGAAAGATGCTTGTTCGTGATCTGTGGAAACGCGCCAGAGAACTAGTACCACGAAGAGAAAGACTAGTCATCGGGAGCTGCTCACCTCGTTCAAAAACGGTGGATCAGCAATCGCGATATCTACCGTTCCCCACAGATTCTTTGGAATCTTGTCCGGTTCCTCCAGATCATAATGCACGAACTTATCTCCCAACAATCCGAACCGTCCGTCGTATTCGAGTAGCCAGACATCGGGGAGAGGGTTTTGATTTTGGAAAGCGACGTAAGAAGTTGGGCAACAGAGGAAAGCGATTCGGGTTGATGGGGTTGCGAAGGATCGAATGAAGCTGCAGATCTGCGAAGCGAATGAAGCGGTGTACCTACCCCCCGAAGAGAGATTAGCTTTTTCGACGAAAAAGAAGTGAGAGTGTGCTTACCAGAATTGCGAGAGCTGCCAATCCTCTTGAAAGAGTTTCCTGAATTGGTCAACAGTCATCATCTTGTCCTCCTCTCCCTCTTTCCCTTCACTCTGAAGTTGAGGTTTTTCATCTTGATCTTGTTCTTTCGCTCTCATCAACCGCTCGTGGGCTTTCTCTTCCAATGCCCTGAATTCTTGTTCTGCCTGCTCTTTCTCTTGGTAGAATTGACCTAGTAGCGCGAGAGTGGACGGATCGAGAGCGAGAGGAGAACCGGATGGGGAAGAGGAAGAGGAAGAGTTGGTTGCCGGTGGTTGAGGGACGTCGATTGGAGCAGACATCTAATGATACTGCGCGCGATGAGGCGGGATTCGATGTCGAGAGGTGAAGCTAAGGTTGACCTTATAATTTGAAAGTTTCTTCGAAGTTGACCTTGGGGGAGGCAAAGTTCTCGAGGATAAAATTGGAAGCCGCGACGCACATATGAGCCTCGCACGAGCCTATGGGAGTGTAATACGCGAAGAGACCGCTCGAAAGCGCAATGTACGAAATGAACGAAGCATCTTCGCATCGAATTCCACGAAAATGAGGGTCTTTTTGAGCAGGAACCTGAGCGAAACTCGAACAGGTTGAGCATGTTGCGAGATCTGAGATCCTTCGCAACCGGTTCCCATCTCGCTAGGGCTTTCGTCGCGAAGGAACGAGCCCTATCTTCTTTCGCAAGCAATCTCGTCCGTGCGATTCTGATCAAAGATATATAGATTAACACTTTCCTCTACTCTCGATAGTTCCTACTGACACCCCTCACTCCTCCTCGCCATCCATTGCTCTTCCCTCCACGCCAAAGTAATCGGTCCATTCCCAGGTTCTCTTCCTTCCCTTCTTTCCATTTCTTGTTCGAGCATCGATCCGAGTGAGCCGAGGGATAAATGGGTGCTCTGTAGCGAGAGCGAGGGAGAGGGGAAGAGGGTCGAGAGGCAGATCGTCTCAAACTCGATAGGCTGCGAATGCACGACGAGAAAGATTGTGAGTGAGGGGAGTCACTGACAGAAGGGTGAAGGCTCACAGGGTCTGGTTCGACTTTTACTGTCGAGAATATACGCCGTAGAGACTTGACTTTGGTTGCGAGTCGACGAATGAGAGGGAAACGACGAGACGAAGAAGAAGAAGAGGGAGACCAAGGTTTCTGAGAGGGTAGACTTGCGGGAGAGCTGAGGGAAGACATGGGGCGACTGGTGGTCGACGTTGAGAGAGGGTGGGGAGGTGAAGGAAGAAGTAAGGAGGGTGAAGACGGACGTAGTTTGTGCTCTCATCACATTGATTCTCCAAAACAACAAATCGAGATCCGACAAAGCAGTTTCTTCGCTTCCACGCTCGAATGCGCACTGTCAGAGACGAAATCTCACGGTATCAGTCTGCCCTGCTCCGTAGCTGCTCACAGGTTGTCCAGCTATCATTCGACAGCCTTTCGCACGTCGAGGTTGAGCCTTTTTACCTCTCAGCACCGTCCCTGACGATTGGGTTCTCTCATGACGTAGCAGCGGAGTGGGATGCTCGGACCGCAAGCGATGAATCGGTGGATCGATATGGACAGAGTATGAAACAAAATTAAGCGAATCAAAAACGAAAAAACTATCGAGTCTCCTGCGCTCTACTAGAATCCGACCATCTTCCCACCAATTCCCTCCTCACTCATTCAAGTCTCCATCGCCTCCTGCGTCGTCTACTGAGTCGATCCATAGTGAGGTTGTTGAACGTGAGCGCCATAAGCTTGTTGTTGTCCGCCGTAAGGTTGTTGACCGTATGCAGGAGGAGCTTGTCCGATAGGTGCATATTCTCCGTTGCCTGCGAAATGTGAGAGAAAGTCAGCAAAGTGGTTTGGGAAGAAAGTGATTGCGAACTTACCGAGGTAGTGGTAGCCTCCCTTTCCGTATCGTTCTTCAGCTTGAGCGTTCTTGTAGATGAGCCACTGTTGACACGTAGAGCATCGTCAGCCGTAATCCCAAGGGCGGATAAAGGACAAGAGGCGAAACTCGACGGATCTCACAACTGAGAATCGAAACTTACGAAAGCGTGCAAGTGTCCCGGTATGTAACCTAACATCGTGAGCGCTATGTTGATGAGGAGATCACAAGAGCAACCGGTGAGGATACCAGCGGCGGCGGGAGGGAAGAGGATTGCGACGAGGATGAGGAGGACTGTAAAATGCGAAAAGATGTCAGTTTCGCTGTAATTTCTGATCGGGGGTTCTGCTTAGCCGATACGTATGAGCTTCCAAGTCTGTCGTCGTCGACGACATCTGGTCTGAGGCCGGGAAGGAAGGCAATAGTCGAACCGCAGCTTCTGAAGATTGCGAATGCGAGGAGATCGTTCCTGAAGACCGGGTCCGTACAATGAAGCACTTCCTAGACTACACCGATCCGACTTCCGTCCTGCCCTGACAGTCGCGAGCTTGAGGAGTGAAGTTGAAAGGGAGAGAAGGGAATCACGAGGGGAGGGGAAAGCGAGGAAAGAGCGAAGGCGACTCACTATCTGATGATCTGGCCATATCGAATGAGTGTTTCTTGAAGGTGTGGAGGTGACGGCTAGAGCAGTGAAGTGAGTGGGAGGAAGAAAGCGGTGAAATGTAAGAATGTCGGAGTTGCATTTTCGAATTCCAAACCTCCTCCCGAACAGATGAGATCTTGCGACACTGTACAGTTCGATATAGTGAATACTCCCAGTATGCTCCCAAAATTCTAGGATGGTGCGAAGCGAAAAGTTGATTGAAGTAAAAAATTCGCGCTCATTCCTCCTCTCACACCACTCCTAGCGACTACTCGATGTCATGAGAAGTACGAGTCAATCAACAACTATCGACCTCACCCTCGACTCTTCACCAGAACCCGACCTTCCCCCTCACTCGAAAGCGACTTCATCTGAGAAGTTGAGTAAAGGAAAAGGAAGAGCAGCAGACATTGTGATTGATGATGATGATGACGATGACGAGCAAGAGCAGGAGAATGGAGATGCAGCGCTAGCGAAACTACTTCAAGAACAGATGGACGCAGAATACCAACAAGAACAGAACGAGGTGAGCTGCCTATCTCATCCCAGGGCGTGAAAGAACAAGACGAACAAGGAGTTGTACACAGTGATAGCCTGATTGACTGGGCTGCGAGTAGGCGAACGAGCGACCCTCACATCGCATTCAGAGCGACGAAAACTGAAAAATGACTCGCTCATTCTCTCTGCGACAGGCTCCCATCGCGACCACATCGAACAAGCGCAACCCAAACCCACCTAGTCGACGAAACGACACCTTTCAAAGCAGTTCCAACGAGAAGCGTGAAGTCCAGTCTGACGAATTCGATCCGAAAACGATTCTCTACCAGCATCGCAAGCTTTTCTTGAGTCAAGGAAAATGTACCTGTGGCTCTACCCTGTCGCCGGAGGATAAAGTGAGTCGGATCTCTGCCCTAACGAAGCTTCGCTCGGCTAATGTTACAGCATGAGTCCTACTCAGCCCAAACTCGAACCCGATTCCGATGGTTCCCCATTCCTTACGACTGGATCTGCAAGCTGCAAGCAATGTTCGAAGACATTATGTCGAGGATGCTGGGAAGCCAAAGCTATCGGTACGGAGTGTTGTGCCGCTCAACGTGCGATCATCTTATTCGAAGTGAGTCTCGCTGTTCTCCTTGGAAATAAGCGAAGCTCACTCGTTGTCGATCCGATAGGTTCTCTCAGCGTTGGACAAAGCATACCTCGTCGACCACCTCAAGAAGCCCTCGACTTCCGCTTCCGAGGCGAAGCCAAAGAAACGAGGCAAACCTTCAGGCAAAGGCGCAGGAACAGGTTACGGATCTGGACAACAAGCTTACAGCGGATACAACGGAGTGAATGGAACACTCGTATATGGCTTGAACGGAGCTCAATCACTGTATCAAGGCGATGAAGATGCTGAAGACGAAGATTATGATGAAGAAGATTACTATACCATGAATCGACAAGTGAGTCAGGAGACGCTCGACTCCTCACAGTAGCTGATATCGAGCTCGTTATACTCCCCACAGGCTCAAGCGAAACCCCTTCAATCAGCGAAGTTCGAGAACACTCGCGAACAAACTCAAGACAAGCTTTACCTCTCCGCTCTCAAACTCATCTCTTCCCTTCTGCCTCATCCAAACTCTCCCACTGCTTCGATCTATGACTATCTCCCGCACTCAACCCTCTCGGCCCTACTTGAAGTCTCGACTCTTCCCGACTTGCTCGCAAACCTCCTTCTAAACGATTCGGTAACAGAATGGCAAAAAAGGAGTCAAGTCTACTTTGCGATGCTCGACGTTTTGCAAGGATTGGGACAGAGTGAAGTGATGCTCAAGGTGTTGTTTGGAGAGATGAGGGAGAAGAAATGGAGCGAAGGATTGGGGAACTGGTTGAGGGGAGAAGGAGATGTCGTTTGGGAGAGAAAGGAAGTCCCTTTGAATACGACTCCGGGGAAGGGAAGAGGAAAGAAACGCAAGATGGAAGAAGATGAAGACGAGAAGGAGGAAGGGGAGATTCTTTGCTCTACACCGTGAGTGTTCTTCTCTTCTCTGTCTGACCAGCTTTACGGATGGAGTCTGATTGAAAGCTACTATCTCACCCACAGACTCTTCTCGTATCTCAAGAAGCTCACGATTCAGGCCGACGCATTCCGCAAGGCTGCTCTCAGTGGAGAGTTCGACGAAGGAGACGCTGCTTTGATCGGAATCTGCGGAGATTTTGTTGCGGCCGGAGAAAGGTGTGCCGGACTCGCAACGGTATGGAATGAGGTACAAGGGAGAGAGGGAAAGGGAGAAGGGAAAGACGGAGGCAAAGCAGTCGCTCGAGAAGGCCAAGGAGAAGCTGTCGAGAAAGAATGGACAGATGGAGACTATCTCAACGCTTGCGCTACTCTCTCATACAAGTCTGTCGAGCTCGAAGTTGGCGATCCAGCAGGAGGCAAATCGTTCCTTACTCAGTGAGTCTTCTTTCCTCTCGCCCTCCTTCTGCCGAATGCGCCCTGTCTATGACCATTGATCCGGACCCTCGAACTTAGTCACTACAAGCGCGATATCGACTCCACCTCATCCTCTCGTCGCGGACATCAAGGATTCGTGCATCTAGCGAAAGAATTGGCTGTCTTGTCAACTTCACTCCCGAGTGGAATCTGGCTTCGAGTCGACGAAACTAGGATTGACGTAATGAAGTGTCTCATCGCTGGACCTGAAGGTACTCCCTACTCGGGAGGATTGTTCGAATTCGACATCTTCATACCTCTTCGTGAGTCTCGCGCTTTCACCGTATTCGACCTGATACTTACTCCCCGCTGTCCCATCTCCTAGAGTATCCTCAAGTATCACCACAAGTGTGGCTCAAGACTACGGGAGGTGGAAGAGTTCGTTTCAACCCAAACCTCGTGCGTTTTCTTGCTCACTCTTTGCGGCTTAGTTCTACTCCCAGCTCGTTCGTCTTACGCTATCCTACCTTGACAGTATGCCGAAGGAAAAGTCTGCCTATCGCTTCTCGGTACATGGCCTGGAAGTCCGGAAGAGATGTGGCAGCCCAACGCTTCGACCATCCTACAAGTCCTCATTTCGATCTCGAGCATGATCCTCTGCGCTTTCCCTTTCTACAACGAACGTATGTCAGACCTTCGCGATCTGAAATATACGACAGTGCTGACTTGCTTCTATGGAGTGGAGTACAGCAAGTATGGGAGTTCCAAAGGACGATGTACGAAACAAACGTGAGCCCTGCCTCTCCAGCTTCGAGGAACGGACTGGTCTCATATTGATTCGACCACACCAGACTACAACATGAACACCTCGCTTGCTACTGTCAGATATGGAATGATTGAGTGGATGAGCGATGAGAAGAAAGATTCGATTTGGTCTGTTCGTCCAGCATCCTCACCTCGCTTCCGACTAGGCCCCTACCTAGCTCACATCCCTCGTCTTCGACAGGAAGTTATCTACTCTCACTTTATGCTACGTCGTAATCAGACTACGCCGACCGTTCTCGCTTGGAGCGCGAAAGATGACCGAATGAAGAAGTGGGATCCGAAGCATAATGCACTAGCTGGATCTCACCATCTTCAAGGATACGGTGGAGCAAATCTCGGAGTAGGCTGTTATGGGAGAACGCTTAACAGTGCAGCAGAAGTCGCGACACCCGGAGGTCGAGATCTCGTGCAGGAATTGGAGGATGCCTTTGAACGCTTGAAGACGTGGAAAGAGGAGACGTGGTTGGAAGAGATCATTGAGAAGTAGAAAGAGTTCAGCGCTTGAGTCTGTCTGTGCTTTCGTTAGCTATTTTGTGCCGTCCCTGGTTGTCGATACTTTTTCCTCGCAATTGCTTTCTCTCTCTCACAAGTTCACAACCGAGGAAGATGCGGAAGAGACAAGTTGCGAGGGAGAGCGGGGTATCAAAGAACAGAAAGAATGGGTATAGTAAGCTAACAACCTCCTTTATCTCGACTCGCAGAGATTCTTCATCTTCCTCTCAAGAGCCCTCACTCTCTCCTTCTCCGCCCAAAGTTGATTCCTCGGATCCCGTTGTGCTGGAGTCCACGCCCTCCTTCGGTCTGAACCGATAGGTGGAATTTGCGAAAGATCGACAAGTCTAGGAGTTGCCGAAATGAGTCCTGCTTCCCGAAGGAGTAGCTTTGACCGAGCAGCGAACGATTGTACAGGGAGAGCAGAGGGTTTGCGAGTAGTGCGAGATAGATTCGGTGACAGAATCTCGTCGTCGGAGAGAGGTTCGGGAGTGAGAGGAGGAGTAGGAGGTAATTCGTAAGTTGGAAGAGCGTCGAGATCGGCGAGGAGATCTTGCGACTTGATATAAGAGTTCTCGGAACGAAGGAACCGGACGGCTGAACGGAGGGAGTTGATCTTGTCGACGAGGTAAGCGGTTTCCATGTTTCCCTCGTAGATAGTCGAATCTCCTTGTGTTGTCGAAGAAGCCGAACCATCTACAAAGAGTGCTGTTCGTCAGGAAGAAGAGGCAGTGAGGATGATGGGCAAACTCACTTTGCCTCTCTGCACTCGCTACGTTCTGTCGCAACTTGCCGAGTTCCTGTTCCATCGTATCAAGATCTTTCTGAAGAACCTCGTTCGCCTCTTCGTAGGTTCTCTCTTGTTTCCGGCTCTTGACGAGATCCGCTTCGAGTTGAGCGAGAACGTCGGCTTGCTTCTTGACCGATTCAAGACGTTTCTCCATCAACTCAATCTTGACTGCGCTTTCTTGATAAGATTGCTCTTTCGTCCTGAGCTCTCGAGCCAGTTCCTTCATTTCCTCGTTGAGTTGGACAACTTTGCGTTCTGCGTCGACATTGATAGCTGCATTCGATTGAATCTCGGTCACTCGAGCGGTCCAGGGTGGAGAGTAGGAGACTGGCAAAGAATCGATGTCAGCTCAATGAGCGATAGACGACAGTAGACAGTGACTTACGCTTGACGACATGTTCGCTTTCCATCGAAGTTGCGAGAGTTGTTCCGACGTCTGCAGTAAGCTGCACGAGAAGAGCGTTGATTTCCTCGAGTGGACGAGCTGATTGTTTCCCAAGTTCGACAGCAGCGATCTCTTGAGCGATAGAGGACAAGGTCGCGATCGAGAGAGTTTGCTTTGAAGATCTGACTTCAGCACAGTAGGCGGAAACATCGGAACCAAGCTGAGAGATAGGCAAAGTTTCGTCAGCTCGACGATCACTCTTCGACAGAGAAAGGATGCTTACCTTTGAGACAGCTTGAGAGATAGCGGTGCTATTGTAAGCGAGAGTCTCGAATCCATCGGCGTGTTCGAGGTTGAGCGCAGACGAGTTTGAAGCGAGATCATCGAATCGTCGGAGCAGTTTCCTGAAGGTGAGAGAGTAGAGGGTCAGTGACATGCAGAGCCTAACGGTGAGCGAGATCGACGTGCTTTGTGAGGACTTTCGCATTCCTTGCGTGATTGACGAGGTTCTGCAAAGGTTTGAAAAGGAAGTCGTCGATATTTGCGTCTCCCAACTCCACTTGAACGTCTGCATTCTCGCCAGTCGACTCAGCTCACTTCACATAGGTAGAAAGGAAAGCGAGAACGCACCAGGATCACGAGAGATAGTTGCGATGGTCTGCTTTGTAAATCCAGCAGCTGCGGCGATGATATCGAAATCGAGGTCCAAGATGTTGATGCATCCCACCTCTCTCTCGACGAGGTCAAGCGTAGGATCGAGGTTGACGAGATGAGTCTCGGCGAGATGTTCCGATTGCGCGATCAAACTGTCGGATCGCAAGGAGTCAACCACCGACGCACGAGAGATCACGGTAAGAGCTCACCCATCGATATCTTTCCCGCACTCAACCGCCTTCAATTCTTCCCTACGAAGCAATTCAACGAAACCATCGAGTTTCTTCTCGTTTGGCGCTAGTTCTCGGTAGACTCCTCCCATCTTGAGGAAGACCTCGGAAGGACAACGCTTGAGGTGTGCGGCGAAACGTTTGTTGAGCGAAGCGTAGTGTCCGAGTTTGGCTCGTGTCTATCGGAATCAGAATGGTCAATGAGCCGAGTTAGGGGAAGAATCGGAGAAGAAATGCTCACTTCGCAGACACCAACAAAGTCATCGGGGACGACACCATCGAGTGCATCGTTGACAGACAGGCTTTGTTCGATCGAGGTACTAAGGAGATCCGCTTTGTAGGCGAGACGTTCGAAGAAGAGTAGAGAGTCGACAGCGTCCGAATCTGACTCGAAGAATGCTGGCAACAGGTAAGGCTGTAAGGCGTCAAGAACGACCAGGACGTCAGCGACCGTATCGAAAGCGTTCAGAGAGCTGACGACTCACTTTGACCATCGCTAAATGCTCTGAAGCTTGTCTCGCCTCGAGTTTCCTCAGTTCGAGATCGATAGCCTTGACTTGACTCTTGAGTACGGAAGTCTTGAGCTTCATGTTGAGGTTGAGCATCGCTTGAGATTGTGAAGAAAGCGATTGAGATTCGGTTGCTTGAGTAGTTTGCTGTTGTCGCAAGTCTTCCAAATCGCTGTGAGACGACACCCTCAAGCATCAGCGAGGTTGACTCCGGATGAGTAATAGCGTAACGCACCTTTGTAGAGAAACGACGACATCTCGGAACTGAGAAATGGTTCTTTCGAAATCGACACAACTATCCTCGAGAGAATCGTTACGCTTTCGCAAGTCTTGTATCAACAGATCCTTGAGGTCTGTGCGAAGAAGATAGCTATCGATCAGTTGTGCTGCACAACAGAGACTGAGGGACAAGTTCGACGCACCGATTTCCTCTTGTAACTGTTTCTCAGTCTCGATGTGACTTTCCTCCAACTCGTCCGCAAGTTCCCTGAGCGCTTCGAGTTCCTCAACTTCAGCTTTCAGCTCTTCGTTGTCCTGCGAGGAATTCTCCGACTATGTTTCAGTCGAGTTCATGACGAGTGAAGAAGAGGGAAACCTACATCTTGTAGTTTCAGATTCCTATCCGTCAACTCTTCGAGCATATCTTGAGCTTCCGAAGCAGCGTCGAGTTGCGCCTTGAGCTCCTCAACTTTCGATTCGGACTCTTCGAGTTCGACAGCCATGTTGTCGAGATCACCTGTACTCAGCTCAATCGCACTCATCAGCTCACAGATAGTGACAAGCATATTACGGCTGGAGAAAGATGGCTGGCGTACCTTGTAGATCTGAGCTGAGATCGAGTTCCTTCTCCAAAGCTTCGATCTTCTTCTTCGACTCTGATTCAGATTCAGTCGTCAAATCCCTCAACCTGTTCGACGAAGCTAGTGACGCATCAGTGACAACCCTGGATCAAAGATTCGAAAGAAAGAAAGTCGAACCTCAATAAAGCGTCTTTCAACCTCAAGTTCTGTTTCTCGAGTTGTCTATAAGCGATTGACGAAACGCCTCCCGTTCCTCCATCTCTGCCTTCTCCCTGTGCATCCTCAGTCGGTGGTCCCTCAAGTCGAGCTACACATGATACTCTGAGGTTCAATCTCCGTTTAACAAGCACAGTGAAAAGTAGTCGAAACTAACCATTCTCCTCTCTGAACACTCCGACCTCAACCTCCAATTCCCCGACTCGCTCTTCCAACGCCTTGGTCTTTGCCTTCTCCTCTTCCAACTCGGATTCCGCAATCTCTTGGTCCAACAAGGAATGCTCGATCTCTTCTTGTAAATCTTCAAATTTGTTCGTCAACGACTCGACTTCAATCTTGAGATCCTTGTTCTACACCCACAAACAAA
>Ga0308169_10005846_pt1 | contig 11011 bp, 12 predicted proteins | sample PhyBR1_2_FD_202139 | JGI IMG/M metagenome (GOLD analysis project Ga0308169, IMG submission 202139) | Phyllosphere microbial communities from UC Gill Tract Community Farm, Albany, California, United States - DLSLSB.R1 | ecosystem: Host-associated > Plants > Phyllosphere > Unclassified | place... | reverse complement strand
GTGCCCCCCGAAAAGCTAGTCATCAGCACGTGCAAGGGCAGAAACCGGCTTCTATGTTGCCCCTCCATCATTCACGTCCTCTTGGCGGTGCCAGGGTAGGGTGGGTGTCTCCTGCATGTACTGCTTCCAGCGCTAAGTTGGCACCGCAACACGAGACTTTACTTGAAGACATACCGAAGAAAGACGCGATTCGAGCATCTGTTTATCGGGGCGTTTCCCCTCGTTCGTCCCGGACGGAGGTCCAGCGGCCCTCGATCTTCGCAGCCCAGCCCGCCATCTTGTCCCGTGTGCATTGCGTCAGACATTGCATATCTGTACCTGGAGTGGACGACGGCCAAAGTCGCCTGAGCCCAACCTGAATTAGGGGCTCATTACCGCTTCCGACTCAATGTCCGATCTCGGCTTGGGTGCAAGTTGCTCATTCGCCCTTGCCTAGCGAGACCTAACCACCGAACTATCGCCATCCGCAACCAGCTGCGCTTCAATCCAGCTGGAGGCCCATGTCAGAACTCAACCGGCAGACATCCACAAAGCATTTGACTCGGCCGTTTCCCCGTTGTCAGAGCCTTGCGTAAATGACAAGGGTCGGGCGGCGCAGCGGACGCGTCATTTCGGCATGCGCCTGCTTGCTCCGCTCATCTACGTGTCCGACGATGCATACATGCTGCCTTGCGGGTGATGCATGCTGGATATAGCCAGCCCCATAATAACCCGTACGTCGGGCATGTTTTGCTAGATATGCATACATGCGACTGGCGCACGCATGACCTCCACTTGCCGTGTTCCGAGGCGGCGGGTGATCGCCGAGGTCATGTACGTATATCATGAACAACCTCCACCTCGGGCATACCACTTCGTGCAATGTCGCTCTACGGGCCATAGCAACAACCTCATCCACACCTCAATGACACGCTTGCCGAGCCTCGGGGAAGAAAGGAGGCAGCCAAGTCAGGCGTGTGCATATATGATGGTCGGCTCGTTGCCTTGCAGATGCCCATCCTCTGTATTCAGATATCGACGACCGTCCGTTTAACATGTCCCGCCTGGTCCATTCCGCTCAATTCGACGCACCCTTGCTCAGCATCGGTCTCGGTGCCATGGTACGTGACAGGTGCTGATGTGAGAGCGCGGGCTGATCCTGCAGGGCATGTCCTTTCCCGGGGTGGACGAACAGCAGTGTTTCGCGGCGCTCCAGCATGCGCTCGAGCAGGCAGGGCCGGGCGAGAAGCTCGTGATCAACTCATGTGAGTATCCAGCCCCACCCACTCTGGGTACAACCGCTCGAGGCCAGTCTCGAACAGCTCGCGGTGCATTGGTGTACCCGATCTGACCCCCAGCCGAGCACTACGGCGCCCCGGGAGGGAACATCAAGCTCCTCAGTCGATTCTTCTCGGCGCATCCGGAGCTGCGCGAGCGCGCCTTTGTGGTCGTCAAAGTGCGCGTCCCTTCTCTCTGCCGATGGCCATCCCCGTCGCGAAGCTGACAGGTAGGGCGGGCTGGGCATCTTCGATCCGGGCAACACCACCGGCCACCTGCATCCCGACTCGTCTCCCGAGGGTCTGAGGCACTCGGCGAACGGCATCGCCGCGGCCTTTGCGCCCTTCACCATCGACGTGTTCGAGCCCGGGAGGGTCGACAAGTCGGTGCCCATCGAGGACGCGATGCGGACGCTCGTGTCGCTCAAGGAACAAGGGTTCTTCAAGCACATCGGGCTGAGCGAATGCTCCGCCCAAACGCTTCAGCGGGCTGCCGCAGTCTGCCCCATCGCCACGGCCGAGATCGAGATCTCGCCGTTCGCGTACGAGCCCGAGACCAAGGCCGTCCTCTCCGCGGCCGCACAGACCGGGACGGTCGTCCTCGCATACTCGCCCATCGGGCGGGGCATGGTCCCCGCCAAGTCGAGGGACGATATCAACCCGGTGGTGCAGAACATGTTCCCGCGCTTTAGCGAGGACAACTTTGCGCACAACCAGCAGCTCGCCGCCAAGATCCAGGCCCTGGCGGCTGAGCGCGGGCTCACCCCGGCGCAGCTCAGCATCGCCTGGGTCAAAGGCATCGGCCGCGCTCAGCAAGAAACAGCCACGGCGCAAGCGGCTCGGATCGTGCCCATCCCGGGGACGACCAGGGTCGAGCGCGTCAAGGAGAACATGGCCCCGCTCGACATCGACCTGTCCGCGGAGGACATGCAGGCGATCACCCAGCTCGCCGAGAATGCCGGGCTCAAGGGAGACCGGTACCCCGGGATATATGCTGCGATGAACTGGGGGTGAGCGCTCAGGGCTTTCTCCAGACAGTGTCATGAGGCCAGCTACGTAGATTTGTGAACGATGCATGTGACTTTCTTTAAATGACCACGAGGATCCTGCTGCGCGGCGGGCCCGCCATACCATGTCAGGGGTCATTCCAACCCCGCCACTGCCCGGATGGCTCCTGCTCCGATACTGCCAGGAGCGCTCATGTAGTGGGTGGGGGAAGGACATTTGCGGCAAAATCATCTCACATCAGCTTCAGTCGCAACTCGAAGGGGATGGCAACAAGCGCCGAATGGCCCGGATAACCGCGAGGAAGCTCACCAATCCAGTTGCCCTGACCCTCAGCTCTGAGGCGTCAGATAAAAGAGGGAGACGGTACATACAACGGGATCGTAGCGGCACGTGGCCTGCGAGCCGGCCTGAGCAGTGAGCCTGTGGTCGGGACGGCGCGGGGCAGCTGGGACCCGCGGAGCATGCCCAGAGAACACGATCACCAAAACGAGGAACTCACCCCACAGACATTGACGAAACACCCGACCTGGCTGGTGTTCTGCTCGTGAGCTCGAGCTCTTGTACGCCGTACGCGACCCCTTCTGTCAGGGGCGCCCTTAGCAGCAGGGCTGAAAGGGGTGTAGACAAAGCAGTGTGCAATCAGCGCACCTTCCAGACCACTTGCGTGAAGTGACCCCATTCGCCTGACTGTTCAGCTCCGCTCAAAGCATTCGTAACAAGAGGGGAGTCCGGCCCAGACGACCGCTCACGGTCGTATCGCGGTGCGTCCCAGGGATATAAGCCTGCCGGTGAGATCACTCAGAGACCAATGTACCCAAGACTCACCCTCCTCGCTCATCCACATATCGACCGTCTGCTGTGCCGATAATGTCCCGATGGACACCCACGCGATGTTCTCGCCTGCGCCCTCTGCTCTGACCGTCAGAGAAGCTTTCGCAGGCTGGGAACAAGACGTGTGAGGTGATGATACGCCTGACCAGTCGCGATTCGGATCGGACACACTCACGAGTGCTGGTGCCCGCAAGTCTTGGCGTTATCCCTCGCCTTGTCCGCAAGACCATTATCCCACGTCAGCTCGCCCACCCCATGTAGCGCCCTGGCGGCGTTGTGTGCCTCCAGCCAGCCGGGGACATCCTGCCTCAGGGCGTTCGGCACCGCGGTGTCCAGGGTTCCCACAGGGGCAGACGCCGGATTTGTCGTGCCGTCAAGCTTGTCGTCGCCGGTCAAGCCCCCCAGTGCCACCACAGCCTTGCCCGGTGGACCCGCCGACGAGGCCGAGGTGCTGCTCGTATTGGCGGTGATGGTCGTGGTAGCGTTGGCCCTGGCGAGACTGAGCCATTGCCCCGCGTCATACGACGTCGACGTGAACATCGTCAACGCCGGCTGGATCGTTGTTGCGCCTGTGCCCGTCGCAGCGGCTACGTTGATCGTCACGATGCCTCGCTCGTCTACCACCGCCAAGCCGGGGGTGCCACGAGCGGTGTTTGACGTGTGAGCAACGATGTGCGTGCTCCCAAGGGTCGAGAGTGCCGTTGGCACCGGTACCACGCGCGCCCCCGCGCTCACTGCGCTCGACAGGAGCATCAGGCCGGCGCGCAGCTGCATGTCGGACGGGTGGCAGTGTCGAAGCGGTCCGGTGCGGACGGAGAGTGAGCGGCGACAGCCCCTCCGGCTCGCATGGGTTCACCCAGGCAGTATAAGTGGTGTCCGATCGGCTGGGCAGAGCGCTCAGGTGTGATTGCTATGGCTTGCGCTGCCCTCAGGTGTATGTAAATCGCTGAGGCCCAACGCTGATCAAGAGGCGCAACAGAAACGTACGCGAGACCAGCTCGACTCAACATCCCTGCAGCAGGTCATACGGGGCAAGACTGCCCCTCCTTTCCGCCCACAACAGGACACTCTGCTCAGACGCGTTGGGTGTTGACGATCCTTTCGACCTCCCTCTGCGGTTCAGGAATTGCGTCTACGGAGCACGAGACAGGCTGACCATGCTTGGCCGCATTCGGCGGTCTGCACAACAACAACCCGCGGTATGTGGTAGCCCAGTGGTGGTGATGCACGGTGCGATATATGAGATTATGTATGCCAAGATCGACTTCAACCCATCCTCCAGTCCCCTTAGCGCCGATATCTGCGCCACACCCCTATCCAACTCACACCGCGCCATATACAGCCACTGCACCACCTCACGACGCACCGCCCGCGCCGCCTCTCGCGCCGAACAGCCCCGTGCCCCGCCCGACCCACTGCCAGAACCCTCGCAGCGTGTACCCCTGATAACGCATCCACACGCCCACAATCGCCGTGAGTGTCGTCGCGCCGAGTGAGACGGCGGCGATGAGCCGTATTCGCTGTGCGGGCGAGAGCGTTGACTTCGGACCGCGTATTATCGATGTTGTTCTTCGGGTCAGCCGTGTTCTAGTCTAAAGCCGGCCCCTGACGGCATTGAGTTCGCCGCGCATTTCAAGGTGGAAAAGGGAAAGTAGCAGCTGAGGGCTGCTTGGAGGGATCCAAGCGGAAGTGGAGGGGTCCAAGGCGAAAGAAGCAGGATGCAGAGGGGAAAGACCAGACGTACGGGTTGAGCGCCACGCGCGTGATCGCCGTCCATAGATTCGTGAGCGGCCCTGTTCTTGCGCTTACCGCCATCGGAGCGGGGAGGTTCAGTCTGCGGCAGTACACGTCCGGCTGAACCTCGTGTCGCTGGACGTCAGCTGCATGCAAGTTGATTCCGCTCCGAGCAGCTCACCTGCTGCGCTAGATCCAGGTCCGATTTAGTCGCTACGAATATTGCAGGGATATGGTCAAGCGAGTATTGTTGCTGCTGTCAGCGAGGTCCACCTCCCCAAAGCTTTCGTCGCCCCGACCCACCCGCAGATTCGAGATGTACGAGAACGAATTTGTATCGCTCGAGTCATGCACGTAGATGATGACGTCTGCCATGTCCAGCTTCTTGCTATTGCGCAGCGTCTCGCTCTCGTACTTTGACCCAAACTCTTGCAACTGGATATCAGCGCTGATCTCACCGACTTTTGTGCGGGTCCATACAGCGCATCGCCGCACACGTCGCTTTGCAACTCACCACAAGGTACTTCTCCACCCCCTCCATCTCCACACTGTTAACCACGCTCAGCACCTTGGTTGTCGGCTCGTATCCGATCATGCCGCGCGATCCGGAACCCAGCCCTAATCCCGCAGAGACACCACTGTCGTCGCCCCCACCGCCGCCGGAGAAGCCCTTGTTCACAAACGAACGCAGCAGACTTGTCTTTCCCGAGCCCGTCGCGCCGAGGACGTAGCATAGGAACACCGATCGTGTGACTTTGCGCGCGCGACGGTCTTGTTTCCGCGGGCGAGTTATATGAAGTGCTGTGGAGGTGGGATGGTCCGTTGCGGGCGAGGAGGAGTACCCGAGGCTGATGTCAGTACGGCTGTGGACCAGCGAATGATGAAAGGGTGATGTGAAGTGAGATGAAAAGGTGTCTCGAGCGGCGGATGATCAACGGATAGGTGGTGAGAGGAAACCACACCGGGTCGAAACGTACTATGCGAGGTAGTTCAATGCAGTCTTGTGGTCCAACAACGTCGTCATCCTGTCGTGAGCTTCACACCGAAACGAGCAGCAGGCAGCTCACGACCACTGCGCCAGCCATCCCTGCAACGTCACCCGCCCCATATCATCCGTGATCGTCGTGTCCGGGAATCCCTGCGCCAACCACGGGTTGCCCGGTGACGTGGAGAACAGGTCGTCGAGCTCAGATTGGGACAGCGCGCCATCGTTGTCCTGCGCGTCAACTTCGCGATACTATCACGAGCCCCTCGGCTGACCTTGTCGTACGCTTCGAAGATGTCTGTGAGGAACTGGTTGCCAAGCGGGCTGAGCTCGACGGAGCAGTCGTACGGCACGTCGAATCTGCAGTTAGCACGTGTCAGAGATCACGTCGCGACACCTGTGCCGCAGCCAGCACGCCGGCAAATGCGGCTGCAGGCTTGGTCTGGATCAACTCACTTCGGCAACAGGAAGTCCTCGCGCAGATCTAGCCCCTCCCCATACCCGAATTTCCGCAGAACCGTCCATGTCGTCTCCATCCGTCCCTGCTGGATGAATATCGTATGCAGGTACAAGAACCCCAGCTCGGTGATCCCCTCGGCCATGGGCGACACTCCGCCTCCACCACCGTACCCGCCGGCATACCCCGATCCGGACGCATGGGGCGGTTGATGTAGTTGGCCGTAAGACGCGCTTGCGAGCAGCGGCGTGGTGGGTGCGGAGAAGGAGGGGATGGTCTGGACGAGGGAGCCGTCGTATGACCGTACGAGGTCGAGGATGCCTTCGAGCTCTTGGGATTGGAGCGGGGTCGAGAAGCATTTTTGCTGTGGGTTAGCGGGGCGGAGGGCGTGGGTGGGGGCGTTGAGGTAAGGACGGAAGAGTGCAGTTAGGCTGCGAGTATTCCTTCAACAGTTGATTCCGAGTATTCGATGGACGGGGAAACGACGTTTGGACTTGGCAAGGGGACTTGAAACGGGAGCTGGGCAATGCCTGTCCGCAGGGCATCCGGATCCTACACTCACCTGGAACTGGTTCAACTCGTGGGCGCTCAACAGCCCGTCCTTGTCTACGTCGCTGATCTTGAATATCCGCTTGAGCGCATCAAGGCACTTCGGCTTGAGGGTATGTTCGCGCGAGTCGTAGAGCGGGGCCGTCGGGTGCAGGACGGCCTTTTGGGCAAAGTAGAACACCTCGGAGATGTTGAGCGGGAGCAGTGCGGAACACTCCACGACCGTCTCGACTTCCTACAGGTCAGTGTCGACAGCACTGGGCCCAGTGCAAGAGGCCTGCTCGAAGCAGACCCGGACCCACCTTGAATTCTCGCATGATGGGCGCAATCTCATCTTCCAGGCCCTGGTTCGTCACCTGCCCACCGCGGAGGTCGATCTTGTTCCCGACGAGGATGACGGGGACCTGCGATCAGATAGGCAGCGGCAGGCGCGGGTGGGGTGTGACTCACATTGATGCCCTCGCGCCGGAATAGTGGGAGCCAGTACTCGGCGACCCGGTCGAAGCTGCTCGGCTCGGAGATAGAGTATACGAGGCAGATGACGTGTGCTCGGGTGAGCTGGTTGAGCAGATGGGGGCGGGATTTGGGGTTGGCTGTAGGTCAGCTATGGCCAAGCAGGCGAAGTGAGGTCATCTGTGTGGAGGGAGAAGGGAACGACTGCGACTTGCATGATGTGTCGACGATTGATGTGGTAACATCTTCCGGGGTCACTTCTGGCGGGATGGTCACTTCCGGCACGACGTGTTGGACCTGGAGTCAATGATGATCGTATAGCGGGACAGGTTGTCATCCGCAGGACGCACATTCGACACAAAGGACTCTTTGATCAGACTGGTGATGATGGATGATTTGCCGACGCCGTCTGCGGGTCAGCTGGACAACACACATACGGATCCATGCTGGCCCACCATCTCCGACGAGGACTATGCGAACGAGATCGCGCCGTGGCATGCTGCTTGGGTAGGAGGTGGATGAGGGGGCGATGGGGGTGGATCGGTGTGGTGGTATCGGGCGTTGCCGGAAATAAGTCGAGCGGGACGACGATCCGTGCGAAGACGATGCGGATGCCACCGTTAGAGGAGAGCAATGGCGAATCCTCGTGTCAAAGTGGTTATGATTGATACTATCGTCTATATGCTTTCTGTATACATGTGAATATGTGGTGCTCTGCCGTGTCCGCCGCCGCCTTCGTCGTCGTCGTCGTCGTCGTCGTCGTCGTTGAAAGATAATAGTCTAATGACCTGGTGCTACTTTTGGTTCCTGCCGAATTCACGCGCGTCTCCCATCAACAAGCGTTCTATTCTGGACCACGTGACATTTTGATCCCGCTCATCCATTCTTACGTGGGTGGGTGGCAAATCGCGTCACCACAACACCCACCTCTCATTTCCCATCTTGCCCTTTGAACAACGTCCATCACCACCCATGGCCTCGGCATCGGCATCATCCTCGTCCTCGACGACGCGTCCCACATCGGTACGGGGGCTGTACAGTGAGTCATCCCGTGCTCTGAGCTCCGACCACCGCTGACCCCAGCGCCCCCGGCGGAAGAATGGGTCTTCCTCCCACCTTCCGTCAACCCCCCATCCTCGGCCCCGGTCCCGACAACCCCTTCCCACCTCCCCACCCCCTTTTCCGACCCAGACACGGACGTACCGGTCCCGACCGGCCTGTATGGCCCTCTGCAGCTGTTCGCTGCCGAATACTTCACCATGGCCCTCGCTATGCCGTTCGAGGTGGGCAAGACGTTGCTGCAGGTCGAATACCGTCCACGGAAGAGGTTCGCCCCCATAGAGGAGGAGGTGATTGAGGAAAAGGTCGAAGAGGAGGTAGATGTGGGTCTCGCTTTCCGCTTTGACGCATCTTTCAGGTCCTCCGATCTTAGGGCCAGCCAACGCTGACCTCAGCTGGAGAACCCGGAAGACGCCGAGATTTACTTCACGGAACGTCTAGCCGAACCGTCGAGGGAGCTCATACCGCCTCCGCCGGCACTTGAGACTACCGATGCGACGGGCTACTTCCCCGACTGTATGTAGCGCTCGGCTCTCTCGTGACGCTTCGCTGACCGCAGTGCACCCCTCCTGGCTGATCAAGGACGATCCGGACATATCCCGCGGGAACGGCGTATGGGGCATGATCCGTCGTCTGCGCCAAACACCGTCCGAGGGTCTGCCATCTCTATGGAAATCCCAGATCATCTCCACTTTGCACTCGATGCTCACCAACCTCCTTCAACCGCAAATCCACGCCTCGCTCATCGCACTCTCACCGTCCCTCGCCCCGCTCAACCAGGACGTCCCGCTCACAGCCCTCCCCTCTCCAGGTATCCCCCTCGCCGTGGGCATCACCTCGCACCTCCTCACCCACCTCCTCCTCTCGCCCATGGAGGTCATCCGTACCCGGCTGATCGTCATGCCGCTCTCGCACGCCTCGACCCCCTCGTCCGTCGGGCTATTCCGCCAGATGATAGAAGAAGAAGGCGGCTTCAGCAACCTGTACCTCAACGCCGGGCTGCTCATCCCGACTGTGCTGGAACATACCATCCGCCCCCTCCTGACGCTCTCGATCCCGCTGTTGCTCGAGCGCCAGCTGGGCATCTCGCCCGAGCTGAGCCCGATCACGTACAGCATGTGCGATCTCGGCCTGGGGCTCGCGAGCTTGGTGGTGCTGTTGCCGATTGAGACGGTCAGGAAGAGGCTGCAGCTGCAGCAGCGCGGCGCGGCGCGCGGGAAGAAGATGAAGACGATCGTGAAGGTCAAGGAGAGGGAGTATGTGGGCGTTGTAGAGGCTATATGGCGGATCGTCACGGAGGAGACGGGCGTGCGCAGGAAGCGGCACATGAGCGAGCGGGATGAGGGAGGGATGTTTGCGGGGATCAGGCAGTTGTACAGAGGCGTGAGTCTTGTCTCGGGCAGACCGACTCGCCGAAGGCGGGCGGCCTGTCAATTCGGATTTACGCATGGGCAGGCGCTGACGATAGTTCGGCATGGCGGCGACGGCGCATCTGACGGTTTTTGGGCTGGGGCTGGTCAGTGCGGGATTGGGCGGGAGCGTAGATGGAGGCTGGAAGGAGATCTGAGCGCATGCCGTATGCATTCACCACGCCTCAGGGCCCGGGCCTCATCGAAGCAGATTACAATCCGCGGTGCGCCATGAAGGTGGGAGGAGTCACATAGGGAATGGTTGGTACATGGCTACAGAGGTTATCACCGTACGAGCTGGTATCGCCAAGAAGCCGGGCGGTCTAGCGTAAGCGCGCGGAATCCCAGAATGCGGGTCCTGCGGCAGATTCAGCCGATACGCAGCGTGCGAAGTCGAGGCGTGGGGGACGCAAAATGACGGTATGCCGAGGAAGTAGGATCTTGAAGTCGGAGCGGAGGACAAGGGGGACCAGGATGTCTGGTCGCAAGCCTGAGCATCGCCGTCGATCAGAACGGCTGGTCGTGGCCGAACCAGTTGCCTGCGTCTTCGGTATCGAGCAAGTACTCGTCGGGAACTTGTTCGCTGCCGGTCTGTCGGGTATCCTGGGCGGCGTGCCCTCGTCCCGCCCCAGGCGCCTCTCTCGCCTTACGCGCGGGCGGCTTCAACGGCAGACCGAGCGCCATGCGCTCGGCGTTGGTCAGGGGGAGCAGGTCCGCGTCGTGCCTGAATCCGCGAATCTTGCGTCGCCCAGCTTGGGGCCCAGCTTGGGGCCAAGCAGGTTCCGCGGGCTGGGCCTCGTCCCCGCCCTCACCGTCGTCGTCTGCCTGACCGGCCCTCTTGGGCTTGCCGGGCTTGCCGGGCTTGCCAGGGTAGTCAACCGAGTGCTGCGGGTCACCAGAGGGCGAAAGTCCGTGGTCTTCGTGCTTGGCTGCCGGGTCCGAAGGAGGATTGGGCCCCCTCGACTTCAAGAGAGATTGTTCCGGGTCGTTGGTGCCATCCGAATGTGCAAAGCCATGCGAGTCGCGCAAGCCAGGCGAGCCGGGCGAGTCGGAAGTGCTTCGAGTCGAGTGTTGTGCGTGGGCTGCGGCGGCGCTGGGATCTGGCCGAGTGGCGGAGTTGGAGTCGATCCCGGCTGCACGAAGGGCGTGGACACGCGGTGGCGAGAGAAGGAGGAGCAACTCCGTGTCGGTCACTTCTGCGAGGGATGTCGGGGCTGGGCGGGGCGAGCGGCGCCGGGGCGTGGCGGAGTGGTGCGCCGACTGCGCGGAG
>Ga0308169_10005845_pt1 | contig 11011 bp, 9 predicted proteins | sample PhyBR1_2_FD_202139 | JGI IMG/M metagenome (GOLD analysis project Ga0308169, IMG submission 202139) | Phyllosphere microbial communities from UC Gill Tract Community Farm, Albany, California, United States - DLSLSB.R1 | ecosystem: Host-associated > Plants > Phyllosphere > Unclassified | place... | reverse complement strand
GAGCTGGGATACCAGGACTCGAACCTAGAATGACGGTACCAGAAACCGTAGTGTTGCCAATTACACCATATCCCAATGGTACTTTCGGGCCGGTTTTCAGGGCGTTTTCCCTGCTCCGTGCGCCTCAGCACGAGAAATTACTTTACCCGAGACTTTCTGCTCGCACAAATCGAGTTACCAGCGAGCAAGACGCGGCCCACTGACGCAATCCCGCAAAACCCTTGCCCACCTTCTGATCATGTGGTTACTCTCAAGTAAGTTACTCACCGGTAACAACTTCCCCGCCCAGCCATTCGGGCACACCCACGAGGAACGGGAACGCCTTACCAACCACGGTCCACACCGCCGGGCAGCGTCGTCCGGCGGAGAGTTAGGAAGTGTCAGCGTTGACAACCCGCACTGCAACCATCGCATCCCATAAACCAAAATTCCGCTCCCAGTCCATTGCGATCATCGCCCTGTCCCTGTTACTGGTGCTGTTCCTTGCCTTCTACACCTACCTCACCGGCCAGATCTCCAACGGCGCCGCGCAACTGATGGACGGTGCCGAGCAGGCCGCTGCGGGAGCCGCCCAGCTCAAGGACGGTTCGGGCCAGCTGGCCACGGGCGCCGGCGCAGCGAACAAGGGCGCCGTGCAGGTGAAGGACGGTGCGGGCAAGGTCAGGGACGGCAGCACGGAGCTGAATACCGGCGCCGCGGCCCTGGAGTCCGGCGCCGGCAAGATTTTCTCAGGGGTCCGCGACCAACTGGCACCGGGAGTGGACAAGCTGCATGCAGGTACCACCAAGCTGCAAAATGATGTCCTGAACAAACTCGTTCCCGGGGTCTACCAGGTGGACGACGGCGCAAAGAAGCTTCAGGCAGGTGCGGTCGCCCTCTCGGCTGCCCTGACGCCGACGGCGGCAGGGAACGCGCCGAACAATCTCGCCGACGGCGCCGGCCAGCTGGCTGCAGGTACGGGACAGCTCGCCACGGGAGCCGGACAACTGGATGCCGGCGCCGGCAGCCTCAGCGCCGGAACGGCGGCGCTGAAGAGTGGAACCGCCCAGCTTATGGGTTATCCGGGTGCAGGCAACGATCCCGCCAAGGGTGACGGGCTCGCCGCACTCAGCCAGGGACTGGACCAGCTTGAGGCGGCAGCGAACGGCCCCCAGGGCCTGGTGCCGCTTGCAGTGATCAAGGACCAGATTGCCAAGCTGGCCGACGGCGGCCGGAGGGCCTATGCCGGGGCCGGGCAGCTCGACGCGGGGGCTGCAAAGTTGAACGACGGCGCCGCGCAGCTGAAGGCCGGAACGGACAAGTTGAACGCGGGAGCCGGCCAGTTGAACGACGGCGCGGGGCGGCTGAAGGCAGGCTTCGCCACCCTCGCGGAAAAGCTCAATGCGACGGACCCGCAGAACCCCGGGGTGGTGCTGGGCACGTCCATGTTGGCGGAGGGCACTGCCAAAATCCGGGTGGGAATGGATGGTGTGCCGGGCGACCCCGACCGCCCGGGCCTGATCTACGCCGCCAACAACCTGCAGGACGGCACCAGCAAGCTGAGCGCCGGAATCAACGGCGACGGCGACCCCGCCAACCCCGGCCTACTCGCCGGAACCCAGGCGCTCTCCGACGGCACGGTCAAGCTGAGCCAGGGAACGGGGCAGCTGCAGTCCGGTTCGGCCCAGCTGGCCAGCGGAACCGGACAGCTCGCAGATGGCAACGGCAAACTGGACGACGGGTCAGGCAAACTCGCCGAGGGCGCCGGCAAGCTGGCCGACGGCAACTCCAGGATCGCGGCCGGCACCCAGGAGCTGCACACAAAGGTGACGGCCGTCTCGCCGTCGTCGTGGCTCAACGATCCCGCAACCGCGCTGCTGCTGGTGGCACTTCTGGTGGCCGCCGCCGTCGCCGCCTACGGTGTCCTCCGCAGGCGGGCATTGCGGGCCCACGTGGCGGGCTGACCCTATTGCAGCAGCTGTTCCAGGGAAGCGACCATGCCGCCCCCGAAGCCCTTCACGACCTCCCCCGACCGGTTGAGCCACACGCCCACCAGCCCTGCCGCGGTGGAACCCTCCGCGTCCAGCAGCCGGTTGTCGCCAACGTAGAGGGTTTCCCCGGGGGCGGTACCCAAAAGCCTGACGCCTTCCAGATACATGGCCGGATCGGGCTTCGCCACGCCGAGGGTGTCGGTTCCCACCAGGTGGGTGACCCGTTCCAGCCCGGCGCCGTCCAGCTTGGCCCGCTGGTAGTCATGGACATTGTTGCTTACGGCGCCGTAAGGAATGCCGGCATTGTCCAGGACATCCAGCAGGGGCAGCACATCCGGGAACGGCTTGACGTACGCCGGCTGCTTTTCCATGTAGGCGCTCAGCCAGCGGTGCGATTCCTCGCCGTCGGCAAGTTCCACCCCGAAGTGGCCCAAGGCTGCGCGGCCACGGAGCAGGCGCTGTTCGTTGAAGGTGATCTCCCCGGCCAGGTACCGGTCGTAGTAGTGGGTGGTCTCGTGCGTGAAAATCCGGCCGAACCGCTCCCACCCGGCCTGGTCCAGGCCGGGAAGGAGGTGTTCGCTGACTTCGCGCAGGGCGGTGGTCATCGAGTACTCGAGGTCCACCAGGGTGTCATCGATGTCGAACAGGACGCCGCGGACAACCCCGAACGGTGTGTGCAATGTGCCGGACTGGGCCGCGCTGGGAGCGGCCATCAGCCGCGGAAGGCGCGGAGCCGGCGCAACGAGGACTCCTTGCCCAGGATCACCATGGACTCAAACAGCGGCGGCGAGACGCGGCGGCCGGAAACAGCCGTGCGCACCGGGCCGAAGGCGAGCCTCGGCTTGATGCCCATGTCTTCCACGAGGGCCTGCTTGAGGGCGGTCTGGATGTTCTCCGCCGTCCAGTCCTCCGCTGACTCCAGGGCGGCAATGGCGGCGTCCAGCACCTCGGTCAGGTTGGCGGGCAGGCCCTTGCGCGCGTCATCGGCGATGTCAATGGCGTCGTCGGCCTTGAACAGGAAACCCAGCATCTCGGGTGCTTCGCCCAGCAGCGTGATGCGCTCCTGGATCAGGGGTGCGGCTTCGGTGACAATTTCTTCCTCGCGGTCCGTCAGGATCTCCCCCACCAGGCCGGCTTCGCGCAGGTAGTGCGCCACCCGGTCACGGAACACCTTGGGATCGAGCATCCGGACATGCGTGCCGTTGATGGCCTCGGCCTTCTTCAGGTCAAAGCGCGCCGGGTTGCCCAGGACATCGTGGATGTCGAAGTGCTGCACGAGCTGCTCCACCGTGAAGATGTCCTCGTCCGCGCTGAGGGACCAGCCCAGCAGGGACAGGTAGTTCAGCAGCCCTTCCGGAATGAACCCCCGCTCGCGGTGCAGGAAGAGGCTGGATTCAGGGTCGCGCTTGGAAAGCTTCTTGTTGCCCTGGCCCATGACGTACGGCAAGTGGCCGAATTCCGGCATGTACTCGGCCACGCCGATCGCGTACAGCGCCCGGTACAGGGCCACCTGGCGGGGGGTGGAGCTGAGCAGGTCCTCGCCCCGCAGCACGTGCGTGATGCCCATGAGGGCGTCGTCCACCGGGTTGACCAGGGTGTATAGCGGGGCACCGTTGGCCCGGACCACGGCGAAGTCGGGCACGGATCCGGCCTTGAACGTGATCTCGCCGCGGACCAGGTCGTTGAACGTGATGTCCTCGTCCGGCATGCGAAGCCGGAGGACAGCCTGGCGGCCCTCTGCCCGGTACTGCGCCAGCTGCTCGTCCGTGAGGTGCCGGTCGAAGCCGTCATAGCCAAGCTTCGGGTCGCGGCCTGCGGCGCGGTGGCGTGCCTCGATCTCCTCCGGGGTGGAGAAGGACTCGTAAATGAAGCCGCCGTCATGCAGGCGCTTGATGACGTCCTGGTAGATGTCGCCGCGCTGTGACTGCCGGTACGGCTCGTGCGGGCCGCCCACTTCCACGCCTTCATCCCAGTCGATGCCCAGCCACTTCAGCGCGTCCAGCAGCTGGTGGTAGCTCTCCTCGCTGTCGCGCGCCGCATCCGTGTCCTCGATCCGGAAGACCAGCGTGCCTTTGGTGTGGCGCGCGTAGGCCCAGTTGAACAGGGCCGTCCGGATCAATCCCACGTGCGGGGTGCCCGTGGGTGAGGGGCAGAAACGGACCCGGACGGGCGTTTCGGCGGTGACGGGCGGGATGGAGGCGGCGGGTGACGAAGAAGCGATACTCATAGTGGCTTCAACTTTACCCGCCTGGCCGGCTCCGCCCCTCCCGTTGGCAGGCCGGCCCGGGACAGCGCTAGCGGCGGACGATCGGGTTGGACAGGCGTCCGATGCCCTCGATTTCCACCTCGAAGCGGTCGCCTTCCTGGACCAGCCCCACACCGGCAGGGGTCCCGGTCATGATCACGTCGCCCGGAAGCAGGGTGAAGGCCTGGGAGACCACGGACACCAGTTCGCGCACGCCGCGGATCATCTGGCTGGTGCTGCCGTCCTGGCGCACTTCGCCGTTGAGCCTGCCGGTGATTTGCAGGTCCTCGGTGTCCAGGTCGGTTTCGATCCAGGGGCCCAGCGGCGCGGAGGTGTCGAAGCCCTTGGCGCGGGTCCACTGCAGGTCCGTCTTCTGGACGTCGCGGGCGGTGAGGTCGTTGCCGCAGGTGTAGCCGAAGATGACATCATCCACGCGCTCTTCCGGCACGTCCTTGCAGATGCGCCCGATCACCACGCACAGTTCCGCTTCGAAGGAGACCTCTTCGGAAAATTCCGGCAGGACGACGGGATCGTTGGGGCCCACGACGGCAGTGTTGGGCTTGAGGAACAGCAGTGGCTGGGCGGGCACCTCGTTGCCTAGTTCCCGGGCGTGCTCCACGAAGTTCCGGCCCACGCCGATTACCTTGCTGCGGGGAATAATCGGCGCCAGCAGCCGGACGTCCTCCAGCTTGTGGCGCACGGACGTGCGCTCCACGCCGTTGAAGAAGGGGTCGCCGTGGATGACAGTGATTTCCTCACTGCCTGGTTCACCTTCCACAACGCCGTACAGGGGATCGGAATCGACTACAAACCTGGCAATACGCATGGCTCCTACCCTACCGTCCCGCCGTCGCCGGCCTGCCCGTCACCGCCGTTGCCTCCGGCGCCGCGCAGGTAGGAAAGCTGCGCCGCCACGGACAGTTCGGCAGCGCGCCGCACGGAAGGCGCGACGTCGGCGTAGACGGCGTCGGTGACGTCCCCGACGGATGCGTCCGGGCCCAGCCGTTGCAACACCGCGCGGATTTGCGCCAACCGCTCTTCCCGGTGCCTCCGGTAGTCCCGCGCGACCGCCGCGAGGGACGGCAGCACCGGGCCGTGGGCGGGAAGGACGGTGGCGGGCCCCAGGGCTTCCAGGCGTTCAAGGGAGGCGAGGTAGTCACCCAGGGTGCCGTCCGGAAAGTCCAGGACGGTGGTCCCCCGGCCAAGGACGGTATCGCCCGTGAGCACGGCACCAGACTCTCCGTCCGCCGGGAGATGGAAACAGACGGAGTCCGAGGTGTGCCCCGGCGTGGCCAGCACCGTGATCTCGATTCCTGACGCCCGGATGACTTCGCCGTGGGCCAGGGGCTCTCCCCCGCCGTGGCAGTGTGCCGGATCCGCGGCGCGGACCGGCGCCCCGGTCAGTTCGTGCATCCTGGCGGATCCGGCGGTATGGTCCGCGTGACGGTGGGTCACCAGGACGAGTTCGACGGCGCCGGTCCTGGCAAGGGCGTCCAGGTGGGCTTCGTCCAGCGGGCCCGGGTCCACCACGACCACGGAGTGTTGGTCCGGGGCACACAGGACGTACGAGTTGGTGCCGTCCAGGCTCATGGGCCCGGGGTTGGGGGCCAGGATGAACCGGGTGAGGCCTGAGCTGTGCCGAAGTGCGGCGCCGGAGTTGGAGGTCACTGACCCATCCTTGCATCCGGCGTCGCCGCTCCACAGTGCGCCTCCACCCAAGGTGGCGGAATAGAACCGCGGCCGCCCCGGGTTGGCACCCAGTGACAGCACCACGATCCCACAGGAAGCCTGAATCTTCATGAGCACCGCAACACTGGCAGACCTTCTCGCCCAAGCCGACGCGGACGGCCACGACCACTCCGCCACCGAAAAGGCCACCGGCCTGTTGCACGTCCACAACCATGCCACGGGCAGCATCGTCTGGTTCCCCACGTGGAAGAAGTTCCGCGAGACGGCCGACTGGACGGAAGCCGTCGCTGCGATCACCGCGGAACTGAAGGCTGCATCAGCACCGGCGGACCAGGCCGGCGCCGCAATCCTGGCGGCAGACCTGGAAAGCCTGCTGGACCAGGCATCCCGTTCCGGCGACGCCAACGTGTTCGTGCAGGAAAACCTCACCCGCCACCTGACCCGCACCTGGGCGGTGGGCGACGCCGTGGCCAAGGCCAATAACAAGGACCTGTTCACCGGCGGCGGCGCGCCCTCCGTCTTCGCCGGTTACCCCTACGATGTCTACGCACAGGATGGCGGCGTCTTCGCCACCACACTGTGGAACGACGTCATCGACGCCCGCCGCAACCGGGCCCTGGCGGAGGAAGCTGCCCGCAAGGCACTCAAGCCGGTGTCGCGCAAAGCCATGAAGAACGCTGCCCGCAAGGCAGGGCGGCGCTGAACCACCGTCGTCGGCCGTAACGCAGGACGGCGCCTGCCGGACCAAAGTCCGGCAGGCGCCGTCGTACGTTGAAGCCCGGGACTATGCCAGGCGGGTGAGCCAGCCGTGGGTGTCCGGCTCGGCACCGGTCTGGATGCCCAGGAGCTTTTCGCGGATGGCCATGGTGACGTCCCCTGCCTTGGCGTCCTCGGAGCCAATGAACTCGGTGGCGTCCTTGAGGACTCCGATGGGCGTGATAACGGCTGCAGTCCCGCAGGCAAACACCTCGGTGATCTCGCCGGAAGCCACGCCCTCGCGCCATTCGTCAAGGGTGATCTTGCGCTCAGACACCTCGCGGCCCATGTCCTTGGCCACCTGGATCACGGACATCCGGGTGACGCCTTCGAGGATGGTGCCGGTTAGCGCGGGCGTGGCCAGCGAGCCGTCCTTCATGACGAAGAACACGTTCATGCCGCCGAGCTCTTCCACGGCGTTGTCGTTGGCCTGGTCCAGGAACAGCACCTGCTTGCAGCCGTTGGCTTCCGCTTCCTGCTGCGCGATCAGTGAGGCTGCGTAGTTGCCGCCGCACTTTGCGTCGCCGGTACCGCCGCGGCCTGCCCGGGCGTACTGGCGGGAGATCCAGATGGAGACGGGCTTGAGCTCGCCGCCGAAGTAGTTGCCGGCGGGCGAGGCGATCACCCGGAAGGAAACTTCACGGGCGGCGCGGACGCCCAGGAAGGCCTCGGTGGCGATCATGAAGGGCCGCAGGTAGAGGGCTTCGCCGTCGCCGGAGGGCACCCATTCCTTGTCGACCGACACGAGCTCGCGGATGGCGGAGAGGAAGTATTCGGCCGGCAGTTCCGGCAGGGCCAGCCTGCGGGCGGACTTGTTCAGGCGGGCCGCGTTGGCCTCGGGACGGAACGTCCAGACGGAACCGTCAGCGTGGCGGTAGGCCTTGAGCCCTTCGAAGATCTCCTGGCCGTAGTGGAAGACGGCGGCGGAGGGGTCCAGGACGATCGGACCGTAGGGTTCGATCCGGGCATTGTGCCAGCCGCCGTTACCGTCCGCGTCCACGCTGTAGTCGACAATGGCGGTGTGGTCGGTGAAGTAGTTGCCGAACCCCGGGTTTGCCAGGATGGCTGCACGCTCTTCGGCGGACTTCGGGTTCTCCGAGAGCTGCCGGGTGAATTCGACGCCATGGGCGGTCTGAGTCATGGTTCCTCCACGATCGGCCGCCCCGGGTTCAGCGCTGAACAGCAAGGCGGCATTTGGTGATTCGAGACAAGCTTACGCCCGAAGACGGCGGCAACCTGCCGGGGCAGTAACAGCTAGAGGCCGGCGGCGATCGCGTCGCCGACCGCGCTGGTGCTGCGTGCGGTGCCGTCGCGCTTTTCGACGTCGGCAACCACCGCCGCTTCGATCCTGCGGGCGGCCTCGATGTAGCCAAGGTGGTCCAACAGGAGGGCCGCGGAGAGGATGGCCGCGGTGGGGTCCGCCTTGCCCTGGCCGGCGATGTCCGGCGCGGAACCGTGGACGGGTTCGAACATGGACGGCGCGGTGCGGTCCATGTTGATGTTGCCCGACGCGGCCAGGCCGATGCCGCCGGTGACCGCCGCGGCAAGGTCGGTGAGGATGTCGCCGAACAGGTTGTCGGTGACGATCACGTCGAAGCGGGACGGGTCGGTGACCATGAAGATGGTGGCCGCGTCCACGTGCAGGTAGTCGTGGGTGACCCCGGGGAACTCCTGGGCCACCGCCTCGACGGTGCGCTTCCACAGGTGTCCGGCGTAGACCAGGACGTTGTGCTTGTGGACGAGCGTGACGTGCTTGCGTTCGCGCAGCCTGGCCCGGCGGAAGGCGTCCCGGACCACCCGCTCCACGCCGTGGGCGGTGTTCAGCGACACCTCGGTGGCGACCTCGTGCGGCGTGCCCGCCCTCAGGCTGCCGCCGTTGCCGACGTAGGGGCCCTCGGTTCCTTCGCGGACAACGATGAAATCGATGGTGCCGGGGCTGGCAAGGGGGCTGCCCACCGTGCCGTACAGCCGGGACGGACGGAGGTTGACGTAGTGGTCCAGGCTGAACCGCAGCTTCAGGAGCATCTCGCGCTCGATGAGCCCGGACGGGATCCGGGTGTCACCTGGCGCTGCACCCACGGCGCCGAACAGGATGGCATCGCGCGTCTTGAGGTCCGCCAGGACGTGGTCCGGGAGGGTCTCCCCCGTGGCGAGCCAATGCTCGGCGCCGAGCTGGTAGTGCGTCTGCTTGAGCTCAGCACCCTCCGCGGCAACGGCCTTTTCCAGGACTTTGAGGGCCTCGGCAATGACTTCGGGGCCGATGCCGTCACCGGGAATAACTGCAAGATCGATGGAGGATGCGCTCATGTTTTCAGCGTAGCCAAGACATCCATATGCTGGTCAAGCTGTCTCAGGTTTTGGACAGGAGCGCATCCGCCGCTGCTCGGAAGGGGCTGGATTAGTCCGCCGGTTCCTCGAACTTGGGGAACACCGGAGTGGGTGCCGGCAGGGCCGTGCCCGGGACGATCGGCGTGGCGATGGCAGCGAACTGGCGCGCGTCGCCTTCGGCCTGGCCCAGCGCGTCGAGGAGTTTCGCGGTGGCGTTGGGCATGACCGGCTGGGCCAGGATGGCCACGATCCGCAGCACTTCCAAGGTCACGTACAGTACCGTGTTCATGCGTTCGACGTCGGTCTTCCGCAGCACCCAGGGGGCCTGCTCGGCGAAGTAGGCGTTGGTGTGGTGCAGCACGCCCCAGAGGGCCTCGAGGGCGCGGCTGAATTCCTGCTTGTCGAAAGCCGCGCGCGCAGCATCAAGCAGGCCGTTGGCCTGGGCCAGGATGGCGTTGTCCTCCGCAGTGAATTCGCCCGGGGCGGGCACGGCCGCACCGCAGTTCTTGGCCACCATGGACAGGGAGCGCTGGGCCAGGTTGCCGAAGTTGTTGGCCAGGTCCGAGTTCATCCGGCCCACGATGGCCTCATGGTTGTAGCTGCCGTCGGCGCCGAACGGTACCTCGCGCAGGAAGAAGAACCGCACCTGGTCCAGGCCGTACTGCGCAACGAAGTCGGCCGGCGCCACCACATTGCCCAGGGACTTGGACATCTTGACCCCGTTGTTGTGCAGGAAGCCGTGGATCATCACCCGCTTGGGCAGCTCCAGGCCGGCGCTCATCAGGAAGGCGGGCCAGTAGATGGCGTGGAAGCGGGAGATGTCCTTGCCGATGATGTGGACATCGGCTGGCCAGAACTTCCGGAACTTCTCCGACTCCGTGTCCGGGTAGCCAACGCCGGTGAGGTAGTTGGTCAGCGCGTCCACCCACACATACATCACGTGCTTGTCATTGCCCGGGACCGGAACGCCCCAGTCGAACGTGGTCCGGCTGATGGACAGGTCCTCCAGGCCGCGCTTGACGAAGCTGATGACCTCGTTGAACCGGTACTTGGGGGCGCCGAACTCCGGGTGGGACTCGTAGAGGGCCAGCAGCTTGTCCTGGTAGGCGGACAGCCGGAAGAAGTAACTCTCTTCAGCCGTCCACGTCACTTCGGTGTCGGTCTCTTTCGAGTAGCGCACGCCGTCGTCCTTGACCACCGTCTCATCCTCGGCGTAAAACGCCTCGTCCCGGACGGAGTACCAGCCCTCGTACTTGTCGAGGTAGATATCGCCGTTGGCTTCCATCTTCTTCCAGATGGCCTGCGAGGCAGCGTAGTGGTCCGCGTCCGTGGTCCGGATGAACCGGTCGTAGCTGATGCCCAGGGCGGCATGCGCGGCCTTGTAGATCTCCGCGTTCCGGTCGACGAGTTCCTTGGGCGTGATGCCTTCCTTTTCCGCCGTCTGGGCGATCTTCATCCCGTGCTCGTCCGTGCCGGTCAGGAACATCACGTCATAGCCGTCCAGCCGCTTGAAGCGCGCCATGGCGTCGGTGGCAATGTACTCGTAGGCATGCCCGATGTGCGGCACGCCGTTGGGGTAGGTGATGGCCGTGGTGATGTAGAACGGCGTTTTCTCTGGAGCAGTCACGGTGCGGACGGTTACCTTCGGTGCGATGGAGTGGGCTAGATCAGTTCTGTCAGGGTATCGCTCAGGCGGACCAGTTCGTGGTCGTGCGAGGCCACCAGGACGGCGATGCCGTCGGAGGTGGTGTCCTTCAGGATGCTGATGATGCGGTTGGCGGAGGCGCGGTCCAGGGAGGCGGTGGGTTCGTCCACCACCAGGACCCTGGTGCCCAGGATCAGTGCGCGGGCGATGGCCACGCGCTGGCGTTCGCCGCCGGACAGCTGGGCGGGGCGGTGCCGCATGCGGCGGCCCAGGCCCACCAGGTCCAGCAGGTCCTTGGCCATGTCGCGCCGCTGGTCCACTTCGCCGTCGGGGACGGCGGGCAGGAGCACGTTTTCAAGGGCGCTCATGCCGTCGATG
>Ga0308169_10005844_pt1 | contig 11014 bp, 14 predicted proteins | sample PhyBR1_2_FD_202139 | JGI IMG/M metagenome (GOLD analysis project Ga0308169, IMG submission 202139) | Phyllosphere microbial communities from UC Gill Tract Community Farm, Albany, California, United States - DLSLSB.R1 | ecosystem: Host-associated > Plants > Phyllosphere > Unclassified | place... | reverse complement strand
AGCACATCACAGCTCCTTGGCACCTCCAATGCCCCTGACACCCTCCCATGCCCGCCCGATACTGTTCCAGATCCACTGGCGGAAGACCAGCCCCGCATCGACCGTCTCGTCCTCGAAGACGTAGTACGAGAACCGGCGGGACAGGTACGCCAGGTGTTTGGGGTAGTATGTCAGGACGGACCACCAGAACGTGACGCTGATGCAGAGGAAGATGGTCACTGGGATCAGGCTGCGTTCAGACGCGATGCCGGAATGGCTCACGGAGCAGCGCGTTCTCCCACGGTTCGAGCATGTTCAGCGCGAACGTCGAGTAGAACCAGATCCTGCGCGTAAACGTGAGCCCAGCAGGTGGACATGGTCACGGGTTGACCGAGAACATGGCCATCCCGACTCACCGCCATGACCAGATGAAACGGCCAATCCGGCTCTCTGGCGGTTTAGGGTACCGTCCAGCCGGTGGGGCCGGCTTGCGAGTCATTCCAGCGTTCGTAGCGTTCATGTTCGGTGTCACTGAGCGAGTCAGGGGAGCTGCAGAGGACGCGTGGAAGCGGTCGAGGTACGCAAGGCGGGAGGCAAGGGTGAAAGTCAAAAACAACAAGGACGACGCGGTCGCGTTTGAGCGTGTTGCTGATTTCAACATCGACGGCGATCATAAGGGCTGCAACGGGACCGCTCAATTCGACTTGCACAGCCCTCGACGACGGCTTGTAGGGATCGCCATGAACGGCCAGCTCGAGGCGTTGATCTCGTATCCCGGCTCAGTGCCGTTCATACACATCCACCACCCACACCACCCGACAACCAGCTTGGACCTGCCTTCGGCGCCCCATATCGCTCGTCTGGACGCCATCGAATATCACACCCCGCGCCTGCTATACACCGGCATACTGCATGCATTAGGAAGCGAGACCGAGGAGCTGGCAACATGGGACTCGTTCGCTCGTGCGCTACGGGACCATCTGTCGACGAGTAAGAGCAAAGGAAAGGGCAAAGGCAAGCGGAAAGCGGACGACATGGAGAACGCCAGCAGCAGCGTTCACAACGGCGTCGCCAACGGCCATGAAGGACATGAGGAAGTGGAAGGGGCCGTGGTAATCATCACGCACGTTGAGAGGCTGCGTACGGTGCTAGGGAACGGATGGACAGTCATGACGAGACTGACGGAGCTGGTAGGCTACTTTGTCTTCCAGTCAGATCTGGCTGACGTGCAGTCCGGCGCTAATGTGACGCTCGTCCTATGTTCCTCGGCGCCTTGGGAAGAACTACGTCCTCCGAGAGGAGACGCTCCTGAGCCAGTTCACATCTTTCTCCCGGCGCCGACAAAAGATGGTCCGTGCCGAGCTCCCATACCATCGCTCCTGAGCTCATCCGCAGAGGTGCTGCAGGCACTCCTGCCCGCAAGCTCCCACCCAGTCTGGTCACGGTTCCTCGAGCTCCTCCTCTCCTCACTGCTTCACCTAACCTCGTCACCGATCACCGAGCTGGAATACATCGCGGAAGCTCTCTGGCCATTATACACCTCATCATTACCTCCTCACCTCGAGCAGGATCTACTCGGCAGCCCTTACCCTGACCCTGATAATCCCCCGCCCGCGCTCGTCACCAACATAAAGCTCCTCACGGATCTGAAGCACGGCCTGGCTGTGCCGCTGGCCGTGGCAGCAGAGGACCTCATCACCCGCCGCGTCGGCATCGAGGAGTTCAGGAAGACAATGAGGAGGCCTGTACCGGGCACGCCTAGTCGCGCTCTCGCTCGTGCGTCGCAAGCGGGGCAGGGGCTCGTTGCGGATCTGGCGCTCTGCGGCAAGTACCTCGTCGTGGCCGGCTATTGCGCAAGCTATAACCCGGCGAAGAGCGATCAGAGGCTGTTTGGCCGGATCGGCGCGGATGGGAAGCGGCGCAGAGGGGGAGGGAACAGGAGGGCGGGGTACGGCCGCATGCGGGTCGGAAAGGTGCGTCCACAGGCAATCGAAGGCAGATTGTGGTGGACTATTGCTGAGATTAGGTGCCGCAACGCCTGCTTGGGCCAAAGGCGTTCACGCTCGACCGGCTACTGGCACTCTTCGCATCGCTTTATGCGGAACATGCCTCGAGACCGGAGGACCTCTTGCCGGGGCAGGAGGATGGCTGGTCATCGGATGACGGGGACGATGGATGGCGGCCGAGTATCGAGACGGCCCAGAGAAGGGCAGAACGTATCAGGCGGAAAGAGCAAGAGAGGGATGAGATGTGGGAGGACGAAGTGGATCACCTCACCATGTCCACGAGGCTGTGGAGTTTGGTGCGTGCCTGAGGAGTTTGTCGACAGGCTTGGACGGTACGCTGATACCCAGATTCCGGAGCTCGAGAGTCAAGGGCTGTTGCGTCGGATGTCACCACCTGATCGACTGGACAACATCACAATGCGGTGCGAGGTGGATTACGAGGAGGTCAAGTCGATAGCCAAAGATCTGCGCATCACCCTCGACGAGTATCTGTACGAGGCTACAGCATAGTATGCGACATGCAGCCCATGGGTGACCCCTCGGGGCGAGCTCACTTGGCGATCATTGGATCGTTACTTTGTTGCAGCTACAAAGGCACACTCACAGGTGCACGCCTCACATGGCACATGGCGAGCGATGCATGCCGACCCGTTATGTGCGCTTCAGATCCAGATATCCATCCGACCCAACTTTACACCTCCGCTTCACGATCGCCCTGATCCACTCGGCGACCTCCTCCGCGCGCGATCCAGCCGCATCCCCGCGCTCATCCACCAATCGTTGCACCAGCTCCTCCTGCGTCACTTTGAAGGCGCCGGATCCAGGTGCCGAGCCGCTCACGATGGCCTCGACGGCAGCTTCGGAGGGCAGACCGTACTTACGGAAGAGACCCCACGTCGAGTCGGACTGGTCCTTGCCGCTCTTCGAGCGGCTAGGGGGGTCGAGGATGAGCTGGGGCCGTGCGGATTGAATGGCCGAGCGCGAGTCGAAGAAGTTGGTGGTGATGTTTGCTGGGGAGATGGACTCGTCGGAGATGGAGGAGGGGGACCATGATGGACGGTCGGAGGACTTTGCCACGAGGACGGCGGTCACGCCGGTAATGAAGTCATCAGTCGCTCGCTTAGGACCCTGCTGATTAGCTGAAGGGCTTGGGCAGCGTTCGAGCAATCTTGCTCACGGAGAAACCCGTTGCCATGGCAATGTCTGGAATCAGCAACTTGTCGGATAGATGTGAGCTCTGGTTCGCTCACCATTGTGCAAAACATCGTCCAGTCGCTTGCTGTGCCTCGCCCGCCTGTACCCCTCCAAAGCCACCGCCATCCCCGTCGGACTCCTCGCGTCCATGATTGTTTTCTGCTCCTTTGCCCAAGCCTTCACGGCCTCCGTCGACTTCTCGTCTGTTTCGGTGTTCTCCAACCGCTCATAGATCTCTTGAACAGACTTTCGGCTGAACGCCCAGTCCAAAAACCTGCGGATCTCGGGGGTGATGGCCGTGTGGCCGTCCGGGTTCTTCTTCGAGCTAAGCTCGGAGCTAGAGGGAGGAGGAGGCGAGAATGACGAGACGACCTGGGAGATGTGGTGCTCCGAGGGGTTGTCCAGTTGTGTAATCTCATGCAAGACGTGTGGGATTGACTCGGGGGTGATGTAGTGCGTAGCCAGACCGAGTTCACTGCGAATCAGTCAGACTGTATGGACAACCATGGCATGCGACGCACTAGGCCCCTCGACCAAAGACTTCTTGCCCCGTCAAGGCGAGCCAGGCGCCGATATACCCGTCCAGCTGGGCGAGGTAGTAGTTGACGCCGACGTCTGGGGCGTATCCGATCTTCGTCTCAGGCATGGCGAAGCGAGTCCGTGGGGTTGCGATTCGAATCTGGGCAGGCAGAGCGATTCCGTTTCCTCCGCCCACTGCGGGTTAGCTATAGAGGTTTTCATGCATCTTCCAGCTCCGGCTCACTGGTGACACCGTCCATGACCGACACGTAGGTCTTGCCCGTCTTGGCCAACAGCCAGTTCAGCTCGAACTCCTCCTTGAAGAACGGCAGGGCGGTCTGTTTCCCGTCCTTGAGGTCCAAGATCAGTTCTGCATGATCAGCTCCTGCGCATGCTTGCGATGACGGCAAGCTAGCAATGGCGGACTTACGCTTGACATCTCCGCCTGAGCAGAATGCGCGCTCGCTCCCGGTTCCAATGATGACCTGGCAGAGTTCTGAGTCTCGCCATGACTATGGTCAGCCAAAGTTGAGCTCTCGCCTCCTAAACTACTGCACTCACGTGGACCTTCTTCGTGAGCGAGGTGATCATCTCGTGGTTCAAGGCGTTAAGCGCTTTGGTCCGGTTCAGCTTGTATATCCTAGCCAGCCCCTCGGTGCGGTACTCTATCGACAGCTACGATCAGCCCATGGCTGACGAAACGGTATAAGATGACCTCACCTCCGCGACCGGCGACTGGGTGCTCGATTCGGCGGACATGGTCGGTGTCGAAGAAAGATGCCGAGCGATGGTGTTGATGCGAGAGGCGGCTGTCAAGCTTCGCGAAGAGGACGAGGCCATGCGTGCCGAGCGGGTGAGGGCTGACATCTGGGCGTCGCGCTGGTAGACGAGATGTGATGCGAGCTGAGGGGTGTATACGTACGGCTCAACACTGCTCGACGAGTTGCCGGGACAGACGGGTTCGTGCTCGCTCGACTTTGGCAGCACACTTTCCCACGGTGACCTGTTTGCCAGTCACGGGACTTTGTTCGATGACGTCTCGCCACTCGGAACCGGGCAGTCCACTCAGCTCTTGTTCGTCAGACGCCCACAGTCGGTGCAAGCATCCCATCACGTTTGCATCACCCTCACTCGTACACTCGAACATAGACCGGACTGTCAGGTCTCGTCTCGCTCCTCACAGGCACATGACCATATAGCGCCGTCAAAATGGGTGTCAAAGGCCTGTGGTCCTTGCTCAACCCGGTCGCGAGGCCTGTCCAGTGGGTTCTGTATCATGTGCCTCGATCAACATTAATGGGCAGAATAGAGAGCATGGAGGGCAAGCGACTCGCTATAGATAGCTCCATTTGGTTGTATCAGGTCAGCTGCCTGCCTGGTCTTCTCGAACAAAGCTTACGGGCAGTTCCAGGCCACTATGCGAGACAAAGATGGGAGGGTCTTGGTAAATGCGCATGTGCTCGGTCAGTCCTAGGCATTCGAAGGGCCCTAACCGTCAGTCAGCTGACTGAAAGGTTTTCTACGGCGTATCAATAAGCTCTTGTTCCATGGTATAAAGCCTGTCTTCGTCTTTGATGGCGGAGCGCCGAATCTCAAGCGGTCCACAATTGTGCGTGCTTTGCTGCGAATGCAGTACACGTCAGCTCATCCCAGGCGGAGAGAAAGCGGAAAAAGCAAGGCGCTGCGGTCAACCATGCCAAGACGGCCGAGAAACTCTTTGCTGCTCAAATGAGGCGAGAAGCGGTCAAGGCGGCTCAACAGTGCGTGTTAGCAGTCTTCACGACGCTTTCGAGCTGACAAGAAGGGCGCGAGAAGAGCAAGCCGCTCGGGATGCAACGACTGCGGCGGCGGCATCAGCCAGATACTCAAACGACGCCGGGGAGCAGATTGCGGAAAATGCAGTATACCTCGAAGACCTAGAAGGAAGAGCAGGACCCTCGGTCCCCCGCCCACCACCGCAAAAGACGCCCTCGAATCAGTCCATCGCGTCTCCGGTACCGGTAGACCCCGCGGAAGAGCGGCGCAAAAAGTTTCGGAAGCATGACCCATATCGTCTCCCAGAGACCGAGATGCCCACTGTCTCGACCGCCGAGAAGCCAGATGCCCGTCTTGCAACCGAAGAGGAGCTCAAGCAGTTCATCGATGAAGTCCACCCCGAAGATATCGACGTCGACTCGCCCGAGTTCCGCGCGCTCCCAACCGAGGTACAATACGAAATCATCGGTGATCTGCGCGTCCGGTCTCGGCAGCAGTCACATCGACGCCTGGCGGACATGTTGCGAGCTGCGCCGACTGCGCTGGACTTCTCGCGCGCGCAGATCAAGCATCTCAGTCAGCGGAATGCGTTGACGCAGCAATTGTTGACGGTCACGGATATGGTAGGAAAGGCGCATCTGACCATACCAGTCCGGATCGCTGCGGAGCGGAACAGGGAGTATGTCCTTGTGAAGCGTGGGGAGGACGAGGGCGGAGGATGGGCTTTGGGCATCAGGGAGGGGACCAAGGCGAATCCGATCAAGGTGGAGGAGGATAAGGAGGATGAAAGTGGGAGCGAGACGGAGAGCGAAAGCGATAGCGAGGAGGATTTCGAGATCGGGCCGGACATGTCTGATGTCAAGGCTATCTCGCCGTGAGTCTCGGTCCCGTCCGACTGGCTCGGATCAGCTGTCTTTTTGTCTTCACTAACGCCAGGCCCAAGCCGCCTATGATTGATCCCGATCTGAGAGAGTTCCGCCGTAAGGAGATTCTCGATGCCATCGTCCGCCGCTATGCGCCCAAAGCTCCGGTCAAGAAGTCGCTCGATGTCATTGTCAAATCGTTTGGCAAGCGGCGTCAGCCGGAGTCGGCGCCTCTGTTCGACAATGTGGAGCCGAACGAGGACGTGATACCGACAGCGAATGACGAGGCATTAGCTCTGGCTTTACAGCAAGAAGAGCTGGGTTCGGACGAAGAAGAAGCCGATCCCGATCTCGCGAGAGCTCTCGCGCTGAGCCGGAAAGATGCGGAACTAAAGCAGCCATTCACGTCGGAGCCCGATGAGTTCCTGGCGGTGGAAGAGCTTGATCATGTTCAGGGTGGCAGCGCATCAAGCGATATTGCCAACGAAGTGCGGGCAGGATACAGCGACACGGACGAGTCGATGGATGAGCTCGAGGAGGTCTCTCTTGTTCCGTCGACTCGTAGCACGCCCGTGCCCATCTCGCATGAGCCTACGCCCGTTGTGGAATCCGACGAGGATGAGGACGGCTTTGAGGTTGTCGAGGTTGCGCCTCCGGTCGCGCCTTCAATAGTGCCTTCACGTTCTACACCCGCGGCCACCGAGGCAGCCGCGACCTCAAAAGCGGAAGCGAACAGACCTCTAGATTCTACGCGCGAGTCACTACGATCCAGCCAAGCCCTTTCGACCAACGCTTCAGCTGCTGGATCGGGCGCTCCAGAGGCGGCCTCTACCAGCTACCGTGCCAACGACGGACAGTCTGCACACATATCCTCATCGCTCAGTCCGACATCCCTGCCGGTCCAATCGACAACAAAGTCCGCCTCCGCTCCTCAGGTACCTGCGTCAACCGTCCTTCCTCGCGTTAAAGCGGCAACGCCACCTCCCCCAGCTACAGTCAAGTCGGCGGCTCGCCCAGTCGAGCAGCCCAGAAGACAGTCTTCATTCCCGCATGCGCCAATCAAACCAAGCCCTCTAGCTCGCTCTCCGTCAATAGAGATCATCCCGCCATCATCCGATCCGCCAATGGAGGAAGTACCGATACCTGAGCCCTCGACACCGCCTATGACGCCACCTCGGTCAAAGCACCTCGACGCCCATCTGCCAGACTTTCACCCAGAAACGCCACCGTCGAAGCGGAATGCGGCCGACAATGGGGAAATGTTGCCCTCCCAGCTGCGATCGCCGCATCGATACTCGGCAGCAGATCTGCTGACCTTCATGGACAACGACGATGTCGAGGACCCCTTGCAAGATCTGCAACCCCGAGCAGTGCCGTCTAGAAGCGCTTCGGCAGTCTCACTGAACGAAGCGCCGGAAGACGAAGATTTGGACGAGGACGAGGACGATGACAACGACGACTCGCGCTCGATCGAGTGGTCCAAGTCGCCATCTCCACAGCGGCGCAAGCGTCCCGCCCTCGAGCCTGCCGAATCCGGTGAGACAATCCCGATCGAAGTCGACGACGAAGACGTCGATATGAACCGAGACGACATGGACGCCGAGGAGGACGACTATGCGCGGTTCATGGCGCAGATCAAGAATCGAGATTTGAACGAAGTCCGCACCGAGATCGACGACGAGATCCGGGTCCTGAACAACCAGAACAAGGTTGCCATGCGCGACTCGGACGAGATCACGCAGAGCATGATTTCGCAGATCCAGACGCTGCTGCGCCACTTCGGTATCCCGTACATCACGGCGCCGATGGAAGCCGAGGCGCAGTGCGCCAAGCTTGCGGAACTGGGCCTCGTCGATGGTATCATTACGGACGACAGTGACGTTTTTCTCTTCGGCGGGCTGCAGTGTTTCAAGAATATCTTCAACGATGCGAAGTACGCCGAGTGCTTCTTATTGGCGGATATCAACCGCGAGCTCTCGCTTTCCCGGGAGAGGTTGATTTCGCTTGCGTTTTTGCTAGGATCAGACTACACGATTGGATTGCCGGGGGTGGGACCGGTCGTGGCGCTCGAGTTGCTGGCGAACTTTCCGGGAGATGATGGTGTGGCGAGGTTCAAGGATTGGTGGATGCGTGTGCAGCGGGGTCAGGACACCGAGGCCGAGACGAACACGCGATGGAAGAAGAGCTTCGTGAGTGGCGTGCAAAGCGGAGGACAGCTCGACTAATGAGCAGAAAAAGCGATATGCTTCGAGCATCTTCCTGACAGCTGACTGGCCCAATCCGCTCGTAGTGAGTGGTTGCCGGGTAACTGAATCGTGTGGACTAGGCTCATGCGCAGCGTGAGGCGTACAAGTACCCGACGACGGATGAATCGAAAGAGCAGTTCCATTGGGGCTTCCCAAAGCTCTCAGCCTTGCGGGCGTGAGTCATCTAATTATCGGAAAATACCGGAATAGTCAGCTTATGACGCAGCTTCCTGCACGAGGAGCTGTCGTGGTCGATCTCCAAGGTCGATGACGAATTGACTCCGATCGTGCAGCGGATCGCACGGCGCGGTAAAGTTGGTGCGCTCAACAAGCAAGGCACGCTCGACCCATTCTTCGACATGTCCGTCACGGCGGGGAACTATGCCCCGCGCCGGCGCACCACAGCGAATGTTTCGAAGAGGCTCATGGCCGTTATCAAACAGTTCCGGGAGGCGGAGGCGGATGTCTCGGGAAATGGGACGGTGGAATGGGGAGAGATGATGCAGGATTTGGATGAGTCGGATCCGAAAGGGAGAGGTACGGGGCAGAAGGCAACTAAATCAAAGGCGACGGCGACCAAGAGGTCCGCGAGTGCAGTTGGGGACGGAGAAGATGGGACTCCGGACGCCGAGCCCAAGAAGAAGAGGAAGACGCGCACTCGGAAGGGAACTGTCTCGTCTCTTGCCGCGTCGGAGGGAAGCGAGAGTCAGGGAACGGAAGTGACGGAGGGCGGGGACGTGGTTGAGGACGACGAGGTATTGGCTGTAGAAGCGCCCACTAGAAGAGGCAGCAAGAAACCTAGAGGCAGAGGTAGAGGGCGCGGTCGAGGGAGGCTGGCGAATGTGGAGAGGTGGAACGTGATCCAAAAGCCGGATTGATCAGACGGCTGTGTTGTAGCATTTTATTTCGCACATGTAGCCCATCCAGCATTGACTTGATCTGTCCCGCAAGCAGCATTCCAATCCGCTGCATCCGCGATGTCCCGCGTCTGTACAACGTTTCTACTCGTCGTCATCCTCGACCGTCTCCGGGTTAGCGGGCACGATCCCACCCAGCTCCTTCTCCAGGCCGTTGTAGGGGTATTCCCGTCGGACAGCGGTCAACTCGGGCGTCATGAGCGTGAAGCCGTATGCGAGGGTGGCGAAGAAAGTGAGCATGGCGAGGATCTGCGCGTGAGTCGGGCAATGAGTATGGAGGAATCACTCCAACGCACCCCGGCAGCAGCCTTGGGACCCGAGACAGCGTGGTAATCTGGCGCCCAGAGGTTCAGCATGTCGTTCTCCTCGTGCATCTACCGTCAGCGTCTGCACGGGCCGTGAACATAGCCATGAAGAGGTCGTCATAGTGGTTATTGTGGGTGATGCACGCACCGTCTCGCCGTAGTTGGTCTTGGATTGGTTGTCCCACCAACCCAATGCGGGCTTCTGGGCAAAGTGGACATAAGGCAATTGAGGGTATCCATTCACTGTGAGTCAGCTGCTAAACCAGCGTAAGAAGCTTCCGATTGTTTCCGCCGAGCAGGCGCAGCGAGGCAGCAGCGGAAAGAACGCCGACGTACGTTGCGGGTCGATCTCCTCGCCGGGCGCGAATTGACCTGCGAGGGCAGGGGGAGGGGGAGCTGAAGAGATAGTGGGCTGTTTGGTCGAGACGCTTCGGATGGCGATGGGAGCAGCGAGCGTCCGCCTCGAGGTCGTAGCGCGCAAGCTGGGTGCCGCTGAGCGGAGGAGCGTTGTGCGAAGCATAGTGTGATGGGTATACCAAACGGTCAATGAGATGGGCGTATAGGAATGAAGGGGATTAGACATGCTTTCCTCGACAGGCGAGCGTCCCAAGGCGGGCTCTGATGACACGAGCCTGTACTCCGATTAGGCGTGTGTCATATACACCCCCTTGCCACCCACCGCCGCGAATCCAGTCGCGATTCCAGTCCACTGTTGATCAATTGCTCTAACATTATCTCCGTCTCATTGTTCAAGCTGTACTGTAAAAGTAGCCGCCTTACAACGCCGGAGATTGAGCGATAGGGATGGCGCTCCGTCTACGTGAGCTCTCATCGATTCTTTACTTTGTCCTGTACTGACTTGCAGCGAGCCAAAACAAGGCGTTTCGACCGAGCAAACCTCGGCCTCGAGCACCGACCGCGAAACCGGCTGCTCCGTCCCAGAGCGCGACTCCAGGACCCTCGCAGCCGCCCCAGAATGCGACACAGCCGGCATCATCAGCTTCGAGAGGGCCGAGCGGTACATCGCAGGGTGGAGCGACGTCAACTCAAGACGGGCTCGCGACGCAAGCGACACAAGGACCTCCGGGCTTGACGCAGGGTCCGACGCAGTCCAGTCAGGATACGATTATTGCCACGCCGCAGAACAAGTCCACACGACTCCCGAATGTGGATGAGGCGCTCGATGAGGGTGCGAATGGAAATGGACCCAAGGGCAAGACTGGGGACTTC
>Ga0308169_10005843_pt1 | contig 11015 bp, 8 predicted proteins | sample PhyBR1_2_FD_202139 | JGI IMG/M metagenome (GOLD analysis project Ga0308169, IMG submission 202139) | Phyllosphere microbial communities from UC Gill Tract Community Farm, Albany, California, United States - DLSLSB.R1 | ecosystem: Host-associated > Plants > Phyllosphere > Unclassified | place... | reverse complement strand
GTCTCTTGCAATCTAGCTCCTCGTCGCTCTTCATCGTCCCTCTTGCTCGTCCTGAGCATGTATAGCAGTAAGGCTCCTGCACTGGACGATGTCAGGAGAGGCTGATTGCAGAGCGAGATCAGGTGCTCTGCGCGAGCTGGTGTCGCTCGAACGAGAAGAGCTCGGTGCCCCAAGCGAGCGCCGATGGCGAGCGCCGAGCGACGGCAAGGGTCAAGCTGCGAGCAGCGAGCGAAGAAGCAGGAAGGGAGAGCGACGAAGCGAGGAAGGTGCGGTCGAGCCGCTGCGCCACCGGGGAGAACAGGTCGGGCTCTCCTCGTCCTCCTGCCGAACGACGAGCTCCTCGCTACTTTTACACGATGCATTGCCGAAGGGGAGGAGCAAGGGATACGATGCAGGAAGGTGGGACGACGAGAGGACGAGGTGGACGGTGCCGGAACCGGGGTATGTACGAAGAGGTGCGGCGAGGTGGCTCAGCATGCGCCGTTCGAGGCGCGCGTGTTGAGGATGAGGGCGACGATGAGGCCGTACAGGCCGATGACCTCGGCAAAGATCTGCTCGGGCGAGGACGGAGAGGGGGTCAGCGCGAGGTCGTCGAGAGAGAGAAGAGACGAGCGAGGAGAGCGGGACGGACGAGCATGAGGACCATGGCGACAAAGACGCGGCTCTGCTGCATGTAGGCCCTCGCGCAGGCATCGCCGACCTTGCCGATGGCGGCGCCTGCGGCGACGCCCGTCAGGCCGCACGAGAGGCCGGCGGCGAGGTGGACGGCGCCGGCGTAGAGCGAGTAGGGCGAGTCGATCGAGAGGTTGCCGACGATGAGGACCGAGACGACAAGGCCGTAGACGGCAATGATACCGGCCATGACGACGGGGATGAGGGACTGCGGGCGCGAGGGCAGAGGTGAGCGTTCGGAGGAGGGAGAGCGAGGAGAGTAGCGAGAGGGAGCGCACCTTCATGATGAGGTCGGGGCGCATCATGCCCATGCCGGTGATGCCGATGCCGGCCTTTGCGGTGCCGTATGCTGCACCGACAGCTGCAGTGCGGGGCGAGGTAGGTCAGCGAGTTGCGATGAGGGGGAGGAGGTGGAGGGGGAGGGAGCGGAAGAGGGACGCACTCGAGAAGACCATCTGCAGGGTGGAGCGGGCAGAGAGAGTGCCCGAGTCAGTGCTGCACTCGCGAGCAAGTCCATCGAGAGAGAGGGGGGAGCTCGAGAGGTCGGAGCTGATGAGGACGAGGTGGGCGAGGGGGGGGGGAGGAGGGGATGGGAGGACTGACTGCACAGCCGACGCCGGCAAAGCCGAAGAAGGGGGCATACGCAGGACACAGCTCGGTGGCCATGATTGCTCGTGAGGCGGAGAGCGCAGGGGAGCCACCTCGAGACGAGCGACGACGACGACGACGACGGCGAGGCTCCGCTCCTTGTCTCGTCGACCTCGAGCCTGCGAGCTTTGCCGACAGAGCAGTAGCAGAGCCAGATCGCGCACAGCTGCGACCCTCACCGGCCACGCCCCGCCGCCATGGCCGCCCCTCCTCCTCCTGCCCCGCCAAGTCGTCCCCACCTCGACACGACCCAGCTCCAGCCTCTCTCGTCCTCAGCTGCTGCGAGCCTGTCACCGACGACCGACCTCGATTCGCTCGACGACGACCACGACGACCACGACTCGCTCCTCGACAGCCCCGAGTCCCACTTCGACGACCCGGCTCTCGACCTCGACCACTCGGCCCACGACCTCGCCCTCTCGCCAGAGCTCGAGCGCGAGCGCAGGCGTCGCATGCGCCGCATGTACGGCGGCGGCCGCCACCGCCACCGCGGCCTCCACGCCCCGGGCGCGGGCTGGGACGCAGAGAGCGTCGCCGCAGAGGACGACGAGGGCGAGGGAGAAGGTGCCGTCCAGGCAGGAGAGGGCGGCGGCGTCGGCGAGGTGGCCGGTATGATCCTCGCAGCATCGTGCGTCTCCTCTTTCTCTCGCTCGCTCCTCGGCCTCCCCTCTCACCTCGACTGACGCTCTCGCTCGCGCCCGCAGCCTGAGCCCTTTTCCCCTCCTCCTCCCTCTCGCCTGCTCCCAGCTCGGGCCGGGCCTCTTCGTCCCCTTGCTATTCTTTGCGAGCGCACTCGCCTGGCTCGGCGGCGTCGTCATCGGCGTCGAGGGACGATACGTCGGCGCACGGTGCGTCGCCTTCTTCGTTTCCTCGCAGTCTCCGTGCTGCGGCGAGCGAGGGTAGCAGGGGAGCGTAGCGATGCACATACTTACGCTCTCGCCCTGCTCGCAGCTCGTTCCCCGGCCTCGCGTCGGGCGTCTTCCCGCACCGCTTCAAGCTCCACAAGGTCGGCGAGGTCCTCGCCGCCGCCTTCGTCCTCGGCGGCAGCATCGTCCGCACGGCCCTCGGCGTCGTCGCGACGGCCGAGATCGTCGTCGACGTCGTCGTGCCCGAGCGCAGGAGGCGGGACTGGGAGAGGGGGATCGCCGTCGGCGTCGTCTGCTTGACCTGGGTGCGTCGGTCGCGGCGCTCTCTTCTCTCCGGGCAGCGGCCCTTCCGCTGCTGCAATAGACTGATTCTTGCCCCTTTCGTCGCACAGCTCCTCGTCCCACTCCTCCTGCGCCCGCTCCTTTCCCTCCTCGGCCTGTCGAGCCGCCCTTCCTCGACCTCGTCCTACGCCCGCCTCTCTTCGACCTCGTCGCCCGACCTCGCCCTCTCACCCGGCTCTCCCGCCTTCAGCCTCGGCCCCGGCGCATCTTCGGGCGCCGCACCGCCTCGCGCGAGGTGGACCGCCCTCCTGCGCCTCCCGAGCTGGAGCGTCGCCCTCCTGACGTGGCCCGTCGCCCTCCTCGTCTTCGGCATCCGCATGAAGCAGCTCAATCGCAACGCAGCATTCCACGCGACGTCGGGCGCGGCCTCGGCGCCCTCGTTCGTCACCTCGGCAGGTGGGCTCGCCGTCGACTTTCCCCTGCTCGACCCGGCCGACGAGCAGGGCATCTCGCTGTGGCCGGCCATCCTCGTCGTCTTTGCGGCGCCGCTCGGCGCGTCGCACGAGGCGTTCTACCACCTCGCGAGCCTCGCGAGGCCGTCGTCGACGGCATCCCGCGGCGGCGAGGCCCAAGCGCGAGGAGGCGCTTTCTCGCTCGTCGCAGCGGCCGGTGCAGGCGACGACGACGGCGATGCGGGCGTAGCAGGAGCAGGTGCGAGTGCCGGCGCAGGCGGGCGAGGCGCCGAGCGCGAGGGCAAGCGCAACGGCTACCCGCTCGCGCTTCTCGTCGGGCACGGCGGCGCCTTCCTCGTCTCGCTCGGCTGGGCCCTCGTCGGCTCGCTATCGCTCCCCTCGTCGCCCCTGCGCCCCGCACCCTCGACCTCGCCGTCGTCGGACCTGAGCGCCCTCGTCCCGCCGGCGCCCAACCTTCTCACGGACGGGCGCCTACCGCGCGCCGATGCCGCCCTCGGCGCCGTGCGCCTCCTCGTCCTTGCCGCGCTCGTCGCGCAGCTCGAGGCGCACGCGACGGTCGGCATCGGGCGCGTGCGGCGGGCGCTGCGCGGGCTTGGCGGCGAGGGCGGCAAGGCGCGTGCGGCGAGGAGGACGGCGGCGCGCGTGGTCGTATGGGCGGCGGTGGCCGGGTTGGCGGCGGTGCTTGTTGCGGTCCCGGCTGTTGCGCGAGGCGGGGGAGGGAAGAAGGGCCCAGGCTGGGCGGGCGAGGGCAAGCACCCGAGGGGTCACGGCGAGGGGATGCTGCGCGTCGCCGAGTGGTGCGGCGTCTTCCTCGGTGGCATCGGCGGCTGCCTCGTACCCGGTGCGTCCCTCCTTCCCCTCTCCTCGTCGTGCTTGTGTCGCTCTCGACGAACGCTGACGCGCTTTCCCCGCCCGCAGCCATCGCCTACCTCGTCCTGTTCCACCTGCGCCGCCCGCGCTCGATCCTCCTCCCGCCGTCGACCTCTCCCTCGGCCTCGAGCGACCCCTCGGCCTCGACGACCGACGCCCTCCTCGCGCGCAAGGAGCGTCAGATGCAGCGGCGCCTGTCGGGCCGGCGCGTGTGGACCGACGCGGGCGTGTTTGGGCTGCTCGGGCCGGTGGGCGTGCTCCTGGTTGCGAGGGGAGCGGTCGTGCTCATCGGCGGGTGAGTTCGAGCTGTAGAAGCGGGCGCGAGCGGGCCGACTGTATCACGATTGCGGCTCCGAGTCGGCGGGTCCTGCGAGGGCGAGTCAACCTGTCCTTCTCGCTCGTGAATCGGTCTCGTGCATTTCGAGCTCTCCTATAGCGCTGAGCTGAAGGTTCCGATCCACGAGAGCGTCGCTCCAGGTGCTCTTGCGCGACGTCTCGTCGGCGGCCTTCTCAACTCGCGCTTCCTCCTGGTCTCGCCTCGCCTCGCTAAGCAGTTTTGCTTCTCCTCTCGGTCTGCAGCTCTGTTTCAAGCTGTCACAGCGACGCTTACTCTGCCCGTGCATCTCGTCCCGAGGGACGAGCGCTCTCTCTGCGCTATTGCCCGAACGCTCGAGCCTCGGGACGAGCGAGACGACGCTCGCGCAAGGTAAGGAGCTAGGACGTTACTGAATCGCTCAAGGGCGCAGATCAAGCTCGTGAGCGACTCGTCGTCGCATTTCTACCGCTCGCCAATGCTCTACTGCGCCCGCTTCTCCTCCTCCTTCGCTGCCGCCGTCCCAGCACCGCCTCGCCGCCGCACCCACGCCTTGAGCTCCTCGACGCTGCTCCTCGCACTCGCGCCGACGCTCGCGCCCCGCTCAGCCCTGCGGCGAGCCTCGCCCCACACGCCCTCGACGCCGTCGCCGACGCGGTCCACGAGCCGCTCGAGCGCGCCGCCCGCCCTGCGCACGCTGTCGCTCGCCGGGTCGATGACCTCGCCCCTGCCGATCGGGCGCAGTGCACCGGTGGGGGCAGGCGCGAGGCTGCCCGGGCGGGCGTAGATGCCGACGAGGCGCGACAGGAGGCCGTCGGCGGCGCCGAGGCGGGCGAGCGCGGCGGGGAGGCGCGCCTCGAGGGCCGCGAGGGCGCGGTGCGCGGTGCGGCGGGTGAGGGCGAGGAGGTGAGAGGGGAGGCGCTGGAGGTGGGTGAGGAGGAGGGACGGGAGGCGCGAGAGGCGCGAGGGGAGGGCGAGGAGGGTGGCCTGCAGCCGGGAGGGAAGGGCCGAGACGGTCGCGAGCGAGGGGACGGAGGGCGAGGGGAGGCGCACGGCGGCGGGCGCGGCGGGTGCAGGCGCGGCTGGCGCGCCGAGTCGAGGTGCCGAGGGGGACGTCTCGGGCAAGCTCGCGCGCGCCGGCGCCAACGACGGGGCCGTGTAGCCCTTGACGAACCTCGTCCAGTCGACGTCGTCCTCGAAGTCGACCGCTCGCGCTCGCCTCGCCTCCGCCGCACGACGGCGCGCGCCCCGGCCGCCGAGCCCCCACAGGGCGGCGCGCTCGAGCCAGCGGACGAGGGTCGTGCCTGCGCCCTCGCGCGCCCAGAGGTGAGTCGTCAGGACGGGGACGGCCTCGATAACGTCGCCCGGTGCGCCGAGGGTGCGGCGGTTGGCGCGGCGGCGCAGGAAGCCGAGGATGGAGGACGACGAGGGGGAGGAGGTGGTCGCGGCGGGGAGGGAGAGTGGGAGGGTGAGGGCCGAGAGGCGGTGTGCGAGGACCATGTCGGTCGCGAGGCGGTCGCCGATGACGAGGATGCGGGTGCGCTTGCGGCGGTGCTGGTCGGTGTGGGTGCTTGAAGGGGAGGAGGGGGAGGTCGAGGCGAGGCGGGCGCGGGCGAGGGGCGAGAAGACGACCTGGCCGGCCTGGGCCGTCGTCGAGTGGGCCTCGTCGTCGGCGTCGGTGGACGGTGGGCGCAAGAGGGAGCGGCGGTGCGAGAGAAAGTGGGCTGCGACCTGGTGGACGCAGGCGTGGGCGGGTTTCGGGTGTGGGTGGACGAGGACGGGGACGCCGAGGTTGCGCGAGAGGGCCTCTGCCTGGAGGTTGAGCGGGTCCTTGCGGTGGTCGCCGGCCGAGTTGGAGACGACGAGGACGTTGTCGGGCCCAAAGGTGTCGACGAGGTCGTGCCAGGCCTGGCGGAGGTGCGGGTCGTCGGCGAGGGAGTCGGAGCGGGGTTGGGCGATGCAGTTGTCCTTGTCGATGACGACGCCGAGGATGCTGGCGTGGTTGCGGAGCTTGTCGAAGTCGAGCGAGGCGATCGAGGGGATGCGGAGGGCGGGTTCGAGGATGTGCGGGCGGACGAGTGCGGCGAGGGTGGCAGCGATCCCAGGCCAGTTGGTGGCCATGGTCGGGCTGTGCGGTGCTCTGGCTGCCGTCGAGAGAGCGAGCGAGAGACGGAACCGACTCGCCTCCTCTCGCCTCGCCGTCCTCATCTCGGCTTGGGCTCTCTCCCTCACGCCCCCCTCTCTCCCTCGCCGAGTAGGGCAGAGCAGCCACTAGGCAGCCATGACTGCACCCGCCACCGACACCAAGCGCGACCCCTCGCCCGACTCGTCTACCTCGAGCGACCCCGAGGCCAACTCGTCGCGGCTGCACCTCCCGCCGCACCTGCTCGCCTCGGCCGACGCAGCCTACGAGGGCGACACGCCCAACACCCTCGCAGACCACCTCTTCCTGCGCCCGCACCCACCCTCGCGCTCGTCGTCGTGGCACTCGATCCTCGACCCCGACTCGGCCCACGTCCACCACGCGGCGCACCACCCTCCGCCCGCCTCACCTCGCCCACCCTCGCACCTCGCGCACCACGACATCGACCACGCCGACGACCGAGATGCCACCTACCCGGCCCGCCCCCGCCCAACCACCCGCTCGTCCCACTCGAGGAGCAAGAGCCGCGTCCGCAACCTCAAGTGGTACCACCGCCCCTCGCCCATCTGGTTCTTCCCCGGCACCTTCCTCCTCGCCATGACGGGCGGCATGATCATCTCGCCCAAACTCGAAATCTACACCCAGCTCATCTGCCGCGCCATGCCCGTCGAAAAGTCCCACGTCTCGCTCCCGCCGCCCCTCGTCGACGCCCAACCCGTCACGGGCGTCAGCCCGATCGCCGGCGCCCCCATCTCGACCACGCCCGTCAACTCGACCTCGACCTCGACCTCGTCCTCGTCGCACTCGGGGCACCAGGACCGCCTCTTCTTCGAGTGGACCGCCTCGCCCGCACCCGTCCTCGGCGTCGACCGCGACTCGGACGGCCACCTCGACACGGCCACCACCACAAAGGACGGCGACTCGTGGAGCCTCCAGTGCCAAAAGTCGAGCGCAGTCCAGGCCGCCGTCGCCCAGCTCGTGCGTCCCCTCTCGCTCTCTCGGACGCGCACAGGACGAGCCCGCACTGACCCCTTCTTGCTCTCGCGCGCAGGCCCTCGTCCTCGCCCTCATGATGGGCGTCCTCTCGGCCCTCACGACCGGCTGGTGGGGCGCCTTCTCGGACCGCCGCGGCCGCAAGCCCGTCCTCCTCCTCGCCCTGTGCGGCACCGTCATGATGGACTCGGTCTTTCTCCTGTGCGTCCCTCTCTCTCTCTCCCTCTCTCTCTTGCGCTCCTACTCGGACGAGCACGCACTGACGCTCATGCTCAAACAGCGTCGTCAACTTCCACTCGACCCTGTCGTACAACTTCCTCTTCGTCGGGCCCTTCCTGGACGGCGTCGTCGGCGGCTGGGCGTGCGTCCTCTTCTCGCTCCCTTTCCTCTCCCTCCTACACCTGCTGACGATGCTCCCTCCCGCCCGCAGTACCGCACAGGCCGCCGTGTCGGCCTACGTCAGCGACTGCACGTCGCCCGGCTCGCGCGCGCGCGTCTTCTCGCTCCTCGGCGGCTGCCTCATGGGCGGGTTCGCCTGCGGGCCCCTGTTCGGCAGCGCCCTCATCTCGCTCACGGGCGGCTGGGTCCTCGCCCCCTTCTACGTCGCCCTCGGCACCCACTGCGCCTTCGTCGCCGGCCTCGCCCTCGTCCTCCCCGAGTCGCTCTCGGACGAGCGCCAGCTCGCCGCCCGCGAGCGCCACCGCCTCGACAAGCTCGCACAGCGCGACGCCGACAAGCAGGCCGGCGCCGACGGCCACGGCGCGTCGTTCGCCCGGCGCACGGCCCGCTCCTTGCGCCGCGCCGCCGTCAAGCCGTTCGCGTTCCTCAAGCCCATGGCGCTCCTCCTCCCGCGCCCCGTCACCGACGAGGTCGACGACGAGCTGCGCACCAACATCGAGTGGGGTGCCCACCTCGACGAGTACGCGCACCCGAAGGACGTGTGGCGCGCCAAGGCGTCGTCGGGCTCGTCGGCCGGTCGGCGCGACTGGGCCTTGACCAAGATCGCGTTGGCCTACGCCCTCAACATGGGCCTCATGGGCGTCATGACCGTCAAGCTTTGTGCGTCTTGCCCTCTCTCTCTTCCTCTTCCGCTCGGCCGGACGACGACGACGAGCGACGACGAGCTGACTCTCGCTCGCCCTCTCGCTCGCAGTGTACGCCCGCACCGAGTTCGGGTGGGCGCCGACCACGACGGGCTACTTCCTGTCGTACATGGGCTTTATGCGCCTCTTGACGCTCCTCGTCGTCCTCCCGCTCGGCATCAAGCTCCTCCGCCGCCGCCCGATCCCTTCGCCCTCTCGCCCTCGCCCGACCTCGTCGTCGGACGCCGACGTCGACATGGTCGCCGCCGAGAAGCAGTGGGACGCCGAGGCGCGCTGGCTCAAGATCGTCGCCGACTCGCACTTTGACCTCGTCCTCGCGCGCCTGTCGCTCGGCATCGACGCGCTCGGGTTCCTCCTCTTCCTCGTCGCGCCCCTCCTCGGCGCCCCGCGCGCCTCGTCGGCCCACACGGCCGTCTTCCTCGTCGCCGTCCTCGTCCAGTCGCTCGGCTCGGGCTCGAGCCCGGCCATCCAGTCGCTCGCCCTCGCCCACTCGACCCCGCGCGACGCCGGCCGCCTCTTTGCGAGCCTGAGCGTCGTCCAGGCCCTCGCCGCCCAGGTCGTGAGCCCGGTCCTGTTCACGGCCGTCTTCAGCCGCACCGTCGGCCGGTTCGACGAGGGCATCTTTGCCCTCGCCCTCGCCCTCAGCGTCGCGAGCTTCACCGCCCTGAGCAGCGTCCGGCTTCGGCGCGTGCACGTCGCGGCGCCCGGTGCGCGCTCGTCGACCGACGGCGACGGCGAGCGCGGCCCAGGTGCGGCGGCCGACGAGGCGGCCGTCGGCTCGGCGTCGGCGCCGCTTTCGGCGCAGGGGCGCGCCGCCGCCGCCGCCGCCGTCGGCGGGCGCAAGAGCAAGTCGTCGCTCGTGCCGCAGCGAGGCTTCGAGCCCGAGGATGACGACGACGAGGCCGAGGTCGCCAAGGGTGGGCGCGCGCGAGGGAGGGGGAGGGAGCGCAGGGGGAGCTGGAGCGCGCCCGTGTCCGAGCCCTACAGGGACTAGACGGCGCGCTCGAATCGCTTGTGGTGGAGCAGCTTAGTCGAGAAGGATAGAGCGGCAGAGGGTACTGTTCATAGCGCGCGCGTAGAGAAGGAGGAGGAGGAGGAAGCTTAGTCGTTCAGTTTGCGGTCCTTGTAGCTCTTCTCGGTGCGTCTCGATCTTGCTTGCCATCATACACACGATCCCATCTCTCTCATTTTTGCCTCGCTGCCGCTCGAGAGCAGCTCGAGCCCAACATCGATACCCTCGCGCTCGTGCCGAATGCCTTCGCCCGCGCTCGCCTCGACTTCCCCAGCTAGCGCAAGCCTTCTGCTCGTCCCTCGCACCGCAGCAGAGACCAGATGTAGCCGTCACTGAGCTAGCGACAAAGAGGGCGAGAGAGAGGGAGAGAGAGCTGCTGAAAAGGAGAGGCTCAAGCGATGAGAAGGAGAGGCTCGAGCGTCGTCGAAGCACGGCGGTCGATCCTCCTCGAGGGGCGACTCTTGCACGCATTGACGCTCACGAGACAGTTCTACACTGCAATGCTCGAAAGCTACGCAAGAGCTACGAGAGAGACTGACGCTAGAAGCCCTGCGCGTTCAACTTGCCGCCCTCGGCAAAGAAGGCCGCCTCGAAGCCTCTCAGCCGCGGCTCGTCGCTCCACTGGACGACCTCGAGCGCCTCGTCCTTGTCGAACCGTACCTCGAAGCCGTCCGAGGCCGGCGTAGCGAGGCGGTCCTCGTCCGAGCGAGGGTCGTCCCACCTTGTGTCGATGCAGAGCTGCGAGCGAGGTTAGGCGTCAGCGAAGTTGCTCCGCTTCCAATCGAGCGAGAGCGTGTAAACAGGACGCACCGCAGTGTTCCAGCCGCCGTGGAAGCCCTGCGAGGGAAGACGAGGTCAGTTTGGCTGCTACGAGCGGCGGCGAGCGAGCGAGAGCTGAGGACGCACCGCACGGACCCCCTTCTCCATGACTGCCCTCCTGCGCACCCTCGGCGACGCCGCACCAGCGAGCGAGGTGCCGTTGTCGCGCACGTCGGCAAGCATGTCGCAGTCGATGCCCTCGTCGACGAGCGGCTCGACCGTCTCGAGCGCGCGCGAGGAGCCGAACGTCGCCGCGCCCGAGCCGAGCGGGAGCGAGTTGGGCTGCGTGCGTACTTGACGGTGACGGCCCCAGGCGTTGCCTGCGCGCGCAAGGGAGAGACGAGAGGGTGCGAGTCAGGCGATGTTGCAGGAGGTGGTCGAGGTGAAAGGGAGAGACGCACCAGGGCCGACGCCGGACGGGATCTGCTTGAGAAGGTTGGCGTGTACGAACATGGGCTTGCCGAGGTGGTCGTTCTGGAGCATCGTGTGGCCCTGCGCGCAGGCAAAGCAAGGTGAGCAAGTGGACCTGCGAAGCAAGTCGAGCCCGTGACGACGACGAGGTCCGGGGAGGAGCAGGCAGGACGCACACAGAAGCCGCTCGCAGCTGCAGGGAGGCACATGAGCATCAGCTAGAGCTCATGCTACTATGAGTTGAAGAGTAGGAGAGGTGCACGCACTGTTCCGAGGGAGAGCGCCGACCGAAACGTACCGCCCGGGCACGCCCCACCGCCGTCTCAGGGCGAGCCATGCGAAGCGGAACAGGTCCTTGTCGCCCTGCGTGAGATGAAGAGTACGAGAGTGGAGGAGGGAAGGGGAGGAGG
>Ga0308169_10005842_pt1 | contig 11015 bp, 10 predicted proteins | sample PhyBR1_2_FD_202139 | JGI IMG/M metagenome (GOLD analysis project Ga0308169, IMG submission 202139) | Phyllosphere microbial communities from UC Gill Tract Community Farm, Albany, California, United States - DLSLSB.R1 | ecosystem: Host-associated > Plants > Phyllosphere > Unclassified | place... | reverse complement strand
CTTCTCGGGCAGCTCACGCAGCTCGTCCCCGGCGACCGACCTCGACCTCGACGCCGAGTTCAGCCCGTCGTCCCGCAAGCCGTCCCTCGTCCCGACCGACGAGCAGGTCGCTCAACTCGTCACCGTCCGCGAGCCGGACGCCATTGCAGCCATCCGGGCACGGCCGAGCTCCTCGTCGACGGGCGAGCCTGCCCCACCGTTCCTCTACCTCCCGGCCCTCCTCTCGCGCCTGCCACTTCCGGCCCCCGACTCGCCCTCCCCTCGGCTCGAACCTGGACCCGGTCCCGCCCTCTTCGACTCGGCTCGGGCTACCTCGTCGCCGTTGGGCTCTACACAGGGCGCCGCCGCCGCCGAGGCGGTCCCGCCGGTAGCCTACACCGCCTCGCACCTCCCGAGGCTCGACCTTGTCTCGCTCGCCCTACACCGCGCCCTGCACACCTTCCGCCCGGTCACGCCTCGGTATGCCACCTCTCCGTACGCCGACTCGTTCAACTGGGCCGACCTGCGCCTCGAGGACGACTCGAGCGGGCGGGTCAAGCGCGAGGCGCGCGAGTGGTACATCGTCGCGTTCCGCTCGAGGAGGAACGACGGCCTGCCCGAGGACAGGGCGAGGGAGCTGTACGAGGCGGATCGTGCTGCTCACGAGGAGGCGGTGACGGTGCGTCCCTTTCCTTCCTGCCCTCGCCGCTCGACCTCGAGGCTGACTTGCCCTTCCCCTCCTTCTTCCTCCCCCCTCGCCTACTCGCTCCTCGACGTCTTCCTCATCCTCCTACCTCCCCTACAGCGCGGCGGCTTGCTCCTCTACTGGTACGGCAACCCGGTCCCTGCACCTTCGGCTTCGACCTCCTCGCAAGGCTTCGACGTCGACGACGTTGGCAGGAACTTGGCGACCTGCATCTGGCAGAGCCGAGCAGACGCCATCGCGGCAATGAGGGGCGAGCACCACAAGGAGGCGGCGAGACTCGCGAGCGTGCGTCCCTCGTTCTCTCCTCGCAGCTCGTCGGGACGGTCCGATGTCGACCCTCGCGCCCTGCGCCGTTCACAAAGCTGACTCTTCACCTCTCTCGCGCCGCAGACGACCTACGAGTACTACACCCTCGAGCGCTACGTCGTCAGGAAGGAGCCGGGCGAGCTTACGCTGCAGATCCACCCTTGGCACGGGCGAGAGGTCGAGGGAGCGGTTGCGGCGGCGTGAGGTGGATTCTCGGTCGGCGGTCTCGACGCTCTGGACTGTGTACGCCCCTGTTGCTATCAACTCGCTTTGCACGTCCTCAGTGCGCGGTGCCGGTGAGCGACAGCGAGACCGGCTCGAGCGCGAGATGGTCGGTGACGAGCTGGTCCTTTCAACCTCTCTCGAGCTCTGCCGCTGCATACACGGCGCTCTAATAGCCTCATTCTACCATCTGTGAGCTCAGCAAAGCGCCCGAGGGAAGAGAGAGCAGCGCTTTTCTCATCAGCTCCTCGTCCCCCTCGGCGGGCTGAGCTCTCTCACACGTCCGCCTCGGCTCTACGCAGCACGCTCGCTCGCACAGCGCGTCTCTGGGCCTTCTCTTCGCCCTGCCAGCACGCCGCACCTTCTTCCGTCCAGTCGCCAGCCATGTCGACCGAGCCCACCAAGACCGCCGGCGAGCCCGTCCTCGGCGCCTTCCGCATCACAGGTGCGTGATCTCAGCTGCGCCCAGTGCTCCATCCAAGCTGACTTGGTCCCTGCAGGCGGTCGCTCCTTCTACGAGGCGCAGTCGGTCGAGATCATCGACCAGCTCGTGCTCCCTCACACGGTCCGCTGGGAGACCGTCGACACGATCAGCGGCGCGTTCGATGCCATCAAGACGATGAAGGTGCGTTCCCCGTCTCGCTCGTGCTGTCCTGAGGCGAGAGCTGACCCCGCCCTCTCGCCCTCCTCCTCACCCGCTCCCCCCTCTTCCGCTCCGCCCTGCCATCCACCCACGGCCTCGCCCCCGCTTCTTCCCACGCCTACCGCACTCGTTCGATCTATGTCCCTCTCCTCGCAGATTCGCGGCGCACCCGCCATCGCCTCTCTCGCCGCACTCGGCATCGCCGCCGAGCTCCTCGCCCTCCTCAACAACCGTCCCTCGCCGTCGTTCCCCGCCGAGACCCTCTCCTCTCCGACCTCCACCCTCCTCGGAGCTCTCCTCGACCGCACCGCCTACCTCCTCACCTCGCGCCCGACCGCCGTCAACCTGCGCGAGGCGCTCACGCGTATCGAAGGGGCCGCGCGCGAGGAGGCCGCACGGCAAGGTGCGACGGCCGAGAGCCTCGCAAAGAAGGTCGTCGACGTCGCCGTCGGCGTCTGGGTCGAGGACAAGGAGCGCTGCGAGCGCATCGGCAACAACGGCGCGAGGTGGATCCTCGAGAAGCTCGAGCGCGAGGGCACCATCGAGAAGGGCGAGAAGATCTCGGTCTTGACTGTGCGTCCTCCTCTCACTTTCACTCGTCAAGGTCTAGATAGAGTGAACGCTGATCCGCTCTCGAACGCGCTGCAGGTCTGCAACACCGGCTCTCTCGCGACCTCTGTGAGCACGCTCCTCCTCCTCCTCCCCCTCTCGTTCGGACAAAGCCTGACTGCCTCTCCTACAGGGCTACGGCACCGCTATCGGCGTCATCACCTCGCTCCACCTCCAAGGACGCCTCGAGCACGCCTACTTCGCTCAGACCGGGCCGTACCAGCAGGGCGCGCGCCTCACGGCCGTCGAGATGGCGAGCCTGGGTGCACCCAACACGATGGTCTGCGACACGGCCATTGGCGCACTCCTCGGCGAGAAGAAGGTGCATCTCTTTGTCGCAGGCGCTGACCGGTGCGTCGTCGAGTTCCTCTCTCGCTCGTCGCTCCCTTTCGAGTCCTCCCTCGAGCTGACGTCCACCCCGTCTCGCTCCTGCAGCATCGCCGCCAACGGCGACACGGCCAACAAGATCTCGACGTACCAGATCTCGCTCCTCGCGCACCACCCGCACCCTTTCTCGCCCAACCGCCCGGTCCCCGTCCTCGTCGCCGCGCCGCTCACGACGCTCGACCTCTCGATGGCGTCGGGCCGCGAGATCGAGATCGAGCAGCGCCCGTCGTGGGAGGCGTGCACGGTCCGAGGGCGCGTCGTCGACATCAAGGCGCTCGCGCGCGGCGAGCAGGTCGAGCCGGCCAAGGAGGGCGAGGAGGTCGACGTCCAGACGGTCCTCATCACGCCGCCGGGCACGACTGCGTGGAACCCTGCGTTCGACGTGACGCCGGCGAGTCTCATCGAGGGCATCGTGACCGAGGTGGGCGTCGCCGAGAAGGGCGACGCGCTCGAGTACGACCTGAGGAGGTTCGTCGAGGAGGCGACCAAGGCGCGGGCATAGAGCTCTTGGGCCGCACGTGCAACGTCGAGTACTTCATCTTCTCGCTCTGCACGAGCATGTTCCGCACCTCGAGAGCGGCTCGTGAGCGTCCTCGAGCGGCTCGAGCCATCGCTCTCACCGGCGCTCTCTGCCTTCGTCGCCGCAGGGCCGGTGCGAGCGTGCCTCTCTGTAGGCACCGCCAGCATGCGAGGCTGCAGTCCTCGTCTCTCAGTTCGCCGCAAAGAGGCAAGCGCGAGCACATAACGAGACAGCTAGCGGAGCTGGAGGGGTCGTCCGGAGAAGCGCACGAGCCTCCTCCCTCGGCCTCCTCGTCCCTCAGCCTGCTCCTCTTTTCCACCTCTGCGAGAGCCTGAGACTCCTTCCGGAAGTCGGCCGCTGCACCGTGGAAGGTTGCGCGAGAACGTAGCTGACCCGATCGTCGCACGGGCCCTGTCGCACGCGGCCGCGCTCTCTCCTCCCCTTTGGGCCGCAGGCCTCGGCCGTCTTTCGGAACGACTTGGACGCTTTCTGAGAGCCGGCACTTGCGCTTACGGTGCAGGACGAGGTCGAGAGGGCATCGCGCGCTTGCAAAAGCCGCGAGCCGCACCTCTTCTGCGTCCTGCGATGCTCGTATCGAAGCTAGCCGAGAGGTTCTCTCAATTGTCGGCAGAGGACGATGTGGCCGTCGCCATACGTGCGAGGAGGGCGACATCGGGCCGGAAACGTTCGTGCGAGAGAGCGTCGAGCGACGATCGGAGATCACTCACTCGCCTTTGTTTCCGACGCTCGAAGGGAAGATCAGACAAGCTGATCGTCCAGGGTCAACGTTGTCAACGTCCACGAGGTGAATAGCGTCGGGCGTCGAAGCGAAGGCTCCAGCGGCGAGCGAACAAAGGAAGCGGAACGTGCGCGCGATCTTGACCGTCGACCGACTCGCCGTTGGCGCCGCCGGCTCGCCGGGCGAATTTGGCTGCCGCAGCTGCGAGATTGCGCTGCCCTCGCAGTCGAGGCGAGCGGTGGCCAGACGTCAATTCTCTCCCCCGCGCGACGAGCGAGCCTCTCCACACCGGCGCGAGGTGCGAAAGGGATCGAGCGGCGGCGAGCCCTCGGGCGTCAACCTTCGGGTCTCGAGCTGCGAGGGAGCGAGTGCGCGAGCTTGCCTCGAGGGGAAGGCCAAGCTGGAGGGAGCTCTCGCGCCAACGGCCGGGGAAGAGAGAAGGTCGGCGAGCGGGAGAAGCGGTCGAGCGAAGGAGCACAGGCACGGGGCGGGCGGGCGGGCGGGCGAGGAGGATCCACGCGCGAGCGACGCTTGCACTGCACTGGCCAGAGAGAGCTGGTCGAGGGAAGTCCGAGCGAGCACGCTCGCCCGCGGGGAGCGGCTTCGTTGCCTCGGGTGGACGGCGGCGTGCAGATCCAGCGTCCCCGCTCCTTCCTCTCGCGGCTACCGAGTGCGGGGTGCGGTTGGCTCCCAGCATCGGCTCGCTGGCCCTTGCGCCGCTGCCCTTGTCGAGGCTCAGCGAGGGAGGGAGCCCGACCGCCCGCGCCGGGCTGCTGGCCTGCCGCCCGCCCGTCGCGACCGCGCCCGCCGCGCAGCTCGCAGCTCGTCCATCATCCGCTCAGCGCTCAGCACCTCTCGACCTCTATAGAGCCTGCGCTGGCGACTTCGCGCGCAGCCCACCTCGCCCCGCCCCTGCACCATCACGGCGTCGCACCCCCCTCCTCGCCTCGCCTCGCCTCGACTCGCCCAACCCCGCTCGCTCTCCGCCCGACCTCGCAACGATGGCGCACGCAGAGCCGCAATCCGCGTTCGACGACGCCGCGTGGGACAGCTACCTCCAGGCCGCGCCCGAGCCGTTCGCGCTGTACAGCGACGCGGGCGGGGGACGGCGAGCCGGCGCCGACGAGGCCGCGGCGGCGGCCGACTTTGAATCGGCGCTCGCGCAGGACGCGACCATCGAGCCTCGAGCGCTGTACAGCTACGACCCGAGCGCGTTCCCGCTCGAGGCGAGCTACACGCACGAGCCGCAGCGGTCGTACAGCACGGGCACCACCCCCTCTCCCGCCCTGCCGGGCCTCTCTCCCGCCTCGTCCGGCTCGGCCTCGTCGTCCTACCTGGGCCTCGTCTCGCCCCACCAGCAGGCGACCGCGTCCGACTACCTCCACGGCGGCGTCCAGCACTCGGCGGGCTCGGGCGACGGCGGCCTGAGCGTCTCGGCGCTCAAGCGCTCTCGCGGCGGGTACGCCGTCGACGGGCACGAGCACGCGCAGCACTCGGCGCAGCGGCACCAGCACCAGCACACGCAGGCCTACCCGCAGGAGGCGCTGTACCAGCCGCCCCACTCGCCGGCCTACACCCACTCGCGCCCGCCTCCCTCCTTCCTCGCCCCTCCCGCGCCCACCACCCCTCGCCGCCACGCCGCCGCCTCGTCGACGCACCTCTACCGCTCCCCCTCGGCCTACCCTGCGACCTCCAGCCCCGCCACCTCGCCGTACCACCGCCCGACCCCGCGCTCGACGGCGTCGTTCCCCTCCGCCGCGGCAAGCGCTCGTCGGGGCTCGACGAGCAGCATCAACGAGTCGCCGACTCGCAAGGCGACGCCCCGCAAGATTGCCGCCGTGACCCAGTCGGTCGACGCCAACGGCAGCCCGACCAAGAGCATCCGGCGCGTCTCGACCCTCAGCATCGAGGTGCCGCCGCCGCCGCCGCCGTCCGGTCGGCGAGGCTCGCTTGTCGCGTCGATGCCGCCGAGCTCGCGCCCGCCTCTCGCGATGCAGCCGACCTTCTCGTCGTCGCAGCGGTCCGCCCCGCCGTCGCTGTCGGCCTCGCAGCAGCTCACCGAGGCGTCGGTGCGCGAGGTCGAGCAGCTCTTGGGCGAGCTCGGCCCGATCCTCGACCCGAGCCTGTACGAGCACGACACAAACGGCCTATCGTCGGCGGCGGCGGCGATGCCGGGCGCGCGCCTGCCCGTCCTTGACGAGGCCGAGAGCATGTTCTCGCCGACCAGCGTCAGCATCTCGGGCGTCACGCTCGGCGAGGACGACTTCCGCCTCCTCGACGACGCCGTCCTCGGGCTTTCGGACGTCTACAACCCGCCGCAGTACCCGCAGTCGGCCCCGGCGTGGCAGACCTCGTTCGACCTCCCTCCCCCACCTCCGCCTTCGTCGCTCTCGAGCCGCTGGAACCCGCACTCGGCGTCGTCAGCCGCCCAGTCGTACGCCCTCTCGCACTCTACGAGCGTCGGCTCGCTCGCGCCGCCGTTCAACCCGCACGTGCGCGCCCACTCGGCGCGCGATGCCGCCCCGTCGGCGCACGACCAGGCGTACCCGACCTCGCCCTCGGTCGCGGCGCTTCGACGCCGCTCGAGCTGCCACGCCTTCGTCGGCACGTCGCAGCAGCAACCGCCGCCGTCGTCGCCGCACCGGCACCACGCGCACGCGCACGCGCACCAACCGTCGCCCTGGGCGAGCGCGTCGCCGTCGCGGCAGCCGTACTACCCGACGTACGAGCGCCAGCCGCTCCCGGCCGTGCTGCAGCCGCCGCACGACGTCCTGCGTCCGGTGACGCCGCCGCCGCGCGAGCACGGCGGCCTGTCGGCGTCGACGAGCCGAGGCTCGCCCATGTCGCCCAAGACGACGCCCAAGCGCAAGCGCGGCTCGCCGACCAAGCCCAAGCAGCCTGTGGCCATGTTCGTCAACTACTCGGCGCAAGATGCGGTGCGTCGTCGTCTCGCTCGGACCCTCTCGCCCGCTCGAACCCGAGACTGACCCTGCTCTTCTTCCTCGCCCGCAGAAAAAGCTCCTCAATGGCGTCGCCCCCTCGGGCTCGACCAAGAAGCGTCGCGAGGAGGAGGACGCACAGCGTCAACGAGGCGACCTGTCGTCGTCGGTCCTGCTCGACGACCCGGCGTCGCTCCCGATCCTCCCTCACCCCTTTGCGACTGGCTCGCACTCTTCCGCCTTCTGAGCTGTCGAGTACCTTTTCCTCCCCCTCTCACGATGTGCATTCTCTCCCCTTTACCCAGCCTTTGACGTCCATACCTCTTGCTCTCTTGTCCCTCCTGCATAGCCACCCTCTCCTTTGTGCCTTTCCTCCTCTCCTCCCTCACTCGTCCTGCTCATTCATCCCGAGCTCGACTCGCCCTCTTGTAGCTCCTTCATGTCGATCGGCGTATGGCCATGCTGTCCTTAGGTCACTGCGCTCGTCAGAGCGAGAGAGAGAGAGCCTCGAGCACGACCTTCTCAAGGAGCGCACGGACCCCGCATCTTGCCTCACGGACCCTACGATCCGCCTCTCGCGCTCGCAGCTCCTTCTCAGCTTCGTCGAACTGCTCACAAGAAGCTGCAGCTGAGCAGAGACGAGAGAGCGGGGAGCTCGTCGGGGAAGAAGCGACGAGCGCAAGCGGCTCTCGAACAGTCCGGCTCGTCGCTCGCTCGACTCGAGCACGCTCACCTCGCCGAGTCGCGGAGCCAGAGACGAAGAACTCGTTACAGCGCAAGAGGAAGAGTCATCTAGAGAAGGGGGAGAGCACCGTCTCACTTGGCCTTGAGCTTGTCCTCCTTGAGGTTGGCGATCAAGTTGAGCACGAGCTCGCCGCCGTCGACCTCGCCGCTCTCGTCCTGCAGGACCGAGTCGCCGTCGAGGCAGAAGTAGGCGACCCGGTTGGCCTGGAACCGGACGACCTCGAGGCCGTCGACGCTCGGCGGCGCCTCGGTCTCGTTGCGGCTCGCCTCGTCCTGCCGCAGCCGGACGACCTCCTTGGCGCGCGCGAGCGAGTCGCGCACGACGCGCCACACGGCGCTCTCGACGACGGCGCCCTTGACGACCTCGAGCGAGTCCGGGTTGAGGTCGTCGAGGTACTTGTCGCCGAGCGCGCCCGGGTTGTCCGACTTGAACAGGCGGCGGAACAGGCGCGCCTCGCGCACGGCGACGGCGTGCGGCGCCGAGACCCAGTGGATCCAGCCCTTGGGCTTGAAGCCCGGCGCGAGCGGCGCCTCGCCGAGCGCCTCGTCCTCGTACCGGCACACGATGTGCGTGACGGCGCCCGACGACGGGTCCGTCTCGTGGCGCACGTACGTGACGGGCCGCGGCACGTTGAGGAGGCCGACCGTCGCGCCGGGCGCGAGGCGGAAGAAGTCCTTGCTCGCCTCGGCGCGGAAGTCGTCCGAGTCGATCAGGAGCTCGCGCGAGAAGGGGACGGCGATGGTGCCCATCGACGGGTCCTTGGGGTGCAGGGGCTTGTCGAGCGACAGCTGGAAGTCGGCGGGGAGGTTCTCGAGCGTGACCTTGATCGGGCGCAGGACGAGGTTGAGGCGCGGCGTCGACATCTCGAGGTGCGAGCGCACCGTCTGCTCGAACCGCTGCAGCTGGACGAGCGACGCCGAGGTCGACACGCCAAGGTTCGACACGAACGAGATGATGGCGGCGGGAGGGACGCCGCGGCGCTTGAGCGCGACGAGCGTGTACAGCCTGCGCTCGGGAGGGGCCCAAGTCAGTCACGTGCTCGACAAGGTGCACCGAGCGAAAGAGGAGGACGAGCGACGCACCGAGGGTCGTCCCAGCCGTTGACGTGGTTCTCCTTGACGAGCTTGAGCAGCTTGCGCTTGCTCGTGATGGCGCCCTCGAGCGTGAGGCGGCCGTACTCGCTCTGGCGCGGCTTGTACACCTCGAGCGCGTCGCACAGCCACTCGTACGCCGTGCGCGCGCCGATGAACTCGGTCGTGCAGAGCGAGTGCCTGCGGGCGAGAGGGAGGAGAGGCATCAGTGAGTGGCCGAGCGAGAGTGGGAGGGGGGAGGGAGTGAGGAGGAGGGACGACGACGCACGAGATGTTCTCGAACGAGTCGCACAGGCAGTGGGTGAAGTCGTACGTCGGGTAGATGCACCACTCGGTGCCGGTGCGGTGGTGCGGCTTGCCCAGGACGCGGTACGCGATGATGTCCCACATGGTCGGGTTCGAGCTCGACATGTCCTGCTTCATGCGCAGCACCATCTCGCCCGGCTTGTACTTGCCGGCGCGCATGTCGGCAAACTCGCGCAGCGACTGCTCGATGGGCTTGGAGCGGTCCTTCGAGTCGTGCCGCGGGCCGTGGTCCTTGCCGCCGCGCTGCGCGGAAATCTCCTCGGCTGCGAGCAGGAGAGCAGGCGGCGTCAGCGTCGGGACCGCGAGAAGTGTACGTTTGCGAGAGAAAGAGAGAGAGAGAGAGGGACGCACCCGAGTCGTCGCTCGTGTAGGCAAAGCCCTTCTTGATGAGGAGGACGGCGAGGTCGTACAGCTCGGCAAAGTGGTCGCTCGAGTGCGTGACCTGGTACGGCTCGTAGCCGAGCCAGCGCACGTTCTCGAGGATCTTGTCGAAGTAGATCTGCTCCTCGGCCTCGGGGTTGGTGTCGTCGTAGCGCAGGTAGCAGTGGCCCTTGTGGTACTTGGCGAACCCAAAGTTGACGGCGATCGCCTTCGAGTGCCCGATCTGCGTACAGCGAGCGGCAAGAGTCAGCACAACGAGCACAAGGAGGAGAAGGGCGAGACGAGGAAGAGAGAGGGGGACGCACGTGGAGGAAGCCGTTGGGCTCGGGCGGGAAGCGGGTAAAGACCTTGCCCTTGGTCCACTCGAGGTGCTCCTGCATGCGCTCGGGGATCTTCTGCTCGTTGCCGCCGGGCTTGTGGAGGCGCGAGAGCCAGCCCTGGGCAAACATGTCGTCGGGCGACTCGGCGGCGAGCGGGACGGCCGAGGTCGACGCCTTTGGGCCGGCGCTCGCGGCGGCCTTGTTGTCCTTCTTGGCCTTGTCGGCGGCCTGCTGGGCCCGGAGCTTGTGCTCGTCGCGGCTGCCGAACAGGTCGGCGTAGACGGCCTCGGCGGCCGACTTGAGGTCGAGCGGGGCGACCCACCGGAGCGGGTCGGCCTGGCGCATGAGGCCGCTGACCTTGCTGAAGCCGGCCCAGCCGAGCTTGTTGACCTCGTCGGCCTTGTCGGCGACGTAGGTGCGGATGCGGGTGTCGAGCTCGGCGGGCGTGATCGAGAAGCCTGTGTCGTCGTCGAGATGGTTTCGAGTCAATCGGGGAGCTGAAGGGGGAGGTTGAGGCAGGGGAGAGAGAGGAAGAGAGGAGACGCACCGACGCCGCACGCCTCGTTGAAGCTTGCCGTGTCGACGGGCTGCTCTGGGTGAGCTGCGAGGTACTTGATGGCGGCTGCGACCTGGTCGGCCTTGGCGAGGCGGCGGTCGCGGATGGCGTCGAGGACGAAGAGGCGGCGGTCGTCGGTGAGGGCTTGGCCGTCTTTCGAGAGCTGGAGTGTGAGGGTGATCTGCTTGTCGTCGAGGCGGGTGGTGGACTCGGTGCTGGAGTCGGCTTGGGCGAGCTGGAGGAGGCGGTGAGCCTGAGGGGCCGTCTTTGAGCGGGCCGTCTCGAGCGAGCGCTGTTCCGAGAGGCCGCACTGGGCGAAGAAGGCGGCGAGGTGCTCGACCTCTGGCGAGAGCTTTGGCGGCATGGCTGTGCGAGGTTGTGTGACGGGAGGAGGGGAGGAGCCGAGGACGAGACGACGAGCGAGATGAAGTCGAGCCGGCCCTCTCGCTCTTCTCCCACCGCGCCAGTGCTCGAGCAGACATGCTCGCTCGGCTAAGGGCACACTCTGCACTCCCCAGAGCCACCCTCGGCACCGCCCGCCTCGCCCCCTCTTCCTCCCCCTCGCC
>Ga0308169_10005841_pt1 | contig 11016 bp, 9 predicted proteins | sample PhyBR1_2_FD_202139 | JGI IMG/M metagenome (GOLD analysis project Ga0308169, IMG submission 202139) | Phyllosphere microbial communities from UC Gill Tract Community Farm, Albany, California, United States - DLSLSB.R1 | ecosystem: Host-associated > Plants > Phyllosphere > Unclassified | place... | reverse complement strand
GCGACGATGCTGGGGCCGGCGCCCGACAGTTCGTCGAGACCTTCTTCGCCGGACACTACCAACGCGGCTTCGGTGCCGAGCTGTTCGAGTGCTTCGGCGTAGAGCGTGACGTAGTCGGGGCGGGCAATGCCGATGAGCTGGCGGGTAGTGCCGGCCGGGTTGGCGAGCGGGCCCATCAGGTTGAAGATCGTCCGCTTGGCTATGCGTTGGCGGATCGGGGTGATGCGCTTCATCGCCGGGTGGTGATTGGCGGCGAAGAGGAAGGCGATGCCGATCTCGTTGAGGCTCGCCTCGGCAGTGGCGCCGGCGCGGTCCATGTCGAGACCGAGTACCTCCAGCGTGTCGGCGGCGCCGGCCTTGCTGGAGGCAGCTCGGTTGCCGTGCTTGGCGACGGGGACGCCGGTTGCGGCGACGACGAGCGCGACGGCCGTCGAGACGTTCAGGGTGTGGTGGCCGTCGCCGCCGGTGCCGCAGACGTCGATCGCGCCGGCGGGGGCGTCGATCGGGATCATCCGGTTGCGGAGCGCGCGCGCGGCTTCGGCGATCTCGATGCTGGTTTCGCCGCGGGTCGCCAGATCGGTGAGGAAGGTGGCGATCGCGTCTTCGCTCGCGCGGGCGTCGAGGATGTCGGCGAACGCTTCGCGGGCGGATTCGCGCGAGAGGGGGGAGGAAGGGTCTGGGAGGAGCGTGGTGGTGGTCACATTCCCCTCCCGCTTGCGGGAGGGGTTAGGGGAGGGGCTTCCTGTCCAGCCGAGGTCGTGGGTGCGGCGCTGCCCTCCTCCGACCCCTCCCGCAGGCGGGAGGGGAGTACGTGGGGGATGTTCGCCATCTTGAGGAAGTTCGCGAGCATTTCGTGGCCGTGTTCGGTGGCGATGCTCTCCGGGTGGAACTGGACGCCGTGGATCGGCAGCGTCTTGTGGCGGAAGCCCATGACGGTGCCGTCCTGCGCGGTCGCGTTGACGACCAGCGTGTCGGGGACCGCGTTGACGATCAGCGAGTGATAGCGCGTGGCGATGAACGGCGAGGGCAGGCCGGCGTAGAGCCCGGTATCGTCGTGGACGACGGGCGAGGTCTTGCCGTGCATCAAGCCGCCGCGCTCGACCTTGCCGCCGAAATGCTGGCCGATCGCCTGGTGGCCGAGGCACACCCCGAGCAGCGGCTTGCCCGCGTCCGCGCAGGCGGCAACCAGGTCGAGGCTTACGCCCGCCTCGGTCGGCGTGCAGGGGCCGGGGGAAATGAGGAACGCGTCCGCGCCCGACGACAGAGCCTGCCCGGCGGAGATCGCATCGTTGCGGACGACTTCGACCTCGACACCCAGTTCCATCAGGTAATGGACGAGGTTCCAGGTGAAGCTGTCGTAATTGTCGACGACGAGGATCATTGCGCCGCCATAGCCGATGCGGGCCGGCGTGCAACACGCGCAAAACATTGTCGTGCCGCCGATGCCACCAACCACCGCAAATTCGTCGCATCGCGGTCGCGATCGCTTGGTGCCATTCCTATATCGGTAATGCCGGCGGGACTTCATTCACGGCGGAGCAATGCCGGGTGACGGACGTTATCTGGTCAAAGGAGCCCTAATCCATGTTTCGTACCGTCGTCCTAGCTGCACTGATCGCGCTTCCCGCCATGGCGTCCGCGCAGGATGCTGCGGTTGCCACGCCGCCGCAGCGGATCCGCAGCGTCACGCTGACCGGCGACCAGAAATGCCCGCCGTCCACCAGCGGCGAGGTGGTGGTGTGCTCGACGCTCGACCAGCCGTATCGTATCCCGAAGGCGCTGCGCGAGGACAAGCCGATCGCTGCGCAGAACCAGAGCTGGGTTAATCGTGAGGCGTCGATCGACCAGCTCGGGCGTGTCGCTGGCGGGCTGCCGGATACGTGCTCGGCGGTCGGGACGGGTGGCCAGTCGGGCTGCTTCCTGGCGCGGAACAACGCCTACGCCCAGGAACGTCGTGCGCCGGCGAGCGAGACGAATACGACGCCGTAAGCGCTTGGTGCTCGGCGAAGGCGGGGCTCCGGAGCAGGACCTCGCCTTCGCCGGGAGACAGTCTCAGCGAAGGATTACTGGCCGAAGCCCGGCGCTTTCGCGCGGCTGACAGCCTCGCGCGCTGCGGCCAGAATAGCGCCAGCCTTGGCTTCGCATTCGCGCTGTTCGTATTCGGGGATGCTGTCGGCGACGATGCCCGCGCCTGCCTGAACGTGGATCGTGCCGTCCTTCACCACCGCCGTCCGCAGTACGATGCACGAATCCATCGAGCCGTCGGGGGAGAAATAGCCGACCCCGCCTGCGTACGCGCCGCGGCGTTCGGGTTCGAGTTTCGCGATGATCTGGCAGGCGCGGACTTTCGGTGCGCCGCTGACGGTGCCGGCGGGGAAGCCGGCGAACAGCGCGTCGAGCGCGTCCTTGTCGGGGGACAGCGTGCCGACGACGTTCGAGACGATGTGCATGACGTGGCTGTAGAATTCCACGCCGTAGCTGGCGGTTACCTTTACCGAGCCGGGTGACGCGGCACGGCCGACGTCGTTGCGGCCGAGGTCGAGCAGCATCAAGTGTTCCGCGCGTTCCTTCGGGTCGGCGAGCAGGCTGATGCGGTTGGCCTCGTCCTCAGCGGCGGTCTTGCCGCGGGGTCTCGTGCCAGCGATCGGGCGGATCGTCACTTCGTCGTCGCGGACGCGGACGAGGATTTCGGGGCTGGAGCCGATCAGCGCGAAGCCGGGGAGGTCGAGGTGGTAGAGGAACGGCGACGGGTTGATGCGGCGTAGCGAGCGGTAGAGCTCGAACGGCGGCAGTGCGAACGGCGTGCTGAAGCGCTGCGCGAGCACGACCTGGAAGATGTCGCCGGCAAGGATATAGTCCTTCGCGGTGGCGACCATCTCGCCGTAGCGGCCTTCGGGCAGCGCGGGCGTGTAGACGGGGTCGGCGACGTCGGCGCGGATCGGTGCGGGGACGGGCGTGCTGGCGAGCTTGGCGGCTACCGCGTCGAGCCGGTCTTCGGCCTCTGTGACGATCGCGTCGGCATCGCGGGCGGGATCTGGCCAGGCCGGCGCGACGAGGTAGAGAGCGTCGGTCAGGCGATCGAACACCAGGATGACGGTCGGCCGTACGAAGATCATGTCGGGCAGACCGAGCGGATCGACCGGCGGCTGCGGCAGGGTCTCGACTAGGCCGATCGTCTCGTAGCCGAAATAGCCGACCAGGCAGGCCAGCGCACGGGGCAGTTCCGGCGGAACGTCCGCGCGGCATTCGGCGACCAGCGCGCGGAGTGCATCGAGCGTGGGGACGGGGCACGGCGCGAACGTCTCGCGATCGGTCGCCCAGTGACGGTTGATCTCGGCGCTGTGGCCATGCGCGCGGAACAGCAGGTCCGGCGCGAGGCCGATCAGGCTGTGGCGGCCCCGTGTCTCGCCGCCCTCGACCGATTCAAGCAGGAAGTCGCCACGCCCCGGCTCGATCAGCTTCAGCGCGGCGGCGACCGGCGTTTCGGTGTCGGCGACCTGGCTACGCCAGACGAGCGCGGGACGCCCCTCGGCCAAAGCTTCACGCGCGCTCGTCATACGATCAGTTCCCGGCGGGGCCCTGGCCGAGCAGGTCGGCACGGACACGGGCGATCGAGGTGGCGTTGGTCTTCACGCCGACATCGGCACGGACCGCCTTGGCGAACTGCTCGACATATTCGCGACCGACCGAACGAGCGATGTTGGCGCGCGCGGCCTTGATCGCCGCCGGATTGCCGGCCGCGTTGCCGCTGGCGATGCTGTCGAGCTTGATGATGAACCAGCCGCTGTCGTCGGGTGCGGCCAGCGTCTTGGCGGTGTTCGGCGCCATGCTGAACATCAGCGCGAGCGCGGGTGGCGCACCGCGCGGATCGGCAGCGATCTGCGCGCGCGACGCGGTCAGCGGACGCGCGGCGGGGATCGGCAGCTTGGTCTGCGCCAGCGACTGCTGGATCGGCATGCCCTTGTTGATCCGGGCGAGTACGTCGGCGGCGACCTTCCGCGCAGCCTGGCGCGAACGATCCGCGGTCACGTCGCGGAGCACGTCGGCGCGAACCTGCGCCAGCGGGCGCGGCGTCGCGGGGATGACGCGGCCGAGCGCGACGACCGCGAAGCCGCCATCGGTGCCCAGCTGGACGAGCTGCGGGCCATCGCCATCGGCGGCCTGGAACGCGGCGGCGACGAGCGGCGCGATCACGGGATCGGGCTTGCTGGCGGCATCGTCGGGGTTGGCACCGTTGGCGATCAGCGCGGGCGTGGTGACGGCGGCGAGCTTCTGGTCGGCGATCACTTCGTCGAACGTCGCGTTTTTCGACAGCGAATCATCGATCTTGTCATGCACGTCGGACAGCGCGGCCGCGGCCTTCTGGATGCCGAGCGCAGCGGCGATTTCGCCACGCACCTGGTCGAGCGAGCGACCGGCGACGTTCTCGATCTTGTCGATCTTTGCCACGGTCCAGCCGAGCTGCGTGCGGACCGGCCCGATCACCGCGCCGCTGGCGGCGGCGAACGCGGCATCGGCGACCTGCGCGGAGGCGGTGCCGGCATAGGCAGCCTTCTCGACACCGGTCTGCGTCGAGGCTTCGAGGCCTGCTGCACGCGCGGCGTCGGCGAGGCTGGTGCCGGCCTTCACCTTGGCGGCGAGCGCGGTGGCGCCAGCCTGATCGGCGACGACGACCTGCGTGATCGTGCGCTTCTCGGTCGCGGCGTAGCGGGCGCGGTCCTGCTGGTAGGTCTTGGCGATCTCGGCGTCGGTCGGGACGGCCTGCGCCTTGACCCGGTCGGGCGAGACGATCGCGTAGCGGACGATGCGGCGCTCGGGCACGGTGTAGCGTGCGATGTTGCGCTTGTAGAAGGTGTTCAGGTCGGCATCGCTCGGTGCCGGGCCGGCGGGGACGACCGCGGCGGGGATGAAGCCGATCGTGCCGGTGCGCTTTTCGAGCAGCAGCGATGCGTAGGGCAGCGCGAGCTGGCTGGACACCTGCGTCGCGCCGGTGCTCGGAATCGTCAGCTGCTGCGCGAAGGTGTCGCGGACGATATCGCTGCGGATCTGCGCGTCGGTCAGCTTCCGCTGGGCGAGCACCTGGCGGTAGAGATTCTCGTCGAACTTGCCGGTCGGGCCCTGCAGCGCGGGGATGCTGGCGATCTGGCCATCGACCGCGCGCTTGCTGACGACCATGCCCTGCGCACGGCCGAACTGCTCTAGCGCCATGCTGGAGACGATCCGGTCGAGCGTGCCGTCGAGCCCGCCCTGGTTGACGAACGTCGCCATGTCGAGCGTCGGCTGTTCCTGGCGGAATCCTTCGAGCTGCGTCTGCGCCTGAGTCTTGAGCTCGTTGACGGTCACCTCGGCCTTGCCGACCTTCGCGACGTCGCCGCCGGTGATGCCTGCGCCGCCGGTCATCGAGCTCAAGCCCGTGATGTCGCCGGCGGCGAACGCGAGTGCGATCACGCCGAGCACGATGAACGTGATGACCACGCCGACCTTCGAATGGGTAAGGCGGCGAAAGAAAGCGAGCATGGACAGCCGATCGACAGGGATGGGAACGCGGTTGCTTTACGGGGGCGAGGGCGGCTCTTCAAGTCGGGCGGTTGCACGGTCGTTTGGGGTCGTGTCGCCGCGTCCGGGGTTGTGCAGGGCGGGTGCCTCGCTATCGCTGGGTAAAACATGCGGGAGATCGTGATGCGGCGGAAGCTTGTAGCCGGAAACTGGAAGATGAACGGGTCGCGGGCGCTGCTCGTCGAACTCGATGCGATCGCGGCGGCGGCGCGCGCCGCGCCGGGGATCGACGTATCGGTGGCGGTACCGTTCACGCTGATCGCGGGGGCGTCGGAGCGCGTGCCGACACTCGCGATCGGGGCGGAGGACGTGCACGAGGCGGATTCGGGGGCGCATACCGGCTGTGTCTCTGCAGCGATGGTGAAGGAGGTCGGTGCGTCGTTCACCATTGTCGGTCATTCGGAGCGGCGTTCGGACCAGCACGAGACGAGCCACGACGCCTGGGCGAAGGCGTCGGCGGCGCGGCGGCAGGGACTGCACGTGATCCTGTGCTGCGGCGAGACCGAGGCGGAGCGCGACGCCGATCGTGCCGAGCGCGTCGTACAGGCGCAGATCGAAAAGTCGGTGCCGGACAATGCGGATGGGAGCTGGTTCACGCTCGCCTATGAACCGCGCTGGGCGATCGGTACCGGCCGCACACCGACGCTGGACGAGATTGCGGCGATCCATGCGATCGCGCGCGCGAAACTGCGGATGCTGATCGGCGATGCGGCGGCGGGGGTACGGATCCTGTACGGCGGCTCGGTGACGGGCGCGAATGCAGCGTCGATCCTGTCGACGCCGAACGTCGACGGGGCGCTGGTCGGTGGGGCCAGCCTGACCGCCGAGAAGTTCGTACCGATCATCGAAGCCGCGGCTTCGCTATGAGCGGCAGACGCCGAATGCTTGCATCCTTTATCGTTAAGTCCCGATAAACCCTATGGTCTTATGATTAATGGGTGATTCGGCGATCGGATCGACGATCGGCGTGGCGCTGCTTTCGTGCGAGGGTTGATATGGCCAAATGGGTTTACGGGTGCGTCGGCGCCTCGATCGCGGTCTGTGCAATGGTGTCCGCGGTTCCCGTTCGGGCGGAAACCCCCCGCGAGCTGCTGACACAGGCCGGGTTCGTCGACCGCGATCGCAGCGTCGCGCTGGCGCGGATCGACAAGGCGGCGGCGGCGGCGGGGCAGGCGCTGAGCCGTTCGCCCAACGATCCCGAAGCGGCCATCATGCAGGCGATGGCGAACGGGTATCGCGCAAAACTGCTCGGCAATCGCGGGCAGGCGATCGCCGCGCGGAAGCAATATGAGGTGCTGGTGACGCGCTATCCGCACAATGCCGAGGCGCAGGCGGCGCTGGGCGCGTGGCATGTCGGGGTGATCGCGAAGCTCGGGCGGTTCGTCGGGCGTGCGGTGGCGGGGGCGCAGAAGGCGGTCGGCTACGAGGCGCTCGACAAATCGGTGGCGCTGGGGGGCAATCGCGCGATGTTCGCGGGGCTTGCCGGCCTGCTGCGGCTCGAGATCGATCCTAACGATGCACGGGGCCGTGCGCTGGTCGAGACGGCGAGCAAGGCGCCGACACCGACCGCGATCGACGGCTATGTGCGCAAGGCCGCGGTGGCGGTGCTGGTGCCGCTGCGGGCCGGCGACGCGAATGCGACGAAGGCGCTGGCGGATAAATTGCTGCCGTTCGGGCAGTTTGCGACTGGGTGATCGCGGTTACTGCATCACCGCCGTCATTCCCGCGGAGGCGGGAACCATAGTGGCTCGCGTATCTGTGTGATCACCGCGACCTGAGGTTATGGATCCCCGCCTGCGCGGGGATGACGGGGTTTTGGGTGGCGCCGTTATTTAGCTATTCAGCGCGAATACCGCTTCGCCAACATCGCGAACGTGGCGCGAAGGGCGTAGGCCTCGCCGCCCTTTGAACGCCCTGGCTTGGCGGACGGGCGCCACGCGAACACGTCGAGATGCGCCCATGGGGTTCCCTCAGGCACAAATCGCCTGAGGAAGAGCGCGGCGGTGATGGCGCCCGCGAATCCGCCATCGGGGGCGTTGACCATGTCGGCGATGTCCGACTTGAGCATCTCGTCATAGCCGTTCCAGAGCGGCAGCCGCCACATCTGGTCGTTCTGCTCCAGCCCGGCCGCGAGCAGGTCCGCCGCGAGTGACTCGTCGTCGGTGAACATCGGCGGCAGATCGGGGCCGAGCGCGACGCGCGCCGCGCCGGTCAGCGTGGCGAAGTCGAGGATCAGGTCGGGATTGCTCTCGCCCGCCTTGGTCAGCGCCTCGCCGAGGACGAGGCGGCCTTCGGCGTCGGTGTTGGTGTTCTCGACGGTCAGGCCCTTGCGCGTCGCGAGCACGTCGCCGGGGCGGAAGGCGTTGCCGGCGATCGAGTTCTCCACAGCAGGGATCAGGAGATGAAGGCGGACCGGGAGCTTGGCCGCCATCACCAGGCTCGCGAGCGCCAGAGCGTGCGCGGCGCCGCCCATGTCCTTCTTCATCAGTCGCATGCCGGCGGACGGCTTGATGTCGAGCCCGCCGGTATCGAAGGTGACGCCCTTGCCGACCAGCGCGACGCGGGGGTGCGACGGGTCGCCCCATTCGAGTTCGATCAGGCGTGGCGCGCGGTCCTTGCTCGCGGCCTGGCCGACCGCGTGGATCATCGGGTAGCCGGTCGCGAGCGCATCGCCGCGCGTGGTCGTGACGGTCGCGCCGTGGCGTTTGGCGAGCGTCTCGGCGGCGGCTTCGAGATCTGCGGGGCCCATGTCGGAGGCGCCGGTGTTGACGAGATCGCGGACGAGCGCGGTCGCTTCGGCAAGGCGAACCGTCTCGTCGACATGCGCGGCGTCTTCGGTCAGGAGCACGCGCGGGCCGGTCGCGTCTGGCTTTACGTAGCGCGTGAACTGGTGCTGGGCGAGCATCCAGCCGAGCCCGGCCGCGCCGACCGGGCCTTCGGCGAGACGGTAGGTGCCATCGGGCAGCGACGCGCCGAGCGAGGCGATCCGCCAGGGGGACGTCACGGCTTCGTTGCAGACCAGCAGCATCGACCAGTCGTCCGCAGTCTCGCCGGGCAGCACCGCGCGGTCGCCGGGCTTGCCGGTCAGGCGGTGCGCGGCGATCGTCGTGCGGACGCGCTGCGACTGTCTCGCGAGCCAGCTTTCATAGGCGTCGGGGTGGACGACGTGGATCGTCCGGGCGGGCTGGCCGCGGTCGGGTTGGAGCATCGAGGCGAAGTCGGTCATTGTGTGGGCGCCACCAAAAGTTGTTCGTATCGGCCGTTCGCGCCGGGTTCGGCATAGGTGCTGAGCGAGAGCGTGCGGTCGGGATAGGTGATGCGGTAGGTGCGGTTGACGAAGCCGCCGCGCAAGCGGGTCTTGCCGGTTTGTGCGAACGCGGTGGGGTCGCCGAGCGCGCTCAGGCTCGTCTTGTAGTCGGCGAGTGCGACCGGCTTGAAGTAAAAGTTCGCGTCTTCGGTCAGGCTCTTGCGGTCGAGCGTGCCGGTGCGGAGCTGGTCGTAGACGGCGCGGGCGCGGGCGAGCGCGGCGGTGTCTTCGGCGCTGGCGGCGGCGGGCGGCAGGACGATCTTGGCGACGCCCGCGGCGATGCGGCCCGTTGCGTCGCTGAACCAGCTGTTGGTGAGGACGACGATCGCCGCCTTGTCGTCAGGGTAGACGGTGTTCTCGGACAGGAAGCCGACCGCTTCGCCGCTATGCTCGACATAGCGGCGGCCGTTCGTGCTGCCGGTGAAGACGCCGAGGCCGTAGCCGTTGCTCGATCCGTCGGCGAGCTTGACCGGCGTTTCCTGCGCGGCCCAGTCGTCGGCGGGGAGCGTGGTGCGGTCGAGGCGCGCGACGTCCCATTTGGCGAGGTCTTCGGCGCTCATCGAGAGCTCGCCGGCGGCGTAGAGCCAGCCGTCTGCGCTGGGAGTCTCGGGGCGGACCGGGCCGAGGGCGAAGCGGCCATAGCCTTGCGGGAAGGCCTTGCCGATCGCCTTGTCCTGGTCGAGTGCGCGGATGTCGAGCGGCTTGAAGATGCGCTGCTGGAGGAAGCTGAGCAGCGGCTGGCGCGCGACCTTCTCGACGATCATGCCGGCGACGACGTAGCCGGTGTTGGAATATTGCCACTGCGTGCCGGGCTGGAAATCGAGCGGCTTCTTCGCCCAGCGATCGAGGATCTGCTGCGGGGTGACGGGATGCGCCATCGCCGCGAAACTGTAGTCCTGCGGCCAGTAATCCTGCAGGCCGGAGGTGTGGCTGAGCAGCTGACGGATGGTGATGCGGTCGCCGCCGGTGATGCCGGGTATGTATTTTGCGACGGTGTCGTCGAGGCTGAGCTTGCCCTCGTCCTCGAGCAGCAGGAGCGCGGCGGCGGTGAACTGCTTGGAGATCGACGCGATCTGGTAGGGGAGTTTCGGGTCTGCCTCAGCGATCGCCTCGGACGGTTTTCCGTACGCCTTCGCGAACACGATCCGCCCGCCGCGGACCACCGCGATCGAGGCGGACGGCACGCCGGTATCGCCAAGCGCGCCGGTGACCAGCATGTCGATCTGCGCAGTTTCGGCGGGGGTGAGCGATTGCGCGATGGCGGGGGTGGGGAGCAGCGCGGCGACGGCGAGGAGGCGGAGGATCATGGCACGCAACGAAGCAGAACCGGCCTGCGTGCGCAACGCCCGCGATTTTAATTCCGCGGCGGTTGAAGGGGTTAGGCTAGGGCAGAAATGTTGACGGAACACGTCGCGTCGCATGCACGTTTCATCGTGCGACCGGGAGCCTTTTCACGTCTTAGGGGACACAACCATGCTGTATACCATCGCTGTCATCCTGCTGATCCTCTGGCTGGCAGGCTTTGCCTTCCATGTCGCAGGCGGGCTGATCCATATCCTGCTGGTGATCGCGGTCATCGTCGTTCTGGTGAAGCTGTTCACCGGCCGCAGCGTCGTCTGACGACTGTTCTCCCGCGGACGCGGGAGTCCAGGGTCACAAGCGGTATCGTTCGTGATTCCTGGACCCCCGCTTTCGCGGGGGAACAGCTAATTAGGCGGGGACGCCGTAGAGGTCGTGATCGTCGGCGTCCTCGATCGTGACCGGGACGATGTCGCCGACCGTCAGGTGGCCGGCATCGCGCAGGAAGACTTCGCCGTCGATCTCTGGCGCATCCGCCTGTGAGCGGCCGGTGGCGCCTTCCTCATCTACCGCGTCGATGATCACGTCGAGCGTGCGGCCGATCTTGGCCTGCAGCTTGGCGGCGGAGATTGCCGCGGTCTTTTCCATGATGCGGGCGTAGCGCTCTTCCTTGAGCTCTTCGGGCACGTGATCGGGGAGCAGGTTCGCCGCGGCGCCTTCGACCGGCTCGAAGCGGAATGCGCCGACGCGGTCGAGCTGCGCTTCGTCGAGCCAGTCGAGCAGATACTGGAAATCCTCCTCGGTCTCGCCGGGGAAGCCGACGACGAAGGTCGAGCGGATCGTGATGTCGGGCG
>Ga0308169_10005840_pt1 | contig 11016 bp, 11 predicted proteins | sample PhyBR1_2_FD_202139 | JGI IMG/M metagenome (GOLD analysis project Ga0308169, IMG submission 202139) | Phyllosphere microbial communities from UC Gill Tract Community Farm, Albany, California, United States - DLSLSB.R1 | ecosystem: Host-associated > Plants > Phyllosphere > Unclassified | place... | reverse complement strand
AGCTACTGCCCTGGAATTGCCCCCAGCAGATCAAGCCTGCTTGAACAACACGCCGCTTCCCAGCGGTGTGATGCCATCTTCGACTAAATCGACACGCGGCTCAAGACGGTGGTGGGACGACGCTTACACAACGATTGGGACGGCGGGGGCGTAGTCTCGATGTTAGATCCGTGGGTCGCACCAGCTCATCGCGGCTCGGATGTTTCACGCTGGCTGCTGGAAGGCTATGCACGTGCTTTTGATGATGGCACTGGCTACTGCAGAGACTCTAACTGGCAGGACCACATAGACCCTCGATTCGAAGGTATGGGAGATACGACCGACTACGAGGACATAGCTATCATGGGTCCGGGTGTGATGTTTATCCCGCTGCCAGGCTCTCGCATGCTCGGCTACTCGGTTTGGGAGGCCGATCGTGACGAGCCTACCGCCAAAATCCTGCGCTTTAACGGCCAACGAGTGGGACTGCGAAGCCGTTGGGGGAAGTCCGAGCCGATCAAGGGCGGCTTGGGGCCACGCTTGCTGGACGTTGCCAAGAGCATCGAAGCAGACTTTGTTCTGTACGACCCAGATGATTCTGGCGACGAGAATGAACAAGCCTGATCATCACGCAATGTAGCGTTCAGGCCAGGGCCAGCCATTGCCAAACCGGTGCTCTCCCCGTTGCAAAGCTGTATGTAGGGGATTATCATTTCGCTTACGGAGCACCGGCCCGTGTCGCCCACTGGCAAAGCCGAGAACGGCCCGCAGCACAACTTAGTTTTTCGTTCCTTTGCGCGGTCTACCCATGTCTGCGCGGAGAGTGGGCCTTCGCGCTTTTACATGGAGCTAGCCGTGAAGATCCCACTTCGTAGTCCAGAACTCGCCCGCCGCCAGACGGAACGGTACGACCGTATTGCACCGGATTGGCCCCACTATAAGCGGCTAAAGGCACAAGCCGTTCTATTCGGATATAGCTCATGGGAAGAACTCGTTGAGTCGTGCCAACCGTCCGCGCCCGATTTCCCCTATGACCAGGATATTGACCGCGCCTCGCGTGAAGCACGATGGCTTTGGATGGCTCAGGCAATCTCGGCGGCGTTTGACGTAGAGCTTCCCCACGCGCTCAACCTTGTCGCCTTTATAGCCCCCACAAACGACCCTCTGCGGCCCAGGCCTCCTTGGTATGAACCGAATGACACGTTCAATTTTGCGCTGTCCACGCAGGATGGCCTGTACTGGTGCTGCGTAGGGGAACATGGACATCCGTTTGTTCCACCAGGCTTCATCTTGCAACAGGCGACACATGTCTCCGACCTGTGTCAAGAACGCCTCAGGAATCCGTATGGAATGCTGCCGCGAAAGTCGCCCAGGCGAGACATCTGGGTTTTGCTCCCTGATGAAGGTATCGACCTCAGCGGCGGCATCCGGCCGAGGCACACGTATTTCCGTCGCGGCCAGCTGCTCGAGGTCGACCCGGTGCCGATGGGAGACGTAATTCGTTCACCATCGAAGCACGCCGCTCAGCTGCGCGAGTTTTTCGAGTATTCGTATCCGGATATTGGACAGACTGAACAACGCGCCTTGATTGACGAGTGGCGTCGAGCGCTCAAATCGCTTCATGTGGCGGCCGATCTACCGGCAGGATCGAAGCGACGCTGGGTACAGCCGACAGTTTCTGCCCGCCGCCGTATTGGCAAGGAGTGGTACTGGCCCTTGCAGATAACGCCGGTAGGCGACGCCCTCGCAACTGCTGCACAGTACGCGCATGAAGTGGATACTGACCTCCTGGATCATTTCGGAAGGGACCCCGGCTATATCCAGATTAGCTAGCGCCCCACGCTGGCCCGCACCGCCGCGCTGTTGCGGGCTGTGGTGCAGGTTTAGCCACCACGACCAGATTTTTCCTCTTGCGCGTAATATAGTTCTGCCGCCTCGACAACGCGCTTCTCTCGCGCTTTGACGTAGATGGCAGTCGTCGTCGCGCTCGCGTGGCCGAGAATGTCTTGAGCCACGACGATCGGCATGTCCTTCTCGACGGCGAGTGTCCCGAACGTGTGCCGGAAAGCGTGCGGCGACGTCGCGGCCAGCTGTACCAGGTGCTCGGGCGTCAACACAGCTACGTCTTGCGGCGCCAGCGAGCTGCTGTGCTTGACGACACGCCGTAACGCGCTGGAGATGAGGTCATAGAACGAATTCGGGTTGTAGCCCTTCGTGCCCAGGTCGACGTGCTTAGCCGCGGCCCGCTCGGTACCTGGCACAATGATCGGCGAGAGCAGGGGCAATTCTTCTACCTGTGTATCGAAGTCCACATCGCGGTCGAACCAGTGCGAGCGCAGCGCCGCGATCGTGCGTGCGCTGACAGGCACCTTTCTCCGCTTGCTTCCCTTACCCAGCACTTCCAGCATCCAGACCGTCGAGCCGTGCCGACTCTTTTTTAGCTTGCCCCGGCGTGCGCTCGCGGCCTCTGCACGCCGAAGGCCAGAGTCGCCCATCGTCCGTTGAAGCAAAAATGCCACGGCTTGTGCAGCAAAGTTGCCACATGTCGTGCAGTTACCGGCGGGCCACGTCGGCCAGTTGAAAGGCCGGTCTCGACCCGAAGCGGACATATCTAGAACGGACGGGTAACGTTACGTTACGTTCTGGCGCGGCTTGTAGCCTGCACACGAGCTAACCAGAAACGCGAGACACCTAGCATGACGAGCACAACAATTGCGAAATAGATGGCAATGTCGAGAACCAGAGCGCCCATGGACAGCTTGTCTTCGCCGAACGCAAGCACTCGCTCTCTAGAAACGCCTGGCGAGTCGAATAAGTAAGCGACCGGAAAGCCCCCCTTTAATACCGGCTTGTAGCAGAAATCGTAACCGCTTGGACCACACATATTTCCATATACGGCCAGTTCAGGACCTACGCGCTCGACATGTACCGACAAGAACGCCAGGGTGATTGCTGAGATAAAAGCGACACTTATCCAGATGAATTTGGTCAAGCTGGGCATGAGTTTCCTTTCCTTACGATGGACTTCAAACTGTCCGCTTTTGGCCGAACTCGGCCGCTCAGGACAGCGTAGCAATTTGCCAAGACTAAGATCAATGGCGACCGCGACAGGGCTCAATCGCTGGTCAGAAAGCGATTTTCCTAACGATCCAGGAAGATTAGAGCGATTTATACACATAGAGAGACAACCACAAAGTCCGAAACATGACATCATTACGTTTTTACATGATTTTGGAGAATTTGAATGGATTTGTCGAAACTGAATTTGGCCGAATTGAAAGATTTACAGGCGCAGATAGGGGCAGAGATGAAGAGCCGCGAGAAGTCGGACATTGAAAAGGCTCGTAACGACATCAACGCAATTGCAAAGAGCTTGGGTTTGTCGCTGAAAGACCTGCTTAGTGCGGGTGAGTCAAAAGGTAACGTTCGCAAGCAAACCGGTAAGGTGGCTGTGCAATACCGCAACCCACAAGATGCTTCGCAAGAGTGGACCGGTCGTGGTCGCCAACCGGTTTGGGTCAAAGAACTTCTGGCTTCTGGTAAAAACCTGATGAGTGCCAAGGTCAGCAGCTGATCCTCCGTTGGCCAAGAAGAGGCTTCATCTAATGCCCCTTTTGACCCAGAGCAGACGTTGACCATAGACATCACCGACTCTACATTGTGCTTGAATTGCACAGGTGACCTCAAGGGATCATTGTGCAAGCCGCGATGCTCGATATCTTTGGCTGCATACCTTTCTGAGCTCAAAATCGTCGCCGAATCGGTACGCAGCCAAAACGCCGTAAACCTTGGTAACGAGCAGTGGCCCGCTGATCGCTTCGAGTTTTATTTTGGCATCGCCACAGTTCGCTGCTTCGGCGGATAATTCTTCTAGCGAAGGACTATCGATCAAGCGGTAAGTACCGTTTTTATATAGAAAATACGTATCGCGTACGCAACTGGCACTGCCTACGAATCTTCCGATGCGGACAATCTTTCCGCTTTTACTCGGCATATCCACTTCTGATACTTGCCCCCTGTAATCTGCGTAGTTCAATAGAACGGTCTTTACCTCATCAGGTTCATTCGCGCTCAACCATATATCTTCTGCGGCTAGCCCGCCTTGATTCAAGCAGTCTTGATCTCCAGGGAAACATAATTCGCGCTCGCGCGTTTCAGTTTTCACCGTCCTACCGACTTTGTCTGCAAAAGCATTCCGAACCAATTGCTTGCACGAAACAGTCTGGTTAGCTTGCGCAAAGGTTGAAGCGCCGGCCGTCAAGAGACATAGTGCCAGTAAAGTTTTCACTTGCATATCCCCTAAAAATGAGAAGTTCCGAGTGGCTGATGTTGCCGAAGCCGGCCGTTCAGGCCAGCATAGTAGGTCGCCAGGTTGAAAATCCAGCGGTGACCGCGACAGGCAGGTACCGACCCGAAGCGGACTGTCACCTGCCTTGACCCATGACCTTATAATTCGACGAAATTCCCCAGATCATCTGCTTCGGGCGGACTCCAGTTTGACGGCCGCTTCCGCATCCCTTCTGGGGTTGCCCCGACAGCGGTCTGCCTACCCGCCCGCGCTAAGCGGCCGATCTACGGGACTGAGAGTTGACCAGGATATGCTTGCGTGGGTGCCGTTCCCTTTGCCAAGTTTTCTGCGCTCCACAAAGCGGCCTTCAAATTCAAAATTCTGGTCGATTTTGATGACGAGTAGCTTGTTGAAATTTCCCGCTCGCTTTACATGCACCTTCCCTCCTGCCTTTTCTGGAGAAATGGTCTTCACTTCAACGAAGTCGTTACCTAGCTTACCGTCTGAGCCCTGGGTGTGCGGCCGATGACGTTTAATTCCGTACTTAACTTCTGCAAACAATTCTCCAAGCTCTCCCCATATTTGCAAGTAACGACCTGTCATCGCAAAATAGGATGCCGCGTTGTGAACTAGTTCTTCGAAAAGCATAGCTAGTTCAGGATCGACCGCTGGGTACTCATGTTGAATCTCTTGCTTATGTAACTGGCCATTTATCCAATCCCAACTGATCCATTCTCCGTCATCGTAGATACCGTCACCAACACCCATTGGCTGGCCGGTCATTGCACATCGAATCATCCTTGCTCCCTTTACCACAGGCAAATTGGTACGACGACCTGTTGAGTCAGGATAGCATGTTGCCCAACAGAAATTCTCCCTCGCGGGGAAAGTTAAGTACGTAAAATATTGCCGAACCTTGCCGTTTGAGCCAGAACAGCAGATGGCCGGGTTCAAGATCAGGGACGCCGCCACAGACCGCAAACGACCCGAAGCGGACGTATGGCTACATGTCGTCGTCAAAACCCGCTGAGCGTGCGAGCTGATGTCTGTTGATGTAGAGATAAAGTAGGCACATCATGGCCGTAGGAAAGCCGCAAAAGAGAAGCGCATTAACCTCACCGAGATCAAACACCCATTTGAGAGCGCCGGCAACGACTGCTCCCCAAAAGATCGACGCCGCTAGCGAAAGCGATACCAGTGCTACATACTTTCTGATTCGCTTGAAGTATCGCTGTCTCGGTGGTTGCAGTTCGTATCTCTTCAATTTCACTCCAATGTTCTAGCCCATCAATCGTCAAGATCAGGTCTGCTGTTGGCCGAACCTAGCCGGCCAAGGCAACATAGCAGGTTGCCAGGCTGAAAAGTGAACGGTGGCCGCGACAGGCCGCTTCCGACCCAAAGCAGACTTCCACGTTCCACTTGTCATTTTTTCTGGAAGTACTCCCCATCCGGGTCTAACTCCCTATGCTCACGTACGATGGGGGCCTGTAGATTGAACCAGATGTAATTGACCATGCCAGCGAGGGCATGCAAATGCACAGCGCGTTCAGTTTCTGGCAATGTGCGAATAATGGTGTCCGCCTCATTGATGTCTTTACCAATCCGTTCGTATACCAACATAAGCTGTCGTGCAGTTGGAAGATCCATTCGTGCCTTTCAGAATTGCAAACTCTTAAACGTCCGGTTTTGGCCGAACTCGGACCTTCACCCGATGCAGTGTACGAGTGTCGTTAGCTGTTCGGCAAGGCCTTGGCAAAGAATCGAAAATGGAGGAACGAGAGTAGGGGATGGGTGTGCGGTATAGTTATCCACATTTTCTGTGGACAACTTAGGTTCGTGAAGGGCACAAGGCGCTCTGCATGGGGATGTTGTCGGAATGCCTGCGAAACGGGCAGGGTGCTTAGGTGAACGGCTTCTAGGCCAGTATGTTGTCACAGTCATACATTCCGCGGACCAAGGTGCTGCTAGGCGCAACCCAACGCGTTCAGATCGACGCACAGATCTCGCTCATGTCTGATAGTGCCAACCGTCGCGTTTGATACGAGAGCCAGTAAACTACCTTGCCTCTACTCGACATTAGCAAACCTATTGTCGATTAGAGTAGTTTCGGCCACCAGTAAGCCTAAGTTGTTGCGTTGCTTGGCACTTCTAGGCCAAGGTTCGATGGAACAGCAGTCACGTTCTCTCCCGTCGCCGCTTCTCCGCTGCATCCTCGTTTCGTGCAAACTGCTTCGCTGCTTCCTGTGCAATGCGGCGCTGGCGCGTCTTCGCATACACTTTCGTAGTCATGATATTGACGTGTCCGAGAACGTCCTGGACCACTTCCATCGGCACGTTGTCTTCGACGGCGTTGGTGGCGTAAGTGTGCCGGAAAGCATGCGCCGACGTTCGTTGCAGCTGAATGATTTCGTCTTGGGAAAATGTAGGCATTTCGTATAACGACAGCGCAGCAGCGAATGTGCGTACACGGCGCAATGCGGCGTCGACTACATAATAAAGCGAGTTGACGTGATAGCTGTTGCCCTGCTCGAGCTCGGCCAAGGCTTCTTCGGTTCCCATCTCATTGGCGCGTTGTTCGCGTGCCTGCCTCTTTGCCTCTGCCTTCGCTACGGGCGTTATGATCGGTGCAATCAGGTAGCCGCGTCTGGTCGGCTCGTCGAAGTCAAGGTCTCGGTCGCGCCAATGCGCGCGCAGAGCCTCTTCGGTGCGGCTATTGACCGGGACGTCGCGCTCGACCTTCCTCTTGCCTTCTACAGTTAGCATCCACACGCCGGCCGCATCCGGACTGGGGATGAAGTTGGCACGCAGGGCGCTGACGACTTCTGCTCTGCGCAAGCCAGAATCGCCCATCAGCAGCAACGCCGCCAGCGCGACCCGGTCTTGCCGGTTCGCTTCGACCTCTCCAAGTCTCTGCAAAATCTCGACCACGGTTTCCCAAGTATCACGGCGCAACGCCCGGTCGATCTTCATCATGTGTTTTCGCTTCGTGACTGCAGGATCTTTCACAGTCACCCACGGATTGCCGCCCAGGTAGCGCACTTTGATTAACCAGTCGAATGCGCTGCGTAGGATAACAACCGCCAGGCGTTGTGATTGCGGCTTCATGGGCTTTTCGTCGAACGGCCGCCAGCGCTCGGTGTTCCTGGGCGCACGAGGGCCGCAAAACCGGGGATCGGGAACCGCCAGGAACGTTCGATAGGCCAAGCAGTCCTCCGCTAGCATTGAAGAGAGGGGCTTGCGGGCAACGAGCGCGCACCAAAGGAGCAGGCGCTCGAGCTCCTTGCGGTAGGAGCGCTTAGTTTCTGGGGAGTCGTCGTAGCGAGCCAGAAAGGTGTCGACGGCTTCTAGGTCGTCGCGGGCGGCGATGAAGCAGAACGCCGGCGCGCGATTGATGCCGTCTACGCCAGCCAGGTACGGGGGCAGCTGGAACGTGCCCAGCGGAGCGATCGGGTTTGGTGCGCGCGGGTCCAGAACTGGGCGCACTGCGGACACGGCGTTCGCCGGCGCTCGCAACTGGTATGCGTCGATCTGCCCAAGATGCTCGGGCCACTTGCTCAACCATCGCACGATCGCGTCTGCGCGACGGGCACCGATCCGCGGCAAGGCGCGCCACCAGCCGGCGCCGCGGCGTTCGATGCGATTGACTAGCTCGCCGATCGTCGTGATGCCTTCTTCCCGTAGCAGCCTTGAGATCGTCGGCCGGAACCACTGCCCAAGACGGTGGTCCAGATTCGGTCCCGGGTTGGTTGCTTCGGCTGCCTGCACCAAAATGCCCAGTTGGGAGGTCGAGATATCGCGGGTCAAACGTGCTGTCTGCAAGGTCTTCGCGAATTCAGGGTTGCGCTCGATCGAGCGCTCGACGATGTGGTCACGCATCCGCTTTAGATGGCGTTCCAATCCGTTTTCGACCTCGGGGCTATCGGACACGTAATACAGGTCGCCGATACGCGCAACCGGGATTCCGCTGCAATAGGCGCGCAATGCGGCGTAGTCGGTGCGGTTGTAGTCAATGTCGGGAAGCGCGATTTTGCTGTGCTGTGCCATCTGAATCTTGGTATGTCGGTCGTGTAGTTACGGCCGTCTGGGCAGCAGCGCCGTCTGGTTGCAAATCATGTTGGTTGTGTGGTTAGTGCATACGGACGCTGTGCGTATGCTGTCTGCAGCGTAGTTGTTTCACGAATTTTTCTTCAAACATATCAGTAACTTGCGGCAAGTGCACGTCACCAGCAACTGTTTCACGTGAAATTTTGGATCAAACGTGCTTACGTGATTATAACAATAATCACGTAAGGGCAGCGCCCGGCTGTTGCGAGAAAATGCGGAGTGTACGGCTTTCTAGATCTGAATTTGCCCCAGCACCCGAAGTGCTCGTACCTAAAACTCCCTACTCAGCATACCTAAATATCGTCACTCCGCGTAAACCCACGCTTTCTGACGCCGTATGACTACGTTCAGGTACAGCTTGCGAACTCCTTCGTAACGTTACTATATTCAGGTTCAGACACGTCTATCGCCAGCTGACAATCCCACCGTCTTTGCCTGCACAGATCGAACGGTCGCGCCGAACTATACGCTTTTGCTTCTTGGTTTGACTCATCTATTGCGCTCGGCCTATGCCTTGCCATGTCGCGATGCACCCAAGCCTTCGAGCACACATAACGTCCAGGCATTTTGAGCGCTCCTAATTGTTCAGCATAGATCGCCTGCGCTGTGTCGAAACTCCAAAACTTAAGTGCGGCAAAATCCCCATGCAGCCCTACGGTTGCAGCCTTGCCGATGGACTCGCAGATCAGTGCCCCCGCAATTTTCGCAGGCTCAATATGCCTAAATCGGACCTTACCCCTCGGGCACACTGCACATTCCGTTCGTCAGCGCATCGGCCTGGCAGAGCGGACACTAACTCGACAGTTGCTTGCGTAGCCGGCGGCTCCCTCGTCTTCGAGCTCATTCCCCAGGTCATGCACCACAGATGTGTTCGGGCAATTCTACCAAACGACGTTTGGCGCCTCCTCCGACAAATGACGATCGACAGTGACAAGCGGCGCTGTACGGAGTGCGGGACATCCGTAAATCTGGAATGTCATGAGATTTGGCAGTATTTGCCGCCCCCTAACGCCTGCGGCGCGGCCGGACGGCACGTCATGAAATTAGCTGGGTTGCGGACCCTGTGCCATCTCTGCCATCTTGGGAAACACATTGGGTATGCGCTGCGAGATCCTCACCAATATCGACGAGTCAAAGGCCATCTGATGAGCCTGTACAGGCTACCAGAACCAATATATTCTCAACTGGAGCAGATCGCATTTGATGAGGTTGGCGAACTCAACAAGGTCGGAATCCGGGCACTTGACCTTACGCACTTGAATGAGGCCAGGTATGTCTGGGTCCAGCATCGTTTCGGGCGCCTATTCACGAGCGACGAGCTTAGCAGCTGCCGTCAACTGACCAGCATGGCGGACTTGTCGCATTAGCAACGTCAGGGACCTATTTGCCTGATGTGCCGCCAGTACGGCGCCGTTGGCGAGGGCTGGCCGACGCTGAGCGCGGCTGCCGGGCGGTCGGCTTCGATGCCTCGGCTATTTGCTCCAACTGTCCACGCAGCTCGAGGACCCTTGCACGCTCGGCGGCAAGCGCACTGTCCAGCTCAGCCCTCTGCAGTTCGCTTTTTGCGGCTTGCTGCGCCGCACGATCACGTTCATCGGCGAGCAATTCGGCTTTGGCCATGAATGTGCCGAGCTCTTGACTCTGCCGCGTAAGCTGGATTTGAGATGTTTGAACCTGGGCCTGCATCTCTTCAACCCGGGATGCGGACGCCCTGCGCTCGGTATCGAGCTGCTTCTGCAGTTTGGCTGCCGCTGTCCTCTCCCGGTCCAGTTCCATCAGCGTTCGTTTTTCCAAGTCCGTGTAGCGCTCTTCGGCTGTCGAGACGCGAGCCGTTATTTTGTCGATCTCAGCTGCATGAGCAGTAGACATTTCTTTTATATCGCGCTGTAGCCTGTCGCTATCCGCATGCGCCTCGGCCAAGCGTAGATTTATTTCCCGCAAGGCCGCGGCGCAGGCGCTGAGTTCCTCCCGCTGCTTTGCGGCTGTTGCCTCGGCTGAGGCCGTTTGGGCGCGGGCATCCGCGAGCTCCTTCGACAGCTGGGCAGTCTGGTCTTGCAGGCGATCTTTCTCCGCCATTGCTGCGTCGCGATCGGCCGCTGCGCTTTGCCGCAACGCCGCGACCGACTCATCAGCTGTCTCGTAGGCGAGCCTCCAGATTTCTCCGACCAGCTGACCAGCAGACCGCTTGAGCTGATCGGGCACGTCGGCATGCTGGAGGTCGACCCTGGCCCGTTCGCGTAGGTCACTCCAGAATTGCCTCAACGCTTCGGCAGGCACCGACATGCTCCCCTTTCGCACGAGCTGATAGAGAGAGTTTGTGGTCGGCATCTGGCCGTACCTGAAAAACATCACTGCACATGCTTCGCGGTACAGGTCGGACGTGCGAGGGAACCGTTCGCGGAGCGCATCGACGTCTGCCTGCATTGCGGCCGCGGTTTCGGTATTGTCGAGCATGAGCGTCTCCCAGGATGTCACGTAATATTATGTAAAACGTAGCAAAACGGGCGTCCTCTTCCGAAATTCTGACATTATTACCATTATGTCGGCTGACTCCATCACGGCCCTAGCACTAGTTCGCCCGCCACACCGTCCCGTCCCAGGTACGGTAAAAATTATGGCTTTGGTGGAAAGATTCGTATAAAATC
>Ga0308169_10005832_pt1 | contig 11022 bp, 10 predicted proteins | sample PhyBR1_2_FD_202139 | JGI IMG/M metagenome (GOLD analysis project Ga0308169, IMG submission 202139) | Phyllosphere microbial communities from UC Gill Tract Community Farm, Albany, California, United States - DLSLSB.R1 | ecosystem: Host-associated > Plants > Phyllosphere > Unclassified | place... | reverse complement strand
GATCGGAATTGATAGTGAGCTCGCTTATGTAGAGATAGCCGAGCGCCAACAAATTGTCGAATACGTCGAGTATGGACTCATGTTCAGCGGTAGTTCGAGCCAAGGCTTTGCTCCATTTTGGCAGAATTGGTTTGAGCGGAGTGTAGCTTAGCGTAGGTAATCCAGCTAGAGAAATCTTCGTTGATAACAGACTTGGCAAGATCGGTACGAACCGATTTTGCCACTTAATTTGCTTGCTAACCTAGGACTGTAACGGCATTCTGCCTGCTGTTCGCACTAGGCCGAACACTCACAACCTCTCGGAGAAAATCATGTGCATGAGTAATAAAGAAATGGACCGTGCTGTCGAAATGGCAGAAGCCGAAAACGATTTTGCCGTCGAGCACAGCTCGGACAATACCGCTGACTACGTGGCCGGCCGCTATGGCTACCTTTACGGCCAAACGGGTTATCCTGTACCGGTCCGCCCGGGCGCTCTGGTGCAGCTAACTGGCCGCCTATTCCCTGCCACCCGCAGCGGCTTGCGCGGCAAAGGTCGCTACGATATCCGCTCTGCGTCACCTCTGGGCGGTGTCATCGCGTCGCTGATGGACGAAAACAGCGGCGAAGTCGCGGAATATCACATCGAAACCAACGGCCTGAACGGCGTGGAGGTTACTGGCTGCGTCTAAGCAGCAGCGCTCGAGCGCGGGTGTCACGTTGCGTGGCACCGCCAATCTGCATCTAAGTCGCTGGAGCGAGGCCTTTGTTCGGCAGGTACTATCAAACTTTATTAGTGCAAGAATCTCTTCACCGACTGCTGGGCCAGCTCTACTATCAAACTGTATTTCTGTTGGGACGTGATAGTGATATCATTAAGTCCTTGATTCTTATGGACAAGAACTATCAATCTTTATTAGTTGTCGACAAAAAGCCCGGGCAGCGATGTCCGGGCTTTTTTACGTCTCCTCTGGAGCACGCCGGCGCTGCGGCCCCGGCGCCGCTTGCCTTCAAAAGAGCCGCGACACCGTCAGGCTCAGCCCTTGCCGCACGTGTTCCGGTTGCGCCACGGTCCCCGCAAACTGTCCATCGCGCGTGACGGGCGTATCGCCACTGCGCCGCACCCGGATCCAGTCATAGGCGCCGCGCAATTCCAGCGTCGGGGCAAAGGCGGGATGCAGGCTGGCGCCGATCCGCAAGCCGGGTGCGCTGCGGGTGTGCAGCGTCGCCGTATCCAGCAATCCGGAAAAGCCGACGCGCATGCGTTCCGGCGTCGACAGGACAAGGGCTAGGTCGGTCGCCACCGCTCCGGCTGCCGGCTGCCAGGTTTTACTGGCGCCGAGAACGACGCGTTCCGAGCGGTAGCGCTCCTGCAAACCCGCTGCGGTGCCGGTTGCGCGGATATCGCGCCGCCACAGGTCGGCTTCGAGGGCGGCCGTGATCGACACCTCGCGCGCCAGCAGATAGGCGCCGCCCACGCGCAGCGTCGCCAGCGTCGTTGCCGTGCTCGACTCGGCGGCCACACCCCCCTGCGTCTGGCCGTGGTAGCCGATATCGGCGCGGTGCCAATTGACTCCGACAAACCAGCTTGCATTGCCGGTGGTCCAGGCCGTGTCCAGGGCGAGCCCCGGCAGCCAGCCGCTTTCGCGTACCAGGCGCCGCCCGGCGCTGTCGTATTCGGTGTGGCTGGCATAGCGGGCAGCGACGCCGGCCTTGCCTTGCAACTGAGCATTGGCGGGGTGCATCAGCACGAGGGAACAGGCCGCGCCTAGTCCGGCGCGCAATAAGGAGTTCATTCAATTTCCATGCAAAAAAATGCCGCTAGGGCAGCGGCATGAAAGTCGGCAAGCCGGTGGGGGTTCCGGCTTGTCCGGTGAGGCTGACAGGCTGATCGATCAGATCGCTGCGAGCAGTTCCGTCCAGCTCAGGTTGCTCGTTTGCGTGGTCACGCCATCGCCCTTGGCACTGAAATCGAGCCGGACGCTGCTGACGGAAAGCACGGTCAGCGTCACCGACGAGGATGCGCCGTTGACGATCAGCGCACCGGACGACGGATTGGACACGCCAGCGCTCACGAAGGGCTGGATATTCTTGACCGAATAGGAGAACTGGCCAAGCCCGTTGCTGCTGCCCGAAATCGTGAAATTGGCGGCACTGCTGCTGGTGCTGCCCAGGGTGCTGCCGCTCATCGAGTAATTGGTCAACATAAACGTGCCGAGGTTCTGTCCGTTGCGCTGCTCGGTGAGTTTCAGGGAGGCGCCCGAAACGGTCGTCGAACTGCTGGTCGAACCCGTTTGCGTCATCGCGATTTTCATGTCGCCATCGACGCTCGCCGTTTCGGCACCGCTCAGCACGCTGAAATTGGTGAAGCTGGTGTCCAGCGTGGCGGTCCAGTTGGTCGAGTTCAGGATATCGCCCGTGATGTTCGACATGGTGGCCGCCAGGGTGCCGTTGATGATGCTGCCGTCCTCGTTGCAATTGTTGGCCGTGATCGAGATCTTGTCGCCATTGCTGATCGTTTGCTCGTTGCGCAGGGTGGCATTGATGGTCATCGTGCCGCCGTAGGAACATGCCTCGGTCACGGTGACACCGGCCAGCAGCCGCGTCGCCCCGCGTGGATAGGCTTTGCGGATCAGGTCGATCGCCGGCGCCACCACACTGAGCCTGGCGCCGCCAACGCTGACGCCGGTCAACATGGCACCCAGCGGTGCGGACGAATCGTTGAGTGCCATGCTGCTGGCATAGGCATTGCCTGCGACCTGGTTCGCATTCGTGGCGGTCACGGCCGACAGGGTGGACACGGGCGCCACCGACGCGGGCGCACCAGGACTGCCGCTGCTGCCGCCACCGCCGCCGCAACCGGTCAAGGCCAGCGCCGAAGCAAGGCCCACCAGGATGAGTTGGTTTTTCATGTTTGTTCTCTCTTTCAGGATTGTTATTGGATATGACTGTCGTGCGATGCATTCGGTGTTGATTGCGCACTCGGCGATTGTCCGGTACAGCCGGAGACGCCCGTCTCGCGTGGACTGCCTCTTTATCGGGCATGTTCGACAAGTGAGCGCTCGCATGGTAACTGTTGCGTATGGGCTAAAAACTATTGAATTGTCACGGTGGAGCAAGATGTTTTATAGGCCGGCTGGCCAGGCGCAGGCGCTGGCGGCGGACGAAAAAAATGCCGCTGTGGTCAGCGGCATGCGCATGCTGGTCGGACGTGGATCAGCGCGAGTCGGCGCCGCCCGGCTTGTCCGGTGTCTGTTGGGCCAGTTCATCGACCCTGGTACCGGTGACGGCGGCATCCACCGATGGTCCCTCGCCTTCCTTGCCGCCGCCGGCCGAGGTGCCCGGCTTGCCCCCTGCGGCGGCCGCTGTCATCGCACCCTGCTTCGATGCGTTGGCGCTGCCGCGGTCGCTTTGCGGTGCACCCGCCGGCCCGACATTGCTCTCCGGCGGCGCACTGACGATGCCGCCTTCACGGTCGCCCGTCTTTCCGGAAGCGCCCGTGTAGTGGCCGGCGTTCGAGCCGCCGTTTTCTCCCTGCTGGCGTTGGCCCGTGTCCGGATCGGCGGGGTCGGAGCGGCCCGACAGCGAATCCGGTCCGCGGGTTCCCGCATGATCGATGCCGCTCCTGGCGGCGCCCCTATCGTATTGTTTGTTTCCAGCCATAACGATCTCCTTGGCGTGATTGATCCATGCGTCGATGGTAGTCGTTTACGCAGGCACACCAATAGGAGAGTGGACTGACACCGTGTAGGCGGCTTCGCACGGCCTTGTCGTGAAGCACGCTGCAGCGGCACGGGCAAAGTAGAAATGTCCGCTTTTGCCAGCAGCGGACATTTCTACTTTGCTTACTGGACAGGCGCAGGCGGTGGGGCCACCAGAGCCATGCTCAAGGTAAACGGATCGTCGTTGCTGACGAACAGGGCCGGCGCATTGTTGACCAGGGCCGCATTGCGTGCCAGCGCGAGTGCACAAATAAAAGGCACGGCGCCGCAGCTTCCGGTGGCGACGCCGGTGCGCAGGACCTCGGTCGTCGTATCGAGTTCGGGCAGTGTCGAGGAGGCCAGGCCCATCAGTTCCAGCCCCCGGCTGACGCGGTGGTCGGTGTCCGCCACGATGACCGCCACCTCCGATAAGGCCAGGCCGGCGGCCTCGACGGCACGTTGTGCCAGGTCCGCCATGCGTTTGGTTTCCGGCCGCTTGGCGCTGTCGGCCGACACTTCCCTGCGCGCTTCAGACAGCGGATACAGCTGCGCGAACATGGCGCCATCGATCCGCTTCGCGCCGTCGAGGCTGGTCAGCAGCAGGCCGGCCGCCCCTTCGCCCGGGATGCGTCCCCGGTCCCAGGCCGCGGTGTGGAGCGAACCGTTCGCCGCCCAGCGGTCGACGCTTTCCTGGTCGACATGGGAAGCGCAGGCGACGAGGACGGTGGCGACATGGGCGTCGCCCATCCCCTCCGCGGCACATTGCGCGAGGATCGCGGCGGGAGCGGTATCGGGGGGAACATCGAGCCGGGTCAGGCTGTCCACCGGCCAGCCGAATTGCGCCACCGTATGGCGGAACCACAGGCCCGCCGCGTGGCGCTGCTCGACCGTCCAGCCGGAAGGAAGCATCGGCAGCAAGCGCAGCGGCGCCGCCGCGCCCGCCGGCGGCAACAGTTTCATGACGGCTCGCCGGCAAGATCGCGCACGACCGCCGTGCCGAGGGTCAACGCGCGCCACTGCGCCGTGCTGAAATGCAGCTCGGCCATGCCGTTCAGGACCAGCCACTCGCGGACTTCTTCCTGCAGGGCTTCGTCGTCCGCTTCCTCGCTGCGTGCGCTCGTGACGGGAAAACCAGCGTCGTCGACCAGTTCCCGGTCGAGGTCGGGGCGCGCCTTGTTGCCGGCCAGCGCGGCCGCGAGTTCTTCGGGCGAGGCGCCGTGCGCGCTGCGCAGGGCGGCGGACAGGAGCGCCTGCTGCGGCGCCGATGGCGTGGCGGCGGCCGGCTTCGACACCGCCGCCGTGCCGGCAACTGCCGGCGCCGCCGGGCGTGCCGATATCAATTTCTTGCCGAACCAGACGGCGAGCAACAGGCCGAGCGGCGCAACCAGCAGCGCCAGCGCCATCTCGCCCATTGCGGGCGCATTCCCGGCCGTGCGCCAGTAGGCAATCGCAGCGCCCCAGCACAGGATAAAGACGGCGGCGCCCAGCAGGGCATTTTTCAGCCAGCCGGGCAGCGTGCGCGGCGGAGAAACGGTGGTCGAAGTCATGGTGTGTCGCTTAAATGTTATCGATGGTGGCTTGCTGGCTGGCGATCAGGGAAGCGCCGCAGGCGGTCTTGTCGCCGTGGCGGGCGGCGGGTTTGCCGTCGACGATCAGGCTCGAGTCGCCGCTGACGATGGGGTTCGGCCCGTGTTTCGGGCAGACCGTTTTATCGCCCATGCGCGCGATCGGGACGCCGCCGCTGTCGCTGTGGGGTGAGGCTTCGATGACGGCGCCGCCGTGCGAGGTTTTGTCGCCGAGGACGATTAATGGTCCGGACATGGTGGCTCCTTGCAAAGACAAGTCCCTGTACGTGGGCTGTTGCCTGTGCTGTTCGTGGTTGGTTGAGTCCGCGTGGGCACAAGTGCCCACCCTACGGGAAGTGTTAGTGGTGCAAAGTCCAAGAGACAGGAATGTCACTGGTGAATCACGCCGCCACGGCGAGCAGCTCCAGTTTCAACTCCTTCATCCCCGCCGGCACATAGATCGAGATCGATTGCGCCTTGAGCATGCGCTCGTACATCTGCCCTTTCGATTCAAGCATGAAATAGCAGGTGTCGGGCCGTACGGCCAGGGCGGCCGGCGGTTGCGGCGTGTATTGCAGGCGCACGCCGGGCAGGGCCGACAACACGAATTTTTCGACATCGTCCGGCGCGCCGACCTTGAAGCGCAGCGGCACGACGTCGACCAGCTGCACGGCCGGGATGTCGGCGGAGACGGAAATATAAAACGTCGTCTTGTCGTCGATCTTGCCCGAGTCGAGCGCGCCGATGTGGTACGAAGGCCGCACCTCGCTGAGCGCGATCGCGAAGTATTTGGAGGAAATCACCGTGTCGAGCAACTCGCGGATGATTGTGTGCAGTTTGGTAAAGGCCGGGCCCGGATCGCCGTGCTGGTAGGGCGGCAAATCGGCCAGGGTCCAGCTTTTCGAAAACGTCATCAGGCCGCCGGCGACGTCGAGCAATTGCTCGTACAGCCGCTCCGGATGCAGGCTCGGATGGTGGAAATGGTGGCTCAGCGTGGCGTAGGCGGAACTGGCCGTGTGCAGCAGCCAGAACGAGGACATGTCGCCGGAGCGAAATTCGATCACGTTGCGGCTCGGCTCGCGGTGGTGGCCATACAGGGCGCTGACCTTGGCCTGCAGCGCGTCGAGCAGGCGTCGCAGTTGCTGGAACAGGGGCGCCGCCGCGCTGATCGACAGGCTGGGCGCGACGAACGCCGGGTCGATCTCGAAGCCGCCGACGGCCGCGCGGCGCAGCCGCAGCAGGGGGAAGTGGACGTAGGCATCGCGCGGCTCGTATTCGGAAACGAGGCGCACCGATTTCTGCAGGTAGGCCAGCTGCACCGGCGCCGCCTGCGTATATAGATCCGCCGTTTCCTGGTTGACCTGGACGAAGCGTGCGGTATTCGCGGCCTGGCCGGGCGTCGCGAAATTGCCGCTGAATGGTTTCAGGCTGGGCAGCGCGGCGTAATAGGTCACGCTTTGCTGGGATTGCTGCAGCAGGCTCAGGTCGACCGTGTCCGGCAGCGCATCCATGGTCGGCGCGTCGACCAGTTCTCCATCCTGGAAGCGCAGCGCCAGGTCGAGGATGCGCAGGACGTTGTTTGCCAGCCCTTCGCGGTCGACCTGCAGCCGTTCCACGCCCCAGGCGTAGGGGTGCACCGCCTTGACGCCTTTTTGCAGGCAATGCTCGTGGTACTGGTCCTGGCGCTGGAAATGCTGGGGGCGCAGCAATAAACCCTCGCCCCAGAGTACTTTGCTGGTCATGTCCGCTGTCATCCCTGTGTGATTGTTGTGGAGCGTCACTTTGCCAACGGAAACAGTAGCACTGCCCTCGACGGTGGGTATTTGCGCTTCCTCAAACGTCGGGTTTGCACAACGCCATGACGGGCGATCACACTTCCTTACTTTTCTTCAAGGTTGCGATGAGTTTGCGCGGTAACACTACCGAGCTGACCGGCCGTTCGACAAGGGGGAAATCCGATGAACCGTTTTACGCCAGGCTTGTTCGACCGCCTGCTCGGGGTGCCGCTGCGTGGTGGCAATAGTACGGCCGCGCGCATGTCGGTCGACGACATGAAGGATGCGGTCGCGCGCGACCTGGAGGCCCTGCTCAATACCCGCGCGGTGCTGCCAGAAGCCTTGCTGGACGATTACCCGGAGTGTGCTCATTCCATCGTCAGCTATGGCATGAAGGATTTCGCCGAGCTGTCGCTGTCGAGTCCAACCGACCGCGCCCTGATTTGTGCCTGTATCGAAGAGACGATCGCCTGCCACGAGCCGCGCCTGCGCAACGTCAAGGCGTCGCTGGAAATGCGCGCCGGCGCCGTGAACCGCCTGGATTTTTCGATCACCGGGGTGCTGGTCGCCAGCGCATCGCAGGAGCCCGTCAATTTCGATGCCGTCCTGCAGCCCTCGACCCTGAGCTACAGCATCAGCAAGGCCGGCCGCGCCGCGCCGGCGGGAGCCTAATAAATTGGAACAATTACTGCCGTATTACGAAAGCGAGCTGGGCTACCTGCGGCGCAACCTGCGCGAATTCGCCGAGCGCTACCCGAAGATCGCCGGCCGCCTCCTGATCAGCGGAGAAGTGTGCGAGGATCCGCACACCGAGCGCATGATCGAATCGTTCGCCTTGCTCAATGCCCGCATCGCCAAGCGCCTGGATGACGACTATCCGGAATTTACGGAAGCGCTGTTCGACGTGCTGTACCCGCATTACCTGCGCCCCTTCCCCTCGTGCTCGATCGCGCGCCTCGATTTCGAGGGCGCGGCCAAGCAGCAAAGCACCGCCGGGACGATCCCGCGCGGCACGCAGCTGACCACGCGCCCGGTGCGCGGCGCCGCCTGCATTTTTCGTACCGTGTATCCGGTGGCGATCGCCCCGCTGGCGCTTACCCGGGCCAGCTTTTCCGACATCCTGCGCGCGCCCGACGCGGTGCGCGCCCCGGCCGGCGCCACGGCCGGCATCAGCCTGACGATTACCGGCAGCGCCGAGCAAACCAGCTTCCAGCAGCTCGATGTCTCCCTGCTGCGCGTGTTCATCGACGGCGAACCCTCATTTTGCGCCGCCCTGCGCGACGCCCTCTTCATGCGCAGCGTGGGCGCCTGGGTCGAAGCCGACGACAGCGGGCGCTGGGTGCCGCTGCCCGTCATTCCGGTCCAGCCCGCCGGTTTCGGCGAGGACGAAGGGCTGATCGATTTCCCGGCCCGCTCGCATGGCGCCTACCGCCTGCTGACCGAATACTTCTGCTTTCCCGAGAAGTTCAATTTCTTCGACATCGACCTGGCCGCCATCGGCGCCGCCGTCCCCCGCGCCAGGTCGGTCACCCTGCACCTGGCCTTGTCCGGCATCCGCAGCGATTCGAACACGGCGCGCATGCTGGGGACCCTGTCGACCAATCATGTCCTGCTCGGGTGCACGCCGGTGGTGAACCTGTTCCGCCTGCGCGGCGAGCCGATCCGCCTGACCCACACCACGGCCAGCTATCCGGTGCTGGCCGATGCGCGGCGTGCCTTCGCCTTCGAGGTGCAGTCGATCGATTCGGTCAACCTGGTGCGCCAGACGCCGCAGGGAGAAACGGTGGTGCAGTTCCGGCCCTTCTATTCGCTGCAGCACGCGCAGACGGCCGAGCAGAACGGCCATTACTGGGCGATGCGGCGCGACGAGACGCTGGCCGAGCGCAGCCCCGGTTTCGAAACCCAAATTGCGATCGTCGACATCGATTTCGACCCGGCCGCGGTCGAGACCGACACGTTAAACCTGGAGCTGACCTGCTCGAACCGGGATCTGCCATCGCTGCTGAGCTACGGCCAGGCCGGCGGCGACCTGTTCCTCGAGGGCGGTTCGAGCGTACGCAGCATCCAGTTCCTGCGCAAACCGACCCACTCCTGGCGTTTTCCGAGCGGGCGCAGCGCGCACTGGCGCCTGATTTCCCATCTGTCCCTGAACCACCTGTCGATCAGCGCCGGCGGTGTGGAAGCGTTTCGCGAAATGCTGGCGCTCTACGATTTGCCGCGTTCCCCCTCGTCGCAGCGCCAGATCGGCGGCATTCGCGCCATCGAACAACAGGCGACCACCGCCTGGCTCGCCGGCAACCCGTTCAATTGCCTCGTGCGCGGGGTGCGGGTGCGCCTCGCCATCGACGAAGAGGCGTTCATCGGCAGCGGCATCCACGCCTTTGCCCACATCGTCGAGCGCTTCCTGGCGCTGTATGTGCACGCCAACAGTTTTACCCAACTGGTGGTGGTGTCGGCGAAAACCGGGGAAGAGATTTTTATATGCACACCAAAAAGCGGCGATTTGAGCCTGCTGTAATCGAGCGCCTGTTCCGCGAACCCTACCGCTTCGAGTATTTCCAGGCGGTGCGCATGCTGGAACTGTGGTTGCGGAAAAATGGCGCGCCCCAGCAAAGTGTCGTCGCCAATTTCCTGCGCTTCCAGAATTCGACCTCGCTCGGCTTTCCGGCCAGCCAGCTGGAGGCCATCCACGCCGACCCGCGCACGATCGAGCCGACTGCTGGTGCGCTCGGCGCGGCGTTGCAGGCGTCTACCCTCAAATGGATCCGCATCACGCCGGCCTTCATGGGGCTGCTGGGCGGGCAGGGCGTGCTGCCGCCGCACTACACGGAACGCGTGGCCGAGCAGCAGTTCAACGACAAGGACGAGGGCGCGCGCGCTTTTCTGGACACCTTCTCGAACCGCTCGCTGGCGCTGTTTTATGAAGCCTGGCGCAAATACCGGCTGCATTTGAAATACGAGCGCAGTGGACGGGACAGTTTTCTGCCGCTGCTCCTGAGCCTGGCCGGCCTGGGCAACGCCGCGCTGCGCCAGCGCCTGGCCCGCCCCGACAATGGCGCCGTGCTCGACGAGTCGCTCGGCTATTTCGCGGCCTCGATCCGCCAGCGCCCCATCTCCGCAGTGCAGGTGGCGCGCGTGTTGACCGAATATTTCGGGCAGCCGATCGAGGTACAGCAATTCGTCGGTGCCTGGTACGCGGTACCGCCCGCGCAGCAAAGCACTTTGGGGTGCGAGAGCGCCACCCTCGGCAGCCGCGCGATCGCCGGCGAGCGGGTCTGGCAGCGCGATTTGCGCCTGCGCCTGGTGGCGGGGCCGCTCGACCACGCCGGTTTTACCGCCTTCCTTCCGGGCGGACTGGCGGCGCACGCCCTGGCCAGCCTGCTGGCGATGTTTACGGGACTGTGCCTGGAATACGAAATCGAGCTCGTGCTGCGCGCCGCCGATGTGCGCCCGGTCACGATGCGAGAGGGCAGCAATCTCGGGCGCCTCGGCTGGGATACCTATCTTGTCCACGGTCCCCAGCAGCAGGACCGCAACGATGTGCATTACGACATCCGGATCACATAAAGCCTTCCTTCAGACGATCCCGCCGTTCACCCGCAGCGTCTGCCCATTCACCCATTCCCCCTGCGGCCCGACCAAAAAGGCGACCGTGTTCGCGATATCTTCCGGCGTGCCGAGGCGCTCGAGCGGCGCGGCTTTGGCAAGCCGCTCGACCAGCTCCGGCGGTTTCCCGTCGAGGAACAAATCGGTCGCGGTCGGCCCCGGCGCCACCGCCGTCACCGAGATACTTTTTCCGCGCATTTCCTTGGCAAAGATATTCGTCATCGTCTCGATCGCCGCCTTGGCCGCCCCATACACGGCGTAACCCGGCATGGCGAGACCGATGGCGCTGGTCGAAAAATTCACGATGCGCCCGCCGTGTCGCATGCGGGTGGCGGCCAGGCGCAGCATGTTGAAGGTGCCGCGCGTGTTGATCGAAAAGATTTTTTCATACAGCGC
>Ga0308169_10005831_pt1 | contig 11023 bp, 10 predicted proteins | sample PhyBR1_2_FD_202139 | JGI IMG/M metagenome (GOLD analysis project Ga0308169, IMG submission 202139) | Phyllosphere microbial communities from UC Gill Tract Community Farm, Albany, California, United States - DLSLSB.R1 | ecosystem: Host-associated > Plants > Phyllosphere > Unclassified | place... | reverse complement strand
TTCGAGGCGACGACCCAGATCACGCCCTGGCCCTTGTCGCTCTTCACGCCATCCAGGAGGCCCAGCAGGGTGTTGGCGGTGTCGTCTTCCCATTTCTTTTCGCTGCGGCCGCGCGGCATGAACAGGCTCTGCGCCTCATCCAGGAAGATGATGCAGCGGCCCTTGCTCGACGCCTTGCGGTACAGCGCGTTCAGCGCCTTGGAACCGCCGCCGACGTAACCCGATTCCAGCGCCGAACCCGACGCCTGGATCAGGGGGATGTCGAGGCGCTTGGCCAGGTAGCCCACCAGCTTGGTCTTGCCGGTACCGGCAGGACCGGTCAGCATGACGTTGAACGGCTTGTCGATGTTGTGCTCTTTATACAGCTCGCGGTTGCGGATCATGTCTTCCAGGTGCAGCACTTCCTGCTTGATGTCTTCCATGCCGATCAGGTCATCCATGCTGCCCTTGAGCTTGTCCGGCGAGATCACCTGGGCGCTCATGCCCATGCCCGGGATGCCGAATTTCATGGCGTACAGGATGAACAGCGCGATAGCCAGTTCCAGGCCATGGTGCTTGAGGAAGTCCAGCACGTCGGTGCCGAAGCCTTCGTTCTCGTCCTGCATCACGGTTTTGTGCGAGGCCAGGTAATCGTCCTTGGCGATCGAATACGGGATCGCATTTTTCAGCAGGACTTCACGCTCGAGCGACAGGTGCGAGGTGCTCGGCACCTTCACCACGTGCAGCGCCGGTGCGCCCTTGAACTTGAAGATGTAGCGCGGCGTATCCGACAGCGGCTTGGCCACCAGCAGATAATCGAGGCGATCTTTTTGCGTCGCCAGTTGGGTGATCTCGGCAATATTCTGCGAATGCACGACCGGCGCCGGATCCTGCGGAATATCGGCTTTATAAATGGCCCAACCGGTCAGCATGCCGAGCACCACGGCGGTCAAGATACGGACATAAACATTCTTGAAGGCAATTTGAAGTCGGGCAAAATTAGGCATATGGGTACTCTACAAAAAGAAGTCTGCTGGATATTGCGGTGCCTTCCGAAGTGCTGAGTGGACGCGAAAGGCGGCGGTGTGGGGACCGCGAAATACTCAAACGTGTGCGTCTGATATTGTTTTGATGCCCGTAGGCAATGAGGATATGGAGACTATACCCGTAAAGAAAAGAGAGGTGTATACCGTGTGCAGAAAAAATTTTGGTGCGCAACACGGATGATTAAATTGATATTGGATTTACTTGTAAAATCAATAAATTAAATAAGCCAAACGCAATAAATAAGCCGGTATTTGTAGATGCATCAATATAGAAACAGATAATTTATTGTATTTGTCACATTTAAAAAATATTAATTTTTCCACCCGAATATTAGGCTTGTAGTGGACGTAACGAACGCAATCCATTCCGTATTTTTGCTATTCTGAACTCGATCCAGCGATGCGTGTAACTTCGCCGGATCGGTATTGCCTGCAGACATTTGGAAGGAACGATCGTGAAAAGATATGCACTTGCTGCAACGCTCAGCCTCCTCCTCGGTGGCACCGTCCAGGCCGCCACTATCGACCTCAACGCCAGGCCGCCGGCGCAAGCCACGGCCGAGTTGTCCAGCGCTTCCGGTGCCGATATAGAACTGCCCATCCGGATGTCCGAACTTCCGGAACCGGAAGTCTTCGCCATGATGCTCGTTGGCCTGATCCTGATCGGCTACCGGGCTACGCGGGACAGCAGCGAAAAGTTCGATACCAGCGAACCGCCCGACAGCAGCGAGAAGTCGCAGTGAGTTAAATCCGAAAGGAGCTTTACGGGAACGAATCCGTTTGCCGCAGGACGCGGAACACAAGTGATTCGTTTCGGTGCAACGACGGCGCTTCAGGGCGCCGTTGTTATTTTCAGGCGCTGCGTGCGCACCCAAGCTATCAATATGGGGCTGCTTTGTCCGAATTCAAGACTATCCGCCAAAACAATTTCAGGCGGCACCGTCCGCACACAAGGCATGCAGCTTGAGCAAGGTGGACCAGTTGCGCGAGGTCGTGGCGTCACCCAGCTGTTTTCCCAAGGCCGCGGCGGCCGCGCTGTCGAGGATCCCGCCCGGACACCACACATAAGCCGCCCGCTCGCCGAGCGCCGCGGCGCCTGGTGCCCAGTCCTGCTCGCACAGCGCTGCAATGGCCTCGCGGGAATGCGCGCCAGAGAGGATGAAGGTCAGCAGTCGCGAATGGTCATCGGCTTTATCAAGCAAGGGATTGCCGGCGATGATGGCGTCCAGTTCCTCGCAGCCGAGCACCAGCGCGCGCGCGGCCACCCCGAGCTTGAGTACCAGCGCTTCCTCGACCTCGGCTGCGACCGTATCCAGGGGCTTGTCCGGCCCGCTGAATACGACATTGCCGCTGTTCAAGACGCTGCGCACGTCGCTATAGCCAAGGTCGGCGATCAGCTTGCGCAGATCGGCCATGGCGATGCGTTTTGCGCGCCCGACATTCACGCCCCTCAGCAGAGCAATGTAGCGTTTGCTAGTCATGGCGCGCATGGTAGCCTACCTTCGCCCGCGCACGGTTTGTACTTCACGCATATTCACGCACTCTTAATGATCGCTTAATGCTTATTTAACCAGACCTTCGTCGCGCAGCGCCTGCTGCACGGCTGGGCGAGCGCCGACGCGCTGCAGGTAAGCCGCCAGCGCCGGCCAGGCGGACAGGTCGAACTGCACGAAGGCGGCCCAGCTCAGCACGGTGAACAGATAGGCATCGGCGACCGTGAATTGCGTCCCCATCAGGTAGTCGCGGTCGGCCAACTGCTGGGCCACCCATGCGAGACGGGTGTTCAGCATGGTACGTGCAGCTTCCTTCATGTCCTCGGTCGACGCCGGGCGGAACAGCGGGCCGAAATTCTTGTGCAGTTCGGTCGAAATAAAGCTCAACAATGACATCAGCTGGTAGCGCTCCAGCGTCCCTTGGCCAGGGGCCAGCTGGCGTTCCGGCGCCAAGTCGGCAATAAATTGCACAATCGCAGGACCTTCGGTCAGCACGGTGCCATCTTTCAATTCCAGCGCAGGTACATAGCCTTTCGGGTTAATCGCGTGGAAGTCAGCGCCGGATGCGGTCTGCTTGCCGCCGCGCAGGTCGACGCGTTCCAGATTGAATTCCAGGCCTGCCTCGAGCAGGGCGATATGCGGGGACAGCGAACATGCGCCGGGGCTGAAATACAGTTTCATGAGATTCCTAATGTTCAAGAAGAAGCCCCGGCATCCGATATGCAAAGGCATGGCGAGAATACAACAGACGACATCGACAATAAAGCAACAGCTGATCTCTACGCTGACTACATACCCATTGCGGGTGTTAAGATAAATATATTAACAGGAGGAAAACATGACATCGGGTATGCATCTGACACCCTTGACCGACGCCCGACCCGGCATGACGCTGTCCGATGTCCTGCTTGACGACAAAGGGAACGTCCTGCTCGCGCAAGGTGTGGTGTTGACCGAAACCATGTTGGCTTCGCTGGCAAGGCATGGGATCGGCGCCCTTCCCATCCTCCAGGCTGCGGATACTGCGCCGCCCATCGATCCGGCCGCCGTGCAGGCGCGGCTCGATCATCTATTCCGCGGCAATAACCGCGAGGACCACGCCGACTGGGCCACCGGCATCCTGCGCCGCTACGTCGAGGATTACCGCCTCCAGCGCGAGGTGCAGCCATGAGCGCACTGACCCTGGACCAGGTCGTGGACAGCGTGCAGGACTTGCCATCCCTGCCCGCCGTGGTCATGGAACTGCTCGGCAGCATCGAGCAGGACGATATCGACATCTCGGTGCTGGCAAAAAAAGTGTCGTACGACCAGGCTTTGACGGCGAAAACGCTGCGCCTGGCCAACTCCTCGTCCTTTGGCCTGCAGGTCAAGGTCACCACCATCCAGCAGGCGATCACCTACCTGGGTTTCCAGACGACGCGCAACCTGATCACTGCGGCCGCCGTAACGGGCTGTTTTTCGAGCGGGCGCTGCCCGGGATTCGACGACAAGGCCTTCTGGCGCCATTCGATCGCGGTGGCCGCATGCGCACGCGCGCTGGCGCGGCGCATGCGCTTCAACCAGGATTACGCCTTCACGGCCGGCCTGCTGCACGACATCGGGCGCCTGGTGCTGGTGACGGCCGCGCCGCAGGCCTATGCCGAGGTGGTCGAGTGGCGCTTGCGTCACGATGGCGGCTGGCAGGATGCGGAGTGCGCCGTGCTCGGCGTGGACCATGTCGAGGCCGGCGTGGCGCTGGCCGGGCACTGGAATTTTTCGGACACGATGCGCCAGGCGATCGCTTTCCACCATGCGCCGGACACGCCGGGCGCAGGTTTTCTTGCGGCGATCGTGCATGTCGCCAACGCGATCGTGCACGCGCTCGACATCGCGGGCGAAGAGAACGAACGCGTGCCGCGCGTCGCCAGCGTTGCCTGGGATGCGATGGGACTGAACGAGGAAGCGTATCTGCACCTGTTCAGAGAGACCGAGGTGCAGTTCGTGGAAATGTCGGCTGTCCTGATGGCCTGAGCGGCTCAGGACATCAGGACAGCCCTTTGACGGCAGCGCGGACGGTTCGAAAGAACGCGCCGGCTGCCGGGTCGGACCGCAGGCGTGACAGGACCGGCTGTCACGCCCACGGTGTCAGTGCGCATAATTGCCGGACTTCGACGAAGATGCGTCGCTGTTGGGCTGTTGAGCCTGCGCTTGGCCCTGTTGCTGCTGAGCCTGGGCGGCAGCGGCTTCCTTGGCGGCCTTTTCCTCGGGTTTCGGGCGGCCTTGGGCGTCCGACAGGCGATACTTGGTGCGACGGTCGCCCATCAGGTCGCGCAAGTCGCGGATGCTCATGCCAGTGACTTCGTGCATGCGGATCAGCAGCGAAGCGCCGACCGGCAGACGATGGTGGCGAATCTTGCTGATCACCGGAGGAGCAACTTCCAGCATACGCGACAGTGCTGCGTCGTTTTTCAGCTGCATCTTGCCCAGCAGAATGTCCAGCAAGTGATTCGGGTTATAGCTTTCCTGTGATGACAGAGCATGATGTGCCATGATTACCTCGTGAGTGGTTAAAATAGTTCTTTTCGAACTTGTTTAAAGACTACATTTCGTCAACCTAAGTTCCCCGGCTTGCCAGACAACACAAGCCGAACTTCGTGCGCTCCATAACAACTCACTTCCCTCGCGCACTTGCTTTTCGAACAAATTATCAAACTCATACGAGAGATTGACTCTCGACCTGAGCACAGATTTTATTGGTCGAAATCAAGCTATCGTTGGGAAAGCTTGCCATACAAGCATTTCAGCACATGGTGACAGATTGTGGCGCACGCAAGAGTTTTTTTGAACTTAGTTTGCACTTGCCGTTCCACAGGAACTGCTTGATTTCAAACAAGAAACAGAAGCAAGTCGAACTGGCAAGTAGAAACATAACAGCCAGAAACGAGTTTTCAAGATTTAACAATGTAACTGACTGTATCAAAAATTAAGCTGAAGAAATTATCTGTTCCTTGAAGTACAGCAAAACCCATGCACACCGCGATTTCCTGTGCGTTTTCCGAATTGCGGTAAACTGGGCTTCCACTTGTCAAAGAATTAGCACTTTCGCATTACTCAAATAGCATTCCATGCAGAAAAAAGTATTCATCAAGACCTTCGGTTGCCAAATGAACGAGTACGACTCGGACAAGATGGCGGACGTGCTCGGCGCGTCCGACGGGCTCGTGCGCACCGACAGGCCGGAAGACGCCGACGTCATCCTGCTCAACACCTGCTCCGTGCGTGAGAAAGCGCAGGAAAAGGTGTTTTCCGATCTCGGCCGCCTGAAAGAACTCAAGCGCGACAAGCCCGACCTCGTGATCGGCGTCGGCGGCTGCGTCGCGTCCCAGGAAGGCGAGGCGATTGTCAAGCGCGCGCCCTACGTCGACGTGGTGTTCGGCCCGCAGACCCTGCACCGCCTGCCGCAGATGATCCAGGCGCGCCGCCACAGCGGCTCGGCCCAGGTCGACATCACCTTCCCCGAAATCGAGAAGTTCGACCACCTGCCCCCGGCCAAGGTCGAAGGCCCGGTCGCCTACGTCTCGATCATGGAAGGCTGCAGCAAATACTGCAGCTACTGCGTGGTGCCCTACACCCGCGGCGAGGAAGTCTCGCGCCGCTTCGAGGACGTGCTGACCGAAGTCGCCGGCCTGGCCGCCCAGGGCGTCAAGGAGATCATGCTGCTCGGGCAGAACGTGAACGCCTACCGCGGCGTCATGGACAGCGGCGAGATCGCCGACTTCGCGCTGCTGCTCGAATACGTGGCCGAGATGCCCGGCATCGAGCGCCTGCGCTTCGTCACCAGCCACCCGAAGGAATTCACCCAGCGCCTGATCGACGCCTACGCCAAGATCCCGCAGCTGGTCAACCACCTGTATTTGCCGGTGCAGCACGGCTCCGACCGTATCCTGCAGGCCATGAAGCGCGGCTACACGGCCCTCGAATACAAGTCGATCATCCGCCGCATCAAGGCGGTGCGCCCGAACATCTCGATCTCGTCCGACTTCATCGTCGGCTTCCCGGGCGAGACGGACGCCGATTTCGAAGCGATGATGAAGCTGGTGGACGACGTCGGCTTCGACAACAGCTTTTCCTTCATCTTCAGCAAGCGCCCCGGCACCCCGGCCGCCAACCTCGAAGACGACACCCCGCACGAGGTCAAGCTGGCGCGCCTGCAACGCTTCCAGGCCAGGATCGACGCCAACACACGCAAGATCAGCGCCGGCATGGTCGGCACCGTGCAGCGCATCCTGGTCGAGGGCCCGTCGAAAAAGGGCCAGGGCGAGCTTGCCGGCCGCACCGAGAACAACCGCGTCGTCAATTTCGCCCCGGGCGCGTCCGGCGAATCGCTCATCGGCCAGCTGGTCGACGTGCGCATCACCGAGAGCCTGGATTACACCCTGCGCGGCGACCTGGTCGCCAACCTAGAATACGATTGCCAAAGCCTTTGAAAACCCAGACGCCCACCCAGCCTTCGTATTTCGTCCCCGAGCCGCTCGATAACACGCGGCTCGCCCACCTCTGCGGTCCGCTCGACGAGAACCTGCGCCAGATCTCGGCCGCGCTCGACGTCACCATCTTCCGCCGCGGAGAAAAATTCATCGTCAGCGGGACCAATGCCGAACGCGCGGTCGAGCTGCTCGAACGCTTCTACGCGGTGGCCGACAAGGTCGTGCCGATCGAGGAAGTGCAGCTGGCGCTGGTCGAACAGCGCGCCGGATTGAGGCCGACCATCGCCGAGCCGGCCGCCGCGCCCAAAAAGGAGCCGGGCGCCGAGATCACCGAGGAAGCCGAGGGACAGCCGGACGAGGAGCTGGTCAGCCCGATGCTCAAGACCCGGCGCAGCGACCTGCGCGGGCGCACGCCGCACCAGATCCAGTACCTGAAGGCGGTGCTGGAGCACGACATCAGCTTCGGCATCGGCCCGGCCGGCACCGGCAAGACCTACCTTGCGGTGGCCTGCGCGGTCGATGCCCTCGAGCGCGACGCGGTCAAGCGCATCATCCTCACCCGTCCGGCGGTGGAAGCCGGCGAGCGCCTCGGCTTCCTGCCGGGCGACCTGGCGCAGAAGGTCGACCCTTACCTGCGTCCGCTGTACGACGCGCTGTACGACCTGCTCGGCTTCGACCGCACCCAGAAGCTGTTCGAAAAGCAGGTGATCGAGATCGCTCCGCTCGCGTACATGCGCGGGCGCACGCTGAACCACGCCTTCGTGATCCTGGACGAAGCCCAGAACACGACGGTCGAGCAGATGAAGATGCTGCTGACCCGGATCGGCTTCGGCAGCAAGGCCGTGATCACCGGCGACGTCACCCAGGTCGACCTGCACAAGACGCAGAGGAGCGGCCTGGTCGACGCCATGCACGTCCTGAAGGATGTGCGCGGCATCGCCTTCACCCAGTTCTCCAGCGCCGACGTGGTGCGCCATCCGCTGGTGGCGCGCATCGTCGACGCCTACGACAAGGCCGCCGAGGTGCAGGAACTCGGCGCCTTGCCGGGCTCACTCACCAAACCCGCTACCCGCCATGTCCGAAAAAAAGCATAAGCTCGAACTCGACGTCCAGTACCCGGACGCGCGCCTTGAATCCGAAATCACGCCGGCGATGGTCGAGCGCTGGGTCCAGGCTTCCCTGCTCGGCCCGGCCGAGCTGGCGATCCGCTTCGTCGACGCGGCCGAGGGACAGACCCTGAACCGCGACTACCGCGGCAAGGACTACGCGACCAATGTGCTGACCTTCGCCTACAACGAGGGTGCCGAGATCGACGAGGACGAACCGACCCAGGCGGACATCGTGCTGTGCACCGACGTCCTACTGCGCGAGGCCGAGGAGCAGAAGAAGACCGTCGAGGAACACGTGGCCCACCTGGTGGTGCACGGCGTGCTGCATGCCCAGGGCTTCGACCACGAGACCGACGAGGAAGCCGAGGAGATGGAACAGCTCGAGCGCGACATCATGGAAGCGCTCGAGTATCCGGATCCGTACGCGGACAACGAATAACCTGCTCCGTCGCCCCCGGCCTCGGCGGCCCCCTTGGCGGGGGCCCAAGTTGTTCCTACGCCTTCTTCAACTGTTCCCCAATCGGCAACTTCCGAATCCGCTTGCCCGTCGCCGCGAACACCGCGTTGGCGATGGTCGGCATCGAACCCGACGTGCCTGGTTCGCCGATCCCGCCCGGGTCCTCGTGGCTGTTGACGATGTAGACCTCGACCTTGGGCGCCTCGTTCATGCGCAGCACGCGGTAGTCGTTGAAATTGTGCTGCTGGACCCGGCCCTTGTCGACCGTGACCTCGCCCCACAATGCCCCGGTGATGCCGAAGATGATCCCGCCTTCCATCTGCGCGGCGATGGTGTCCGGGTTGACGTTCTGCCCGCAGTCGACGGCGCACACGACGCGGTGCACCTGCACGTCGCCGCTCGGGCCGACCGACACCTCGGCCACCTGGGACAAATACGTGCCGAAGGCGAACTGGCAGGACACGCCGCGCCCCACCTTGCGCCCTGCGATCGGCTTGAGCGGCTTGCCCCAGCCGGCCTTCTCGGTCGCCAGGTTCAGCACCCCCAGCGTACGCGGATTCTTCTGCAGCAGCGCGCGGCGGTAGGCCACCGGATCGGACTTGGCGGCGTACGCCAGTTCGTCGATGAAGGTCTCGACCATGAAGATGCTGTGGGTCGGACCGACGCCGCGCCAGAACGCCGTGGCCAGGCCCTGCGGCTCGTGGCGCACGTATTCGACGCGCATGGCCGGGATGTCGTACGGGATCTCGGCCGCGGCCTCGACCGCGTCCATGTCGACCCCGTTCTTGACCATGGACGGCGCGAAGCGCGCCAGGATCGAGGAGCCGGTCACGCGGTGGAACCAGGCGATCGGCATGCCCTTGTCGTCCAGCTTGGCCGACAGGCGGTCGTAATAATAGGGCCGGTACATGTCGTGCTGGATGTCTTCCTCGCGGGTCCAGATGATCTTCAGCGGGCCCTTGGCCAGCTTGGCGAATTGCACCGCCTGGATCACGTTGTCGACCTCGAGGCGCCGTCCGAAGCCGCCGCCGATATAGAAGTTGTGCACCTTGACCTTTTCGAGCGGCAAGCCGGTCAGCTTGGCGGCCGCACCCTGCGCCAGCGCGGGCACCTGGGTGCCGACCCAGACGTCGCAGCCATCCTGGCGCAGGTCGACCGTGCAGTTCATCGGTTCCATGGTCGCGTGCGCGAGGAAGGGAATTTGATACACGACATCGATGCGGTGGCCGTTGCCCTGCTGGTCCAGCACCTTCAGCGCGTCGCCCCGGTCGGTCGCGATCGCGCCCGTGGCCTGCGAGGCCTTGTCCATGCTGGCCACGATGTCGGCCAGGGTGAGGTTGGCATTGGGGCCGTCGTCGAAGCGCGGCGCGGCAGCGAGCAGACCCTGCTTGGCGTTCCAGAAGTTGTCGGCCACCACCGCCACCGCGCCCTCGATGCGCAGCACCTGGCGCACGCCCTTGACCGCCATCGCCTTCTGTTCGTCGACCGCAGCCACCTTTCCGCCCATCACCGGCGACGCGGCCACCGCCGCGATGCCCATGTTGGGCAGGCGCGCGTCGATCCCGAACTGGGCCGAGCCATTCACCTTGATGGGCGAATCGAGGCGCTTGAGCGGCTTGCCGATCAGGGTGAAGTCGGCGGCGTCCTTCAGCTTGACGGTGGCGGGGAAGTTCAGCTTGGAGGCGTCATCCACCAGTTCGCCGAAGTGCGCCGTGCGGTTCGAGCCGTCGTGGCGCACCGTGCCGGCCACCACCTTGAGCTCTTCCGGCTTGACGTTCCACTTCTGCGCCGCGGCCTGGACCAGCACCGTGCGCACCTTGGCGCCGGCCTCGCGCAGCGGCTTCCAGGCGCCGCGCACCGAGGTCGAGCCGCCGGTCACCTGGCCGCCCAGCAGCGGATCGGCATACAGCGCGTTGTTGGCCGGGGCCTGCTCGAGCTTCACCTTGCCCAGGTCCGCACCCAGTTCCTCGGCCAGCAGTTGCGAGATCGAGGTGAAGGTGCCCTGCCCCATCTCGACCTTGGGCATGATGAGCGTCACGATGCCGTCGCGGTCGATGCGGATGAAGGCGTCGTTCGCCAGCCCGGGCGTCTGGCCGGTGACATTGGTGGCGGCCTGGCCGACCGCCTTCTCCGACGGCGGTTCGTTGCGTTTGCCTTTCTCGCTATCGGTCTTGGGCTTGCAACCGGCCAGTGAAAAGCCGAACAGCAGGCCGCCGCCGGCCAGCGCACCGGCCTTGACGAAGTTGCGGCGAGACGCGGAAACGGGGGCGGACTGGTCTTGTTGTTCTTGCTGGTCTTGTTGACCTTCAGTCATGTGGTCCATGTGCGCCTCCTGTTCAGCTGTTCCGGGTCTGGCCTGCGGGCGGTTGCGCACCCGCGGCGATGTGGATGGCTTTGCGGATCCGGCTGTAGGTGCCGCAACGGCAGATGTTGCCGGACATGGCGCCGTCGATGTCGGCGTCGCTCGGATTCG
>Ga0308169_10005830_pt1 | contig 11025 bp, 11 predicted proteins | sample PhyBR1_2_FD_202139 | JGI IMG/M metagenome (GOLD analysis project Ga0308169, IMG submission 202139) | Phyllosphere microbial communities from UC Gill Tract Community Farm, Albany, California, United States - DLSLSB.R1 | ecosystem: Host-associated > Plants > Phyllosphere > Unclassified | place... | reverse complement strand
GTGCCGTATGGTCCTTCTTGGTCAAGGCTTAAGCCGGACCAACCGAGCAGATTGACCAGATTTTTATGCGCATACTTTTGACGTAAAACGAACCAGATTAGGTAGGTGCACTGGGGGTATACCCAAACCGTATCGGCTCGGTTCCATCAATCATGCGGGCGGTCGATAGTAAGTGACCGGCTCGGAAGATCGGACCTCTCCACGGTAACACGTGCCCTTTCAGAGCCGATCCAATAGCGGCTTGCGCACGAAGCAGATGCCGTTGCCCTGTTGATGCAGCGGGTAGACGGCCGAGACGCGCCGACCTAACGTTCGGCAGACTTGTAGATGATATCGGGAAAGAGGTGGGCATTGAGTAGGACAATGGCGGCGCTTGTCATCGGGAACGCAACGTACCCTGATGGCAATGATCTCAAAAACCCGGTCAACGATGCTAATGATTTGGCTGCTAAGCTAAAGGGCTATGGCTTCGAGACCATCGTGGGAACGAACTCTGACGACAAGGAGATGGAGAAGCTCCTTAAAAAATTTAAGGTACTGCTTGATACCCATGACGTGGGGCTGTTCTTCTTCGCTGGCCATGGCATGCAGATCGAAGGAACTAACTACCTTCTGGCTATCGATACTGATATGGACTCCGAGACGGATGCCAAGCATAGCTCCTTGTCGCTCGACAAAGTCGTAGATGTCATGGCACGATCAAAGTCGTCAACAAAAATCATTGTTCTGGATGCCTGCCGCAACAACCCTTGGGAGAGGCGCTGGCACCGGGGGCCGGGCGTGCGCGGCCTCGCATCCGTCTACGCGCCAAAGGGCACGATCATCGGCTTTGCCACGTCGCCGGGTGAGGTTGCCTTGGACGGAGCGGGTCGAAATGGCACTTACACCGCGGCGCTGCTCCAGCATATCGATACGCCCGATTGCTCGATCGAGACGATGTTCAAGCGGGTCCGGAATACGGTCGCGGCAGCTAGCGCAGGTAAGCAGACGTCCTGGGAGCACACCTCGCTCTCGGGAGAGTTCTATTTCAATCTTAGCCTCGGGAACCTGATTGAGGAGTACGACGGTAAGGCCATTGCTGACCAGCTCTTCCCGATCGATCCAAAGAAGAAGTCGCACGAGATCATCTCTGGCTTAAAAACCTATGATTGGTACAGCCAGAATCCTGCCCTGGGTAAGCTGACGGCCGACGTTGCCAACAAAGCCGGTAAGGACAGCGTCTTTGTACTAGGGCGGAACATCTACCAAGCTGCATGCGGAAGCTCTAACGTGGCCAGCGGTTTCATCGGTGCCTTCATGAGCAAGACCCAGAGTTACAGCCCGGAAAGACGCAAGGCTCTATTGGACGGAATGCTCTTCGAAATTTTCTTTGACTCGAAGGGTCAGCTTCGCCGAAAAACAAAGGCAGGAATGTTCGACCGTGTGTTCGATCTACAGCGCCATGAAGGACTGAAGCCCAGCTTCGAGTTCATTGCCGAGGCCCTGACCGAAGCTCGCGCCGATCTTTATGTAGTACCGGGGAAGGATCATCAGCTAGCGGTCAGCGTTTCGGTGGTTGAAAAAGACGACAAGTTCTTCGTTGAGGCCGTTTATGTGGATGGGGTCAACGTACTCGGCGTTGACGAAACTGGCTGGGATCCTGGCGATGGCACGGTTGCCTATACCCAAATCGATGCCGACGATCTCAATCAGCGGCTTTCGGAGCAATTGGTCGTTCCATCCAGATCGCTAACGATAACGTACACCATAGCAGGGGCGGCCACGTCTGATGAGCTAAGGGTGCCGATCGGCTGGACGGTGAGAAAGGGCGCCACTGGGCCGAGTGGCGGTGCTCGGAAGGTCGAAGGCAGCAAATTTGTCTAACGGTGTGCGTCGGCGACCACGCGTCCCGCTTTTTTTGACTGGAATTGACCTTGTCACATACGGTTGTTGCAGCGTCCGAAGCGCTAGTCGACGAGATCGAAGCGTGGCTGGACGCTGAGGAGGCTGGCCACGGCCAAGCCCTCAACGATTGGTACGATGATGACTGCGCCGGGCCGCGGCCCGTTCGAGGTTTCCGGTGCAATTGGGATACGACAAAAGACCGCTGGCGGCGCGGCATCGACCGTCTCGACGTGTTGACCGTAGGCTCGCGGGCGGTCGGGTTTCTGAGCGGGACAGACATTCTCGAAATCAAGCCTGACTCGCGGGGGTTGGGTTACGGTCGTGGGTTAGCCCAATTCATGTTGGATCGCCTTTTTGCGGAAGGGCATTCCGTGGCAGAAATTGGCATCGCTCCAGCGTCGGCCAAGCCGTTCTGGATAGCTATGGGCTTCACACCGGTGGAAGAGCGCCCTGACCACGGGGCCGGCATTTATGCGTACAAGCTACTGCCCCGCCGGTTTGAGCTCGGCTCGGGCGAGCGTGTCCCTTACGGAATCGAGTTCTTTTCGGAAGGAGGTCGATACGAGACACCGCCCCGGCCCTTTGGGTCATACAGCGGCATGGGGGAGTTGATGAAGGACGGTTCGGTGCAACTTCCGGAACGCATCGTGTGTATGGATCCGCTGGAGGATCAGCAGGTCGACTATTTTGCGCGTCTGACTGTTAGAGGCCAAGACCTCATCTTTGACAAAGTAAAGCGAGAGACGGTTCGCCGCGCCGGCGTCCTGTCTGATCCAGGCTACAATTACTACGTGGACTCGATAAGGCCTGTGCAGGGTAATTAAGGGGTTCAGCCAACAGCTTTAGCCAAATGGCTACGTTCGACGCTTAGTCTTGAACAGCTGAACGCACCCGGGTCGGGAGCAAGTCGTGATGAGTGAGTGGGATTTGAAGACACTGCGCGATCTGGACAAGCGATACGCGCAAGAGGGGATGCACCTTCACCAGCGCCCGTTTCGGGCCGCGATGGAGATCCTGGGACCGTCATTCTCGATGGGCGTGGGAGGCAATCCCGAGGTTCAGCACATCATTGCGGCCTATGCCGCCATGGTACCGGAGGTCGACAGCAGCTGGCCCGGCATGGGGATCGGTCTGGCTGCCGTAAACGACCAGGCGCGCACGATTGTGGCACCGGTCATCATGGGCGGGCCTCAGCAGCTTGATCCATGGCGTGCGCTCGGCTTCGATAATCAGAGCGAGTGGTGGCAATGGTGCCGCGAGGACGAGGATGATGGAGCGCGAACCAGCTTCGCGTTCGCTGATCTCCTCGACTTTACCTACGGGGTCGATGATCTCGACAGCGAAGGTGCAGCTGCCACGCTGTGGCATATGGCAGGATCGAACCTTGCCGATGTAGCGAATACCCTGCCGTCGACCTTCAGCGTTGACTCTGTCTTGCAGCCGATCTGCATGACAGCCGAGCTGTCGGTCAAGGCGGCGCTGGTATGGACCGGTGCCGATCCCGACAGCTTCAAGGGCAAGGACGGTCACAATCTCACGAAGTTGGCAGGGCGCCTTTCTGCAGAGACACCGCATCGCGACGACGGCTTGATGATCGAGGTGATCGAGCGGCTGCCGCCTTACGTTCAAAGTCGCTATCAGCCGGCGGGGCTGACCAGGCTGCACGCTGTGCGACTGGCGATTGCTGTTCAGTTCGTCGCGGCAGCTACCGTACGTCGGTTTGGAGATCGCGACCTTGCTGCCGAGATGGAAACGGGCGGGTGGCCTGCCCCGCGTCGCCCCTTTTTTCCGATGGAGCCATGAGCTGGTCCACGCGCGATTACGTGCGCGGTGGCATGGCTGCGGCGTCGAGCCTGCGATGGATCATGGAGACCAGCGTCAAAAGATCCTCGGCATCTGCGATCGTCATCGGCCAGTGGACTCGAGGCTCGTGCGCCGTTGGGTTTCGAAACATGCCGAATGTGCCACGGACGAGGTTCGCAAATCCGGACTGCTCGCTACGTTGGCTGCCACTCGCCAGACTGTTGATCGCCAGCATTGGTGGCGTACCGCCCAGAGATCGATCGACCAGAATGGCCCCGTCGTCGGTCAGGCCAGTGCGCACGCAAAGCTTGGCAGCGACACTTTTCACCGCCTCTTGCACAGCGTGAAAATAGTCTTCGACGAGGAGCTCGGCGCGACAAAATACCAGCACATCCGGGTGTACTCCGCGGCCTTCCAGATCGCGCCTAAGTTCGTTAGCTCGGCGCTGAGCTTCGGGGAGGTTGGTGGCTCGTGCGACGGACGACAGGGTGCCGCTGTCATCGACGACGAGGCCAGCGAACGCCAAAGCCCGGTTGAGGTTGGCACGCATCGGCTCGTAACGACCGGGTTCTGGCGCGTATCGAGCCGGAGCCATTGCCTTGCGAATGAAAGCGAGGATGTGGGTGCGTGCTTGGCGGTTGTTCTGGCTTTCGGCGAAGGCGTTGTAGAGCCGACGGGCTTTGGTGTCCGGGCCTGGGTCGACCATCTGAGAGGCGTTGATCAGGAACTCGATTTCCCGTCCCGTCAGCCCCGCATTCGTATCACCAAGCGCGTAAGCGATGGCCTCGAGCTCGGCTGCGGTGAACAGCGACATATCAGCGGATCACCACAACTTTGACGCCAACCTCGCCTGCGATGTCTCGCCAGACCTTGTCCGCCGTGTAGGCCGAAGCGCCAAGGCGTTTGCAAAGGGCCAGGCAGAACCGATCGCCAAGCGACAGACCCGCGGAGGCCGTTACCGAGCGCAAGCTGCCAGCGTCCCACGCCAGCGCATCGTCGGCCGCAATGACGGCATAGGGGAGGGCACCCAGCATGGCCCGGATGTCGTCGAGCGGCGCGCCGAGATGGACGTAGTGACTGATGACCTCGGCCTGGTTGATCGCGCAGACCGAGGCGTCGGCGATCACGCTGGCAACCTTGCTGGCGCCGCGCTCGCCTTTCAGAAGCGCGAGGATCGCCGAGGCATCGAGGACAACGTTCGTCATTCGCCGCTGTCCTCGTGTCGTGTGGCCAAAAAGTCATCGACTGATGCGCCAGGGTGTTGGGCGTAACGCTTGGCAATCGCCTGTGCCTTGGCCACCGCTTGACCAACAGTCCTTAGAATGACGCCATCAGGCGTTTCCTCAATCAGGACCGCACCGCCATCTTCAAGCCCAAGGCGTTTACGAATGCCCACAGGTAGGCTCATGCGGCCGTTGGGCGTAATGTTGACCTGTAGCGTCATATGATAGAGCTCGCATGAAGTGGCATTGCCAGTAGTATATGCCACGGCCGTAGGTGAGGGGCCAGTGGTATGAGTGCGCCCCAACATGATCGAGCAGCCATAGTAGTTACTAGCGATAAGCCTGATTCCTGCTAGCAAGATGCACCCCTGAGTTTGCAGGTCGTGACGGAGCCGAAACAGTGATTATTGACGTGCCGACGTCGGCCGAGTTCTACACAGCGGGCCTCAATCAGCTATATCTGGCGTGGGAGATCGCGATGCGAACCGTACGCGAGTTCGACGGCGCGATGGAGGCCAGCCCGGAGGAGGCGGATGCGCCGGCTGAATACTGGCACCGCGTTCAACCTGCGCTCGCCAACGCCTATGCGCTGATTCAGCAGGGGATGGAGCTGGCGCTCAAAGGCCGCATCGCAGCGGTATCGCCGTATCTGCTTTTGGGAGACCCTGGCGACTGGCCTAAAAAGGCAGCCACCGAGGATGTATCCTTTGGTGAGTTCAAGACGATCGACGCGGCCGAACTCCTCAAGGTGCACAACAGCCTTGTGACGGCCGCCCTTGACGACAATTTTAAAGGGTTCTGGGAGCAGGTGCGGCGTGATCGCAACCGCATCATGCACTCCACGTCGCGGCCTGTCTTTGATGCAGCGGCGGTAATCCGCACCATCCTTGCTGCGGCCGAGGTACTCTATTCCGACATGACGTGGCCGCAGCGATTGCTCGACATGGCGGCGGACGGCAAGTTCACCGTCTTTAGCTTTGTTGACGATTTACAAAATAACGTCATGCGCGAGATCGACGACGCACGGACGTTGCTCGACCCCGCTGAGATCAAGCGCTTCCTTGGGCTCGATAGCCGCCAGCGTAGCTATGTCTGTCCGGTCTGCTACCATCAGGCAAACCGCGACTGGCAGGACGAATGACCAAAGCTTGCCCAGCTCGCAAGCAAGACCGCCGGGGAAACGAAGCTTCACTGCATCGTCTGTGACGCAACGACCGAAGTCGACCGGCACGACTGCGCCTACGCGCGCTGCCCCGGCAACGTCCTCGCTGAGGACCTCTGTCTGACGTGCGTGCGTGACCAGCATCTCGCCGTCGAGATCGACAGTGATCTGCCTGATCCAGATCTTGGTCCCGACCATCGATACGAATTCGTCTTCGGCCAAGGATCGCAGGCGTGGGGCGGAGACTATGTCAGCCTTCAGCAGCGCCTGATCGACGATGAACGCGCCAAGGAATACGCAGCACAGGCGTTGGCCGCACCCCAGCTTGCCCGGTGGGAAACCGTGTCGCTCTTCCATAAGCAAGCCGGTGTCTTTCCGCACCGTAGCGCTGATGATCGTACAGTCGGCTATTGGCTGCGGGATGGCGGCCAACTTCACTGGTACGGTGGTGCCAGTGCGTATCAACCCGAACGGGACGGCCCGGTATGATCGACGACGATGATGGTGCTACGGATCGCCAAGTGCTCGCTACGATCGCGTCGCTCGACCCCGCGCCGGCGTCGCTAGATCTCCCACATGACCTGATCCAGAGTGACCGAGCGCGCGTCGACCATTTTCTCGCACGCGCCTCGGCGGACGCGACCTTGCGCGCGTACCGTTCTGACTGGCGGCTGTTCACCACATGGTGCGACGCTCGCGGCTATGCCTCGCTTCCGGCGTCACCCATCGTGACGGCTGCATTCCTGAGCGAACTCGCCAGCGACGGAAGCGTGCATTCCCAAGGTCGGCCGTTATCCAAATCCTCCATCGGACGCCGTTTGGCCGCGATCGTATTTGCGCACCGCGCCGCTGAGCTCGAACCGCCGACCGCGCAAGCCGGTGCGGCCGCGCTCGATCGCGTGATGCGAGGGATCCGCAACGTCAAACGCAGCGATCGCCCGGCGAAGAAACGGCCGGCCGACAGCGACGTGCTGCGGGACATGGTGCGTCATATCACCGGCTCCGCCCTCATCGACTACCGCGATCGCGCGCTGCTCAGCATCGGCATGATGGGAGCGTTCCGCCGCTCCGAGCTGGTGGCGATCGACGTCGCTGATGTGGCCGAAGATCCACGCGGGCTGCTGGTCACGATCCCGTTTTCGAAAGGCGACCAAGAGGGCAGGGGGCAGATCGTCGCGGTCCTCGATGGTCGTCGCATGGAGCCGGTGCGCCATTATCGCGCCTGGTTGGAGGCCGCGGGCATCACCGAGGGCGCCGTGTTCCGCCGTCTGACCCCGCATGGCCGCCTCACCGACAAGCCACTCAGCCCGCAAACCGTGGCGCTGGTGGTCAAGGCGCGCGCAGCCGCAGCCGGCTATGATCCGGCACTGTTTTCAGGCCATTCGCTACGCGCCGGATTCCTGACCGAGGCGGGCCGGCATGGTGCCAATTTGTTCAAGATGAAGGAGCATAGCCGCCACAAGTCGCTCGAGATGCTCAGCGAATATGTTCGCGACCAGGAGGCGTTCCGCAATCACGCCGGCGAAGGCTTTGCGTAATGAGCAGGCGCGGAAGGGATGGGTTGGCGTTGGCGAGGATGTCGCATAGGCAAGAGGGCGAGGGGACGCTGTGAAGACCGATTCATCCGATGACTTCCAGTTCAGCCTGGCAGGCCGCGTGCGCAACCTTGGTTTCGCGCCCTCGCCACTGAACGCGCTGTTCCCGCTGTTCGAGGCGATCGCCAACGCGTTCCATGCCATCGAGGCGCGCTGGGATCGTGAGGCGGCCGCCAAGGGAGTTATCACAGTGACGATCCTGCGCAGCAGCTCGGACGATGAAAACCCGCCGGTCGCTGGCTTCCTGATTGAAGACAACGGGATCGGGCTGAACACCGACAACTGGCGCGCGTTCCGCACCGCGGACACCGCCAGCAAAATCAGCCGCGGCGGTAAGGGGGTCGGTCGCCTTTCCTGGCTAAAGGTGTTTCAGAACACGCACGTCAACAGCAGCTTCACGGAAGGCGGCTCAACGCTGCACCGGTCGTTCGACTTCGCTGTCGCCCAGAACGATGCCAGTCCGCTGATCAACCATGCGTTGCGACCTGCAGGGACAAGCCCGACCATCGGGACGAAGGTGCGGCTCGAGCCATACGTGCAATCGTACAGTGCGCACTGCCCGCGCAAAGCAGAGACCATAGCCGCGCACATCATCGGCCACTTTTTACGCAATTTCGCCAGCTACGAAGTGCCGTCATTCTCGCTCGTTGATCGCGCCGAACGGATCAGCCTTCTCGATTTCTACAGCAGCAACGTGGAATCCGACACACCCGAAACACTGAAGGTCGTCCTCGAGCCCGGGGAGGATCCGATTGATGTCGATATGTACCATATTCTGCTCAACAAGGGTCTCCGCTTGCATGACGGTGGCAAGCACTGGAACCTCTACGTCGGTGACGGCCGCGTGGTTCGTGACGAGAAGATCGATAATCAGCTCGGGCTTGGCTACATCGGCGAAAATGGGGACTCGGTATACATCGGCTTGGTTTCCGGCGATTATCTGAACGGGCACGTCAATCAGGAGCGTACCAACTTCACGTTTCGCGAGGATGACTATCGCAGCTTGCATCAAGCGGCAGTCGATGCGGCCAAGCGGCACCTGGCGCCGTATATACAGCAGGTTCGCACCAAGCAGGCAGGGATAACTTTGCGGGTCGTGCGGGAGAACCCGCAATTTCTGGCTGTCGCAACCAACATCCCGGCCTTCGTTGAGGAGCATCTGTCGCTCAACGCCAAGTCCGAGGAGGATATCTACATCGAGTTGGCGCGCCAACGCCGGCGCAAGCAACGTGAAACGAAGCGTGAGATCAAGGCCTTATCGGAGGGCAACGCCAGCGAGGTCGTTGACCGCGTGCAAAAGGTCGCCAGCGCGATCAACTCGGATAAGAAAGCCTCGCTTGCGGAATATGTCGTCAAGCGGAAGGAGATTCTCGATCTCTTGGACAGCTCATTAGCGTACGTTGATCCGGAGAAGCGGGATTATCTGCGCGAGGAGATTGTCCATGATCTCATCATCCCGATCCGCTCGGACGGCGAAGCGCTCGACTACGAAGATCATAATCTATGGATTCTGGACGATCGCCTGGCGTTCTATTCCTACCTTAAGTCGGATAAGCCATTCACGACGTTCCTGACCGACAGCACCAGTACCCGCGAACCTGATGTCGCCGTCGTCTTCGACCGGTCGCTGGCGTTCGATCGTGAAGGCACCGATGAGCCAATCATCATCGTCGAATTCAAACGGCCAGGCCGAACGAACTACAGCCATGGCGACAATCCGGTGACGCAGGTGCTGGAGTATGTGAACATCATGCGCAACGGCGGATCATTTAAGGATCGTACGGGCAAGTTTCGCAGGCCGATCCCCTCCAGCACACGGTTCATCTGCTTTGTCGTGGCTGATTTCACGCCGAAGCTGGTCGAGGTCGTATCGATGTCAATCGCGCAGAATAAAAGCGCGGATGGCGAAGGTTATTTCGGTTTCTCGCCCATTCACAACGCCGTTGTAGAGGTTCTGCCATACAACAAGCTGCTTCATGACGCGCGGCTCAGAAACGAGGCGTTCTTTGCCAAGCTTGGGCTGAACTAGTCGCATCGGATGACGGGTCGCGGTTGACGACGCCGATACGGCGCCAACGTCAGCTGGGAAGGCCATCGGGCGGCAGTACCGTCTCCGGTGGCGTATACACCTGGTCCCGAGCGGCGCGAACCACGTCGTTCACATATTCTGGCCAAGGGCCGGCGCCTGGCGGTACCGCAGCTTCTTCCCGGCGGTCGCGCAGGCGGTTACGGATTGTGCGGGCAGCGGTGCGCGTCGCCTCGTTGTCATCGCGCCAAGCGCCGCAGCGAACCCGCCAGTTGACGTATCGGGGAGCGAAAACGAGGAAGATCAAGGTCCCGGCGCTTCGCGCTGGTTGCGGCAGAGGGCGGGCGTAGCCCGACCGGAGGCGCAACCAGCGCGAAGCGTGTTCTGCCGGTGGGCCCGGGCATCAGCTGCGATGCTTTAAGCGCCAGCTGTCGTTGCCGGTCTCGACGATGTTGCAGTGGTGGGTGATGCGGTCGAGCAGCGCAGTGGTCATCTTGGGGTCGCCGAAGACGGTTGGCCACTCGCCAAAGGCCAGGTTCGTCGTGACAATGACCGAGGTGCGCTCGTAGAGCTTGCTGACCAGGTGGAAGAGCAGCTGACCGCCTGAGCGGGCGAACGGCAGATAGCCCAGCTCGTCGAGCACCACGAGATCGAGCCGGGAGAGCTGGACCGCCAGCGTGCCGGCCTTGCCGAGGCGGTTCTCCTCCTCGAGCCGGTTCACCAGGTCGACCGTATTGAAATAGTGCCCGCGGGCACCGGCCCGCACGACGTTGGCGGTGATGGCGCTGGCAAGGTGTGTCTTGCCGGTGCCCGTTCCACCGACCAGCACGACATTGCGCTGGCCCGCCAGGAAGGACCCGCCGTGCAGCGAGCGCACCAGACCCTCGTTGATGGGCGTGCCGTCGAAGACGAAGGCGTCGAGGTCTTTCTCCGCGGGCAGCCTGGCGGCCGACATTCGGTAGCGGACCGACGCTGCATGGCGGTGGGTTGCCTCGGCACGCAGCAGGTCGGTCAGGATCTCCATCGTCGTACGCTTGCGTTGCAGGGCGGTGGTCCTGCCGGTGCAGATCGCGCAACATCCGGCTGCCCGAGAACGGGTAGAGCAGGTGCAACTCGTCGATCCGTCGCATGATGGCCAGGTCGACCTCCGGTACAGGGCGCGGCATATAGTAGATGCTGCCGCGGCTGATCCCGAGCTGCCGCGCCTAGGTGTTTAGTCCCGGCATCTGGTGGATCGGATCGACGATGAACCTGTCAGGCTCTGACGTCCAGATTTTGGCGATGTATTCGTAAGGCGTGAGGCCACTGAGCGTCTTGAGCCGACGGGCGAAA
>Ga0308169_10005829_pt1 | contig 11027 bp, 9 predicted proteins | sample PhyBR1_2_FD_202139 | JGI IMG/M metagenome (GOLD analysis project Ga0308169, IMG submission 202139) | Phyllosphere microbial communities from UC Gill Tract Community Farm, Albany, California, United States - DLSLSB.R1 | ecosystem: Host-associated > Plants > Phyllosphere > Unclassified | place... | reverse complement strand
TGGTCGAGCGCCTGGACGGTGTTGCCGAAGAGAGCTCCAACGGCTGGAACAATGCCGGTACCGGTCACTCCGCGCTGGCCGAGCTGAACTACACGCCGGAAGACAAGAACGGCAAGGTTGATATCTCCAAGGCCATCGAAATCAACGAGGCCTTCCAGATCTCCCGCCAGTTCTGGTCCTGGCAGGTCAAGAACGGGGTGCTGAAGAACCCGCGCTCGTTCATCAACTCCACGCCGCACATGAGTTTCCTGTGGGGCGACGAGAACATCGCGTTCCTGAAGAAGCGCTACGACGCCCTCCAGGCCAGCCCGTTGTTCGCCGGTATGCAGTACTCCGAAGATCGCGAGCAGATCAGCAAGTGGGTTCCCCTGATGATGCAAGGGCGTGACCCGAGCCAGAAGGTCGCGGCCACCTGGAGTCCGTTGGGTACTGACGTGAACTTCGGCGAAATCACCCGCCAATTCGCCGCATACCTGCAAACCAAGCCAAACTTCTCCCTAAAGCTCTCCAGCGAAGTGGAAGACATCACTCGCAATGCAGACGGTAGTTGGCGCGTTTCGTACAAGAACCTGAAAGACGGTACCGAAACCGAGACCGATGCCAAGTTCGTATTCATCGGCGCCGGCGGTGGTGCCTTGCACCTGCTGCAGAAGTCCGACATCCCCGAAGCGCGTGAATACGCTGGCTTCCCGGTCGGCGGCTCGTTCCTGGTCACCGATAACCCGACCGTTGCCCAACTGCACTTGGCCAAGGCCTATGGCAAGGCTTCGGTTGGCGCACCGCCGATGTCGGTCCCGCACCTGGACACCCGTGTGCTCGATGGTAAGCGTGTGATTCTGTTTGGCCCGTTCGCAACGTTCTCCACCAAGTTCCTGAAGAACGGTTCGTACTTCGACCTGCTGACCAGCACCACCACGCACAACATGTGGCCGATGACCAAGGTTGGTATTGAACAGTACCCACTGGTTGAATACCTGGCCGGCCAATTGATGTTGTCGGATGAAGACCGTTTCAACGCCCTGAAGGAATACTTCCCGGACGCCAAGCAAGAAGACTGGCGCCTGTGGCAGGCCGGCCAGCGCGTGCAGATCATCAAGCGTGACGAGGAGAAGGGCGGCGTCCTGAAGCTCGGCACCGAAGTGGTCGCTTCTCAGGATGGCAGCATCGCTGGCCTGCTGGGTGCCTCGCCAGGCGCCTCGACCGCCGCGCCGATCATGCTGACCGTGCTTGAGAAGGTCTTCAAGGACAAGGTTGCCAGCCCGGCCTGGCAGGAAAAACTGCACCAGATCGTGCCAAGCTACGGCACCAAGCTCAACGAGAGCCCTGAACGTGTCGCCCAGGAATGGGCCTACACCAGCGATGTCCTGCAACTGGCCCCACCACCGGTAATCGGCAAGACAGGCGCCACCGCTGCACCGGCCACGCCGGCAGCTGCGCGCGAAGCCAATCCAGCGGCTGACATGGCGCTGTAACCGGACGCTGTCTGGTGAAATACAAAAAAACGCCGCTCATTGAGCGGCGTTTTTTTGGGTGATCGATAAACCCAATGTGAGCGAGCTTGCTCGCGATGGCGACCTGAAAGCCGCATCAATCCTTGATCGGCCCCCGATGCGTAAGGTCATGAACACCCGTTCCACCGATTTCCCTGAACCTCGCCTCAAAATCCTCCGCCAACTGCGCCAGGGTAATCGCCCCCAGGCGCTGGAGCAGCAAGGCCTGGGCTTCGTCGAACGCATCCGTCAGCGCCGCATTCACCGCTTGCTCCACCAGGCATTGCGGATGATCGGTGGAAAGGCCGATGGCAAAAATCGACGTGCTGCCCAAGGCCTGGTGGATGTCGAGCAACGTCATGTCCGACAGCGGCTTGCTCAAGGTCCAGCCGCCGCGATGGCCTTTCTCCGAGGTGACATAACCCCGTTCCTTGAGCAGCGCCATGGTCCGGCGCACAACCACCGGGTTGGTGCCAAGCATTTGCGCGAGGGTGTCGGACGTGGCCGATTGTTGGTGGCGGTCCATGTGGATCAGCACGTGAAGCATGCGGGACAGGCGAGTGTCGGTTCTCATGAGCGTTGCAGCGTTCTGTGGCGGAGACGGCCGTGAGTATCGCCTGTAATTGCAAAGGTTACGAGATCGTTGACAGTCGCTTTTCAAGGAACTTACGATGTATCGAGAGTTTTCGAGTTTCGTCGAAACTATTCCAGGAGATTGATCATGCGCTACGACGTCATCATCGTAGGCGGCAGCTACGCCGGTATGTCCGCAGCCCTGCAACTCGCCCGAGCGCGACGCAACGTGTTGGTGATCGATGCCGGCCAGCGGCGCAACCGGTTCGCGGCCAGCGCCCATGGCTTTCTCGGGCAGGACGGCCGGGCCCCGGGAGAGATCATTGAGGATGCCCGTCTTCAGCTATTGGCTTACCCGACGGTGGAATGGCTAGCGGATACCGCGACCAAGGCCAGCCAGGAAACGGCGGGCTTCACTTTGGAAACCCTCGGCGGGCAACGCTACAGCGCTCAGCGCCTGTTGTTGGCCACCGGGGTTATCGATGACTTGCCAGACGTCGAAGGGCTGACGCAGCGCTGGGGCAAAAGCATATTTCACTGCCCGTATTGCCACGGCTACGAATTGGAACAAGGGCCGATAGGCGTGCTGGCCACTTCTGAAATGTCCTTGCACCATGCATTGATGCTTCCGGATTGGGGACCCACGACGTTCTTTACCCGCGGCGTGTTCGAACCTGACCCATTGCAGCGCGCCAGCCTGGAACAGCGCGGAGTGACAATCGTGCCAGAGCGCGTCGATCGCATCGAAGGCTCCCGGGCCGATGTCGTGTTGGCCAATGGCCGCGTGGTGGCTGTCGACGGCTTGTTTGTGCTTCCCCATACGCGGGCGGCCAGTCCATTGGCCGCGTCGCTGGGCTGTGAATTTGAAGACGGACCGCTCGGGTCTTTCATCCAGACCGACATGACCGGCCAAACCAGCGTTCCCGGGGTGTTTGCCACGGGCGACGCGGCCATGCCGTTCGGATCGATCGCGCTGTCGGTGGGGGATGGCGTACGGGCGGGATCAGGCGTGCACCGGTCGTTGATCTTCGCGGCTCACTGAAGGCACACCCAACCCCCCGCGCATACAACCTGTTCGGGGCCGCTTCCTCTACACCTGAACGGCTCCGGTCGCCACCGCGAAGGCTAGCATCACCAGGCTTACGCCCCATGCCCAGAAAAAGGTGTAGGCCATGTGCTTGCGCAGTTCCACGCCGCTGAGCGCCAGCGCCAGATAGACGCTGGGCACGACCGGGCTGATGGAGAAACCGGTGTTTTCACCGATCAACATGGCCCGGGCCACGGCGTCGAGGGGGACGCCCGCTGCGGCAGCGACGTCCTTGATGACCGGCAACAGGGCGAAGTAGTAGGCATCCGGCGAGAAGATCATGCCCAGCGGAACGCCAAAGAAACCAACGATGACGTGCAGGTACTGGGCCGAACCGCTGGGCAGGATATCGATTAACGCCAGCGCCATGCCGTCGGACATCTTGGCGCCAGACAGCACCCCCAGCAGTACGGCGGCGGCCATCATCACCAGGACCATCTGCAGCGCATCGGATGCGTGGGCCTTGAGACGCTCGGCCTGGGCGTCCAGGGACGGGAAGTTCAAGGGCAGGGCAATGCCCAGTCCGACCATGAAGCAGGCGTACAGGGGAAAAATGCCGGTGAACAGGCATGCGAGTATCCCGCCGGTCAGGATCACGTTCAGCCAGTAGCTCGGCTGGTGGGGAGAGAGGCTGAACTCCCGGCTTTGGGTTTGCAGACCGTCCAGATCGCATGTTGCTGCAGCCCCCAACGACAGAGGCCGGCGACGCTGGGCCCGCAAGCCCAGTATCGTCGCCACCAGCAGCATGCAGCCCAACCCGACCAATTGCACAGGCAGCAACCCCAGCCACAAATCGGTTGCATCCAGGCCTGACACGGCGGCGGCACGGGCGGTGGTCCCGCCCCAAGGCACCATATTGATGACGCCCGCCGTGGTGCCGACCAGACACAACAGCATCGCCGGGCTCATGTTCAGGCGTTTGTACAAGGGCAGCAGTGCTGGGATGGTCAGCAGGAACGTGGCGGCGCCTACTCCGTCCAGGTGCACCACCGAGGTCACCAGCACCGTCACCAATGCCACCGCCAGCGGTTTGCCGCCGGTGCTGCGGATCAGCAGATTGACCAGCGGATCGAATAATCCACGGTCGCGCATGATGCCGAAAAACAGGATGGCGAACAGAAACAGCGCCGCAGTCGGGGCCACGGTGATCAGCCCGGCCTTGATGAATTCGCCGATCTGAGTGAGGTTGAAACCAGCCAGCAGGCAGGCCACGACGGGCAGGGTGGTGAAAGCCACTACAGGGCTGATCCTGCGCAGCAATATCAGCCCGATGATGGCCAGCATCATCACAAATCCAAGTGTTGTAACCATGTTGCGGCCTCTCTTTTTATTGTTGTGGATGGTTCCCGGGTGCTGATCGGATCAGGCCGACGGCCCAGGCAGGCGCAGGGCCAGGAGTAGATAACTCAGGCTCTTGCCATGGCGATCAAGACCGCAACTGCGGTTTACGCCACCTTCCAGGGCGTCTTCGAGCACAAAATTCAGTGCGTTCAGGTTCGGCAAGTCGTAGCGATGCACCCTGGAGGGCCGCCGCGTGGCGAATTGTTCCGCAACGCGTTCGCAGGTCAGCTCGCGCAACAGCCATTGGAAATGCGCCGGGTCATGAGGAAAGACCGCGACACTGAGAATGTTGCCTTTGTCTCCGGCACGAGCATGGGCGAAGTCAGCGAGGGTGACGAGGTTCATCAGTACCACTCCAGGGTTGTGTGGATCTCGCTGCGCGGCAGCAGGAAGCTACGCGTGGTCACGGCTTCGGTGAGGTGTCGACGAACACCGCCGCCGCCGGCTGGCCCGTTGGTGTAAAGCGATTCCACCTCGGCAAGCAGGGCTTCGACCAGCGAGCGGTCGGTGTGGGTCAGACCCACTCGTACGCGCACGTCTTCGAGCGCCGGTGCCTGGGTCAGCCGCTGTTGCAGGTAGCGGCCAGCATGGTCGTTGAACAGGCTGGCGATGCCCGACAAGTCGATCCAGGGCTCTACTTCCGGCGCCAACCTGGCGAAGCGCTGCAGCAGAATTTCCCGGGCCAGGGCTGCACGAGGCACGGCGCCGGGGCCAGCGTAGGAAATCTCCGCCTCGCCGAACCAGAGGCCGCGCATACCGGCCAGGCCTTTGAGCGTTTCCGGGCGCGGATGACCCTGCAGGCCGCTGATCTCTATGCGATCCTCGCCCAAATCCTGGACACGAGCCTGGCCCAGGTCCAGCACCACATCCGGGGTCAGGTAACGCCGCGGATCGTGCACCTCATAAAGCAACTGTTCCTTGACCGTCTGCTCACTGACGCGTCCGCCGCAGTGGCGGGTTTTGCTGATGATCAAGCGCCCGTCCTGGTGAATTTCGGCAATGGGACAGCCGAGGTTGGCCGGGTCCGGGATGTCTTTCATTCCGGGATGGGCAAAATAGCCACCAGTGACTTGGGTGCAGCACTCCAACAAATGCCCGGCCGCGGTGGCGACGGCCATCTTCTGCCAATCTTCGGCGGCCCAGCCCAGCCCGTGGCGAATCGCGCCTACCGCCAACGATGGATCGGCCACGCGACCACAGAGCACGATACCGGCGCCTTCAGCCAGGGCCGTCGCGATGCCATCGGCGCCGGTGTACACGTTTACCGACACCGGCTCGTGCCCAACACAATCCAGCGACAGCCATTGAACGTACCGGGCCGGGGTTTCGTCCAGCAGGTCATCGCCCAGCACACAGGCGATCTTCAGCGTCGGATAACGCCCGGCCAGCGTGTTTCGCAGCCGCTGCGCCGCCGCCCTGGGGTTGGCAGCACCGCCGTTGGTGATGATCGGGATACCGGCCTCGATGCACACGTCCAACATCGGTTCGAGAAAGTCGAACAGGCGCGTGGCGTATCCAGCCTGCGGGTCGAGCCCCTTGCGCAATTGAGCCTCCGCCAGCGTCCGTTCGGCCAGCAGCTCAAGCATGATGTAGCGCTGGCCGGTTCGTTGCGCCAGGTCCTGGGCCAGGCGCAGGGCGGCGTCGGGTCGATCATTGGCGAAGCCGGCGCCGCATCCGACGAGGATTTTTTGTGTCATGTCCGTTTCCACTATGGGGATGACCCATAGTGGCTGGAGTGGATTGTTCTGTGAATTTTAAAGGTAGAATCAATTGATCCATTATCTTTATAAGTGCGGCCATGAACGTTTCCTTCCGACAGCTTCGCGCCTTCATCCTGATCGCCGAAACCTCAAGCTTCACCCGCACCGCTGAACAGCTTCATCTGTCCCAGCCTGCGCTGAGCTATAGCATTCGCAAACTGGAAGAAACGATGGGTTTGCAGTTGCTGGCCCGTAATACCCGCAGCGTCGAATTGACCCCGGCCGGCGAGCATTTCCTGCCCCAGGCACGGCGCATGCTCAGGGACATGGACGATGCCGTACGCGATGCCCGCGATACCCTCAGCCTGAGCCGCGGCACGCTCCGTCTGGCGGCGTTGCCCACGGCGGCTGCTTCGTTCCTGCCAGTGGTTATCGCTGCGTTTCAACGCGAACATCCGGGCGTCCGGGTAAGTGTGCTGGATGGCCGCGCCGGGGAAATCATGGGATGGGTGCAACGCGGCGAAGTGGAGGCGGGCATTACTTCGCTGCCGGACGACCTGTCCGGGCTGAGTTTCTTGCTGCTGAGCCACCGGGACCATCAGCGCGAAAGCCTGGACGGCTGGAAGCGACAGCCGTACATCGCCCTGACCCCCGATACCAGTATCCGGCCCCTGGCGGACGCGGCGTTACGCTATTTGGATGTCGATCCGCAGCCGGCCTGGGAAGTGGCCCACATGAGCACCGCCACGGCCCTGGTGCGCGAGGGGCTGGGATTTTCCCTGCTGCCGGCCAGTTGCACGGCGGTGTTCAATATCGGCGAGCAATGCGCGGTGATTGGCATCGATCAGCCGGGCAAGCGCTCGATCGGTCTGTTGCAACGCAAACCCGTGGCCCAGTCACCCTCCCTGAGCCAGTTCATGCGGCATCTACGGCAGGCTTTGCGCCAGGACGGGGTTTGATGTGGATGGAGGTACCGCTATCGCGAGCAAGCTCGCTCCCACAGGGCCCTTTGACCCCTGTGAGAGCGCGCTTGCTCGCGATGACGACAGCCCAGCCATCGCATTATTGAGTGCCAAACATCGCCGTCCAATAAATGCCGGCATCGCTTTTCGGATCAGTCGCGTACCCAGCCCCGAGTTCGCGAAACTGCGGATTCATCAGGTTGGCGCAGTGCCCCGGGCTTGCCAGCCAGCCGTCAACGACCTTGAGGGCCGTGTCTTGTCCGGCGGCGATGTTCTCGCCGATCAACTGTCCCAGGTAACCAGCCAGTTCGGCGCGGTCGCCGGGCATGCGGTTGTCGCGGTCCTTGTGGTCGAAGAAGTTGTTGTTGGCCATGGCGCGGGTATGGTTCACGGCGGCCAGGGCCAGCGTAGCGTTCCAGGCCAGTGGGGTGGTGGCGGCAAAGGCTTCGGTGCCGCAGCGGCGAGGCTGTGCCCGGGCGCTGTTGATCAGCTTCAGCAGCTTCTGGCCTTCGGCCTGCCAGTCACCCAGGCGCGCGGACAGCAGCGGACGGGCCAGTACGATGCGCCATTCGCGATCCAGGCGGCTGACACCGATGTCGACGAATTGCGGGTCCAGGACCACCTGGCAGAAGCTTTCCTGCACGGCCTTCATGGCCGATTGTGCATCCCTTGGCCCGGACAGGCTGATGGCTTGCACGTTGACCATCGGATAGGCCGCCCGCGCCAGCGCCTGCTGCAGGTCGCCGATGCCATTGGCCGACAGGATCAGCCGGGTGTCCATCGCCAGGGGCGGTAACTCCAGCGAGGCCTGGCCGGCGCAGCTTTGGGATTGGCTGCGGTAAAGGTTGATGGACTCGACCAGTTGCGTCTCTTCGGTGGCGGCGGCACTGGCGGCGAATGCCAGGCCGAGCGAAAGCACGACAAGACGCATGGCGGATGAAATGGCACGCATGTAAATCTCCCTTGAGCGGACGGCGCCTATGATGCGCAATTTTTGCCCCGCTGGGGCAACGGTATTCACGCTCTCTTGAAATCCCTTGGAACGGCACCGTTGGGCACCGTTCGGGACAATCCTCAAGTAGTGGGATCAGTTTTCGAGCGAATAAGTCCATTTCCGTCGTTTCAAGGCCTGAAAACATCGACCATCAGCTCATCCAATTGCCTCCGTCGACATTGTAGGTCTGGGCCACTACATACTCGCTTTCCGCCGACGCCAGGAAAATCGCCATGCCGACGAGGTCTTCGGCAGTGCCCATCCGACCATAAGGCACCTGCTGCCCGACTTGGCGTTTCTTTTCCCCCAGCGGCAGGTTTTCATGGCGGGCGAACAGCGCATCCACGCCGTCCCAATGCTCGCCGTCCACCACGCCGGGCGCGATGGCGTTGACGTTGATGCGGTGCTTGATCAGATCCAGCCCGGCGGACTGGGTCAAGCTGATCACCGCCGCCTTGCTGGCACAATACACGCCCACCAGCGCCTCGCCACGCCGACCGGCCTGGCTCGCCATGTTGATGATCTTGCCACCATGCCCCTGGCGGATCATCTGCCGGGCCGCAGCTTGCAGCGTGAACAGGGTGCCGGCGACGTTGATGGAAAACAGTCGCTCGTAGCTCTGGCGGGTAATGTCGACGATGGGCGCCAGGTCGAATAGCGCGGCGTTATTGATCAAGATATCGAGCTTGCCGGCCTGGGCCACCACTGCGTCGATCGCCTGGTCAATGGAAGCCTGGTCGGTGACGTCCATTTTCACCGCGTAGGCGCTCTCGCCCAGCTCGACAGCGGTGGCCGTGGCTTGTTCACGGTCGATATCGGCAATCGCCACCGTGGCCCCCTCGTTGATGTAGGCCTGGGCAAACGTCCTGCCGATACCACGGGCGGCGCCGGTTACCAGGGCGCTTTTTCCTTCCAGTCGTTTCATAAGGTTTTCCTGCCTCAAGTTGCGTCAAATGGGTGGGAGCCACGGGGGTAGGGCGGACCTGTCGTCTCCAACGGCCAGCCGATTACAGCAGCGCCCATGGAGGCCGGCAAACGCAGGGATGATCGCTCGCTGATACTTTTTTAACGCACATCCGCACAGCAAGGCTTGGGTTAAAAAAGTATCGGTGAGCGGGCGTGTCGAGACTGGCGAAGCACCGCAGGCGCGGCGTAAGGTGCTCGTCATAACGATAAAGAGGCGCGACATGCCTGATCACCGAACACCCCTGTTCGAGCAGCGACCGGCCGAGCTGGAAGTCATCCTGCCCGAGCCCGAACACAGTTTTCGCTGGTACGAGCACGATTACCCGTACCCGTTGGCGCGCTGGAACCATCATCCCGAATTTGAAATCCATCTGATCCGCCAGGGCAGCGGAAAGCTGTTGGCCGGTGACTATATCGGCCCGTTTGGCCCCGGCCACGTCGCAATGATCGGCCCGAACCTGCCCCACGACTGGATGGGCGACCTGGCGCCCGATGAGCACCTGGTCGGGCGCGACGTGGTGTTGCAATTCGACGGCGCGACGCTGCTGAACTTGCGCCGGACCCTGCCCGAACTGGGCGATCTGCACGGGTTGTTCGAGCGCGCTCGCCGTGGACTGGCGTTCAGCGGCAGCACCGCGCAACACGCCGGCTACCTGCTTGAAACCATCGGCCCGGCCCAGGGGCTGGGGCGCCTGGCGCTGTTCCTGGAACTGCTCGACACCTTGAGCCGGGCCCCTGAGGACGAAGCGCAAGCCCTGGCGAGCCCGTTCTACGCACCCAGCCTCGACGCCCGCAGTTGCGAACGCATCCATAAAGCCTTCGAATATCTGCAAGCTGAACTCACCGGCGATGTGCGGCTGTCGGTCATCGCTCGCCAGCTGGACATGAGCGAACCGGGCTTCTCGCGTTTCTTCAAGCGCATCACCGGGCATGGCTTCATCGACCTGATGCGCAAGCTGCGGGTCCAGCGCGCCTGCCGGTTGCTGCTGCAAAGTGAAATGCCGGTGACCGACATCTGTTTTGAGGTGGGCTACAACAACCTGTCCAACTTCAACCGGCACTTTCGCATCGAGATGAACCAGACGCCCAGTGAGTATCGGCGGGGCGCGTTCGCCCTGGTTGAGGGAGCTTTCCCAGGAACAAACTGTGGGAGCGAGCTTGCTCGCGAAGACGGCAGCACCGCCACCATCGATGCGAACTGAGCCACACAACTAAGGCAGGTCCGGCATTTAGTCCGGGATACTTTTTTGATGTTTCTTCAACCGATAGGCGAACTGTGCCCGGCTCAGCCCCAACGAGCGCGCCGCCGCCGCCAGGTTGCCGCTGCTCAGTTGCAGGGCTTCGCTGATCAGTCGTGATTCCAGGCCGTCAATCGAGAAGTCCGAGTCCAGTTGGCTGAGGGACTGGAGCAACGGCGGTTTTTCTGCGGCATCGTTGGCGGCCCGGCCCATCGGCGAGAGGCCGCCGTGATGGTCCACGGAATACGCATCCACCGGCAGTTGCTCATTGCGAAACAGGTGCATCAGGTCGATCGCCTGGCCTTCTTCGCTGGCGATCAGGCCGCGTTCGATGAGGTTTTGAAGTTCCCGGACGTTTCCCGGAAAGTCATAGCGCAGCAGGACCTTCAAGGCGCGCATGGTCAAGCCCATCGGGACGCGCCCGTATTCCTGGCAAAAGCGCTTGAGGAAGGCATTGATCAGCAACGGTATGTCATCGCGGCGTTCACGCAGGGGCGGCAGGGCGATGGGGTAGACGTTGAGCCGGTAGAACAGATCTTCACGAAAGGCGCCGTCCGCCACGGCTTTGCGCAGGTCGATGTTGGTGGCCGCCACGACCCGCACATCGACCTTGATGCCGTGGCCGCCGCCGATCCGTTCGATTTCCCGCTCCTGCAAGGCGCGCAGCAACTTGCTT
>Ga0308169_10005827_pt1 | contig 11031 bp, 11 predicted proteins | sample PhyBR1_2_FD_202139 | JGI IMG/M metagenome (GOLD analysis project Ga0308169, IMG submission 202139) | Phyllosphere microbial communities from UC Gill Tract Community Farm, Albany, California, United States - DLSLSB.R1 | ecosystem: Host-associated > Plants > Phyllosphere > Unclassified | place... | reverse complement strand
ACGGCCCAGCTGAATCCCCAGCTGCTGGACGTTTCCCTGCTGGTGTTCATCGAAGTCGTGCTCGACCGCACCACGCCGGAAGTGTTCGATGCCTTCAAGCAGAGCGTGCAGCTGATTCCGGAAGTGCTGGAATGCCACATGGTGGCGGGCGGCTTCGATTACCTGGTAAAAGCGCGGGTCAAGGATATGGCGGCCTACCGTGAATTCCTCGGCAAGACGCTCTTGCAGAAAGGTGTGCGCGAGACGCATACCTATGCCGTGATGGAAGAAGTCAAAAATACGACGAAGTTGCCAATTCGGTGAATCGCGCGCCGCGTACATGGCGCTGGTATTGAACCTGCCCGTCAATTGAGCACGGGATGTAGGGTGGGCCTCGGCGGCCCCGCGGTCTCCCGCCCACCCTACGTCCTTTGCGCCGGTCTCCTGATCCTGACGCGCCGTAGTCAGTACATCTCGCACAAAGTACCTACCGTTCACGCCGCCTGGCGCTCGCCTTTCGGCGCCGTCGCTACGGCGGCCGTCGTCTCCAGATTGTTCCTCAGCCAGCGATGCGCCGGGCTGCGGCCGTCGCGTTCGTGCCAGAGCATGTCCAGGTGCACGGCCGGCAGGGCGAAGGGCAGTTCGCGCCAGATCAGGGATTCCGTCATTCCGGTCGAAACCATCAAATGTTTCGGCAGCACCGTGATCAAATCCGAATTCGCGACCACCCGTCCTGCCGTGAAAAACTGGTTCACGGTCAGCAAAATGCGGCGTTCGCGCCCGATTTGCGCCAGCGCTTCGTCGACCAGGCCATGCGCGCGTCCGGAAAAACTGACCAGTAAATGATTTGCCTTGCAATACGCGTCGAGGTCGAGCTTGTTGGCAGCCAAGGGGTGATTCTTGCGCATCACGCACACGTACTGGCCGGAATACAGGCGCTCGTGGCGGATCGGCGAACCGGTTTCATACGACAGCTGCGCCGCCACGCCCGGGAAAAAGCCGACGGCCAGGTCGATGTCGCCGCGCAGCAGCATCGGGCGCGGCTCGCGCGTCGTCAGCGGCATCATGCGGATGTTCACGCCCGGCGCTTCGCTTTCGATCGAACGCATCAGCGACGGCAGCCAGTAGGCGGCGGTGGCGTCGGCCATCGCCATGCGGAAGGTGGCCTGGGCTTTCGACACGTCGAAAGTTTCCGGCATCACGGCCGCTTCCAGCGACTGCAGCGCCGCCCGCACCGAGGGCCACAATGCTTCCGCGCGCGGCGTCGGCTTCACGCCATAGGCGGTGCGGATCAGCAACTCGTCACCCAGGCTTTCGCGCAAGCGTTTGATGGCGTTCGATACGGCCGGCTGGGTCATCGCCAGGTGACCGGCGGCGCGCGTCAGGTTTTGTTCGGTCATGACTGCGTCGAACACGCGCAGCAGGTTCAGGTCCAGTGTCAGGAAGCTCATGGGATGTCTCTTTGGTAGTAATGCGCCGCAATTGGTCTGCATCAAAGTGTACCCCATTTCATTCACAATCAATATAAGGCACATCAGCAAACGAAATTAGATTTATATGTTGCAATGCACTATAGTTCTAAAATACAACATTCCGTCGTCAGCAATCATGTCCTTCGCCGCAGCGCTTACCGTCCTGTCCTTCCCCATGCCTTCGGTCGCCGAACTCGTGCGTGGCGTACTCGTGCTGTCGCTGGTGGCCAGCCTGCTGATGTTTTTTCGTCCCCTCATTTCGGGACTGGTACGCGCCTTCGTCCTGACCGTGCGTCCACGCCCGGCGCGCCGCCCGCGCGTCATCAACGCCCGCGCCTGAACGCAGCGCCATAAAAAAACGCGGCGACCGGTTACCCGGCGCCGCGTTTTTTCATTTCCGCCCGCGATTTAACGCGCGTCGCCCAGCAGGGCCGGTTTCAGCGAGCGGTCGACTGGTTTGTCTCCCAGCCAGATGCGCAGCACGGCATTATAGAAATTCACGTCCGATACCGCGTCGCCGATCCGTTTGCCGTTCAGTTCGCAGACCGTCCCCGTGCCCGGGATCCAGTCCATGTGCAGCACGTCGCCCTTTTTGATGTCGTCGACCGCCGCGAACATCTCCCCGAACTTGGCGATCTGGCCGACGATTTTTGCCTTCTCTGCCTTGTCCAGGTTTTCGTTGATGCCATCCATGAAGGCTTTACCGAGGTCTTCCGAAGCGATGTCGCGCGCCATCACCAGCGTGACGCGGCGCGGTCCCTCGCCCTTCAGGATGTCGGCGACATTCGTCTTCTTTTCCGGCAAGTACAGCCCGGCCGCATACACCTTGATGATGAGTTTGGTGCGCATGCCGGCGCCGTTCAATTTCAGGTCCTTGCCGCCGACTTTATTTGTGTCCTCGAACTTGATGCCGTTGACGTCGATGGCAGCCTGCGCCTGGCAGGCGAATGCGAGCGCCATTACGGCGCCGCTGAGGAGGGTTTTGCTCTGTTTCATGAAGGTCATGCTGTCTCCTGGGTGATATTGTTATGTGTTCGTGGCGGCCGGCGCGGGCAGGCGGCGCGGCGTGTCGGCGCTGGCCAGGGCCGGCAGTTCGGCCGGCGCGGCCAATTTGAAAATGCTGACCGCGCGTGCCAGTTGCGCCGCCTGCTGCTGCATCGAGGCCGCGGCGGCGGCCGCTTCCTCGACCAGGGCGGCGTTTTCCTGGGTACCCTGGTCCATGTCGACGACGTTCCGGCTGACCTGGGCGATGCCCGCGCTTTGCTCGGCGCTGGCGGCCGTGATCTCGGCCATGATGTCGGTGACGCGGCGCACGCTGTCGACCACGTCGCGCATCGTCGCACCCGCCTGCTCGACGAGCAGGCTGCCTTCGCGCACCTTGTCGCTCGAGTCGCCAATCAACACCTTGATTTCGCGGGCCGCCGCCGCCGAGCGCTGGGCCAGGCTGCGCACCTCGGCGGCCACGACCGCAAAGCCGCGCCCCTGCTCGCCCGCGCGCGCGGCCTCGACCGCCGCATTCAGGGCCAGGATATTCGTCTGGAAGGCGATCGAGTCGATGACGCCGATGATGTCGACGATGCGTTGCGAGGAGCTCGTGATCGAACCCATGGTATCGATCACTTTTTCCACGGCCGCACCGCCGCGCGCGGCGACCGTGGACGCCTGCGCAGCCAGGGTATTTGCCTGGCGCGCATTGTCTGCGTTTTGCTGGACGGTGTCGGTCAGTTCGCGCATCGCATCGGCCGTGTGGCCGAGGGAGGCGGCTTGCTGCTCGGTGCGCACCGATAAATCGCTGTTGCCGCTGGCGATCTGGCTCGAGCTCGACGCCATCGCTTCGGTGCTGACGCGCACGTCGGCGACGATGTGCTGCAGGCTGTCGTTCATGTGGCGCAGGGCGCGCATCATTTGCCCGGTTTCATCCTCGGTCTCGACGCGGATCTCGCTGGTCAGATCGCCGTCGGCCACGCGGCGCGCGATTTTTACCACATGGCGCAGCGGCCGCACGATGCTACGCGTCGCCAGCCAGGCCACGCCCAGCGAAATGACGGCGGCCGCAATGGCCAGGGCCAGCACCAGCAGCTGGGTGCGCCGCGTGACCGTCGCGGCGGCGTCGCCGGCGGCCGTCATCGCCGCATTTTGGTAAGCAATAAAACGGTCGAGCTGCGCGAAATATTTGGTTTGCTGTGGCCGCAGCGAAAACATGAATTTGACCATGGCTTCGTCCTTGCGGTCTTCCAGCACGAGTTTCGAGAACGCTTCCTCGGCCGGCAGGAATTTGGCCTGGATCGCACTCAGGGTAGCCAGGATGCGCGCGCCTTCGGGTTCGAGTGTCGTATCGACCAGGGCGGCGACGGCGGCGCTGGCGTTGGCGCTTTTTTTGGCGGCATTCTCGAGTTCCTTGCGTACCTGGTCCGGATCGCTCATCACCAGCACGCTGAGCATGCCGCGCGTGGCTTCGTTGACGTCGGCTTTGATGGCATTCGCGCTGACGGTATTCGCATAGCGCAGGTGGATCAGCGCGCCCATTTCACTGTTCAGGCTAGCCAGGCGCGTGTACGACAAACCGGCCAATAACACCAGCAAGGAAATGACGATCCCGAAGCCGATGGCCAGGCGCTGGCCGATGCGCAGATTATTGATGTTCACCAGATCCCCGTTCCGTAGAAATAAGTATGACCGTGCTAAAACGGCAATACCAATATAGCATCGAAATCTTGTCGAAAATCAAGACAGACCGACTATTTCAATGCTGCAACGGCACAATACAACGGGAAAGTTTGATGGCGCAGGTGGCCGGCGATCGTGTGCTTAGCCAGTTTTAACGTGCGCTTCTGGCGAATGAAGACGGTCGTGGAAATGATGAAGGCGTTCAGGGTCAACCAACCCTGAAGAAAGCAAATGGCGGTGGATTGAAAGGTTGTATGAGGTGCACCGGAGGCGCCGCGCTTCCACGTGATCCAGGCAATGATGACGGCGACGCTGAGCGTCGCCCTCAGGAGGCGTTTTTGTCCGCCGTCAGGCGTTCGTACTTGGCCATGAGTTCCTCGCGCGTTTCGCGCCAGGCCGGATTGAACGGAATGCAGGCCACCGGGCACAGGGCCTGGCACTGCGGTTCGTCGAAGTGGCCGACGCATTCCGTGCATTTATGCGGGTCGATCTCGTAGATCTCTTCGCCCATCGAAATCGCGTCGTTCGGGCACTCGGGCTCGCACACGTCGCAATTGATGCATTCGTCGGTAATCAGTAAGGCCATGATGCGGCTGCTTTAAATAATGTGAATGCCTGGTCAGGCTTTCGGCAGGTTCATGGATGCAATTTTCTTTTGCAGCCAGCGGTCCACCGAAGGGAATACGAATTTCGACACGTCGCCGCCGAGCATGGCGATTTCGCGCACGATGGTGCCGGAAATGAATTGGTACTGGTCGGACGGGGTCAGGAACAGCGTCTCGACATCGGGCAGCAAATAGCGGTTCATGCCGGCCATCTGGAATTCATACTCGAAGTCGGAGACGGCGCGCAGGCCGCGCACGATGACGCGCGCATCGTGCTTGCGCACGAAATCCTTCAGCAGGCCGGAGAAACTCTCGACCTTCACGTTCGGGTAATGGCCCAGCACCTCGTTGGCGATCTCGAGGCGCTCTTCGAGCGAGAAGAATGGCTTCTTGTTCTTGCTGTCGGCAACACCGACGACGAGCGTATCGAAGAGGCCCGAGGCACGGCGGACCAGATCCTCATGGCCGCGGGTCAGCGGATCGAAGGTACCTGGATAAACGGCTACTACCATTGCTGCTCCCTGGAAGAGAAACCTGTTTAGAGCGCATCACGCTCCGGAACGCGCATTATGCCTGAAAATCCAGCAGTTGCCCCAGAATGGCGCCCCCTCTGCCCGCAAATTGGGCAAGTTTGACCGGTTTAAGCCTTGTTTTCGTGCAAGTTATCGTTTTGCTGATTGCCGGGCTTGAGCAGGTGATAGAAGACCATCCCCGCCTTGTCGGCGCGTACCAGTTCCCAGGGCGCCAGCCAGTCCGGGCTTGCTTCCCCCTGCGGCAGCGCAAATTCCGCCTCCACATACACCATGCCGTCTGCTGAGAGCAGGTCGATGCATAGCGGCAGCGCCCTGGCGATGAGTTCCTGCTGATAAGGCGGATCGAGGAAGATCACGTCGTAACGCTGGCCGCGCGCCGCCAAATCGCGCGCCACGGCAAACGCGTCGCCGCGCAGCACGTTGACATTCTCCGCTTTGAGCATGTCCTTGTTCTCTTGCAGCTGGCGTGCGGCCGGACCATTAAAATCGAGCATCGTCACCGAACGGGCGCCGCGGCTGGCGGCCTCGAAGCCGAGTGCGCCGCTGCCGGCGAACAGGTCAAGGCAATCGGTTTGCGCCCAATCGCCGCCGACCTGGTGGTGGATCCAGTTAAACACCGTTTCGCGCACGCGATCCGGCGTCGGGCGCAGGCCGAGGGCGTCGACCACCGGCAGCAGGCGCCGTTTCCATTCTCCGCCGATGATACGTACCTGCTGGGGCGCGAGGCGCGGACGCCCGTGCTGGCCCTGGGATTTAGTCGGTCGTTTTTGCATGGGCCGCACTATACCAGAGGCACTCCTCGGTCCTTATTTCGCCTCTTTGGCCAGGGCATTGAAATCATCGATCCAGCCCTGCATGCGTTGCTGGGCATGGGCTTTCTGGGCGGGCGTGGCGATGCGGATCGCGCTCAGGATGTAATTCGTGGTCGCATTGATATAGCTGTCATAAAACCCCTTGCGCTCGGGCGCATCCATGCGTGCAAAAAATTCGCGCAGCAGGGCCGTGATCATGGCGGCGGTCTGCTCCTTGTTCGGTTTTTCCTGTTGAATTTTACGGGCCAGGGCCAGGATCCTGCGCTGGCGATGAATACGTTCCTCGAGCCAGACATTGTTGTCGAGCGGGCGCGCATCCGAGGCGCGGCGCAGCGCCTTTTCCTGCTCGCTGCTGAAACTGCCGAACCAGAGCTTGAATTGGTCCATCGATTTGTCGAAGCGCGCGTCATTGCGTTTCTCGACGCTGCCGCTGACGAACTTGCGGCGGTATTCGTCGTTTTTCTTATTAAAACGCTTTTCCATTTGCGCGATCTGCTCGGGCGTGAGCGAGCGCGCCAGGTCGACCATGTCGGGTACGGCCTTCATGGCCAGGGTTTCGGTGCGGCTGCGCAGCTCGTGGTAATCGTTCAGCAAATCGGCCTGGGTCGGATTGCCGGCCAGCTGGCGCTGGAAAGTGCCGAGCAGGGCCGCGTAATCGTGCAATTGCGTTTTGCGGTGCCATTGAAACAGTTCGCCGATGTCGCGTTTGACCCAATCGGACTGGTCGCCTTCAAAGTCGATATAGGCGTCCAGCCACCAGTAGAGTAGTGTGTCGCCATGGTTGTAGCTGAACCGGATCGTGCTGCAGGCGGACAGTACAGCCAGCAGGGCGATCAGGAACAGCGCACGCGTGCGCCGGAACGGGGCGTCGTGCGCGCTGTCATGCGTGATAAACTTTTTCATCTTATTAACTCTTATTGAATACGGCTTATGAACGTTGTCATCCTTGCCGCCGGCATGGGAAAGCGCATGCAGTCCGCGCTGCCTAAAGTGTTGCATCCGCTGGCGGGCAAGCCGCTGCTGCAGCATGTCATCGATACCGCCCGCCTCCTGCGGCCGAGTAAATTATGCGTGATTTACGGACACGGGGGCGCAGCGGTGCCGGAGATGGTGGCCGCCCTGGCGACCAAGGGCGAGGTGCCGATCGACACCGCCCTGCAGCAACCGCAGCTGGGCACCGGCCACGCCGTGATGCAGGCCGTGCCGCAACTCGACGAAAACGTGCCGACGCTGGTGCTGTACGGCGACGTTCCACTGACCACCAGCGACTCGCTGCGCCGCCTGGTGGACGCAGCCGGTAGCGACAAGCTCGGCATCCTGACCGTCGAGCAGGCCAATCCCTTCGGTTTGGGCCGCATCGTGCGCGAAAACGGCCGCATCGTGCGCATCGTCGAAGAGAAAGATGCAAACGAAGAACAACGCGCGATCCGCGAAATCAACAGCGGCATCATGTCGATCCCGACCCGCCACCTGAAAACCTGGCTGGCCGCGCTGTCGAACAACAACGCGCAGGGCGAATACTATTTGACCGACATCGTGGCGCAGGCCGTGAGCGATGGCGTCGAGGTGGTGTCCGCTTCTCCGGCAGGCGAATGGGAAGTCGCAGGCGTGAACAGCAAGGTGCAACTGGCCGAACTCGAGCGTCGTCATCAACTCAATATCGCCCATGCGCTGCTGGAAAAGGGTGTCACGCTGATGGATCCGGCCCGCATCGACGTGCGCGGCGAACTGGTTTGCGGACGCGATGTCACGATCGATGTCGGCTGCGTGTTCGAGGGCCGCGTGGAACTGGCCGATGGTGTGACCGTGAGCGCGCATTGCGTACTGGTCAACGCCACCGTTGCGGCCGGCGCCACGATCAAGCCCTTCTGCCATATCGAGGACGCCGTGGTCGGCGCCAAGTCGCAGATCGGCCCTTATGCGCGCCTGCGCCCGGGCACCGAACTCGGTCAGGATGTCCACATCGGCAACTTCGTCGAAATCAAGAACAGCCAGGTTGCCGCGCACAGCAAGGCCAATCACCTCGCCTATGTCGGCGATGCAACCATCGGCTCGCGCGTGAACATCGGCGCCGGCACGATCACCTGTAATTACGATGGCGCGAATAAATTCCGCACGGTGATCGAAGACGACGCCTTTATTGGCAGCGACAGCCAATTGGTCGCCCCGGTCACGGTCGGCAAGGGTGCGACGCTTGGCGCCGGTACCACGCTGACGAAAGATGCGCCGGCCGGCAAGCTGACGATATCCCGTGCCAAGCAAATGACCATCGAAGGCTGGGCGCGCCCAGTGAAAAAGCCGAAGTAATCCACTGGTTGTACAGCGCTGGTCCACCGGAAAATCACAGGGCTATCCACTGGCTTACGCACTGGATATTCCCTGTGATTGCACAGGGTTTTACACAGGATTATCCACAAGCCTGGATCTCGATCACACGGCGATGCGCGTGTCGAACTTGCTCCTGAACGTGGAAAAATAGGCTTTGACGTTGCGTACGTTAGCGTGGGTCGCGAACAGGCGATGCGCCAGCGCGTGATAGGCCGGCATGTCGACCACCTGGATGATCAATACGAAATCCGGACCCGGCGCCACGCGGTAGCACTGCATCACGGCATCTTCGTTTGCCGCCAGCTTCTCGAATTGCGCCATCCGTTCCGCTGCCTGCACGTCGAGCGTGATCTCGACAATCGCCGTCAGGCGCGCGCCGACCTTGTCGGGGTCGACAATTGCGACTTGCCGTGCGATAACACCATTCTCGGTGAGCTGCTTGACGCGGCGCAGGCAAGTGGGTGGCGACACATGCACCTGTTCTGCCAGCTCCGCATTCGTCTGCGATGCGTCAGTTTGCAGCGTATTCAAGATGCGACGATCAAGTTCGTCCAGTCCAAGTCCCAACGTCATGAAATATCCGTAAAATTTTAGATCGGTTATGAAAGAATATTTCATCTTTCTCGTTCGATGAAATTTTATAACAAAAAGAGGCGCGCTCTGAAAGCATATTTCATGTGAATTGCCATAGGATATGCTTTATTGCTAATTTTTATAACGAGGTCAGTCCATGTGCGGTATCGTCGGCGCAGTTGCTCAACGTAACATCACCCCTATCCTGATCGAGGGTCTGAAACGCCTCGAATACCGCGGCTACGATTCCTGCGGCGTCGCCCTGCACGTCGAAGGCCGCCTGGCCCGTTCGCGCAGCACCTCGCGCGTGGCCGACCTCGAAACCCAAATCGCCGGCACCGGCCTGCAAGGTTTTACCGGCATCGCCCACACCCGCTGGGCCACCCACGGCGCCCCGGCCTCGCACAATGCGCACCCGCATTTCTCGCCGAACGAAGAAAACGCCCGCATCGCCCTGGTCCACAACGGCATCATCGAAAACCACGACGAACTGCGCCGTGAACTGACCGAGCTCGGCTATGTGTTCACGAGCCAGACCGACACCGAAGTGATCGCCCACCTGGTCGACCACATGTACAACGGCGACCTGTTCGATACCGTGCAGCAGGCCGTGAAGCGCCTGCATGGCGCGTATGCGATCGCCGTGTTCTCGCGCGAAGAACCGCACCGCGTCGTCGCCGCCCGCCAGGGCTCGCCGCTGATCCTGGGTGTCGGCGAAGGCGAAAATTTCGTCGCCTCCGACGCCATGGCGCTGGCCGGCACCACGAACCAGATCATCTACCTGGAAGAAGGCGACGTCGTCGACCTGCAACTGTCGCGTTACTGGATCGTCGACGTCGACGGCAAGCCAGTCGAGCGCGAAGTGAAAACCGTGCACGCCCACACCGGCGCGGCGGAACTAGGGCCGTACCGCCACTACATGCAAAAGGAAATCTTCGAGCAGCCGCGCGTCATCGGCGACACCCTCGAGGGTGTCACCGGCATCATGCCGGAACTGTTCGGCGACAACGCCTATAAAGTTTTCAAAGACATCGACCGCGTCCTGATCCTGGCCTGCGGCACCAGTTACTATGCCGGCCTCACCGCCAAATACTGGATCGAGTGCATCGCCAAGCTGCCGGTCAACGTCGAAATCGCCAGCGAATACCGTTATCGCGACAGCGTGCCGCACCCGAAAACCCTGGTCGTCACCATCACCCAGTCCGGTGAGACGGCCGACACCCTGGCCGCGCTGAAACACGCACGCAGCCTCGGCATGCCGCACACGCTGACGATCTGCAACGTCTCGACCAGCGCCATGGTGCGCGAATGCGAACTGGCCTACATCACCCGCGCCGGTGTCGAAGTCGGCGTCGCCTCGACCAAAGCATTTACGACCCAGCTCGCCGCCCTGTTCCTGCTCACGCTCACCCTGGCGCAAGTGAACGGCCGCCTGAACGACGAACAGGAAGCCGCGCACCTGAAGCAGATGCGCCACCTGCCGGTCGCGATTGCGTCGGTGCTGGCGCTCGAGCCGCAGATCATCGCCTGGGCCGAAGAATTCGCGCGCAAGGAAAACGCCCTGTTCCTGGGCCGCGGCATGCACTACCCGATCGCGCTGGAGGGTGCCTTGAAACTGAAGGAAATTTCGTACATCCACGCCGAAGCCTATCCGGCGGGCGAGCTGAAGCACGGCCCGCTGGCGCTGGTGACCGAAGAGATGCCAGTCGTCACCATCGCCCCGAACGATGCGCTGTTGGAAAAGCTGAAATCGAACATGCAGGAAGTGCGCGCCCGCGGCGGCCAGCTGTACGTCTTCGCCGACGTCGACTCGCGCATCACCTCGGGCGAGGGATTGCACGTCATCCGCCTGCCGGAACACTATGGCGATCTGTCACCGATCCTGCACGTGTGCGCGCTGCAGCTGCTCGCTTACCACACGGCGCTGGCACGCGGTACCGACGTCGACAAGCCAAGAAATCTGGCGAAATCGGTGACCGTGGAGTAATTCCGACCGAGGCACAATAAAAAGTGTCGTCAACTAATAAAGTTTGATAGTGACTAATAAAGTCTGATAGTTACT